>Ga0073934_10003579_pt1 | contig 28196 bp, 33 predicted proteins | sample LarsenN4metaG_FD_76834 | JGI IMG/M metagenome (GOLD analysis project Ga0073934, IMG submission 76834) | Hot spring sediment bacterial and archeal communities from British Columbia, Canada, to study Microbial Dark Matter (Phase II) - Larsen... ... | reverse complement strand
CGTAGATGGCCACGCCCGTAGGGTGCAAATGTTGGGATGATCCAAAGCCGCTGCGGCTTGCGCCTCGTGAACGAAGCGCGTCTTCTCCGCCTCACTCGCCATGATGGACGACGGCAGAAACTTCAGCGCGACGATGCGCTTGAGCCTGGTGTCCTCGGCTTTGTTCACCACGCCCATGCCGCCTTCGCCGAGCCTACGGCCGCAGGCTTGGCGAGGATTTTATAGTGGGAGATGTTGGTTAATCATTTTTTCGAGATTGTATTTGACTTTTTCCAAAGCAAAGCTTTATTTATAATAATGGTGAAAACAACTGACAAATCCAAACAACGCTCTTTATCAGCCATTGAAAAAACCATGATTCCTTCCGTCCGCAAAAAATTTCCAACCATCGAAGAGGTCAAACGAAAGATCACGCCCGTCTTGCAACGTTACCCGGTCAAACGCGCTGCGCTCTTCGGCTCCGTGGTGCGAGGGGAAATGCAGGAAGAGAGTGACATCGATATCTTAGTAGAGATCGACAAAAGCCTCAATCTTCTGGATTTTATCGGTATCAAACAAGAAATCGAAGACGTGCTGGAGCGGCGCGTCGATTTGGTGGAATATGAGACCATCAAACCTCTCGTCAGAGCCGCGGTCTTAAAAGAACAGGTGTTGATTTTATGAGTCGAGATGCGAACCTGTATATTGCCGACATCCTGGAGAGCATTCAAAAGATTCGCGCCTACACGAGCGCAACCGCCAAAGACGAATTTTTTGCCAATACGCAACTTCAAGACGCCGTTTTTCGACGTTTCGAAATTATCGGTGAAGCCGTAAAAAATATACCGGAAGCGCTCCGAAATAAATTTCCGGAAATTCCGTGGAGAAAAATCGCCGGCTTGCGAGATATTTTTATTCATGTTTACTTCGGCGTCAATTTGGAACGGGTTTGGAACATTCTTGAAAGTGACGATCTGGATAAACTAACCGTGGCTCTGGAAAAAATGAAGAACGAATTAACCAGCGAGAACAACTCATCACTTGAGGCCCAGGAATAGAATTCCAGCTCAGAATCTTCGATATACTCCATCACCAGGAACATTTTACCATCGATTTCTGCGGTGGCATGAATCGTCGCGATGTTCGGATGATTCAACGCCGCCGCCTACGGCCGTAGGCTTGCGCCTCGTGAACGAAGCGCGTCTTCTCCGCTTCACTTGCCATGATGGACGACGGCAGAAACTTCAGCGCGACGATGCGCTTGAGCCTAGTGTCCTCGGCTTTGTACACCACGCCCATGCCGCCTTCGCCGAGCTTTTCCAGAATTTTGTAATGGGAGATGGTTTGGTTGATCATTATCAACTCCAACAGCTAAAATTCTTGCATTTCTCAGTTGACTTTTGGGGTATTTTTTTGTAAAGTTCTATATCACTTTGACGGTATAATAAGCAAAAGGCAATTTGAAGCGGGCGTCGGAATCCATTTGAAAAATAACCTATTTGCATGAAAAAGCAACTCATTTTTAGCAAATGCCTTTTGGCCAATGCGTCATGTAGCGAATGAACTCGAATGACAAACCGCTGGCCTGGCTTCACGGCGAAATCAAAACGCCCCCATTTTCGCAAAACGCCAGATTGGAAGCAGGTTTTCTGCTGCGAAGATTGCAACGCGGCGAGAAGCTTTCTATGCCACATTCAAGGCCAATGCCGTCAATCGGGCCACGATGTCACGAACTGAGAATAACCGATGAGAACAAAATTTGGCGAATTATTTATCGAATCGATCCGGATGCTATTGTCATCGCGGAAGTTTTCGCGAAAAAAACTAATACGACACCCAAAGACGTCATTAGCGTTTGTAAACAACGCTTGAAACAGTACGATGCGGATTCGCAATCAGAGTGAAATTGACATGGAAAACAGAAAGAAAAAACGCTTGGAAGAAAAGGGTTGGAAAGTAGGGACTGCCCAAGAATTTTTGGGATTGAGTCCGGCAGAGGCCGAATATGTCGAACTGAAGTTGATGCTGAGTGAGAATTTAAAAAAGCGCCGACAAAGGAAAAAGCTAAACCAAGTTGGATTGGCGAAACTGTTAAAATCGAGCCAAGCGCGCGTGGCCAAAATGGAAACTGGAGACGCGTCTGTTTCTCTTGACAATCTGATAAGGTCGTTATTAGTCTTGGGCGCAACGAAGCAAGATTTGGCAAGAATTATTGCTCCGTCGGAAGGTTTTGTGTCATCGGCCTTATAGACCACGCCCATGCCGCCCCTGGCCTGCGGCAGGGCAAGTTTCGCGATGATTTTGTAGTGGGAGATGTGCGTCTCTCCCAGAGTTCCAGAGCTTTCAAAGCCGCCTCCTTTGAGATAAAGCTGATAGGTCTCGCTGTCTACCGTATACCGTTTCGTGACCCGAGCTCTTTCTTCTCTGGTGAGCTTCAGCCGCAACTGTTCATAGATTTCTCTGGAGATCTCTTCCTGAACGGCCAGTATGTCGGCAATCTTCCGATTATACTGTTGGCCCCAGAGGTGCTGATTTTCCTTCGCGGCGATGAGCTCAACACTGATCAGGAAGACGTCTTTGTCGCTTTGCAACCTTATGACCAGATGTCCGAGCGGTGATCCGCATCGATGCCTTGCGCTTGCTCTGGCGACATGTAGGCTACCGTGCCGAGCGTCATGCCGGTTTTGGTGAGCCGCGTTTTCTGCCCGGCAAGCTTGGCGAGTCCGAAATCCATAATCTTCGCCTGGCCCTTGTTCGTGATCATCACGTTGGCCGGCTTGATGTCGCGATGGGTGATGCCTTTCTCGTGTGCGGCTTGCAAACCCTCGGCAACTTGCATGGCGATATTCAGCGTTTCATCGAGCTTCAACGGCCCGGCCTCAATCTTCGCTTTCAGGCTTTGCCCTTCGACGAATTCCATCGCGATAAATTGCTGTCCATCCACTTCATCAATTTCGTAGATGGCTACGCCCGTAGGGTGCAAATATTCGGATGATTCAACGCCGCCGCCTACGGCCGTAGGCTTGCGCCTCGTGAACAAAACGGGTTTTCTCCGCCTCGCTCGCCATAATTGACGACGGCAAAAATTTGAGCGCGACGATGCGCTTGAGCTTGGCCTACGGCCGTAGGCTGCGCCCGTAGGGTGTCTTCGGCTTTTTACCCCGTGAGATAGTGTTGCTTCGAATATCCACTCAACTTGTCTTTGCTTTATCTCACGGGGTGAAGACCACGCCCATGCCGCCCTCACCGAGCCTACGGCCGCAGGCTTGGCGAGGATTTTGTAATGGGAAATGGTTTGGTCGATCATATTATCGCCATCGTTTTTATTGAAATTTCATTCCGATAATACTTGCTATCCCCCGAAATTTTTGCATCCTTTCGGGATAAGTCAATAGACAACAAAATATTATCATCGGCGAAAATCGTGAAAATTATCCGAGGAATTTTGCCTTTCCCTGCTTACATTAGGAATAATCACAACTGGACGGAATAGGAGGACGCCATGACGACTTTGACCAAAGAACCCCTCGCGCCGAGAGCAAAAAATATTTTCAAGAAGCCGATTCAAAGGCGGGTTGCGTTATCATCCCGCGGTGAACCTCGACGAAGTGCGCGCGCTTGCGACCTGGATGACATGGAAGACGGCGATTGCCGATATTCCACTTGGCGGAGCGAAAGGCGGCATCCAGCTCAATCCTGCCGATTACACCATGAATGAGTTGGAGCACATCACACGCCGCTTTACTTTCGCGCTCGGCAATAACATCGGACCGGAATATGACATTCCCGCGCCGGATGTGAACACAAATTCCCAGATCATGGCGTGGATTCTCGATGCCTACCTTTCGATGATGCCGCCGAACGACCGCAATCGTTGCACGCATGTGGTGACCGGCAAGCCGGTGGAATCGGGCGGCAGCTTGGGGCGCGAGAAAGCGACAGGCCAGGGCGTGGTTTTCATCATTGTGAGTTATTTTGAATGGCTGCAAAACAAACGCAGCAAGTGTTGGGAGCTCGAAGAAGTCGATCGCAAGCTGTACAAGAAAATCATTACGCTATTTGCTTTTTTTTTGACGGACTTGATGATGCCGCCGATTTTGCCATCATCCAGCCAGCTTCTCTCGCCGCGGCGCACAGACGCCCTCGAATTCCTTGCCGGTCTCTTCGACTTCATCTTGCAGTTCCACGCAGACCACAGAGACACTGCACCGCGTCACAGACTCAATCCTTTTTTATCGTGAGACATAGAGTTTCTCTTTTCTATTTGTAAGCCGCTTGAGAAAATCAACTTGATTTTGTGACTAAATTTGCATAAGTTGACCTATGCGAATTCAGCTCAATGAAAAACAGCGCGAAAAATTGGGCGAATACTTCTTTGTGAGGCAAATTATGGATCCGAGATGGATAATTCCAATTGTAGGGTTTAGCATTGCACTTGTTGGTCTTATCATTATACTTCTCGACCGTCCTCAAAAGACTGACAAACGGGTATAACCCTACAAAAACGATTCCGAAAATTTTTCCCACGTTCGCTCATCCACTTCTTCGAGCTGGCCTTCGACGAGTTGAGCCATCGCCGGCAATTCTTCGACATGGCCGTTATGCCCATTGCCACTGGCCGGCGTGAGCAGCTCGCGGACGCGTTTGATTTCCTGTTGATACCACGTCGCAGCTTTCTCGCCGATTTTTAAATTCTCCAACTCGGTCGCAAGCTGATCCGGCTTAAGGGAGCAAACCCAGCCTTTTTCATAAGGCTGTTTTTCCAACCACTCGAGATTTTGCGCGAGTTCCAGATTGAGCGAATGAACCTTGCCGGTAATGGGCGACTTGAAAATTGCCGCCCGCTTGCCTTGCCGAATCGCAAACAACCGCTCGCCTTTTTTCACCGCGCTGCCTTTTGTTGGAAATTCGATGGCGTTGATGCGGCCAATCATTTTGCGCGCGAAATCATCAATGCCCACGCGCACCAAGCCGGGAACCGTCACATTCGCCCACACGTGTCCTTCCGAAATAAACACGCCGCCGGGCAGCGCAAATTCATGCTCGGAGGGATGCGCGGTCGTGACGACGCGCACAATCGGATTAATTTGTTTCTCCATCCGATCTTGCCGGCGAATCAAACATTTTTTGGTGAAATCAATCAGTTCATCTTCGGTGAACGGCTTTTGCACGTAATCCATCGCGCCAAATTTCATTGCATTCACCGCGGATTCAATCGTCGCGTAGCCGGTGATCATCACGACGTCCGTTTCCGGACTGAAGTGTTTCACGCCTTTGACGACGTCGAGGCCGTCCATCTCCGGCATTTTCAAATCGGTGAAAACAAAATCGTATTTGTTTTTTTGCACGAGACCGAGCGCTTCGCGACCGTTTTCCACCGTATCAATGGCGTAACCCGCGACCACGAGAATTTTGCGAAAGCTATCTAAAATCACCGGCTCGTCATCAACCGCCAAAATGCGCGCCAGCGGATTGGCAACGTCAACCCGTTTCAAAGATTTCGCTTCGTGCGTGAAATCGAGATTCAAGCCAATGTCCAGCGCCGCGAGCCGTTCTTTGCGCGCTTTCGTCTCCTGCATCTTTTTGGAAATGAGGCGAACCGCAACGTCGATAACGATGAACGCAACAATCATCGAGACCACTAAAAGGGCAACCATGATTTTATCTCCTTTCTTGCGCAAAGCGCATAGAGCAGAGCGCAAAGCGAATGCTATGCGTCATGCTCTATGCGCTTTGCAAATTTACCGGCAAATGTATCACAAACGTCGTGCCTTTTCCGGCTTCACTTTCTACAGTAATTTTCCCGCCATGTTTTTCAATAATACCCCAAACCACAGCCAATCCCAAACCATAACCTTTCTTGCCTTTGGTCGAGAAAAACGGCTCGAAAATTTTCGCCAGATTTCCTCGCGCAATGCCGCAGCCGGTGTCGCTTACTTTGATTTGAATGTACGACGTATCCGGCGGGCTTGAAAATTCACTCGCAATTGTAATCGTGCCGCCGTTGTCGCCGATGGCGTCGCTCGCATTCACGAGCAAATTGACCAGCACTTGTTGAAGCTGATTTCCGTCCGCCATGATGGCCGGCAGATTCGGCTGCAGAATTTTTTCCAACTTGATGCGGCGTTCCGCCAGTTGATTTTCGAGAATGCGTGTGGCCTGTTGAATAATGTCATTGATCTCGACGCGAGATTTTTCCGGCGGCGACTGGCGCGCGAAATCCAGCAAGCCTTTGACGATATCGCGGCAGCGTTTGGTCTCGCGCACGATCACGTCGAGATCTTCTTTGATTTCCGGATGGCCGTTCGCGCGTTTGAGCAAATAGCTGCTATACGTCAAAACGCCGGTGAGCGGATTATTGATTTCATGCGCGACACCCGCGGCCAATCTGCCAACCGAAGCAAGCTTGTCGGATTGATACAATTGCCGCTGCGTTTCAGAAAGCCGGCGTGTCATCGCATTAAAAGATTTCGCCAGCTCGCCAATTTCATCTTTCTTGTCGAGCTTGATGGTGTAATTAAGATCGCCGGTTGCCACGTGCTGCGTCGCGGCGACGATTTGCCGAACCGGCTTGAGCACGATGCCTTTCACCAACAGAAAAATAATCAAACTCACCGCGGCGATGGCGATGATGGCAAACATCAGCAGACGCATCTGGCTCGCTTGCAAGCCGCGATCGACTTCGGCGAGCGACATGGTGATGTCTAAAACGCCGAGCACTTTTTGATTTGACGCGTGCGCATGGCAATCACTTTGCCAGCAGCTCGGCTCGTTGTAAATCGGATTGATGATGCCGAGCGTTCGCGCCTGCGAGTCACTTTTGAAAATTCGCGCCGTCTCGGAAATCGGCAAGCGTTCGAGCGGCTGATCCGCGGCATGGCAGGCATAACAGGCCTCGGTTTTTTTATCGACCATCCTGCCGATGTCCGACGAATCCGTTGAGAAGATGATCGCGCCTTCTTTATTGAAAATGCGGACTTTCTCGATGCCTTCTTGCCCGCCAATCGTGTTGATAATACGATGCACCGACTCGCGCTGGTTCAACAGCATATCGTATTTCGTGCTGCTCTTCACCGTTTCGCTCAATTGATGCGCGCTGCGCTCCAATTCGGCAATGAGCTGTAGTTGGTGCGCATTGAGAATGAGATAGGCGAAAACGCCGATGATGACGACCGCGACAAGAGCGACCGCGGCGATGAGTTTGTAGCTGATGCGGGATTGCATGATTCAATTTGTTGAAACCGCATGCTGGTTAAGATTCGCATGACCACTATGCTGATAAGTCGCAATCTTACAGGCGTAGTCAAACAGTTTCAAAAGCAATTGCCCAACGGATAGATGAACCCAACGGATTAGCTTTATCGGTTGGGTTCATCTATCCGTTGGGGCCAAAAATTCAGGCAAAAGTCTTTGCTTTTTCCGAAGGGTTTTTCTCCTAAAAGTGTTTCAATCACCTCCGACGCTATCGACGCTCAAATACGCATCCAAGCTTTCCAGCTCGTGCGACAGATGCTCGACGACGCTGCGCATGAGATGGCGAATCGACAACATGCCTTGCAGCTTGCCCTGCTGGTCCACGACCGGAAGATGGCGAATATTTTTCTCGGTCATGAATTCAAACGCTTCGCTGGCTTCCATCTCCGCGAGGGCAACGTTCGGATTTTTAGTCATGACTTTGGCAATCGGCGTGTTCAACGTTGATACGCCGGGCCGCACCACGCGCGTCAACAAGTCGCGCTCGGTGAAGATGCCGACGAGATCGCCATTTTTCACGACGATCACCGCGCCGACGCCGGTGTCGCACATTTTTTCCACCGCGGTCATGATGCTGTCTTCCGGCGACACCACGAGCGGCGGGACACGGGCGATTTTCAAGAGTTTCATGATGGACTCCGTTTCGATTTACAATTTTTCCATGTCATCCCGCAGGGATCTTGTTTGTGTCAAGCACAGTGCTTGTGAGAAACAGGATTCTTACAGAATGACATTTCGTTGTTGCCATTGACCGGTCGCTCAGAGCGACCGGTCAATATTTCATTAAGTCACTCATTGCAAATTTTCAATTTAAAATTCTCAATGCCCTTCATTCGCAAAAACCACCTGAATCGTCCATTCACCGGCAACACCGGGCTTCGTCAAGAAACTGCCGGCTTCACCAAGCGGCCGCGAATAAACTTCATGGCCCGCGCCGTCGTGGACGATCAACTTGCCTTTCCCGGCGACAAGGTTGCTGATATGCTCCACGCTCGCGACCGTTCCCGAATTGTGCCAACTGTAACGCCACGGCTGCGAAGCATTCTCGAGATGCTTCGCTTTGAATTTGAAATCGAAATAGCCGATGATGTTCGTGCTTTCCGGCTGCCACGATACCGGCATAAAATGCTGCAACGAGATTAAAAGAATAATCGAACCAATAACGGCAATTGGTGCAAACCGGAAAAGCCGGTGCTGGTGGCGCATGTCATCTGCAATAATTGCCTGCATAATCAAGCTCCGATTCATTTGCCGGCAGCATCAAGCCATGTATTGGCCTGCTCCGGTTTGAGCCTTTCAGCGATTTCCAAACCTTTTTGAAAGGCTTTAAGATTGATTTCTTCCGTGCCTTTGGGCACGCGTTCCCACAGCGCCTCTTCCGCGGCGATCGGCGTGACGATTTTGGAGAGGCCGATGATCAAGCCGACCGCCACCAGATTCGCTGTCACTTTTTTGCCGACTTCTTTTTCGGCAATTTCCGTGATGGGCGCGGAAAAAATTTTGAAATCTCCCTGCGGCCATTTCGTCACTTCGGCAGAGTCAATCAGCAGAATGCCGCCCTTTTTCAAATCTCCGGCGTACTTGTCGCAAGCCGGTTGCGTGAACGCGAGCAAAAAATCGAGATTGACGGCTTTGGGATAATCGATCTCTTCATCCGAGATAATCACCTCGGAACGGCTCGCGCCGCCACGCGCTTCCGGGCCATAAGATTGGCTTTGCGTGGCGTATTTGTCATCATAAACCGCGGCGGCTTCAGCGAGAATCTGTCCGGCGAGAATCAAGCCTTGTCCGCCGGAACCGCTCAAGCGAATTTCATAACGACGGCTCATACTTCACCTCGTTGTTGAGACGTGCGATGAATTTTTGATACGCTTCCACATACTCCGGTTTTTCACGATCGACAAGAACGCCCGTGGCGATTTTTTCCTGCGCGTTTGCAGACGGCATATCACCAACTTTGCCTTTCGCGGTGTTTTCAATTTGCCAGCGCATCATGTCAATCACCGATTTTTGGCTGTTGCGGCGGCCATAATACGTCGGGCACGGCGTTAACGCTTCGACAACGGAAAAACCTTTTTTGCGAATCGCGCTTTCGATAAGCTTATCGAGCTGCACGGCGTGATAAACCGTGCCGCGCGCGACATAGCTCGCACCGGCTGCGGCGGCCAGCCCGCAGATGTCGAAGGAATTTTCCAAATTGCCGTACGGCGCGGTGCTGCCCCATTTGCCAAGCGGTGTCGTCGGTGAATATTGGCCGCCGGTCATGCCGTAGATGTAATTGTTGAAAATGATCATCGTCAAATCGATATTGCGGCGCGCCGTGTGAATGAAATGATTGCCGCCGATGGCGGTCGCGTCGCCGTCGCCGGAGACCACAATCACGGTCAATTCCGGTTTCGCTAATTTAATGCCGGTGGCAAACGCCAGCGCGCGTCCGTGCGTCGTGTGGACGGTGTTGAAATCCACATAGCCGGGCGTGCGGCTTGAACAGCCGATGCCGGATACCATCACGACTTCATCCTTATTCAAACCAAGCCGATCAATGGCGCGCAACATCGCTTTGAGCACGATGCCGTTGCCGCAGCCGGGACACCAAATGTGCGGCATTCTCTGCGTGCGAAGATATTGGTTGTAGTCCATAATCTTTTACAAGTTCAATGTGTGCAAAAAAAGCAAAGATTTTCCAATGACATCAATTTCAGTCAATATTCATGAAGGTTTCATGCATTTTCAAAAGTCGCCAACTTTTTATCACCAAGGATGAAAAGCAGCCAACGGATTCTAGAACAAAGTTTTATATGTTTAATTTCCCGCTGATTGAAGAAACCCGCTGATAAAATGATCGGTGGGATTCTTCAATCCGTGGGAAAATCAGAGAAATCATCCGTTGGTCGCCTACGGCCGCAGGCTGTTCATCCGTTGGGCAATTTTTTAACCTGTATGGTTGTGGCTTGTCCACGTTGTGATACTACTTTTGTGCTATATCTCTGATCTTTTCAAAAATCTGTTGCGGTCGAATCGGCTCGCCGTCGACGCGCGTGATCGAAATGACATCGGCGTTGCCCATCACCGCGTGTTCGACTTCGTGCGCGATCTGTCCCAAATTCATTTCCGGAACGATGAGGTGTGAAACGGGTTCCGCCAGATTAAAAATTTCCTGTTCGGGAAATGGCCACAGTGTGATCGGGCGAAAAAGGCCAGCGGGAATTTTCTCTTCGCGCGCCATCAACACGGCGCGGCGAGCCGAACGCGCCGTTGAGCCATAAGCCAACACCACGATCTCCGCATCTTCAAGATATTCCGTCGCCACTTGAACGATCTCCTCGCGATGACTCTCAATCTTGCGATGCAAGCGGCGAATGAGTGCGTCAATTTTTTTCGGATCGCTGGTCGTGAAGCCGTGCTCATCGTGCGTCAATCCCGTGACATGATAGCGATAGCCTTCGCCCATGCTCGCCATCGGCGGAACGTCGGAGGCGGTTTGTTCATACGGCACATATTGCTCCGGCGCTACCGCCGGTTTGACGCGATTGAAAATCTCAACGCTTTCGGGATCGGGAAGAACGACTTTTTCCGTGACGTGGCCGACGATTTCATCGAGCAACAGAATCACCGGCACGCGAAATTTTTCCGAGAGATTGATGGCGCGAATGGTCTGCTCAAATGTTTCGCCGACGGAAGACGGCGCGATCGCGATGACGGGATGATCGCCGTGCGTGCCCCAGCGCGCTTGCATGACGTCGCCTTGCGAGGGCAGCGTCGGCAATCCGGTTGAAGGGCCGCCGCGTTGCACGTTGACGATGAGACACGGGACTTCGGTCATCGAGGCATAGCCGATATTTTCCTGCTTCAATGAAAAACCGGGGCCGCTCGTCGCGGTCATAGCTTTCACACCGGCGAGCGACGCGCCGATCACCGCGGCCATCGAAGCGATCTCGTCTTCCATCTGAATGAATTTGCCGCCGCACTTCGGCAATCGCGCCGCCATCAACTCCGCAATTTCGGAAGACGGCGTAATCGGATAACCGGCATAAAAGCGCACACCGGCGAGCAGCGCCGCTTCGACGCAGGCCTCGTTGCCCGACATCATGCGCGGGCGGATGTTTGATTTAGTCATGAAATTTTAACCTTAACAAACTCGAACCCAAAAGTAACACGCAGATCAAAAACTCACGCGGATAATTCGGTGTGGGTTTTTGATCCGTGTGTAATTTCTCTATCTTATTTGCACAAATTTGGCTGCTTGAGCACTATCTCACGGTTAGAGCAAAATCCGGACAGCGCATTTCACACAACATGCAGCGGTTGCATGCTTGCTGATCGACCACGACCGGCAAACTGTCTTTCATGATGAAAACGTGTTTGGGGCAAAACTCGGCGCAAATCGCGCAGCCTTTGCACCACGCTTCGATGATGATAATTTCGGGCAACGAAGTTTTGCGCGAGGCGCGTTTATCTATTTCAAGAGCAGGCGCTGTTTGTAAATCCGGCATGGTAGACTTTCCTTAAAATCAATTTTCTGCAACGTAAAGGGAACTGCAACGAAAAAAGCTTTTAGTTCAAATCCTAAATCAAATTCTGCAACGAAAAGGGAACCGCAACGAAAAAAGTTTTGGACTTCGGACATTTGACCCTACGGGCGTAGCCTCAGACCTCGGACACATGACCCTACGGGCGTAGCCTCGGACTTCGGACTTATTCACATGAACCATTTATTCTGCGCATGCACGGCGTCGCCAAACTGGCGCATGAATTCCATATCGATTTCGCCGAGCGGGCCGCGACGAGTTTCTTCCAAATTCTCTTCAAACTCTTTCAAATTTTTGGGCGCGGTTAAACACACATCGACATGCGGATTGGACAGCACGAAGCGATAGCACATTCCCGCGGTGGGAAGGCGCGCTTCTTTTGGCCAACCGGGCGGCCGGCGCATGAGATACGTCCAGCGCGTCGCGGTGTAGCTGATCACGCCGGGATTATGTTGTGGCAAATTAGGAAAAATCTCCTGCTCGGCGCCGCGATGGGCGGCATTGTAGCGCATCATGATCGTATCGAGAGCGCCGTCAGCGACGAGCTTGCCGGCCAGTTTTCGATTGTGTGTCGAGATGCCAATCGCGCGCACTTTTCCTTCTTCGCGCAGGCGATGCATTTCTTCGCGCACGGATTCGGGAAATTCCTTCTCCTTCAGCACGCCGAGGAAGAGAAAGACGTCGATGCAATCGGTGCGGAATTGCCGCAGCCGTTTCTCCAACGTCCGCCGCAGATTTTGATGTCCCCAGATATAATTGTACACGCCGGTGGCCAGAACGTATTTGTCGCGTTGAGCTTCGCGCAGCGCCTTGATCATCTGCGTGTCGATTCCGAAAGAAAAAAAATAGTTGAGGCCTTCATCGAGCGCGCGATAAATGGTCTTCTTGCCGGGGCGATAGGTCGCCGACAAGCCGAGCCGATGCGCCTTTATTCCGGTGCTGCCGAGGCTGGTATGTAGAAAATCGGAATTCATGGAATGCCTGCCGTTTCGCTTATGGCGTTGATTTGCGCGTCGACTTCTCTAATCGCCTCGGCCACCAGCATGAAATAGCGATCCAGCGGACAGTCGGCTTGCAGTCTGAGCGCGCAAAAATCGCCTTCGGAGTTTTCGCAAGACGCGCAAACTTTTTCGCGCAAGACGTTGACATAGTCTTCCATCAGCCAACTATCGACCGACTCCACGACGTCGACGATCTGCGGCAAATAAATTTCCACCGGACACTTGCGGCCGACCGGCAGGCCGCAGCGCACAAATTTGTTGCCGGCCATAACCGCGTCCAAACACACCGGACACACGCGGTCGTGAATGGCATCGAGATACGCTTGCATGGCTGACCTCCTTGAAGTTTGTCAGGGATTTGAAAACTGCAACCTTACGAATTTTTAAGGATTCTTGCAGAATGACATTGGTTAACGTGGGTTTGCCGGTTGAGTGTGTCACATTTCATCACGGATGCAACCTTTCTTTTCTCGCCATCAGTTCTTCCTGCGACTCGCGATGATCGGGGTCTTCGACACAGCAATCAACCGGGCAAACCGAAACGCATTTTTGCTCGTCATAAAAGCCAACGCATTCCGTGCATTTCTCGGGAACAATGAAGTAAACACTGTCCGAGAGAGCGCCAAGTTTCGCGTTGGCGTCGACCATCTCGCCGTGATATTCGATTTGCCCTTTTACCGTTGTGCCGTCTGCAAAAGTCCATTCTTCGCCAACATTATAAATCGCATTATTCGGACATTCCGGCTCGCAAGCGCCACAATTGATGCATTCCGCAGTGATCATTAATGCCATCGGGGTTCTCCTTTTCAATGGATGAAATTCGCTGTCAGGATGCTCGTCACGCCGGCCTCATCCGAGACTTGATTTTTTCAAGCGCACAAGCTCAGCGTCCTGACGGTTATTTTTAGAGCTTCGTCTTTACCGGACGGAGATATCGGATAAGCAGAATAAACAACACCAGAAAACAAATCAACAGCAGGTATTCCAAGCCCTTCGTTTCAAAAATGTTGACATACGTGTAAGTTTCCATTCGTTCCTCCTGTCTATGTAGCCAGCGCAACCTCGCGGCTCTCTTTATACACCGGCATTCTGGTCACAATCCAACGGAACACCCAAATTTCCAGGAAAATAATCATCAGCGTAACGACGATCTCCATCCAGGAAGGATAATATTTCACGGCGGCATTCCACTTGAACGCAATAACGGATACGTTCAGCCGGTTGAGGATGATCCCGATCAGCGTCAAAACCGCGGCGGAACGGATGATGCCAAGGCTCCGGTTTCTTACCCCATACGCAAACATGAAGCAGGGGATAAGAACCAATCCAATCACTTCGAGGAGATACCACACTCCCCAGAAGTCGTTCAAGTGAGCCCAATGCCTCTCGTGGATGAAGATGAGTGCTTTGAAAAAGTAGTACGCAAACATGGAAATGGCAGCGCCCTTGGCGAGGCCGAAAATCATCTCCTCAAAGGAAGCATGGTGCTCAGGATCAAGCTGATCCTTAAACACGCGGTGACTGATGGTGCCCTCGAAGATGATCATCGACAGGCCGGCGAAAATGCTCGAGACGAAAAAGAGAATCGGAATGAACTCCGTATACCACAGCGGATGGATTTTTGATTTTGCCAGCAAAAAAAGCGCGCCCAGGCCCGATTGATGCAGGGTTGAAAGCGTGATGCCAAAAATGACCGCCCCAAGCGTCAACGATTCCAAAAATTTTCGAACCCGGCGCCAACCCAGCCATTCCGCCGCGACCGGAGAGAATTCGATGAACTCGGCGATCATATAAAGCAGGAAATGCCAGGCGACCAGAAACAGCACGGAATTATACCCGAATGAATTTCCAATAATGGGGTTGATGATGTTCCAGGGTTTTCCAAGGTCTAACACCAGCGCACCGGCGTAAAAAATGTACGCCAGCAGCCCATTGAGCACGGTGACGCGAACGATGGGATGGTACTTTTCTACCTTCATGACGTAGACCACGAAGGTGATGATATAAGCGCCGCCGGCAAATGCTACGCCGGTGACCACGTCAAAACCGATCCAAAATCCCCAGGGAAAATCTTGCGACAAATTGGTGACGGCGCCGAGCCCTTTGGCAAAACGGATGACAAGAATGATCGCGCCCAGGATGATGAGGGGAATGGATATCACGTTGAAGGGCGTCAGCATTTTCCCTTTGGGTTTCATCTCTTGAAGGATGAACTTCACAAAGCGTTTGAATTCGCCGGCAAAAGTCATTTTCTCGTCCATATTGCTTCACCTATTCTTTGCTCTCGCCGTTTTTGTCCGCCAGAAATCTCAAGCCCAGCAACAAGGCGGGCGCGCCAAAAAGCATCACCGGCACCGCATACAAAAATTCTCTGGTGTATTCGGGGTAGGGCGTCGTGCCGAGATCCGTTCTGAATCCAAGCTGTTCAAACGGGACAGCGGAAAGGTAGAGCCAACCGGTTCCACCCACTTCGTGTTCTCCATAAATTTGATGGACATATTTTGTCGGATGATGGTAGATGCGAGACCTGGCAATTTCCATCAGCTCTCTCTTCTTGCCAAACATCAGGGCATCGGTTGGACAGGCCTCCACGCAGGCCGGCTTTTTGCCTTGCTCGAGACGTTCCCAACACATGTTGCACTTTTGAATATTGGGATTCCAGGTGTTGTACTCGAATTTCGGAATATCGAAAGGACAGGCGACCATGCAAAATCGACATCCCATGCATTTGTTGGATCGCCAAATAACCGGCCCGTCTTTGGTTTTGTACATGGCGTTGGTTAAACAGGCCGAGGCGCATGCCGGCTGCCAGCAGTGCAAACATTGCTTCTTGACAAAAACTTCGCCTTTTTCGGTTTCGTAGCGATTGACCACCGTCCATTGTGTTTCGCTCGGCGTTCGCTCTTTTTCCAGCGCATTGTCGCTTTCAACCTCGGGCACCTCGAAACCATGCGCCTCGGCACACGCTTTCTCACAGGCGCGGCAACCGATGCAGCGGGTGGTATCCGTGAGCACGCCAACAAATTCCTTTTTCTCCTTCTCTTCAGCCCGCAATCCTTTCGTCGCCAGTGTCGCTCCAACGGTACCTGCTATCTTCAGGAAATTTCTTCTATCCATGATGCTTTCATCCTTTCAGGATGATTGATCGAATGGCCAATGGTTTTTGTTAAAACTTTGTCCGTGGCCCGTAATGGCAAAATTTACAATTCTTGCTGGTTTCCACACCCTTGTCCGCCGCGTGGCATTCCCAGCAACTCTTGTGAATGACCACCTTGGCGCTGAGAGTTTCATCGGCAATGTCTTTCGGAAGCGTGCGATGGCATTTTGAGCATGCCTGCGCCTGCAATTTCGCCGCTTCTTTCTCGTGGTGGCAGATTTTACAATCAATCCAAAAATCATCAAAGTAATCTTCGTGGTGAAATTTCAATTCAGCGGCATCGGTCTCGTGATGGCAGGCCTTGCATTCGATTTGAAATTCATCGATGTGCTTCTGATGGGGGAAAACGGCCTCTCCGGCAGATGAAGGCGACGTTATCACCGAGGAAATTTCGGGCTTGCCCTGTTGCGAAGGCAAAGTGTCTTGTTGCGCAATGGCAGGCGAAGCCATCACGAATGCCTCTTCTGCTTCCTCAGGGCTTCGGACGCTCAGACAATTCGTGGCAATGATTGGAAAAATTGCCAGGCCCAAAACCAACGTGTATTTTTTCATGATGTTTCCCTCGCGAAGAATTTATCAATTTCCTGCTGATACCAGGAAACGGCGTCGGCGCCGATTTTCAACGTTTGCAGCTCGGCGCTGAGATTGGTCGGCTCGATGCTGCATATCCACCCCAGCTCGTAAGGTTTCATTTTGATCAATTCCGGACGTTCGAGAAGCTCCGCATTGATCGACACAATATTTCCGCTTATCGGAGAGGGAATCATGGCGCTGCTGCGGCTCTGCTTGAGGGAAAAAAGCGGATCACCTTTTTCGACTTTCTGTCCTCGATGCGGCAATTCCACGGCTTCGATTTGTCCAATGGTTTTTTGCGCAAAATCATCCACGCCGACGAGCACCAAGCCGTTCAGTTCGAGGCGCGCCCAGGCGTGAGCCGGCGAAATAAAAACGCCAGCCGGAACGTTGAATTCGTGCTGGGAAGTAGACTCGCGAACCGACGGCGTAACCAGATGGACTTTCGGTTTAATTTGCTTTTCGATCCGATCCTGGCGCCGAATATAAGACTTGTTGACAAAATCCACCAGTTCGTCCTCGGTAAACGGTTTTTGGACGTAATCCATGGCGCCGTATTTCATCGCCTCGACCGCGGATTCAATCGTGGCATAGCCCGTGATCATAATGACGTCAATGTCAGGCCGCAAATGTTTGACGGCTTTGGTGACTTCCAATCCATCCATTTCCGGCATTTTGAGATCGGTAAATACAAAATCGTAGCCATTCTTGCGGACAAGGCCGATGGCCTCTTTGCCGGTTTCAACCGTATCCACCGAATAACCGGCAATCACCAATATTTTGCGAAAACTGTCCAAGACAATGGCTTCATCATCAACCGCTAAAATTCTCGCTTTGGGATTTTCCACTTGCACCCGTTTCAAGCTTGTGGCTTCATCGGTATAATCCAGCCGCAAACCGATATCCAGCGCTTTCTTTCTCTCTTTCGTTATTCTGGCTTCGTGCAGTTTCCTCATCACGATGCGCAAGGCTACGTCAACCGCGATGAAGACGACTATCGTCGAAATTACAATTAAAGCAACCATAAGATATTCTCCGTGAGCAAAACTTTGCGCACTATGATAAAGACCTTCTTCTCATTCTTAGCAGACTACGCCCGACACAAAGGGTGATATCGATCAGCATCGCTTTGCGAGCCATGAGAAAATTTCCTTGCAGATCAAAAAAGCCGCGTGATTCCATTCAGCAATAGGCAAGTCCCATGCCCGATGCGCCAATCTTTTCGTGCTGTTTTCGCTGAATTTGGAGAGGATAAATTGAGATCGGAGACGCTATAATTCTTGAAATTAAGAATTGGGGTGGGGAGTTTTCGCAGTCTTGCGAAGCGGCAACATGGATTGTCCTTTCAAAGCAGGCGTTGCAGCACAATCAACGAAAGATCATCATACGCTTTCGCTTCGCCGATAAAATTTTCGACCTCGCGCAAAATGCGCGCGCCGATTTCGTGCGCCGCAAGTCCGGTTAACGAAGCGAGAAGCGCGAACAACCTTTCTTCACCGAAAAAGTCACCGGCCTCATTGCGCGCTTCCGTCAAGCCGTCGGAATAAATCAGCAGCGTATCGCCGCGCTGCAAGTCGATGCGTTGCTCGGTGAAGTTTGCGGCAGGCAGAACCCCGAGCGCCGCGGTTCCATGTGGCATTTCTTGAGCGCGATTGTCTTTGAGAAGAATGGGCGGCATGTGTCCGGCGTTCAGCAGACGTACCGTTCCGGAATCGGCCAGCAATTCGGAATACACCAATGAAGCAAAAGTATCCGGCAGTCCGTCGCGGCGGAGAATCGTGTTGAGCTTTGCCCCAAGTTCAGCGAGCGAGGTGAAATCCGCCGCGAGCGCTCGCAGCGTCGCTTGCAGTTTCACCATCAACAACGCGGCTTTGAGTCCTTTGCCCGCCACATCGCCAAGCGCAACACCAAACCGGTTTTTGCCGATCTCCAGAAAGTCGACCAAATCACCGCCGACTTCGTTCGCCGGTCGCGTCATGAGCCAAATATCCCAGCCGGAAATATTGGGATTCTGTTTCGGCATGAGCGCGCGCTGCACCGAGCGGCCGGCGGCCAACTCGCTCTGCGCCAGCAGCTTGTCTTTCAACTCGAGCATGAGAATGAACAGAAGAACGATAAAACCAATTTTGCTCGTGTCGTTATTGAATTGAACTTGCTCACCCGCGTAGTTGATGGTGCCCGACTGCAAAATAAGCCAACAACTGAGCAACAGCAGAATGCGCCGCACCGGCGTCAGTTTGAGAAAAAGGCTTTTGAGCAGCCACCAAGTCATAACGAAAAACCGTTTGACTTTCCCCATTGCTAGCAGACGAGTTTGCCGTTCTTGATCGAGATAAAACTCTTTGAGCTCATTCCAATCGCGGCGAATCGTGCGCTTGAAATCGCCGCGGCGAAGATCTTCGCGTAGCACCTTCGTCAACTTTGGTTGGGCGGGGTCAGTGTGATCTTTGGTCATCATAGGCAAACGGTTTTATCGATTCATGCGCTCGCGCAGAAATCAACTATAGAGGAGAAATTTGATCATCGACGGCCTCGCTATTTTTTTGTTATCTCATTTTAGCATTTTACTTTTACGCAAGAATCAGGCAAAAGTTTAAGATCGAATTTTCTCCTTAGCTGAATATTCTCTTTTTCCCGCAAAGAGCGCAAGAAAAGACGCCACTGATGCAACAACTAAAGCCTTGTTCAGTTTAATAAGTAAGAGCGTGATGGGCTACAGTTAAAGATGGCGAGATACGTGCGCGTTATTGACGCGCGCGGCGTATATGTTTTAGACGTTGTTAACAACGGAGGAAAAAATGGCAAAAGTCACAATGGCGAAAAGCACGCAACCGGCGGGCAAGAAAGCAAAAAGCGGAAGCTCAAAGGCCGCTGCGAAAGAAAAAGCCGCGAAAGGGAAATCTCCGGCAATTGCAAAGCCGGTGAGTGCGGAATTATTCGCGGCGCTTGAGCAACGTGTTGGCGAGCTTGAGACGAAGCTGGCAGAACTGCAATTGAAGGAAGGCCCGTCCGGCCCGAAAGGCGAGAAGGGTGATGCTGGTCCCCAAGGCCCGCTTGGAGCAAAAGGTGAGAAGGGTGATGCTGGTCTACATGGTCCGCCTGGACCAAAAGGCGAAAAGGGTGATGCTGGTCCACAAGGTTCGCCTGGACCGAAAGGTGAGAAGGGCGATCCTGGACCAAAGGGCGAAAAAGGTGATGCTGGTCCGCAAGGTCCGCCTGGAGCAAAAGGTGAGAAGGGCGATCCTGGACCAAAGGGTGAAAAAGGCGAGGCTGGTCCACAAGGTTCGCCTGGACCGAAAGGTGAGAAGGGCGATCCTGGACCAAAGGGTGAAAAAGGCGAGACTGGTCCACAAGGTTCGCCTGGACCGAAAGGTGAGAAGGGCGATCCTGGTCCGCAAGGCCCACCAGCGACAATCAGTGCATGAACCTCATAACGGATGCCTCTCTATCGCCGCCATGGTTGGCCTAAATCAAGCTGTGCTGTTTCATTTTCCGCCAAAGCGTGGTGTGATGCAAGCCGGGCGCTTTCGCCGTCACCACTTTGTTCCAGACAGAAACTCAAATGCAATCGTCATGGCCAGCCAGATGCAACCCACGGTCCACGCCTGTTTGGCCGAGGCCAGCGGCCACAAACGGCTCAATCCCCAAACGATCACACCGAACAAGATGATGCCGGTGAGTGTGGAGACTTGATGCGCGCGCAATTCACCGAGGTGGTTCTTGTAGACGCCCTCACGGATGGCGCCATTGATGATCGCGGCGACGACCAAAATAAGCCAGGCAAAAGCGTATCTGATGATCATTTGCTTTATCCTGACATCTTCACAGGTTTTCAATTCAACCACGCGGCTTTCGATGCCGAGTTTTTTTGCTGTATCCACTACGGTTTTCACAGCATCATCGATATAGGGGCATTGATCCGAGCGAAATACGGTAAGCCCCTGCGCATATTGCTCCGATTTTTTATCCCAATTATTCGAAAGAGTCGGCAGTGGCGTATCATCGAATTTCACGACCATTAAGTCGAACGCAGGCGGGGTAACGTGTCATAACTCATGGGGCGTCATTTTTCTCCCACCTGCGCCTCAACCACGGCAATCGCCGTCATATTCACGACATCCGTCTCGTTCATGCTGCCGATTTGCAGGACGTGTACCGGCTTTTTCATGCCCATGAGAATCGGGCCGATGGCTTCGGCGCGACCGAGGCGCTGCAGAAGTTTATAGGCCACGTTGCCGCTGATGAGATCCGGAAAGATCAGCACGTTGGCGCCGCCTTTCAATCGGCAGAACGGATAAAACTCATCGACGATTTCCGGCACGACGGCGGTATCCGCCTGCATCTCGCCGTCGACGACGAAATCAACCGCTTTGTGGCGCAGAATCGCCAGCGCTTGCTGCACTTTTTCCGACAACGGATGCTTCACGCTGCCAAAGTTCGAGAAGGAGAGCAGCGCGACGCGCGGCTCGCGGTTGAAGCGCCGCACTTCTCGCGCTGCCAGCATGGCGATCTCCGCCAAATCTTCGGCAGTTGGATCGATATTCACCGTCGTGTCGGCGATGAAGTAGACGCCTTCTTTGAACACCATCGCGTACAATCCCGCCACTTTTGAAACGCCCTCGCGCAGCTTGATGATTTGTAACGCGGGGCGCAACGTTTCCGGATAATGTTTGGTGAGGCCGGCAACCAAGCCATCGGCTTCGCCAAGATGAACCATCATCGGGCCGAAATAATGGCGATGGCGCATAAATTCGCCGGCGTCGCGGAGCGTCACGCCTTTGCGTTTGCGCAGCTCGTAAAATTTTTCAATATAAAAAGGCAGCTTCGCCGAGGTGGCGGGATTGATCATTTCCACGCCGCCGCGCAAGCCCAGGCGCATCTCTTCGATTTGGTGGTGAATGGCTTTTTCGTCGCCCAGCAAAATCGGATGCGCGATGCCTTCGTCAAGAATCATTTCGCACGCTTTCAACACGGCCGGCGTCTCGCCTTCCGGATACACGATCCGTTTCGGCTGATCTTTGGCTTTGTTGATCATGACGCGCATGAATTTGCGCGCGACGCCGAGACGGCCTTCCAATTCTTCGCGGTACATGTCGAGATCGATTTTTTTCTGAGCCACTCCCGTTTCCAGCGCCGCTTTCGCCACCGCCGGCGCCACCCACAACAAAACACGCGGATCGAACGGCTTTGGAATAATGTACTCGCGGCCAAATTTGAGGCTGTGCAGGCGATAAGCTTTGATCACCGAATACGGCACAGGTTCCTTGGCAAGATCGGCCAAAGCCCGCGTCGCGGCATGTTTCATTTCTTCGTTGATGGCGGTCGCCCGCACATCCAGCGCGCCGCGAAAGATGAACGGAAAGCCGAGCACGTTGTTGACTTGATTGGGATAATCCGAGCGGCCGGTCGCCATGATCAAATCAGTGCGCACGGCTGTTGCTTCTTCATACGTAATTTCCGGATCGGGATTGGCCATGGCAAAAATGATCGCGTCTTGCGCCATTGACTTGACCATTTCTTTGGTAACGACATTCGCCCCGGAAAGTCCGACAAAAACATCGGCGCCTTCCATCGCCTCGGCCAGGGTGCGCGCCTTCGATTCCGTCGCCAGTTTGGCCTTGTAAGCATTCATGCCTTCCTTGCGGCCGGCAAAGACCACGCCTTTCGTGTCGCAAAGAATCAAATTGCGGCGATCGACGCCGAGACTCACATAATAATTCGCGCACGCGATTCCCGACGCGCCGGCGCCGTTGAAAACAACTTTGACTGTACGGATGTCCTTGCCAAGCAGCTCGAGCGCGTTGAGCAAGGCCGCGCCCGAAATGATCGCCGTGCCGTGCTGGTCATCGTGAAACACCGGAATTTTCATCGTCTTCTTCAGCGTCTCTTCGATCTGAAAACATTCCGGCGCTTTGATGTCTTCCAGATTGATGCCGCCGAAAGTCGGCTCCATCAATTGCACAGCACGGATAATCTCGTCCGGATCGTGTGAATCAAGCTCGATGTCGAACACGTCGATATCGGCGAAGCGCTTGAAAAGCACGCCTTTGCCCTCCATCACCGGCTTGCCGGCGCCGGCACCGATGTCGCCAAGGCCGAGCACCGCGGTGCCGTTCGAAACCACCGCGACTAAATTGCCGCGCGACGTATACTCCCAAATTTTTTCGGGTGATTGATGAATCTCCCGACACGGTTCCGCCACACCCGGCGTGTACGCCAATGATAAGTCCGTCTGTGTCACACACGGTTTGGTGGAAACCACTTCGATTTTGCCCTTGCGACCTTCGCTGTGATAACGCAGGGCGGATTCTTTGGAGATCATGATTGTTCTCGTTAGTTGTTGGTTGCTGGTTGCTCGTTGCTGGTTGCTTGAAATGAGATCTACTAACAACCAGCTACAAGCTACCAGTTTTCACCACGCATACCGCTCGCCGCGAATCTGCCGCGGCAGGCTGAGGACATGCATGCGCCGGAGTTTCGCCACTTGTTCGATGCGGCGTTCGGCAAAACGATTGGAAGCTTCGCCGGTCGGAATGTTTTCCTGGCGCGCGATTCCGATCACTTTTTTGAGCGTGCTGTAAATGCTTTCCGCTTCTTTCAGCGCTTTTTCGCGGTGATAGCCTTCCAGCTCGTTGGCCACGTTGATGAGGCCGCCGGCGTTGATGACGTAATCCGGCGCATAAAGAATGCCCTTCTCCATCAACATGCGGCCGTGCTTGATCTCGTCGGCAAGCTGGTTGTTGGCGCCGCCGGCGATGATTTTGCATTTCAAGCGGTGAATGGTTTCATCGTTGATGATCGCGCCGAGGGCGCAGGGCGCAAAGATTTCCGCCTCGATGTCGTAAATCTTGTCGGGCTCGACGGCGGTTGCGCCAAAGGCTTCGACGCAGCGTTGCACGCGATTTTTATGAATATCGCTTACAAAAAGCTTCGCGCTTTCTTTGTGCAGAAATTCGGCAAGATAATAGCCGACATGTCCGACGCCTTGAATCGCCACTTTGCGGCCGCGCAGGGAACTGGTGTCAAACACGGCTTCGCAACAGGCTTTGAGGCCGAAGTAAACGCCGCGCGCGGTGACCGGCGAGGGATCGCCGCTGCCGCCGATGATTTCGGGAACGCCGAGCACCCACGGCGTTTCCATTTTCACCCACACCATGTCGTTGACTTCGGTGCCGACATCTTCACCGGTGATGAAACGGCCATTGAGGGCATGCACAAAGCGGCCGAAGGCGCGGAACAAAACTTCGTTTTTATCGCGCTGCGGATCGCCGATGATCACGGCTTTGCCGCCGCCCAAATTGAGGCCGCTCACCGCCGATTTGTACGTCATGCCGCGCGAAAGCCGCAGCACATCTTCGAGCGCCTCATCCTCGGATTTATACGGCCACATGCGCGTGCCGCCGAGCGCCGGCCCGAGCGTGGTGTCGTGAATCGCAATGATCGCGCGCAGGCCGGAATCGCGATCCTGGCAAAAGATCACTTCTTCATGATTGTATTCGTGCATGGAAGTAAAAATTTTCATAACGCTGCTCCTTTCCCAAAAGGCACTTTCCGCAGTTTGTTATTGATTAAATTGATTGCTCAACTCAAAAACTTCAATGCCTAAAGGCGCCACTACAAACAAGCTCTTTCCCCGCAAAAAAGGCTTTCGTATTAAATTCTGCCAAGCCGGGGCGCGAATGCGCTTTTTCGTTGATCGCATCGAGCATCACCCGATCCGGCAACAAACCAGAAAACGCAAGATACGCGCCGAGCATCACCACGTTGGCGACTTTGGCGTTGCCAAGCTGATCGGCCATCTTTGTCGCTGGCACCGGAATGGCTTGCACCTCCTCGCGCAACGCCACGCCGGAAATCAGCGAGCGGTCGTAGAGAATCACGCCGCCGGGCCGCACCTCGGATTGGAATTTTTCGAGCGAAGGCCGGTTCATCGCCACCAGCACGTCGGTTTCGGAAACCAGCGGCGAGCCAATCGGTTTATCCGAAATGATGACGTGATAATTCGCCGTGCCCCCGCGCATTTCCGGGCCGTAGCTCGGCAGCCAGCTCACCTGCCGTCCGGCGCGCATGCCCGCCTCGGCCAAGGCCACACCCATGAAAAGAATGCCCTGACCGCCAAAGCCGGCGATTTTTAAACGCGGATTTAATTGGCGCACGCCGGCATTTGCCTTTTGCCGGCCGCCGGTTTTCTCGTTGGGAATGTCGAGCAGGCGGCGAATTGTTTCCGCATTCTGCGCGACGCCGTTCGACGGCGGCAAAGTCGCATTTCCCTCTTTCTTGTCTTTATAGACGCCGAGCGGAAACACCGGCAGCATGTTTTCGATCAACCATTTTTTTGAGGCGGTCGGAGAAAGTTTCCACCCGGTCGGGCAGGTCGAAAGCAGCTCGACGAGCGTAAAACCGCGGCCTTCCATCTGATACTGAATTGCTTTGCGGATGGCCTTGCGGCCGGCCATGACGTGCTTCGCATCGGTGACAGCGACACGCTCGATGTAAGCCGGGGCTTCCAGCGTCGCCAGCAATTCGCAGACGCGAATAGGATACCCTTCATTCAAAGCGCTGCGGCCATAAGGCGATGTCGTCGTTTTCATGCCGAGCAGCGTTGTCGGCGCCATTTGGCCGCCGGTCATGCCGTAGATCGCATTGTTGACAAAAATCACCGTGATGTTTTCGCCGCGATTCGCGGCATGAAGAATTTCATTCCCGCCGATGGCCGCGAGATCGCCATCGCCCTGATAGCTGAGGACGATGCTATGCGGCAACGAGCGCTTGACGCCCGTTGCCACCGCCGGCGCGCGGCCATGCGCCGCCTGGATATTTCCGCATTTCATGTAATAATAAGCAAACACCGCGCAGCCGACCGGGGAGACGAACACGGTGCGATCGCGAATGCCGAAATCGTCCATGGCTTCGGCAATCAATTTATGAATGACGCCGTGGCCGCAGCCGGGACAGTAATGCGTCGATGATTTATCGACGCCGGGCTTGCGGGCAAAAACTTCGTACAATGATTCCGGACGCCGCAGAATTGTTGCTTCCATGATTGGCTCCATTTTGACTCGTGCTCCTACACCTACTCCTACTCTTACTCTTACTCTTACTCTTACTCGCGCCTCATAATTTTAAAAGCGAGTAAGAGTAAGAGTAGGAGTAAGAGTGCGAGTATAAGAAAGAATTACCAAACATAATCATCGTCTTCATCAATTTCCAAAGCCGCTGGCGGTGGCGCCGGGTGGCGGCGAAGAAAATCCAAGCACGGCCCGCAATAAATCTCTTCACTTTCTTCGTCAAAAATCAAATAATGCGTCGACCCACAGCGGGCACAGCAAACATCCAATTCCCATTCATAATTGGGAAACAGTTCTTTTTCAATGATCATCATATAAGCCTTCTTTCTTGATGCTGGATGCTGGAGGCTTGTAGCTCGTAGCTTGTTGCTTGTTACTTGTTGCTGGTTTGTTGCTTCAACCAGTTACCAGCGACCAGCAACCAGCATCGAGCATCAAGCATCCATGCCATCAACTTTATTCCAAAACCCCACGATCTGTTGGAACAATTCTTCCGCGCTGGGCACGACGCCGCCGGCGCGACCATAAAATTCCACCGGCACCCAATCGCGAACCGCAAGACGGACATCTTCCACCATCTGGCCGGTGCTCAATTCGCAAACCAGAAAGCCATACGCTTGATCCGCCAGTGCGCCGATCTTTTGACTGGGAAACGGCCATAACGTGATCGGCCGCAACAAGCCGATGGGAATGCCTCGCGCGCGCGCCATATCGACCGCGGTGCGCAAAAGCCGCGCGACAATACCGTAGCCGATCGTGACGATTTGGGCATCATCCAAGCGATATTCTTCATAACGAACTTCACAATTGACAATCGTTTCGTATTTTGCCTGCAAATGACGAACGTGCGCCTCCAATTCCTCGGGAACAAGCAGAATCGACGTAATCAAATTATCGCGGGTCTCCGGCGTGCCCATCACCGCCCAGGTTTTTTCCGGAAGCGTGGCAATCGGTTCGGGGAAATTTACCGGTTCCATCATTTGCCCGATAAAGCCGTCGGCCAAAACAATGGCCGGGTTGCGATACTTGTCCGCCAATTCAAACGCGAGAACGGTGAGATCACACATTTCCTGGGCGCTGTTCGGCGCGAGCACGATGACGCGGTAATTGCCGTGGCCGCCGCCTTTGACGATTTGAAAATAATCTGCCTGCTCCGGCGCGATGTTGCCGAGGCCGGGCCCGCCGCGCATGATGTCAATAATCACTCCCGGCAGCTCCGCGCCGGCCATGTACGAAAGGCCTTCCTGCATCAACGAAATGCCGGGGCTTGAGGAGGCGGTCATGGCGCGCATGCCAGCCGAGGCCGCGCCGTAAAGCATGTTGATCGAAGCGACTTCGCTTTCGGCCTGCAAAAACGCGCCGCCCAGCTTGGGAAAATATTCCGCCGCCGATTCGGCGATCTCGCTCGCCGGGGTGATCGGATAACCGAAGTAAGCGCGGCAGCCGGCGAGCAGCGCCGCTTTCACGACGGCTTCGTTGCCTTTGATGAGTTGCATACTTGTCCCTTGTTGCTGGTCGCTTGTAGCTTGTATGAAATTCCAAATCTTAACTTAAAAAACGCTTGCAAAGCTCATTGCAGGGCATTACATTATTCTAAACCGGAGACTATCATGGCGACAATCGCGATTAACATTTCCAAAAATCTTCGCGACAAACTCGGCGAAGAGGGCGTTCAAGAGTTCGTTTCCATTCTGAATCAGATCAATACCACGCAAACGGAAGAAATGGAACGGCTGAACGGACGCACGTATGAAAAATTTCAACGCGAGCTTGCTCATCATCGTGAACTGCTTAGCAGCCAAATCGACCATATTGGCGAGCGGCTGGGTGGTGAAATCAGGCAAAGCGAAGAACGGCTCCGTGGCGAAACCGACAAAAAAAATGCCGAGCTCCGGGCCGAGCTTATCAAGTGGATGTTCATCTTTTGGTCAACGACGATTATCACGATGGTCGCCGGTTACCTCCTGAAATAACCCGCTCATCCAACCGTTTCTGCCACCGCCATTTTTGACTCCACCCGCTTGTAAACCGTAATCGCCGCCGGCTCGGGGCAGACATAAAAGCACACGCCACAACCCGTGCATTCCACGCCTTTGTATTCCGCCGGATGATAACCCATGCGATTGAGCGCTTCGGAAATTTTCAGCACCGTGGGCGGACACACTTCGACGCAGAGGCCGCAGCCTTTGCATTCCTCCGCATCAATAACGACGAGACCGCGGCTTCGACTTTCTTTTCGCACTTGTGCCATTGTCATACCCTCAAATTTTGGTGTCAGAGGAAATCAAATGTTTCCTGCCATTAGAAAGTCAAACAATATGCCACGTTACATTTTAAATTTCGCCAACGACGAGACTTCCGTAAGTTTATGGATTTTAGGGAATATCATGGTGGACAGCAGGTTCACAACGCACGCACGGCGGGCAGCGATATTTGCAACAATAGGAAAAAATCGCAGCCGGTTTCTTAGGCTTGAGAATATAAGGAAAGTAAATTGAGGCGTAGATAGAATCTTGACAATGTTAAGTTAGATTTCTAATGTCATTGCGAGCGCTTCTCAGCGAAGCAATCCTTTGAAAGCCCAGAGACTGCGTCCGTAGGATTGCTTCGGCAAAAAACGCCTCGCAATGACGGT
>Ga0073934_10003578_pt1 | contig 28214 bp, 23 predicted proteins | sample LarsenN4metaG_FD_76834 | JGI IMG/M metagenome (GOLD analysis project Ga0073934, IMG submission 76834) | Hot spring sediment bacterial and archeal communities from British Columbia, Canada, to study Microbial Dark Matter (Phase II) - Larsen... ... | reverse complement strand
GCTCGCCGGGCAGAAATAATCTTTAGCGGCTTCGCCAGCATTTCGCCCTTCATCCAGCCTTCGCCCTTTTGGGGATCGATCGCGCTGGCATGGATCTTCGCGACCACGTCCATCCCCTCGGTCACATAGCCGAACACCGCATAGCCGTTCTTCCAGACCGGATCGGTGGCCGATGGATCGGCGTTGAGGCCCGTCTGGTCCTCGATCATGATCGAGAAATCGCCATTGGCGCTGCCGGGTTCGCCCATCGCCATCGACAGCGCGCCGTGGGTATGGGTGAGGCCGGTCCGACTGGTCGGTTCGTGCGCAATGCCGGGCAGAATGCGCTTCGGATCATTCTGCGTTCCGCCCTGCAGCAGCCCGTTGGGCCGCGGTTCGCGGTCGAGCCGCATGGCGCGGTAGAACACCGTGCCGTCGAGACGCTTCTCGTCGACATAGCGCAGGAAGTTTGTCGCGGTGACGGGCGCGCGCTCGGTTTCGAGGGCAATGGTGATCTCACCCAGTTCGGTGATGAGCACCACGCTGATGCTGGCGGCCTCTGGGAAGGGACGCTTGCCCGGGCGCCCGGTCTCCGGGGTGGGCGCAGCCGCGGCGACCACTTGCGGCGCATCGGCGGCCGGCGCGGTGCCCTTGATCAGGAATTTCATCAGCAGCGTGCGCTGGCATCCCGGCTTGGCCGCGCCATCGCAATTGCGGAAATTGTCGTCCGAGATGAGGTAGAGGAAAGTGCCCGCCGCATCCTCGCGCAGCGCCAGCCCCTCGAAGTTGTCGAGCGTGAGCGGCGGGGCCAGGACAGCAAGGGTCTTCGCGGTGTTGTCCGCCGCCACTTCGATCACTGCGGCGCGGTTGCCTTCGCCGGGGTTGTAGCTGCGGAACAGGACATAGCAGGTGCCGTCGGCGCGGCATGCGGCATCGGTTGGCACCCCGCCGGCCGCGGCAATGCCATCGGGCGCGGCGAGGTGGAAGGACTGCGCGCCCGCGGCGGTCAGGCGCAGGCAATTGGGCCGCGCCGGATCGACCCACTCGCCGCAGGCCAGCAGGCCCCCCGCATAGGCGGCCAAGGTCTCGACCCCGTTGTTCGCTGCGGCCCCGGCGAAAAGCGCGGCCGCACCATCCTCGCTGCCGCTCGCCGCGCGGCCAAGGGCAGGATAGCGCCAGATGCGATGCTCCTGTTCGAAGGCGACGAGCCATTCGCCCGAAGCAAGCCTGGCCAGCCCCTCGGCATCGCCGCGCTCCTTGCCGCCCAGCTTGCCGCCCTTGGGATCGCGCAGGTTCCCGATCATCACCGCCGAGACATCGACCAGTCGCCCCTGCACATCCTCGGGCGTCAGCACCAGCCAGCGCCCGTCGTCGCTGACCGCGTAGAGCTTGCCGTCGTGCCATTCGAGGCCCGAAATTCCGCCGATCCCGGCCTTGTCGGGGGCGATCTCCACGCCGCCGCGGAAGATCAGCTCGCCCACCTCCATCTCGGGCGTGCCCGCAGCGAGCTCGGCGGGGGCGGTGAGCGGCAGGAACTCTTCGCTCTGCGCCAGCGTGCGCGCGGGCAGTATCGCAAAGAGCAGCATCAGCAGGGCGGACAGGAGCGCGCGGCATGTCATCGGTCCGAACATATCGGCGCTTCGTCGAGGCGCAAGCGGGGAGACAGTCTGTTCATCCAGCGGCAATGTTTACAGATGTAGTCGATGTGACTACAAGTGTAATCAGCCTTGAGGGAGGCGCTTGCATGAACACCCCGGCAGAACCCGTCCACGAACGCATCACCGAGGCCGAATTGGCGGTGATGGACGCGTTGTGGGAACGCCCGCAGCAGACCGCGGCCGATGTGTGCGAGGCGGTGTGCGCCACGCGCGGCTGGAGCCTCGCGACGGTCAAGACGCTGCTCGCCCGGCTGGTGCAGAAGGGCGCGATTGCCGCTGTTCCCGATGGGCGGCGCTACCTCTATTCGCCGTTGATCGAGCGCGCGGCCTATGTCGGCGGGGAATCGCGCCGGCTGGTCGACCGGCTGTTCGGCGGAAGCGCCGCCTCGTTGGTGGCCCATCTGGCCGAGACCGAGGCGCTCACCGAGGATGATCTTGCCGAGATCGAGGCGCTGCTCCGGGAGCTGAGGCCATGAGCGCGGTGCTGGTCGAGACGTTGGCATGGACCGGCGCGCTGATCGCGGCCGTGCTGGTGTTGCGCCGTCCGGTGGCCCGGGTGTGCGGGCCGCAATGCGCCTATGCGCTCTGGGCGCTGCCGGCGCTCAGGCTGGTGATGCCGCCGATCACGCTGCCGGCGTGGATGGCCCCGGCCGCGCCGATTATGGCGCATGCTCCGTCGGCGGCGACCCCCGCAACGCTCGCCGAACCCCTTTCATGGCAGGCCGAGTCGATGCCCGCCGCCTTCACCGTCGCGGCCCCTGCGCCTGCCCCGCTTGATCCGAGCTTCGATCTGATGGCCCTGGTCGATGCACTTCCGCTCGCCGAGGCGTTGCTGGTGCTGTGGCTCGGTGGGGCCGGGGTGTTCATGTGGCGCCGCTTCGCTGCCTATTTCGCGTTGCGCGACGATCTGCTGGCGGAGGGCCGCGAGGTCGGCCGGATTCGGGCGCCGCTCGGAAAGATCCGGCTGGTCGAGACCCCCGGCACCCGCGCGCCGCTCGCCTTCGGGGTGCTCGATCCGGTGATCGCGATGCCCCCTGGTTTCATGGCGCTGCCCGACCGGCGCGCGCGCGATCTCGCGCTGGCGCACGAGCTGGCGCACCACCGCGGGCTTGATCTCGTCGTCAACGTCCTCGTCCAGCCGCTGTTTGCGCTGCACTGGTGGAACCCGCTCGGCCACTATGGCTGGCTTGCGCTGCGGCGCGATCAGGAAGCGGCCTGCGATGCCCGGGTGATTGCCCGCAGCAGCGCCGAGGAGAGGGCTGCCTATGCCCGCCTGATCGCCGGCTTTGCTGCCGGGCCGAACCTTGCGCTGGCGGCGCCGATGGCCTGCCCGGTGCTTGGCGAGAAATCCATAATCCAACGCCTGAGGAGCCTGTCGATGTCGCAAACGTCCCCCGCCCGCCGGTTCGCCGGCCGCGCCTTGCTCGCCTTCGGTGTGCTGGCGCTGCCGCTGACCGCGACGATCAGCTACGCCGCGGGCGACGCCGCCCAGACCGCGCCGGAGCCGCCCGCTCCCCCGGCGCCGCCCGCTCCGCCCTCCGCGCCCGAGGCGCCGCTGCCGCCCGAAGCGACCGCGGCTCCGGAAGGGATCATCGCGATCGATCCCGATGCGGGCGAGGATGTCGAAGTGATCGAAGAGGTCATCCGCGGAGAGGACGGCAAGGAACAGCGCGTTCGCATGGTTTTTCGCGGGACCAGCGATCCCGAGGCCCAGGCCGCCGAACTGAGGGCGCTGGCCGAGCAACACCGCTACGATCAAGAAGAAATGCTCGCCGAACTTCGCGAAGGCCTCGCCGAGGCCGACCGCGCGCTCGCTGATATGCCGCGGATCGTCAGCGAGGCGATGGCCGAGGCTGAAGCGGCCCGCGCTGCGGCCACAGCGGCAGGCAAGCAGGCCCGTGTGGTCGTGAAGCGCGAATGCCGTCCGGGCAGCGACGAGCCTGCCGAAACCACCCAGAACGCCGATGGGTCGAGCACCGTCACCATCTGCGAGCGGCGCATCTATGCCTCCGCTCGCAGCGGGCTGCAGGAAGCGCGTAACGAGATCGCCGCCAATCGCGACATCCCGGAAGACACCCGGCGGCGCATTCTCAAGGAGCTCGACCAGGCGATCGCCCGCTGGAGCGAGAAGGAAGGTTGATCGGCGCTATTTTGACTTGGGCAAGGGCTTGGGGCGGGCGGGATACTTGCACCCGCGGCCCATTCCGAGGCCCTTGAGGAACCCGCGCCGCACCATTCCCGCAGTATAGGCGGCGCGCAGGGCGCGGTCGTTCTCGGCCGCGCCCGTCACCTCGCGCAGGATGCCGCGAAACGGGATGATCGAGCCGACCACGCTCTGGCCGATCCGGCCTTCGCTCAACCGGTCACTGCCGTCGCCCTCGGCAATGTCGTAATCGGCGCCCAGCACCCGGTCGAGCTCGGCGATGTCCGCGACGATCGCGTTGCAGTTCCTGAGCCGTGCGGTCTCGTAGGGGTTCTCCACCGCGATCTTGAGCGCTTCGGGAATGTCGCGCGGATCGATGTTGAGATCGCGCAGCGGGGTTTTGGCGACTTCGGTGGCGTCAGGCTCGGGCATGACCTGCGCGGCGAGCGGTGCGACCAGAACCGCCGCTGCCAGCAAAGCAATGCCGCTAGCCCGCCTCGAAGAAGACATCACACGCACTGTCATCGCGGCTCTCCAATCCTAGTTTGAGCGCCGCCATGCGTTGGCGGCTGGTGCCGTGGGTGAAGCCTTCGGGATTGATGCGCTGCCCGGCATTGCGTTGCAGTGTGTCATCGCCAATCGCGCTTGCGGCTTTCAAACCTTCCTCCAAATCGCCCGCCTCGATAAGCTCGCGGTTCTTGCCGGCCCACATCCCTGCGTAGCAATCGGCTTGAAGTTCCATTGCGACCTGCAGCTGATTGGCGGCGGAGGGGTTGCGCTGCTGGGCGCTGCGCACCTGTGCCGAAAGGCCGGTGATGTTCTGGATGTGATGGCCATATTCATGCGCCAGCACATAAAGCCGCGCGAAATCGCCCCCTGTGCCCGACATCTGCGCGAGCTGATCGTAGAAGCTGGTGTCGATATAGATGCCCTTGTCGGCGGGGCAGTAGAACGGCCCCACCGCCGAGCTCGCGCTCCCACAGCCCTCGGTGGCGACCTGACCGTTGCGGAACAGATCGAGCGTCGGGCGCGAAAAGGGGATCTGGTTGCGTGCGAAGGTCTCCTCCCAGGTGGTGTTGAGGCTGGCGAGCGCGGCGCAGGCCTCGCTTGCATAGGCGCTGGAGGCACACACCTCGGCCTCGCTCATCTCCTTGCCGCCGCCCGCCGGGGCGGTCTGCTGCTGGACGGATTCGACCATGCCGATGGTCTGCATCGGGTCGATCCCGAAGACCAGCGCGCCGATCAGCGCGATTACCAGGGTCCCGCAGCCGATCCCGCCGGCGCGGCCCAACCCCCCGCCGCCGCTCGAACGCACGTCGATATCCGAGGTATCATAATCGCCGAGCCGCATTGCCTGTCCCCCCGCGCTCAAATCGCTGGACAGCCGCGACCCGGGCGGCAAAAGCGGTTGGCCAGCAAACACAAGGTGCAGGAGTTGCCGCCAATGCTCAAGAGCCAGAATCTTTCCGGGAAGCGCGCGCTGGTGACCGGATCGACCTCTGGGATCGGGCTGGCGATCGCTCGCGCTCTGGCGGAGGCGGGCGCCGCCGTGGTGCTCAACGGGTTCGGCGACGCGGACGCCATCACCGCCCTGTGCGACGAGATCGGTGCGACCTATCAAGGGGCGAACCTGATGAACCCCGCCGAAATCGCGGCGATGATGGACGCCATCGGCCCGGTCGACATTCTCGTCAACAATGCGGGTATGCAGCACGTTGCCCCCGTCGAGGACTTCCCTCCCGAAAAATGGGACGCGATCATCGCGCTCAACCTGTCGGCCGCCTTCCACACCACACGCCTTGCCGTGCCCGGGATGAAGGCCAAGGGTTGGGGCCGGATCATCGCCACCGCCAGTGCCCATTCGCTCACCGCCTCGCCGTTCAAAAGCGCCTATGTCGCGGCCAAGCACGCGATGGCGGGCTTCACCAAGACCATCGCGCTCGAACTGGCGACCCACGGGATCACCGCCAACTGCATCAGCCCGGGCTATGTCTGGACGCCGCTGGTCGAAAACCAGATCCCCGATACCATGGCCGCCCGCGGCATGACGCGCGAGCAGGTGATGAACGAGGTGCTGCTCGCCAAGCAGCCGACCAAGAGCTTCGTGCTGCCCGAGGATGTTGCCGCACTGGCGCTGTTCCTGTGCGGCGATGCGGCGCGCAACATCACCGGTGCCAATTACAGCATCGACGGGGGCTGGACCGCCGAATGAGCTTGCCCCGCGTCCGGCTGCTGATCACCCTTTTGGCGGGCCTGCTGCTCGCCGCCTGCGCGCGCGCGCCGCTCGGAAGTCTTCCGGCGAGCGAGCGCGCCGCGATCGCGGAGCGCCTCAGCGCGGATATCGCGATGCTGGCGAGCGAGGATTTCGGCGGCCGCAAGCCGGGCACGCCGGGCGAGGAAAAGACGCTCGCTTTTCTCGAACAGCGCTTTGGCGAGGCCGGGCTGCTGTCGGGCACCGGCGATCCCGGAAGCTATTGGCGGATGCCGGTCGATCTCGTCTCGGCCACGCCGCAATCGGGCAAGCTCAGCCTGGCGCGTGGACGCACCGCGCTGGTCGTGCCCGACGAGGAGCACGCAGTTTTCACCCGCCGCCGCCGTGCGCTTGCCGCCGGCGGCCCGGCGACGGGGGTGCCGGTGGTCTTCGTCGGCCATGGCGATCGCCCGGTGGCACCCGAAACGGTCGCGGGCGCGGTGGTGGTGCTGATCGGCGGCCCCGGCCCCGATCCGGCGCGCCTCGCCGAACCCTTCCTCGCGCGCGCCACGGCGGTGCTGACCGTGGTGCCAGATGCCGCGGCGATCGCGGCCGTGCGCGCCGCGAAGCGGGGCGAGAGCGTGCAACTCGCGAGCGAGGAGATCGACGCGCTCAATGCCTATGTCACCGATGGCGCGCTGGCGCGGGTGCTGGGCGAGGCCAATTGGCAGCGACTCAAGCAGCGCGGCGAGGAGCCCGATTTCACTCCGATCGAGATCCAGCTGGCGATCAGCCTCGAGGCCACCGCCGAGCGTCGCGAATTCACCAGCAGCAATCTCGTCGGGATGATCCCCGGCACCCAACGCGGATCGGGGGCGGTGCTGCTGCTGGCGCACTGGGATCACTTGGGCGAATGCGGCCCGCCGGATGCCGCCGACCGAATCTGCAACGGCGCGGTCGACAATGCCAGCGGGCTGGCAGTGATGCTCGAGGTTGCACGGCGGTTGAAGGCCGGCCCGCCGCTCGCCCGCGATGTCTATGTGCTGGCCACCAGCGCCGAAGAGGCCGGGCTGCTCGGCGCCCGCGCCTTCGTCAAACAGCCGCCGGTGCCGCTGTCCTCGATCGTCGCGGCCTTCAATCTCGACATGCTGGCGCTTGCCCCAGCGGGCGCGCCCGTGGGTTTCATCGGCGAGGGGCGCACCCCGCTCGATGCCGTCATCCTCGCCGAGATCGCCCGCAGCGGCCGCACCACCGGAGACAAGGCGCTCGCCGAGAGCTTTCTGCGCCGGCAGGACGGCTGGGTTCTGCTCGATCACGGGGTGCCCACCGTGCTGCTCTCGAGCGCCTTCGGCAGCCGCGACGTGCTGCGACCGTTTCTTGACAGCGCCTATCACCGCCCCGCCGACGAGCCCGGGGCGGTCGTGCTGGGCGGGGCGATCGACGATCTGTTGCTGCACGAGGCGCTGGTGCGGGTGGTGGCCGATCCGCTGCGCTATCCGCCGCCAGCCGCCGCGCGCCCCTAGCGCAACGGGCAAACCGCGGTTACATGGGCCGCCACGAATCTTCCCCCGAATACCCGCTCCCACGCGATTTTGAGAAAGTGGCGCTCATGGAAATCCCGCTCGGCCTGACCTTCGACGACGTGCTGCTCCGCCCGGCGGAATCGAGCGTGCTGCCGAGCATGGCTGACACATCGACCCGGTTGACCCGCGCGATCGCGCTCAACATCCCGGTACTTTCGGCGGCGATGGACACCGTTACCGAGTCTGACATGGCGATCGCCATGGCCCAGCTTGGCGGGATCGGGGTGCTCCACCGCAACCTCGACATCGACGCGCAATGCGCCGCGGTGCGCGCGGTCAAGCGGTACGAAAGCGGGATGGTGGTCAACCCCATCACCATCGGCCCCGATGCGACGTTGGGCGAGGCGCAGGCGCTGATGCTGCAGCACCGCATCAGCGGGATTCCGGTGACCGATGCAGGCGGCAAGCTGGTCGGCATCCTCACCAACCGCGACGTGCGCTTTGCCGAGAACCCGCGCCAGCCCGTGCGCGAGCTGATGACCACCGAGAACCTCGCGACCGTTCCGCTGGGAACCTCGCAGGAAGATGCGCGCCGCCTGCTCCACCAGCGCCGGATCGAGAAGCTGCTGGTGGTGGACGAATTCTACCGCTGTATTGGCCTGATCACGGTCAAGGATATCGAAAAGGCGGTCAATTACCCCCACGCCACCAAGGATGCCGCGGGCCGCCTGCGCGTCGCTGCCGCAACCACGGTGGGCGATGCCGGGTTCGCGCGCACCGAGGCGCTGGTCGATGCGGAAGTCGACGTGATCGTGATCGACACCGCCCATGGCCACAATATCGAAGTCGCCCGCGCGGTTGAGCGGGTGAAGAAGCTCTCGAACGCGGTGCAGGTGATCGCGGGCAATGTCGCTACGGCCGAGGCGACCCGCGCGCTGGTCGATGCCGGGGCGGACGCGGTCAAGGTCGGGATCGGGCCGGGCTCGATCTGCACCACCCGCGTGGTTGCGGGCGTCGGCGTGCCGCAGCTGACCGCGATAATCGAAAGCGCGGCGGAAGCCGCCAAGTCCGGCGTGCCGGTGATCGCCGACGGCGGCCTGCGCACGAGCGGTGACGCAGCCAAGGCGCTCGCCGCGGGCGCCTCGAGCGTGATGATCGGCTCGATGCTGGCGGGCACCACCGAAAGCCCGGGCGAGGTGTTCCTCTATCAGGGCCGCTCCTACAAGGCCTATCGCGGCATGGGCAGCGTCGGCGCGATGGCGCGCGGCTCGGCCGATCGCTATTTCCAGCAGGACGTCAGCGCGATGAAGCTGGTGCCCGAGGGGATCGAGGGGCAGGTACCGTTCAAGGGCCCGGCGGCAGACGTGGTCCACCAGCTCGTGGGCGGGATCAAGGCAGCGATGGGATATACCGGCTCGGCCACCATCGCCGACCTTCAGGCCCGCGCGCAGTTCGTGCGGATCACCAATGCGGGCCTGTCCGAAAGCCACGTCCACGATGTCGCGATCACCCGCGAGGCTCCCAATTACCCGACCCGCTGAGATGGGGGTATGACCCCCGCCGCGCGCGTTCAGGCGGCGATCGAGCTGCTCGATGCCGTCATTGCGTCGGCCCGCTCCAAGGGCGCTCCGGCTGACCGGATCATCGCCGACTACTTCCGCGCCCGGCGTTATGCCGGTTCCAAGGACCGGCGGGCAGTGCGCGATCTCGTCTACCGGGCGATCCGCCTTTGCGGCCCGGTGCCCGCGAGCGGCCGGGCGGCGATGTTGGCACTGGCCGGGCAGGACGAAAGCATCGCGGTGCTCTTCGACGGATCGCCCCACGGCCCAGCCGCGCAGGCAGACGAGGAACCCGTGGCCAGGACCGGTCTCGCGCCCAAGTGGCTTGCTGCGGCCCTGCGCGCCTCGGGGCTCAGCGGGCCGGAGATCGCCGCGCTGCTGGCGCGCGCGCCGCTCGATATCCGGGTCAACGCGCTGAAGGCTGACCGGGCCATGATCACGCTTCCCGAAGCAGGCGAACCGCTCGCCAGTGCGCAGGGGCTGCGCTTTGCCTCGGGCACGCCGGTCGAACAGTGGGAGGCCTATGCCGAGGGCCTTGTCGAGGTGCAGGACCTCGGCAGCCAGCTGATCGTCGAGGCACTGCCGGTCGCGCCGGGCGACACCATCATCGACCTGTGCGCGGGCGGCGGCGGCAAGACGCTGGCGCTCGCCGCGCGGCTCGGCAATGCGGCGAGCTTCATCGCCGCGGATACCGACAAGCGCCGCCTCGGCAACCTCGCCCCGCGCGCCAAACGGGCCGGCGCGGCGATCGACAGTCAAGTGCTGCTTGATCCGGGCCGCGAGATGGCCGCGCTCGCGCCGTGGGCAGGCAAGGCCGACCACGTGCTGGTCGATGCGCCCTGTTCGGGCAGCGGCACCTGGCGGCGCAGTCCCGAAGGGCGCTGGCGACTCGACCCGCCCGAACTGGCGCGACTCGTCGCGCTGCAGGACCATGTGCTCGATCTGGCGGTGCGGCTGGTGCGCTCCGGCGGGACGATTGTCTTCGTCACCTGCTCGCTGCTCGATGCCGAAGGGGCCGATCGCATCGCCGCCTTCCTCGCGCGCCATCCGGGCTGGCGGGCCGAACCCCTTGATCTACCGCTCGGACGGACGCGCGGCGCAGGGTTGCGCCTCGATCCGCTCCATGACGGCACGGATGGATTTTTCGTCGCGTGTTTGCGTTCACCATGATAGCTTCGCGTGTTATGACCCAACCTTCCGGTTCTCGGTCTCATGCCCTGAAGGAGCTTCTGATGCGTTTTGCGCCCGCTGCCGCCGCTCTCTCGCTGTGTCTGGCCATGTCGGCCAGCGTGACCAGTGCCGGCGCCGGCGATTCCCCCGATCCGCGCGCCGCGCTGCTGATCGCGCAGGGTCAGGCGGCGCTCAACGCCGGCGAGACTCAGGCGGCGGTGGACGCCTTCGAGGCGGCGCTCGCGGTCGATCCGGGCTATACCCCGATCATCATCAACCTCGCCGAGTCGGCGCGCCAGCAGGGGCTTCAGGGCAAGGCGATCCGCTACTACCGTGAGGCGCTCGAACGCGATCCGGGCAATTTCGCCGCGATCGCGGGCGAAGGCGCGGCGCTGGTGGAGAAGGGCGCGGTCGAAAAGGCCAAGCGCAATCTCGCCAAGCTGCAGAGCCTGTGCGGCGATGCCTGCCCCGAGACGGTCGCCCTTCAGGGCACCATCGCGCGCGGACCGCAGCAGCGCCTTGCCGCCGACAGCAGCGCGAGCGCCGGCCCGTCGAGCAACTGACCGCTCAGATCAGGTCGCGGAACTCCGCCACCAGCGCCTCGTAGACCGCGCGTTTGAACGGCACGATCAGATCGGGCAAGGCTTCGGGCGCGACCCAGCGCCAGGCGTGGAATTCGGGCGGATTGTGCGCCGAAAGGTTGATATCGGCGTCGGTGCCGAGGAAGCGGCCGAGGAACCAGTGCTGTTCCTGCCCGCGATATTTCCCTTTCCAGACCTTGCCCAGCAATTCGGGCGGCAGGTCGTAGAGCATCGGGCGCGAGGCTGGGGCGATCACTTCGACCAGATGTTCGCCGATCCCCGTTTCCTCTGCCAGTTCGCGCAGGGCTGCTGCGCGCACATCCTCCCCCGGATCGATCCCGCCCTGCGGCATCTGCCAGAAGCCGTGCGCCGATGCATCGATGCGTTCGCCGACGAAGACGAGGCCTTCGTGGTTGACCAGCATGAAGCCCGCGCAGGGGCGGTAGGGGAGGGTTGCGGGATCAATCATGCCGGGTTCGCCAGCATGAACTTCATCGCCGCGATCACGCGCTCGAGATCGGCCTGCGTGCTCGGCACTGCTGCGCGCAGGTTGGTAAACGAGTGCGTTACCCCGCGCATTTCGAGGAACACCACGTCGCGCCCGGCATCGACCAGCGCCTTGGCATAGGCGCGGCCCGAATCGCGGATCGGATCGAGGCTGGCGGTGACGACGATGGTCGGCGGGGCATTGGAATGGTCCCCGAGGATCGGGAAGCCGCGCGGGTCGCACCGGTCGGCGCCGTAGGCCGCATCGAAGAAGCCCATGGTGTCGGCGGTGAGGAGGAAGCCGTCCGAGAACGCCGCCATGCTGTCCGAGCCGTTGGCGTCGGCGACCAGCGGGAAGATCGGCACCTGCAGCGCCACGGGAACCGCGGCGGGACTGGCGGCGAGAAGCTGACCGACCACGACCGTGGCATTGCCGCCCGCAGAATCGCCGATGGTGACGAGGCCGCTGGCGGGGCGGCCAAGTTCGGCGGGGGAGGAGGCGACCCAGCGCGTCGCCGCCTCGCAATCGAGGATCGCGGCGGGGAAGGGTGCTTCGGGGGCGCGGGCATAGTGGACCGCGACCAGCGGCAGATCCATCAGTGCGGCAATCTCGGTGCACAGCGCATGGTGCGTGTCCAGGTCACCAATCACGAAGCCGCCGCCGTGGTAGAACACCACCACCGGCGTCTGGCCGTCGCGGCTGTCGCGCGCGTCGTAGAGCCGGAGCGGGATGTCGCCGGCGGGGCCGGGGCAGGCGAGGTCGCGGATCACGGCAAGCTGGCGCGCCGGGCGGTCGGCGAGGTTGTGGAGCGCCTGGTAGGACGCGCGCGCGTCCTCGAGCGTCATGTCGGCGAGCTTCGGCCCGTTCACCTGCGCCATCATGTCGAGGAAGGCCTTCATGTCGGGGCGGATGAAAGGCGTGTCGGTCATCGTGGTTCTCTCCCGTCTTTGCGGGTTGCGATAGGCGAGCAGGGGCGGTCTCGCCAAGCGCATTTGCACTCGCGCCGGCGGGCACGGCGCGCTAGCCTCAGAAGCGATGGACAATCTGACACATAGCCTCGTCGGCGCGGTGATGGGGCAGGCGGGGCTGAAGCGCACCACGGGGCTCGCCATGCCGGCGCTGATCATCGGCGCGAACCTGCCCGACGTGGACGCGGCGTGCTTCTTCTGGCTGGAGGGCACCGAGCATCTCGCCTTCCGCCGCGGCATCACCCACGGCCCGCCCGCGCTGGTGCTGCTGCCGCTGGTGCTGGCCGGGCTATTGTGGGTCTGGGATCGCTGGCAGATGAAGCGCGGCACGCGGCCCGAGGGGCGGCTGCCGGTGCGGTTCGGCTGGCTCTATGCGATGGCCTTTATCGGCTGCCTCAGCCACCCCGCGCTCGACTGGCTCAACGTCTACGGCATCCGCCTGCTGGAGCCCTTCTCCTCGCAGTGGTTCTACGGCGACACGCTGTTCATCATCGACCCGTGGCTGTGGGCGATGCTGATCGCGAGCGTGTGGTGGTCGCGGCGGCGGGAGAAGGCGGGGGCTGAGTGGATGAGGCCTGCAAGGCTCGGGATTGCTGCGGTGCTGGCCTATATCGGCGTGAATGCTGGATCGACGTGGGCCGCGAAGAACTACTACGACTATGTCTCCGTCAGCGGTTCGACCATGATTGCCAGCCCCTTGCCATTCCGAGGCCCCTTCGGCCGCGAATTGATCAGCGGTGAGAACGGTCGTTATGCCATCGACAGTGATGTGGTTGGCGATTGCCGCCTCCCCGACTTCACCGAGGCCCGCCGCGACAACGCGCAACTCGACGCCTTCCTGTTCTGGGCGCGCGCGCCCTTTGCGGTGCGGGCGGAGGACGGCTCGGTAATCCTCTACGACGCCCGCTTCACCGATCCGCGCGCTCGGGATCGGTTCTCGGTCGCGCTGCCGGATGTGAAGTGCGAGGAACTTCCCAAGGGGTAGGCGCATTACCTCCCCACACCGTTCGGGCTGAGCTTGTCGAAGCCCTGCACTTCACTTTCTCGCCGCGCGCCGAAGAAGGACAGCCCTTCGACAAGCTCAGGGCGAACGGAGGTTGTTCTTGAGTTCCCCCCAAATCGTATGGCTGCGGCGCGATCTGCGCTTGGCCGACAATCCCGCGCTTTACCACGCCGCCAAGGCCGGGCCGGTGGTGGCCGCCTTTGTGCTCGACGATGAAAGCCCCAGGCACCACGCCTATGGCGGCGCCTCGCGCTGGTGGCTGCATCATTCGCTGGCAAGCCTTGCCAAGAGCCTCGAGGCCAAGGGCTCCAAGCTGATTCTGCGGCGCGGGGAGGCGGTCGCGGAGCTGACCAAGCTGGCGGCGGAGGTCGGCGCCACCGCGATCCACGCCAATTGCCATTACGAGCCGTGGTGGCTCAATGCCGAACGCAAGCTGGGCAAGAGCCTCGACCTCAAACTCCACCACGGCAACTACCTGATGCCGCCCGGCTCGATCACCACCGGCACGGGCGGGCAGTACAAGATCTACACGCCGTTCTCCCGCGCCGTGCGGGCCGAATTCCCACCGCGCTCCGAACATCCTGCGCCTGAACGGTTGGACGCGCCTGCCCAATGGCCCGCCAGCGACGATCTCGCGTCATGGAACCTGCTCCCCACCAAGCCCGACTGGGCGGGCGGGATGCGCGACTTCTGGGAGGTCGGCGAGCGCGCCGCCCAAGAGCGTCTCGCCGCATGGGAAGCCGATGTCGACGACTACGACGACAAGCGCAATTTGCCGAGCGTCGACAAGGTCTCGCGCCTCTCGCCGCATCTGCATTTCGGCGAAATCTCTCCGATCCAGATCTGGCACCGCTTCAAGGATAGGCGCACAAAGGGCTGGGAAACCTACGAGGGCGAGCTGATCTGGCGTGACTATTCGGCCAACGCGATCCTCCAATTCCCCGCCTATGCCACGCAAAACTACCGCGAGGATTTCGACCGCTTCCCTTGGCGCGATCCGGCGACCGACGAGGCCGCCGCGCGCGATCTCGAGGCGTGGCAAGAGGGCCGCACCGGCTACCCGATCGTCGATGCCGGGATGCGCCAGCTGTGGCAGACCGGCTGGATGCACAACCGCGTGCGGATGATTACCGCCAGCTTCCTCATCAAGCACCTGCTGATCGACTGGCGCGCGGGCGAGCAGTGGTTCTGGGACTGCCTCGTCGATGCCGACTACGCCTCCAACGCCACCAACTGGCAGTGGACCGCGGGGACCGGGGTGGACTCGAATATGTTCAGCCGGATCATGGCCCCGCTCAGCCAGTCGGAAAAGTTCGACGCGGCGCGCTATATCCGCACCTATGTGCCCGAGCTGAAGGGGCTGGAGGAGCCCTACGTCCACGATCCCGAGGAGTTCTCGCGCAGGCCCGCAGGCTATCCGCGCAAGATCGTGCCGCACAAATTCGCCCGCGAACGCGCGCTGGCGGCGTTGAAGACCTTGAAAGAGTCCTGAGCAAGGCTTGACCGCCGCCCCCGCACCTGCCTATGCCTGTGGCAACAACAGGCGAGAGGGTGACGATATGGGCAGGTTCGGACATGCGGTTTCGGGCGCGGTGCTGGCGGTGATGCTGGGGGCCTGCGCGGGCTCCTATGCCCCCGCGGAGAATGTCGCTGCCGCCCCGCCGCCGCGCGCCAAGGTGGAGCTGGTCCAGCCCCCGGCGCGTGACCCGTCCGAACTGGCGGTGCTGTTCTGGAACGATGCCCAGCGCTCCGAGCGGTTCCGCGCAATGGAACAGTGGTTTGCCGGGCACGAAGTCCCTGCCGCCAAGACCCCGCGCACCCTGCCCAAGGGCAAGCCGCTCAGCCCCGCGCTCCAGGCCGAACTGAAGGCGCTGATGCGCGCGAGCAATGCCGCCGGAATCATGGTGCTCGAAGACGGCAAGGTGCGGTTCGAGGAGTATGGGCTCGGCCTCGGTCCGAACGACCGCTGGACCAGCTTCTCGGTCGCCAAGAGCTTTACCTCGACCCTGCTCGGCGCGGCGGTGAAGGACGGGTTCATCGCCAGCCTCGATGATCCGGTGACCAAGTATATCCCGGGCCTTGCGGGCTCGGCCTACGAAGGCGTGAGCGTGCGCCAGCTGGCCACCATGACCAGTGGGGTGAAGTGGAACGAGGATTACACTGACCCCAATTCCGACGTCGCGCAGATGAACCGCTTCGTGGTCGAATATGGCCCCGATGCCATCGTCGCGCAGATGAAGGCGCTCCCGCGCGAGGCTGAGCCGGGCCAGAAGTGGGTCTACAAGACCGGTGAAACCAACCTGATCGGCCTGCTGGTGGAAAACGCTGTCGGCCTGTCGCTCGCCGAATATGCGCAGACCAAGATCGTCGAGCCGGCGGGCTTTGCCGGCGGGCTGTTCTGGATGGTCGACCCGCGCGGCGGCAATATCGGCGGGTGCTGCCTGTCGATCCGGTTGTCGGACTATGCGCGGATGGGCCTCTTCGCGCTCGAAGGCGGAAAAGGTGCTGTGCCCGCCGGCTGGTTCGCCGAAGCGACGGGCAGCGCGGTCGATTTCGGCGACAGCGGGTTCGGCTATGGCTACCAGTGGTGGACCTACCCGGGCGCGAGCTTCGGCGCGCAAGGGATCTTCGGCCAGGGAATCACGCTGTTCCCCGACAAGGGCGTGGTCTTCGCCTATATCGGGAACTGGAAGCAGGCGAACGACGGTGAGGAGCGCGCGCGCTTCTTCGCGCTGGGTCAGCGGGTCGCAGCCGAGGCGCAGTGAGCGCCTCGGGCCTCCATCAGATCACCTGACGGTAAACCCCGACGTTGCTGTAACGCTGCAGGATGTTGTCGTGCACGATCGGACTCAGCAGCTCCGAGAAGGCACAGCCGACGATGCAGTTGTCCCACCACACCACCTCGGCCTGAAGCGATTCGAGGCCCGGCAGCGTCAGCCAGCACAACTGGCCTTCGTGCATCCGGTTGATCGAAGCGGCCGAGAAGCCCGAGATCGAAAGGTCGTGCACCACGCTCTGGAAGGCACGGCCGCCCGAAGCGCGCAGGGTAGCCGGAATGGTCAGCCGGGTGCGCGGGCTGCAACGATCTTCCTGCGCGGCGAGGCGATAGCGATCGGTTTCCGTGGGCATGGCGTAAAACCTCGTTTTGCCGCACGCATCGACGCGCGGCCAGGACCATCGTCAGCCGTGCCACGCAAAGGCTTAATCAATCGTTGCAAGGAAAGGTAAACGCCCCGTTAGCCACATTCTCTATCAGTCGATCCGCTCTCGGTGGAGCCCGTCAAAGCCTTCGATGAGCAGCCCCACGAGGCGATCGGCCACCACCTGCGGCGGCTTGACCGTGTCCGGATCCTCACCGGGATAGGCGCGCGCGCGCATCTCTGTGCGGGTGGCGCCGGGATCGATGATCGCGACCCGCAACGGGCTCAGCCGCTCGACCTCGGCGGCGTAGGTGGCGAGCAGGTTCTCGAAGGCGGCCTTGGTCGCGCCATAGGCGCCCCAATAGGGCCGCGGGGCGGCGCCGACGCTGCTGGTGAGGCCGATGATCCGCCCAGCCTCGGCTCGGCGGAGCAGCGGATCAAAGCCCGCGAGCAGTGCCTGGGCGGCGACGACGTTGGTCAGCAGAGCCTGGTTGAACTGCTTGGGTTCGATCTGAGCAGTCGGTGTCAGCTCCGGGAGATAAGCCGCTGAAAGAACCAGGATATCGAGCACCGGCCAGCGTCCGCCAATGGCGTTGGCGAGGCGCGTCACCGAATCCGGCTCGGTAAGGTCGAGCGGAGCGATGGTCGAAGTACCGCCTGCGGCGTGGATTTCGTCTTCGACCGCTTCGAGCGCCTTCACCTTGCGCGCCACCAGGATGACATGCGCGCCCGCTGCGGCCAGGGCCCGGGCGGTGGCCGCACCGATCCCGCGGCTCGCGCCGGTGACGAGCGCAGTGCGCCCGGAAAGCGGTTTTGCGTTGTCTGTCATGAGATTATGCGGCTTTCGGGTCGGCGAAGGGAAGTTCGGCGCTCTTCTGCTCGGCCAGCGCCAGATCGGTCAAGGCAGTCGGGTAATCGCCGGTGAAGCAGGCATCGCAGAACTGCGGGCGGGCGGGATCGCGTCCCTCACGCCCGACGGCCCGATAGAGACCGTCGATCGAAATGAAGGCAAGGCTGTCGGCCTTGATGAATTCGCGCATCGGTTCGAGCTCCATGCGCGCGGCGAGCAGCTTGGAACGTTCGGGCGTGTCGACGCCGTAGAAGCAGGAATGCGCGGTCGGCGGGCTGGCGACACGGAAGTGGACCTCGGCCGCGCCCGCCTCGCGCATCATCTCGACGATCTTGAGGCTGGTGGTGCCGCGCACGATCGAATCGTCGATCAACACGATCCGCTTGCCTTCCACCAGCGCGCGGTTGGCATTGTGCTTGCGCTTCACGCTCGAATGGCGCGCGCCATCGGATGGCTGGATGAAGGTGCGCCCGACATAGTGCGAACGGATGATGCCGAGTTCGAAAGGCAGGCCCGAGGCTTGGGCAAAGCCGATCGCCGCGGGCACGCCGCTGTCGGGCACCGGGACGACGAGGTCGGCCTCGCACGGGGCCTCGAGCGCCAGTTGCATCCCGATCGCCTTGCGCGCCTCATACACCGAGCGTCCGGCAAACACCGAGTCGGGGCGGCTGAAATAGACGTGTTCGAAGATGCAAGGTCGCGGGGACGGGCTGCCGAAGGGGCGCACCGAACGGATTTGCCCCGCGAAATCGACCATCACCAGCTCGCCCGGTTCGACTTCGCGGATCACCTCGGCCCCGACCACGTCGAAGGCCACGGTCTCGGAGGCGAACAGGATCGAATCGCCCATCCGGCCCATCACCAGCGGGCGGATACCGAGCGGATCGCGGCAGGCGATCATGCCCTCGGGCGTCATCACGATCAGTGCATAGGCGCCCTCGACCAGCCGCAGCGCATCGACAAGCCGGTCGGCGATGGTGGGATAGCGGCTGGTGGCGACAAGGTGGATGATGACCTCGGTATCCGATGTCGATTGGAAGATCGAACCCTTGCCGACCAGATCCGCACGCAGCATCATCGCGTTGGAGATATTGCCGTTGTGCGCCACCGCAAAGCCACCACTGGCAAGATCGGCATAGAGCGGCTGGACGTTGCGCAGACCCGATCCGCCGGTGGTGGAATAGCGCACGTGGCCCGCCGCCATGTGGCCGGGCAGCTCCGCGATGGCTTCGGAGGACGAGAAATTTTCCGCCACATGGCCGAGCCCGCGGCGGACGTAGAATTCCCGACCGTCATAGCTGACGATCCCCGCAGCTTCCTGCCCGCGGTGCTGCAGCGCATGGAGGCCGAGCGCCGTCGTCGCAGCCGCATCGGCCGCATTGATCGCGCCGAAGATCCCGCATTCCTCGCGCAGCTTGTCGCCGTCCGAATCACGGAAGGGATGGGTCACATTGCAGGGTGTCATCGGCATCACCAAACCTGTTAGCAGGATACCCGCCGGAGCGCACCGCCCCAATGGCGATGTGACGGATCAATTACAAGGAAAAGCACGCCCACGATGCTCGCCTTTTTGCTGACCGCGATGCGACAGAGGAGCGCGGGGGACACCCGCCGCTAGTGGGATTGCGGCAATCTCGTCCGCACATTACAGGCAGCGTTCAGAACAAAACGGGCAGTCCTCACCACCCATGCTCTCCCCCTTCGAATGGATGATCGCCAAGCGCTACCTCTGGCCCGGCAAGGGCGAGGCTTTCATTGCGCTGGTCGCTGCGATTTCGGTCGGGGTGGTAATGCTCTCGGTCGCCCTGCTGGTGGTGGTGATGAGCGTGATGAACGGTTTTCGCGCCGAACTGCTCGACAAGATCGTCGGGCTCAACGGCCATGCCGTCGTCCAGGCCTATGGCGGTCGGCTCGACGACTGGGAAAGCGTGCTCGAGAAGGTCAAGGCGACCCCCGGTGTGACCGACGCCTCGCCGCTGATCGAACAACCGCTGCTGATCAGCTTTGGCGGTCGCGTGGAAGCGGTGTTCGTGCGCGGCGAGATCGACGAGGATATTGCCGGCCTCTCCGACAAGGTGGTGATGGGCACGATCGCAACCTTGCAGGACGGCTCGGAGCGAGTGGCGATCGGGACGCGGCTGGCACAGAACCTCGGTATCAGGGTGGGCGACACCATCACCATCATCAACCCGCAGGGCCGCACCACGCCGTTCGGTACCACCATCCGTCAGATCCCTTACGAAGTCGGCGCGATCTTCGAGGTCGGTATCTATGATTATGACGAGAAATTCGTCGTGCTGCCGATCAGGGACGCGCAGAAACTGCTGCTGATGGGCGACAAGATCGGCATGATCGAGGTGACCGTGGAGGATCCCGACAGAGTGGGGCAGATCCTCCAGCCGGTGTCCGACGCTCTCACGGGGCAGGCGGTGGTCGCCGACTGGAAGACGATCAATTCGGCGCTGTTCGAAGCCCTGCAGGTCGAACGCGTTGCGATGTTTTTTGCCTTGAGTTTCATGGTGGTGGTGGCGTCGTTCAACATCCTTTCGAGCCTGGTGATGCTGGTGCGCGCCAAGACCCGCGACATCGCGATCATGCGCACCATGGGGGCGACGCGGCGTAGCCTCACCAAGATCTTCGTCACAACCGGCACCACCATCGGCGCCATCGGCACGGCGGCGGGGCTGGTGCTGGGCGCGATCATCCTGTTCTTCCGCGAACAGATCGTCGCTGCCATCGCCTTCACTACGGGGCAGGAAATCTGGGACCCGGAGGTGCGCTTCCTCTCCACCCTGCCATCGCGCATCGATCCGTGGGAGGTGCTGGGCATCGTGCTGCTGGCGCTGACGATGAGCTTCCTCGCCACGCTCTACCCCGCCTTCAAGGCGGCCAATACCGATCCGGTGCAGGTGCTGCGTTATGAATGAGCGCGCGCCGATCGTATCGCTCAAGGGACTGAAGCGCTCCTTCGAACAGGGCGGGCAGCGCATCGACGTGCTGCGCGGGGTCGGTCTCGACATCATGCCGGGCGAGATTGTCGCGTTGCTGGGGCCATCGGGCTCGGGCAAGTCGACTCTGTTGCAGGCGGTCGGCCTGCTTGAGGGCGGGTTCCAAGGCTCGATCACCATCGCCGGGCAGCAGGCCGAACGCCTCGCCGCCGACGAGCGCACGCGGCTGCGGCGCGAACATCTGGGCTTCGTCTATCAGTTCCACCACCTGCTGCCCGATTTCGACGCACGCGAGAACGTGGTTATGCCGCAAATGATCCTCGGGCACCCCCGCGCCGAGGCCGAGGCGCGGGCCGATAGCCTGCTCGCCAGCCTCGGGCTTGGCCATCGCCTCACGCACCGGCCAAGCCAGCTTTCGGGCGGCGAGCAGCAGCGTGTCGCGGTCGCGCGGGCGCTCGCCAACCGGCCGACGCTGGTGCTGGCGGACGAGCCCACCGGCAACCTCGATGAGGCGACCGCCGACAACGTGCTCGCCGAATTTCTCGCGCTGGTGCGGGGCGAGGGCAGCGCGGCGCTGGTGGCGACCCACAACGAACGCCTCGCCGCCCGGATGGACCGGGTGGTGCGCCTCAAGGAAGGCGTGCTGGTTGAAGTCTGAACGAGGGGATCACCGACATGACCACGATTGCCGATTTCACCGTCACCACCAATCGGGGCGAAAGCCTCGATCTCAAGGACAAGCTGGGCAAGGTGCTGCTGGTGGTCAACACCGCCAGCAAGTGCGGCTTCACGCCGCAGTATGACGGGCTGGAAAAGCTCTACCAGCAGTTCAAGGACCGCGATTTCGAGGTGCTGGGCTTTCCCTGCAACCAGTTCGGCGCGCAGGAGCCGGGCAGCGCCGAGGAAATCGCCGAGTTCTGCAAGGTCAATTTCGGCGTCACCTTTCCGCTGATGGCGAAGATCGACGTCAACGGCGACAATGCCTCGCCGCTGTTCGACTGGATGAAGAAGGAAGCCAAGGGGCTGATGGGCTCGACTTCGATCAAGTGGAACTTCACCAAGTTCCTGATCGACCGCCAGGGCAATGTGGTGAAGCGTTACGGCCCGCAGGACACGCCCGCGAGCATCGCCAGGGACATCGAGAGGCTGCTCTAAGGATATCCCGCCCCTGTGGAGAATTAGCGGCGGGCGGCGCTTCCGGAATCGGCGCAAATTCCTAAACTGCGTCCATGTCCTTCGCCCCCTTTGTCCCCCTTCGCGTGCTCTCGTCCTATTCGATGCTCGAAGGGGCGATCGATCCCAAGGCCCTTGCCAAGCTGGCGAAGGAACAGGGCTTTCCAGCCATCGCGATCTGCGACCGCAACGGGCTCTATGGCGTCATGGCCTTCGCCAGTGCCTGCAAGGGCGAAGGGGTGCAGCCGATCATCGGCACCTTGCTCGGCGTCGCGCGCGAGGGCGTCGACGGATCGGGCGCGCGGGCGATCGACTACCTGCCGCTCTACGCGCAGGACGAGGAGGGCTATGGCAACCTGTGCCACCTCGTCAGCAAGGCGCATCTTGATCGGCCCGTGGAGCGCGATCCCCATGTCACCCTCGCCGACCTCGAAGGTCGAACCGGCGGGCTGATCGCGCTGACCGGGGCGGACGAGGGCGGATTGACGCGCCTTTTCGCGGAGGGTCAGCACGAGGCTGCGGGGCGGCTGGCCGACCGGCTCGAGGCATTGTTTCCCGGCCGCCTTTACGTCGAGATCGCCCGCCACGGCGATTCCGTTTGCCAGCGCGCCGAGGAGCCGCTGATCGATCTGGCCTATGCGCGCGATCTGCCGATCGTCGCGACCAACCCGGCCAAATTCGCCGAGCCACATATGCACAAGGCGCATGACGCCATGCTGTGCATCGCCCATTCGACCCAGATCGAAGCCGAGGACCGCCCCCACTCCAATCCGGAGGCCTACGTCAAGTCGGACACGATGATGCAGGCGCTGTTCGGCGACTTGCCCGAAGCGATCGCCAACACCCTTGTCATCGCCCAGCGCTGCGCCTTCGCGCCGCCCTATCGCAAGCCGATCCTGCCGAGCCTTGCGGGCGACCTTGCGGGCGAGGCGCGGATGCTGGCCGAGGATTCGCGCGCCGGGCTCGAAGCGCGGCTGGCGGCCTATCCTGACCTCAGCGACGAGGAGCGTAAGGTTTATTTCGATCGCCTAGAATTCGAGATCGACGTGATTGTGAAGATGGGCTTCCCGGGCTACTTCCTGATCGTTGCCGACTTCATCAAGTGGGCCAAGGAGCAGGGCATTCCGGTGGGGCCGGGGCGCGGCTCGGGCGCGGGCTCGGCGGTGGCCTGGGCGCTCACCATCACCGATCTCGATCCGATCCGGCTGGGGCTGCTGTTCGAACGCTTCCTCAACCCCGAGCGCGTCTCGATGCCCGACTTCGATATCGACTTCTGCGAAACCCGCCGCGGCGAGGTGATCCGTTACGTCCAGCAGAAATACGGGGCAGACCATGTCGCGCAGATCATCACCTTCGGCAAGCTGAAGGCGCGCGCGGTGCTGCGCGATTGCGGGCGTATCCTGCAGATGAGCTACGGGCAGGTCGACCGGCTGTGCAAGATGGTGCCAAACCACCCGACCGATCCCTGGACCCTGCCGCGCGCATTGAACGGCGCGGCCGATTTCCGGCGCGAATACGATAATGACAACGAGGTGCGGCGCCTTGTCGACCTCGCGATGCAACTCGAAGGCCTGCCGCGCAATTCCTCCACCCATGCTGCGGGCGTGGTGATCGGCGACCGGCCGCTGGCCCAGCTGGTGCCGCTCTACCGCGATCCGCGCTCGGACATGCCGGTGACGCAGTTCGACATGAAGCACGTCGAATCTTCGGGGCTGGTGAAGTTCGACTTCCTCGGCCTCAAGACCCTTTCTGTGCTGCGCAAGGCGGTCGATCTGCTGGCGGCGCGCGGCATCGCGATCGATCTCGGCGCGCTGCCATTGGACGATCCGGCGGTCTATGATCTGATGAAGGCGGGTAACACCGTGGGCGTGTTCCAGCTCGAATCCGAAGGGATGCGCCGCACGCTCAAGGCGGTGAAGCCGACCAATTTCGGCGACATCATCGCGCTCGTCTCGCTCTATCGCCCCGGCCCGATGGACAACATCCCGCTGTTCGGCCAGCGCAAGGCGGGCCTCGTACCGATCGAATATCCGCACCCCAAGCTGGAAGGCATCCTCGCCGAAACCTACGGCATCTTCGTCTACCAGGAACAGGTGATGCAGGCCGCCCAGGTGCTAGCGGGCTATTCGCTCGGCGATGCGGACCTGCTGCGCCGCGCGATGGGCAAGAAGGTGCAGGCCGAGATGGACGCGCAGCGCGGCCGCTTCGTCGAAGGCTGCAAGGCGGTGTCCGACATCGACGCCAAGCGCGCCAACGAGCTGTTCGACTTGATCGACAAGTTCGCCGGCTACGGCTTCAACAAGTCGCACGCCGCCGCCTATGCGCTGCTGGCCTACCAGACCGGTTGGCTCAAGGCGCATTACCCCGAGGAATTCTACGCCGCCTCGATGTGCTTCGACATGCACCAGTCGGACAAGCTCAATGTCTTCGTCGACGATGCGCGGCGCTATCCGGGCGGGCAGGGCGGAGTGGAAGTGCTCCCGCCCTGCATCAATGCGAGCGATGCCGAATTCACCGTCGAGCAGACCGATACGGGCTACGCGGTGCGCTACGCGCTGGCGGGCATTCGCAATGTCGGCGAAAAGGCGATGGACGCGATCGTCGCCGAGCGCGAGGCGGGCGGGGCCTTCACCAGCCTCAAGGACTTCTTCGAGCGGTTGCCGCAGGGCACGATGAACCGCCGGCAGCTCGAGGGGCTGATTTGCGCCGGCGCGCTCGATAGCCTTGAACCGGACCGGGCGTTGCTCTTCGCCAATGCCGAACTGCTGCTCGCGGTGGCCGATGCGGCGATGCGCGAGCGTTCAAGCGGGCAGGCCGGGCTATTCGGCGGCGAGGACGCGGCGAGCGAGGACCTGCGGCTGTCGCCGTGCGAGCCGTGGAGCCGCACCGAACGCATGACCAAGGAGCGCGAGAATTTCGGCTTCTATTTCTCCGCGCACCCCGTGCAGCAATATCGCGATGTTGCCTCAGCCAATGGCGCGCGCACCTATCAGAGCCTGATGGAAGCAGGCAGCCCGGCGGGTGGGCGCGGCACGGCGGTGATGGCGGTGCTGGTCGAGGGAATGACCAAGGCCAGAACCCGCAAGGGCGGGACCTTCGTGCGCGCCGATTTCTCCGATTCCTCCGGCCAGTTCTCCGCCGCCTGTTTCGAGGAGGCGCTGGTGCCGCAATTCGAACGCTGGGCGCAGGACGGCGAGTGCCTGCTGCTGACGGTCGAGCTCGATTCGCCCAATCCCGAGGAGCCGCCGCGCCTGACGGTGCGTAACGCGCGGCCGCTGAGCGCGGTGAGCGGGACGACAGCGATGCAGCTCAAGGCCGATATCGCCGGGCTCGACGCGCTGCTCGAACTCAAGATCGCGCTCGATGTCGAGGATGACGGCGATTTTGTCGGCAATGGCGAGGTGATGGTGCGGCTGCTGCTCGAGGACGGCGGGATCGCGCAAATGCGGCTCGGGCGCAATTTCCTGTTGAGCGGCGAATTGGCGGAACGCCTGGCCCATGTGCCGGGGATCAGCAATGTCGAACTGACGCCGGTCAGAAACCGTCCGGGCCTTCGCCTGGTCGCCTGATCACGCCACTGCCAAAAAAAGGGGCGGATCGCTCCGCCCCTTTGTTCTTCGATGGTGCCGAAACCTTACATGCCCGAACCCGGACCGTAGGTGATTTCCACGCGGCGGTTCTGCGCTTCGCGCACGCCGTCAGCGGTGGGCACACGCGGCATGGTCTCGCCGAACGCCTCGGTCGTGATCCGGGCGTCGGGGATGCCGCGACCGCTCATATAAGCGCGCACCGTTTCGTTACGACGCTTCGACAGGCCCATGTTGTATTCTTCGGTGCCCGCACGGTCGGTGTGACCGGCCAGCATGACCCGCGCCGTGCCGCAATTGGTGTAGGCGGTGATGGCGCTGTTCAGGATCGTCGCCGCTTCGGCCGTGATATCGTACTTGTCGAAGTCGAAGAACACGATGAACGGGCCGGTGTTGCACGCAGCCTTGGGCGGCGGCGGAGGCGGCGGGGGCGGCGGGGGCGGCGGAGGCGGCGGGGGCGGCGGCGGAGGCGGCGGGGGCGGCGGCGGAGCTTGCTTGCCGCCAAAGTTGTACACCAGGCTCGCCATGACCGAATGGGTCTCGAGATCGGCCTCGATCGGAATGTCGTTCACGCTGTCCAGCTCGAACCCGCCGATCACGAAATAGCGATACTTGAGGCCGAGATCGACACTGTCGCTGACCGCGAACCGCAGGCCCCCCAGCAGCTGCCAGGCGAATTCGGTGCTGCTGTCGTCGATCACACGGGTCGAGGTCCCCGGGATGTTGACGGGCAGATCGAGGTTGGCAAAGCCGACCCCGCCGCCGCCGTAGACCTGGAATCCGCCATCCTTGCCCAGATCGATGAGGCCGTTGACCATCCCGCTCCAGATGCTGACATCGGTATCGCTGCCGGGGCCGGCGATCGGCGGCACGGCAATCCCTTCGAGGATGCCGGTGTTGACGATGGTGACTTCGTCAATGCCAGCTTGCTTGTAGCCGCCTTCCGCTTCGAGACGGAACGCGCCGAAATCGTAGCCGATCACGGCGTCGACATCGAAGCCGGTACCCGTATCGGCGAAGAGCGCATTTTCCTGAAGGCCGTCGGGCTGGGCATTGTCGAGATCGACATCGATCTGATCTTCGAGGAGGACGCCGCCGTCGATGCCAATATAGGCTTGACCGTCGCGAGCCTGGGCTGGCACGGCGACGACAGTTGCGGCACCGGCCAGAAGCAATAGAGTCTTTGTATTCATGATGGTCCCCTCATGTGAGCGCATCACAACTTAGGCTCGCTCGGTGGCAAGTATATGACACTATCCACTAGGGCGGCATCGGGACTTTCCCCAGTATCCCCAGTTCCGGCATGGATGATGCCGATGCGGCGCGACGGTGATTGCCAAGCGCAAAAGGCCAAGGCATGGAAATGGCCCGCCGATAAGAACTGGGGCGCAGCAGCATCGCGTGCGCCGACCGCAGGGGAGAGACGAAGCATGACCGCAGGCAAGCTCGGGGCGATGCAGGACTGGACGATGCGGGTGACCGCGGTGATCGATCACGCCGCACGCGAGGCGCCCACGCGCGAAATCGTCAGCCGCTGGGCTGACGGGACCGAGACCCGCACTGACTGGACGGGCATCCGCAGCGATGCGCTGAAGATGGCGCAGGCGCTCCATCGGCTCGGGATCAGGCCGGGTGACCGGGTGGCGAGCCTTGCCATGAACCACGCCCGCCACCTCGTGAGCTGGTATGGCGTCGCCGGCATGGGCGGGGTGCTCCACACGGTGAACCCGCGCCTGTTCGACGACCAGCTCGAATATATCGTCAACCACGCCGAGGACCGCGTGCTGTGCTATGACGCGGCCTTCCAGCCGATTGTCGACCGGATGAAGAGCCGCTGGCCCACGGTCGAACACTATATCTGCTACGATTCCGGTGCCAATGCCCCGGCCTTCGAGGACTGGATCGGTGCCGAGGACGGCGATTTCGAATGGGTCACCGGCCCCGAGACCGACCCTTGCATGATCTGCTACACCTCCGGCACCACCGGCAATCCCAAGGGCGTGCAATACGAACACCGCTCGACCGTGCTCCACGCCATGGCAGGGCTGCAGCCGGCGGCGTTCAACTTCTCCAGCGCCTCGGTGATGCTCCCGGTGGTGCCGATGTTCCACGCGGCGAGCTGGGGCCTGCCCTATGCCGGGGCGATGGCGGGGATCAAGTTCGTGTTCTCGGCGGTGAACGACCCTGCGGTGCTGCACGATCTGATGATCCGCGAAGGCGTGACCGATAGCGCTGGCGTGCCGACCGTGTGGCTCGCGCATTTCCAGTATTGCGATGCCAACGGCCTCGACCTGCCGCCCCTCAAGGCTGCGACCATCGGCGGCTCGGCCGCGCCAAAATTCATGATCGAGCGGCTGATGAAGAACGGCACCCGCGTCCAGCACGCGTGGGGGATGACCGAGACCAGCCCCATCGGCACGGTCGGCGGGCCGACCTGGGATTGGGATCAGCTGACGCTGGAGCAAAAGGTCGAGAAGACCGCAATGCAGGGGCGCCCGATCTTCGGCGTTCAGCTGCGCACTGTGGACCTATCCGACATGTCGACCGAGCTGCCGCGCGACGGCAAGACCTCCGGCGCGCTCCAGATCCGTGGGCCCTGGGTGATCAAGCGTTATTTCAAGGCGGACCGGGACGCGGTCAACAACGAGGGCTGGTTCGACACCGGCGACGTCGGCATTCTCCATCCCGACGGCACATTGCAACTGACCGACCGCACCAAGGACGTGATCAAGTCGGGCGGCGAGTGGATCAGCTCGGTCGAACTCGAGAACGCCGCCTGCGGCCATCCTGCCGTGGCCGAGGCGGCCTGCATCGGGGTCTATCACCCCAAGTGGGACGAGCGCCCGGTGCTGTTCGTGGTCAAGAAGCCCGGTGCCGAGGTGACCGGGGGCGAGATCATCGAGCACCTGAAGCCGATCGTCGCCAAGTGGTGGCTGCCCGATGCGGTCGAATTCGTCGACGACATCCCCCACACCGCCACCGGCAAGATCTCAAAGAAGGACCTGCGCGACCGGTTTGCCGACTACAAGCTGACGGAGTGAGGCGATGGCCGAGACCTATATCGATCCCTCGCCGGCGAACTTTCAGGCCTTCAAAGACTTGCCGCGCGACGAGCCGATCCACATGCTCAACCTGCTGCGTTATCGCGATGTGGCGGAATATCCCGAGGGCCACGAGCACGCCGGCAAGGGCTGGAGCGGGCGGCGGGCCTATGAGGAATATGGTGCGACGAGCGGTCCGATTTTCCAGCGCGT
>Ga0073934_10003577_pt1 | contig 28220 bp, 23 predicted proteins | sample LarsenN4metaG_FD_76834 | JGI IMG/M metagenome (GOLD analysis project Ga0073934, IMG submission 76834) | Hot spring sediment bacterial and archeal communities from British Columbia, Canada, to study Microbial Dark Matter (Phase II) - Larsen... ... | reverse complement strand
GGGGCCGATCAACAGCGGCCGGCCCCACGCGCCCCCGAACACCGGGATGTCGGTCGTGTAGCTGACACTCGTCGTCTCAAATCCCGGCAGGGTGGCCAACCGCTGCGCCGGGATGCAGAGCACTTCGCGCGCCTCGGCCAAACCATCCACGGCAAGACCGACCGCGTGCCGCAACGGGTCGGCGTCGCCCACGAGCCGGAACATGATCTCCGCCCCGGCGGCACCGGGAATGACATTCGGCGCCTCGCCGCCCGCGAGGGTGCCGATGTTGAGGGTGGCCGGCCCGAGATCCGGATCGACCGGCAACGGGATCGCGCGGATGCGCCCGAGCGCGTCGAGCAGTTTGTCGATGGCCGATTCGCCGAGTTCCGGGTAGGCGGAGTGCGCCATGCGTCCGGTGGCGGCAATCTCGAACCGCAACGCGCCCTTGCTCCCGATCGCGAGACGGTTGCCGGTCGGCTCGCCGTTGATGAGGAAACGCGAGCCGCGCGGATCAAGGGCGGCGGCCCGCGCGCCGGCGGAGCCGCGCTCCTCCCCGACGACAAAGAGCAAAGCGAAGTTGCGCACGCCGTCGGCCAGCAGACCTTCGGCGGCGCCGATCATGGCGGCGAGGATGCCCTTGGCATCACATGCGCCGCGGCCCCAGATGAACTCGTCGTCTTCCCGGGACGGGAAAAACGGCGGCACGGTGTCCTGGTGCGTGGACAGCGTGACGACGGGCTCACCCCAGGAGACCAGGATGTTCTCGCGGCGGTTTTCGACCGGCAGGCGCTCCAGCCGGCCGCCGTGGTGCGCGGCCAACGGAGTGAGATAATCTGCCAGGAACCCGCCCACCGCCTGCTCGTTGGGAGTCACTGAGTCGATGTCGACCAGCCGGCGGGTGAGTTCGAGGACGTTCATGGTCGTCGTTCAGGCGGCCGTGGCGCGGGAGGCTTGCAGCAGGAACTCATCGCGCCGGCGGCGAGCTTCCTCGACACAACGGGTGCGCAGCGAGACCCGGACGCGCTCCTTCGTGACGGGCGTGGGGTAGCGCGTGTAGTGGAGGAACCACGTGCCGTGGTTGTTCCAGAGGTGGTGGTTGTCGTTGCCGGCGCGGGCTTGGAACCGCGCCAGCATGGGCGGCCGGATCGGTGCCGGTTGCGCCGGGGGCGGGGGTTGGTCGATGGTTGGCATGGGAAAAACAAAAAGGCCGCCTTGTTCGGGCGGCCTTACTGGTGGGAAAATTCGGTTGATGATCTCAGCAGTGAACAGCGCCGCCGGGCGTGCAATGGTTGTCCTTGACGAGTTTGGAGGTCGTCAGGGCGGTGGCTTTCACTTTGGAGCAGTAATGCACGAGAACGCGGACGCTGCGGTCCAGCACGGCCATGTCAATCCCGGCTTCAATTATGACAAGGTGTGTCATCATGTCCGCGTGGACGAAACTCACCCCGCCCCCCGGTAAGACACTGTCGCCTCTTGCCTCGTTCCCGCAGCCATAATGCTCAAAGCGTCCATCGCCCTCCCGTGAAAAACTCCACCTACCGCATCGGCATCGTCGGCGCCACCGGCGCCGTCGGCCGGGAATTGATCGACCTGCTGGTTGCGCGCCGATTCCCCGCCGCCGAGGTTCGCCTGCTGGCCTCCGGCCGTTCCGCCGGACGCAGCATCGCTTGGGGTGACCGGATGCTGACCGTGCAGGAGGCCGCGCCGGAGGCTTTCGACGGGCTGGATCTGGCGTTTTTCGCCGTGGATGGAGACACCGCGCGCCGGCTCGCCCCCGAGGCGGTGCGGCGCGGCTGCACGGTCTTCGACAAGAGTTCCGCTTTCCGGATGCGGGAAGAGGTGCCTCTCGTGGTGCCCGAAATCAATCTCGCCGCCGCGCGCGCCCACCGCGGCATCATCGCCAGCCCGAATTGCTCCTCCGCCATCGCGCTGATGGGTCTGTATCCGCTGCACCGGGCCTTCGGCCTGAAGCGGGTTTTCTTTTCCACCTACCAATCCGTCTCCGGCACCGGGGCCGACGCCATTGAGGAGCTGGAGGCCCAGACCCAGGCTTATGCGCGTGGACAGACACCACCGCGGCGGGTCTATCCGCACCAGATTTTCCAGAACCTCATCCCTCAGGTGGACGGCTTCCGTCCCGATGGCTACACGGGCGAAGAGGAGAAGATGCGCGACGAGTGCCGCAAGATCCTCGGCCTGCCTTCCCTGCGCGTGTCCGCCACCTGTGTGCGCGTGCCGGTGGTGCGCGCCCATTCCGTGGCCATCCAGGCGGAATTCGAACGACCGGTCTCGGTGCCCGCCGCCCGCGAGGCGATTGCGGCCTTCGCCGGCGCTGAACTGGTCGACGATCCTGCGCGCCACGTCTACCCCACCCCGCTGGATTTCAGTCGCCGCGAGAAATGCGGTGTCGGTCGCCTGCGCCTCGACACCGCCTTCGACAACGGCCTCTCGCTTTGGGTGAGCGGAGACAACCTCTGGAAAGGCGCCGCGCTCAACTCCATCCAGGTCGCCGAGGCCCTGATCCGCGAAGGCTGGCTCCGGCCCCAGACTGGCTGATGTGGCTAAACCCGACCGGCGGTGCATGGTGCCCGGGGCCGGACTCGAACCAGCACTTCCTTGCGGAAAGGGGATTTTAAGTCCCCTGCGTCTACCATTCCGCCACCCGGGCTCGTGGACAACCTACATGCCGCCTCCCCGGCGGGTGGCGAGCCAAACCTCTGTGAGCAGTCACGGCGGATTGGTCATGAAAATTTCCACTACCCGGCCGGGCCCGATGGCACCGCCTCGACACGGGCGGCCGCTTTGTCATAAGCGGACATTCGCATGTCCACGCCCGGTCAGAAATTCCGCGCGGCCCTCGCTGCCGAATCGCCGCTCCAGATCGTCGGTGCGATCAATGCGTATGCGGCCTTGCTGGCCGAGCGCGCCGGATTCCGGGCGCTCTACCTCTCCGGCGCCGGTGTGGCCAACCACAGCTACGGCTGGCCCGACACCGGCAAGACCGAACTCGCCGACGTCCTGATCGACGCCCGCCGCATCACGCAACGCGTCGCCCTCCCCCTCCTCGTCGACATCGACACCGGGTGGGACGATCCCGCCCGCACCGTCCGCGAGATGGCCGCCGCCGGCGTGGCCGCCGTGCACATCGAGGACCAGGTTCCGCTCAAGATCTGCGGTCATCTGCCCGGCAAGCACCTTGTCTCCACCGCCGAGATGGTCGCACGCGTCCGCGCTGCCGTGTCCGGCAAACCCGATCCGTCCTTCGTCGTCATGGCGCGCACCGACGCCGCCGCCAACGAAGGCGTGCGCGGCGCCATCGCCCGCGCCGAGGCCTACGTCGCCGCCGGCGCGGACATGATCTTCGCCGAGGCGCTGCACACCCTCGACGACTACCGCGCCTTCACCTCCGCCATCAAGGTGCCGGTGCTCGCCAACCTCACCGAGTTCGGCAAGACGCCATATTTCACCCTCGAAGAGCTGCGCTCGGCCGGCATCGCCCTCGCGCTCTACCCTCTCGGCGCTTCGCGCATGGCCGCGGCCGCGTCGCTCGATTTCTACACGACGCTCCGCCGCGACGGCACCCAGCAGGCCGTCATCGCGAAGATGCAGACCCGCGCCGATCTCTACACCACCCTCGGCTACACGCCGCCGAAAGAAACAAAATGAACCACGGAATGCTCGGATACCACGGATTAACCCATCCGTGCCATCCGTGAAATCCGTGGTTGATGGAAAAACTCCACGATGAGCACCGAACCCTCCGCTCCCGCCCCCAAGGTCAAGAAATCCGTCGCCCTCTCCGGTGTCGCCGCCGGCAACACCGCCATCTGCACCGTCGGCCACACGGGCAACGACCTGCATTACCGCGGCTACGACATCGCCGATCTCGCCAACGGCGCGACCTACGAGGAAATCGCACACCTGCTCATCCACGAGCGCCTGCCCAGCGCCGCCGAGCTCTCCGCCTACCGCGCCAAGCTTCAAAAACTCCGCGGCCTTCCGCCGGCGTCGCGCGCCGTGCTCGAGCAGATCCCCGCCTCCGCGCACCCGATGGATGTCCTGCGCACGGGGTGTTCCATGCTCGGCAACCTCGAGCCCGAGAAGCTTCCCTCCTCCGGTGGCAACGCCGCCAGCGCCCCGGGCGCCCGCGAGATCGCCGACCGCCTCCTCGCCTGCTTCCCGTCGATGCTGCTCTATTGGCACCACTTCGCCACCGCGGGCAAACGCATCACGGTCGAGACCGACGACGATTCCATTGCCGCGCACTTCCTGCACCTTCTGCATCAAAAAAACCCGACTCCCTCGCACGTCCGTGCGCTCGACCGTTCGCTCATCCTCTACGCCGAGCACGAGTTCAACGCCTCCACCTTCACCTGCCGCGTTATCGCCGGCACGGGCTCCGACATCTATTCCTGCATCACCGGCGGCATCGGCGCGCTGCGCGGACCGAAGCACGGCGGCGCCAACGAGGTCGCCCTCGAGATCCAGCTCCGCTACGCGACGCCCGACGAAGCCGAGGCCGACATCCGCGCCCGCATGGCCCGCAAGGAGATCGTCATCGGCTTCGGCCACCCGGTCTACACCATCGGCGACCCGCGCAATCCCATCATCAAGGAGATCGCGCGCCAGCTCAGCACCGAGCAGGGCGACCTGAAGTTGTTCAACGTCGCGGAGCGCATCGAGACGCTGATGTGGAATGAGAAAAAGATGTTCCCCAACCTCGATTGGTTCAGCGCCGTGGCCTACCATCGCATGGGCGTGCCGATGCTCATGTTCACTCCGCTCTTCGTGATGTCGCGCACCGCGGGCTGGGCCGCGCACGTCATCGAGCAGCGCATCGACGGCAAGATCATCCGCCCCAGCGCCAATTACACCGGCCCGGAAAACCGCCCGCTCCCGCCGCTCGCGCAGCGAGGATGAGGCAGGATCACTGTGGATTCCGCTCATTTTCCGGCTAGATAGCGCGCAAACTTTTCGCTTCCGTTTTCATCGGTGCGGCCTACGTTGACCGCCCCGTTTACGGAGGGGTGGCAGAGTGGTTGAACGCGCCGCACTCGAAATGCGGTTTAGGCTTATACCCTAACGTGGGTTCGAATCCCACCCCCTCCGCCACTTTTGCAATCCACGTTCAGACGTTTTCGTCCTCGGCGCCAAGCTGGCGGCGGTTGGCCGGCAGGTGTTGCGGCAGGAAGAAGTAATACGACATCAGCTGCCAGCTGCGGGACGAACGGTAGAGCAGGATGGGCAGCACCACGGCGCCGGCCAGGGCCAGCACCACCGCGGCGCGGTTGCCGAGGACACCCGCATACCAAAGCAGGGCGACCGGCGCGAGGAAGCCGAAGACCGTGACGCCGTAGTTGAGCGACATCGCCCCGAGGAAGAAGCCGTCATCCTTCTCGATCTTCAGTCCGCAAGTGCGGCATGCGTCGGCGATGTCGAAGAACCGGCCTTCCTGAAACAGCGTGCGGCCGCCACAGTTCGGGCAGCGATTGCGCACGCCGCGCGCGATGATTTGTCCACGGGTTACCTGCATGGGGGCACACTACTCAACCACGCCGCGAGGGAAAGTGCGCAATACGAACCAGTGTCATGTAGGACCTCACCTCGGTGAGGGCGGCGAAGGGTGTCGGCCGGAACACCGACGCCCACCTGCAAGCACGCGCAAGGCCGGGCCCGCCAAGAAAAAGGCGCCCCCTCGCAGGAGCGCCGGTGAAGTCGGAGTGGCTTTTCAGCGCTCAGGCGCCGAGCTGGAAGCGCACGAAGCGCCGGACCTGCATGTTCTCGCCGAGCTTGGCGATCTTCTCGGTGAGGATGTCCTTCACGGTCTTCTCGGGCAGCTTCACGAAGGGTTGGTCGAGCAGGCAGACCTGCGAGTAGTATTTCTCGAGCTTGCCCTCGACGATCTTCTGCACGGCGGCCGGCGGCTTGCCCTGCAGCTGCGCGGCGGCGATGTCGCGCTCCTTGGCCAGCTCGGCCTCGGGCACTTCCTCGCGGCGGACGTAGGTCGGGTTGGCGGCGGCGATCTGGAGGCAGACGTCGCGGCAGAACGACTTGAACTCGTCGGTCTTGGCAACGAAGTCGGTCTCGCAGTTCACCTCGACGAGCACGCCGACCTTGCCGCCGACGTGGATGTAGGACTCGACGAGTCCCTCGGAGGTGGAGCGGCCGGCCTTCTTGGCGGCGGAGGCGACACCCTTCTTGCGGAGGATGGTCTCGGCGGCGTCCAGGTTGCCCTGCGCCTCGTCGAGCGCCTTCTTGACGTCGAGCAGGCCCGCGCCGGTCTTCTCGCGCAGGTCGCTGATCAGTTTTGCGGTTACAGTGGCCATGTGGATAAGAGGGATCAGACCTCGTCGGTGCTGACGGCGGACTTCTTGGCGCCGGAACGGGCGGCGCGGCGGCGCGGGGCGGCGGTGGGCTTGGGGGTCTCGTCGTCGCCCTCCAGCTTCACGTTGGGGGGCAGCTCGATGCCGGCGAGATCGGTTGTGGCGGCGGGCGCGGCAGCCTCGGCGGTCTCGGCGGCTTGACGCGGGGCGCGGCGGGCCTCGCGATGCGCCAGGCCGGCCTGGATGGCGGCGACCACGGCGTCCACGACGATGCGGATGGACTTGGTCGCGTCGTCGTTGCCCGGGATCGGGTGCGAGAGCACGGTCGGGTCGCAATTGGTGTCGACGAGCCCGATGGAGGCGATGCCGATGCGGTTGGCCTCGCGCACGGCGATCTCCTCGTAACCGGCGTCGATCACGAACACGGCGCCGGGCAGGCCGTTGATGCCGGCGATGCCGTCGAAGTTGCGGGTCATGCGCGCCATCTCGCGGCGGACGGCGGACTCCTCCTTCTTCGGCAGCTTGCCGAGGTCGCCGTTGGCATCCATCTGCTGGAACTTTTTGAACTTGGCCAGCGACTTCCGGATGGTCTCGAAATTGGTCAGCGTGCCGCCCATCCAGCGGGTGGTCACGTAGGGCATGTTGGTGGCGGCGGCGGCCTCACGGATGATCTCCTGCGCCTGGCGCTTGGTGCCGACGAGCAGGATGTCGTCGCCCTTGGCGACGGTGGCCTCGATGAAAGCGCAAGCCTTTTCCAACGCGGCGTGGGTCTTCTCCAGGTCGATGATGGTGATGCCCTGGCGTTGGCCGAAAACGTAGGGCTTGGAGCGCGGGTTCCAGCGCTTGGTCTGGTGCCCGAGATGGACGCCTGCATCGAGCAGGTCCTTGGGTGTGACGTTCATGGTGATCTATGTCTTGGTGAACACAGGTCGGCCGTTGGGCCGCCTTGCGATCGGATTTTGGTGCCGGACGGGCCTCCTTCAGGGCCTGCCGCGGCGGTGGTTGGGTGGTTGGTTGAAGGAACGAAGGGCCGAAAAGAGGCTCCGCGCTTCCGACTGGCAAGCCCTTTCTCCAAAATCGAAAAAATGACGGTTGACAGGCTTTCGGGCGATTCGCACGTTCCGCCTCCCTTTCATTGCAGGGTGGAGCAGCCTGGTAGCTCGTCAGGCTCATAACCTGAAGGTCGCGGGTTCAAATCCCGCCCCTGCACCCACTTACGCCGCTCCCCTAGGAGCGGCGTTCCTGTTTCTGTCCCGGTAATTGGCGTTACTTCGGCGCGGCGTAAACCACCTCGCCGCCCACGATGGTCATGAGGCAGCGGGTCTTCAAAATGTCGGGTTCGGAGATGCGCATGATATCAGCCGACAACACGGTCAGGTCCGCCCGCTTGCCCACCTCGATGCTGCCGCGCTCCTGTTCCTCGAACGCGGCGTAGGCCGCGTCGAGCGTCAACGCCCGCAAGGCCTGCTCGCGCGTCATCCGCTGTTCCAGATGCCAGTCCTCATTGGCGAAGCCGTCGAGCGAGCGCCGCGCCACGGCGGCATAGAACTCGATCATGGGTTCGCCGCGCTCGACCGGCGCATCCGACCCGGCGGCGATGATCGCGCCGCTGCGCAACAGGCTTTGCCACGCATAGGCTCCGGCCAGCCGCCCGGGGCCGAGGCGCTGCGGCGCGAAGAACAGGTCGCCGATGGCATGGGACGGCTGCATCGAGGCGATGACGCCCAGCCGGGCGAAGCGCGGGATGTCGGTCGGGTCGATGATCTGCGCGTGCTCGATGCGCCAACGGGGCTCGGGCACCCGGCGGTCGGCGGCCATCACCTGCTTGAACACCTGCTCGTAGAGATCGAGCACCATCCGGTTGCCGCGGTCGCCGATCGCGTGCGTCTGCACCTGGATGCCCCGCCGCAGCGCGTCGGTGAGCAACGGCCGCAGCTCCTCCTCTTTTTTCATCAGCAGGCCGGAACTCTGCGGGTAATCGGCATACGGCGCGAGCAGGGCCGCGCCGCGCGAACCGAGCGCGCCATCCATGTAGAGCTTTACTCCGCGCCGCGTGTAGCGGCCGTCGCTTTCGCCCACCACCGGACCGTCGGCGAACAACCGCTCGGCGTCCGGTCCGGGTGCGCTCACCGCGTCGTAGATGCGCAGCTTGATCTTGCCCTCGGCCACCAGCCGGCGGACCAGCTCCGCCTCGTCGTAGCCGTGTCCCGCGATCTGCACGGCGGTCCAGCCCAGCGCCACCTCTCGCTGGGCGGCCACGATCAGCGCCTTCTCCACGTCCGCCTGCGTCGGTGGCGGGATGAGGCGCTCGACCAGCGAAGCGGCCGTGTCGATCAACATGCCCGTTGCCTCGCCGGAGTCGGCGTGGCGCAGGATCTCGCCGCCCGGCGGGTTCGGGGTCGAGCGGTCGATGCGCGCCAGTTTCAGCGCGAGGCTGTTGACCACCGTGGCGTGGCCGTCGGCCCGCTCGAGCGCGACCGGGTGGTTCGGCGCCACCTCGTCGAGATCGCGCGCCGTGGGAAAGACCGCCGGCGACCAATGCGTCTCGATCCACCCGCGGCCGACGATCCATTGCCCCGGTTTCGCCTGCGCGACCTGCGCCTTCAGCTTGGCCTGCAGGTCGGCGATGCCCTTCGTGCCCTCCAGGTCGAAGCTCAGCTCGCGGAACCCGATGCCGGCCAGGTGCAGGTGCGCATCGTTCAAACCCGGCACCACCGTCGCGCCGGCGAGGTCGGCCAACCGCAGCGCGCTCGCGCGGAAAGCCTCCGCCTCCCGGTTGGAACCGACAAACACGATGCGGCCGCGGCGGATGCCGACCGCCTCCGCTGCCGGCTGCCTCGCATCCATCGTGTGGACGGTTCCGTTGACGAGCAGCAGATCCATTGGCTCCACCGCGGAGGAGGCGGCGAGGGAGAGGGCAAATAGCAGGGGCTTCACGGCCCGTATTTCGCGCGATTTTCCTGCCCAAGACGACTGAAAAGCTGAGCGTGCGCCTGCAGGTGACCGGGTGGTTCCGGTTGGACTGCCCTGCGCAGCCACCTGGTGTGATTTGCAACCAGTCGCCCTGCTCCGCCAAGGCTACGCAGGGCATCCTTCGTCTTCGCTTCACCCAGGCGAAGGATGGTGGACGCTACTGGACTCGAACCAGTGACCCCTAGTGTGTGATACTAATGCTCTAACCAACTGAGCTAAGCGTCCCCAAAGAGGCCGCAAAAAGAGGCCACCGTCCCGGCGAAATCAAACCTTCTTTTCAACCACGACCTCGTCCGCCAGCGCATCCCTCAGCGTCGTGAGCAACTGCGCCTCGTTGTAGGGTTTGCGCAACAGCGTCTTCACCCGCAGGGCCTCGAAGCTGAGTTGCGGGGCGCTGCCGTCCTTCTCGTCGGTCAGCCCCGACGAAAAGACGACGGGCAGGTCGGGTGCCAGCTCGCGCATCTGCCGGACCAGTTGCCGGCCGTTCATGCGCGGCATCATCAGGTCGATCAAGGACGCGCAGAACCGCCTGGGGTCGGCTTGGAACAGCGCCCAGCCCTCGGCTCCATCGCGCGCGGTCACGACCTCGAAGCCATGCCGTTCCAGTGCGGCCCGCGTGACGAGCCGGATGGCCTCCTCATCGTCCACCACGAGCACCCGGCGACCTTCGCCACGCAACGGCCCGGCTCCGTTCGCACCCGGTGCGCACTCAGACGCCGCGGACTTTGCCGCCAGGGCCGGCAGCCAGACCCGGAACTCGGTGCCGCGGCCCACTTCGCTGCTCACCTCCACCACGCCGCCGTGGCTGCGCACGATGCCATAAACCGTCGAGAGCCCCAGACCGGTTCCCTGGCCGAGGGGCTTGGTGGTGAAGAACGGCTCGAAAATCCTCTCCTGCACCTGGGGTGACATGCCCACGCCGGTGTCGCGCACGGTGAGCACCACCCAGCGGCCCGCCGGCAAGGCCGGATTGGCGGCGGCGCGCGCGGCGTCCACTTCCGCGATCCGCGCCCCGAGGATGAGCCGCCCACCGTCGGGCATCGCGTCCCGGGCGTTGATGGCGAGGTTGAGCAACACCTGGTGCAGCTGCGTCGCATCGCCCCGGACGCCCGGCAGCTCCGCCTGGATATCGGTTTCGATCTGGATCTGGCGCGGCAATGTCTCGCCGAAGATCTGCGTCGCATCCTTGATGAGGTAGCGGGGATTGATCTCCGTGCGCTCCCCTTCGAGGCCGCGGGCGAAGGTGAGCACCTGGCGCACGATGCCCGCCCCGCGCTGGCCCGCCGACTCGATCAGCTCGACCATCTTGCGGCCATCGGAGGCCGGGTATTTCATCTTCAGCATCTCGAGCGAAAGGAGGATGGGCGAGAAGATGTTGTTCAGGTCGTGCGCGATGCCGCTCGCCAGCATGCCGATGCCCTCGAGCCGCTGCGAACGCGCCAATTGCTGCTCCAGGCTGCGGCGCTCGGTGATGTCCTGCTTGACCGCCACGTAATGTTCGATGGCCCCCTCGGCGTTGTGCACCGGTGCGATGGTCATGTGCTCGCGGTATTCGGTGCCGTCCTTGCGGCGGTTGATCATCTCGCCCGTCCATACCGCCCCCGCCTTGATGGTGCGCCACATGTCGGCGTAGAATTCCGGCGTGTGCCGCCCGCTCTTCAGGAGGCGGGTGCTCTGCCCGGCCACCTCCGCAGCCCCGTAACCGGTGAGCCGGGTGAACGCCGGGTTCACCGATTGGATGCGGCCCTCGGTATCGGTCACCACCCAACCCACCGGCGCCGCCTGCACCGTGGTGTGGAGCAGTTGCAGGTTCTCCGCCGCCTGATGCTTCTCCGTCTCGTCGGACAGGATGAGCAGCAGGTGCTTGCCGCCCATGTAATCGAAGGGCACGAACCGGGCCTCGACCCACAGCGACTTCCCGAACGCGGTCACCAGCGGCCCGGTGTGCGTGACCACGACGCCGCCCGCCAAGGTCTGCTCCGCCGCCGCAAGCAAGCCCCAGCGGCGCCAGGATTCGATTTCGCGGAAATTCTGCCGCAACAGATCGCTCACCTTCGCCCCGACGATGTGCGCCGCCGCCTCGTTGGCCGTCACTGTCCGGCCGTCCGGCCCGTAGGTGATGATGCCCACCGGGGAGCTGTGAAACACCATCTTGGCGAAGGCCAGCGCATCGGCCGACCGGGCCTGTGCGCTTTTTTGTTCGGTGATATCGGTGTGCGTGCCGAGCATCCGCAGCGGCCGGCCTTGGGCGTCGCGCTCCACCACGCGGCCCAGCGAAAGGATCCAGCGCCACTGCCCGTCCTTGCTTCGGTGTCTGAATTCAACCCGGTATTCGGAAATGCGGCCCTCGATGTAGTCCACGTAGTTTTGATAAACCTTCTCCCGGTCCTCCGGGTGCAGGCGTTCGCGCCAGGCGGCGTTGGTCTCCCGGAAGGTGGCGGGGTCTTCGCCGATCATGCGCGCATAACCGTCGTTCACGATCGCTTCGCCGGTCTGCACGTTCAGGTCATAGAGCCCCTGGTTGGCGGCTTCGAGGGCCAGCTCCAGCCTTTGCTGGCTGGTCTTCAGCTCCTGCTCCGCCTCCTTGAGCCGCGTGATGTCCGTCTGGGTGCCGATCGCCCGCAACGGCTTCCCGTCGGCGGAACGCTCCGTGATCTGCCCGCGCGCGAGGATCCATTTCCATGCTCCCTGTTTCGTCCGCAGGCGGTATTCGCTGGCATAGGTCGGTATCTTGCCCTCCATGTGCAGCCGCATCGTCTCCTCGACCCGTGGCCGGTCGTCGGGATGCAACCGCTCCAGCCACTCCTCATGGCGTTCGGAAACCTCGCTTTCCCGGAAGCCGAGCATGGATTTCCACTGCTTCGAATAATAGACCCGGTCGTTCTTCGCGTTCCAATCCCACACCCCGTGGCCGGCGTTATGCACCGCATAGCGCCAGCGCTCCTCGCTCGCCCGCAGCTTTTCGTCGTTCTGCGCCAGCCGGTCGCAATGCCGGCGCACCAACCCGAACAACAGCAACCCCGAGACTGCGACGAAGATCAGGCCCTTGGAGGAGTTGCGCAGCCACTCCTGCGCCGGCTGCTCCCACAGCCAGGCGTTGAACCCGTCGCTCAGCACGATCCACGCGGTGGCAAAGACCGCGTAGGTCAGCGCGATTTTTAAGGCGGGCGCGTGGGGTTTCGCCTTCATCAGTTGTGTGACCAAAGTATGGCCTCAAACCAATCCCGCGTCGGCGCACATCTTGTGCAATAAACCGCGCCGCTTGGCTGCGCCCAATTGGCGCAACCGGAGCAAACGGCCCTAACGCGTCCCGGCCGGCCGGGCAGGGCGGGGCGCCCGTGGTTTTCCGCGCCGGGGGAACAGCGTCCGGCAGATTTCGCAGACTGTGCCGTCGCAACCGCGCGCGGTGCAATGCTCGCGGCCGTAGAAGATGATGCGCAGATGCAGTTGGTGCCACGCCTCGGGCGGAAACAGCCTCTTCAGGTCGCGCTCGGTCTGCTCCACGCTGCGACCGTCGGTCAGCTTCCAGCGCTGCGCCAACCGGTGGATATGCGTATCCACCGGAAACGCCGGCACGCCGAAGGCCTGGCTCATCACCACCGACGCGGTCTTGTGTCCCACCCCGGGCAGGGCCTCCAGCTCCTCGAAGGTCCGCGGCACCGCGCCGCCGTGCCGCTCGATGATCAGCCGGGACAAGCCTTGGATCGCCTTCGCCTTTTGCGGCGAAAGCCCGCAGGGGTGGATGATCGACTGGATTTTATCCACCGGCACGCGCGCCATGTCGCGCGGATTGTCCGCGATGGCCCACAGGTGCGGCGTCACCTCGTTCACCCGCTTGTCCGTGCACTGCGCCGACAGCACCACCGCCACCAGCAGCGTGAACGGATCCCGGTGGTCGAGCGGGATGGGCGTCTCCGGATAAAGCTCTGCCAGCCGCCGGGCCACAAAGTCGGCCCGGGCCTGCTTGGTGGTCAGGGACAATGGCTTGGGCATGGCCGGCAGCACAGCGCGATGCCGTCCGGGCTCAACGCCGAACTGGCCGATGGCCCAATACGCCGTTTGTGGGGTTGAACCGGCGGACACGACGAGCAATTCCTCATCTACCCCAAAACCCCGCGTGAAAGACATCACCCTGGTGCTGCAGCAGCTCGAACACGGCGATCCCCACGCCGCGGAGAAACTCCTGCCGCTGGTCTACCGCGACCTGCGCCAGCTGGCCCGTTGGCGGATGGCCCGCGAGTCCGCCGCCCACACGCTGCAACCCACGGCCTTGGTGCACGAGGCCTGGCTCCGGCTGGGCGGCGCCGACAAGTCGGGCTGGAAGAGCCGCGGGCATTTCTTCGGTGCCGCGGCCGAGGCCATGCGCCGCATCCTGGTGGAACGCGCCCGCCGCCGGCAGGCGCGCCGCCATGGCGGCGGCCTGACCCGCGTCAACGTGGCGGACTGCCAGATCGCGGCGGAGCCGCCGCAGGACGATGAAACCCTGTTGGCGGTGCACCGGGCCCTGGACAAGCTCGCCGAATCCGAGCCCGAAAAGGCCGAATTGGTGAAACTGCGCTTCTTTGCCGGCCTGACCCTGGCTGAAGCCGCGGCCAGCCTGGGCGTTTCCGAGCCCACGGCCAAACGGTGGTGGAGCTATGCCCGCGCCTGGCTTTACCGCGAAGTCAACCGCCCGTGATCCATCGGCGGCGCCGATTGCGCACTAGACAAGGCCCCGCGGCCCATGTCCCCCCAAGAGGAAATCTTCCACGCCGCCCTCGCCCTGCCGCCGGCCGGGCGCGCTTCCTACATTGCCCAAGCCTGCGCCGGCCGGCCCGATCTGCAGCGCAGCGTGCAGGAGCTGCTCCAAGCCCACGAGGCCGCCGAAAATTTCCTCGAGCAACCGCCGGCCGGTCAATTCGCCGGTGCGGAGCACCTGTCTGACGAGCAGGTGGGCGACCGCATCGGCCGCTACAAGCTGCTTGAGAAAATCGGCGAAGGCGGCTGCGGCCGGGTTTACATGGCCGAGCAGGAGGAGCCCATCCGCCGCCTGGTCGCGCTGAAGATCGTCAAGCTCGGCATGGACACGCGCGAGGTCATCGCCCGCTTCGACTCCGAACGCCAGGCCCTCGCCCTCATGGAGCACCCGCATATCGCGCGGGTGCTCGACGCCGGCGCCACGGCCACCGGCCGGCCCTACTTCGTGATGGAATTGGTCCGCGGCGTGAAGATCACCGAATTCTGCGACGAAAACCGGCTGCCCTTGCCCGAGCGCATCGCGCTTTTCATCGACGTCTGCCACGCCGTCCAGCACGCCCACCAGAAGGGCATCATCCACCGCGACCTCAAGCCCTCGAACATCCTCGTCACCACCCACGACGGGCGCCCCGCCCCCCGCATCATCGACTTCGGCATCGCCAAGGCCCTGCACCGGCCGCTGACCCAGCAGACATTGTTCACCGCCTACGCGCAGTTCGTGGGCACGCCCGACTACATGAGCCCCGAACAGGCGGCCATGAGCGACTGGGACATCGACACCCGCAGCGACATCTACTCGCTGGGGGTACTGCTCTACGAGCTGACCACCGGCCAGACCCCCTTGGCCCGCCGCGACCTGCTGGAGGCCGGACTCGACGAGATGCGCCGCCACATCCGCGAGGTCGAGCCGCCCCGCCCCTCGCAACGCGTGCAGGCGCTCGATCCGGCCACGCTCACCACCGCGGCGCGCGCCCGCCGGGCCAAGCCCGCCCAGCTTCCCACCCTGCTCCACGGCGAACTCGACTGGATCGTCATGCGCTGCCTCGAGAAGGAGCGCGACCGCCGCTACGACACGGCGCTCAACCTCGCCGCCGACCTCCGCCGGCACCTCAACCACGAGCCGGTCGAGGCCGGACCCCCCGGCCGGCTCTACCGCCTCGGCAAATTCGTCCGCCGGCACCGCGCCCCCGTGGTCGCGACCACCGTCGCCGTGCTGGGCCTGCTCACCTTCAGCGTCGTGCTCAGCGTGCTGCACATGAGGCTGCACATCGCCCAACGGGCCGCTGCCAACGAGGCCGCCAACAGCCGCGAGGTGCTTGAGTTCCTGCAGGCCGATCTTCTCGGACAGGCCGGGGTGGACGGTGTGCCGGTCTGGGACATGCGCGTGCGCGACATGCTGGAGCGCGCCGAGATCCGGATCGACGAGCGCTTCGCCGGCCGGCCATTGCTCGAGGCCCAGGTCCGCGCCGCCTATGCCGCGACCAGCGAACGCCTCGGCGACTATCCGCGCATGCAGTCGCATCTGGAGAAGGCCGTGTTGATCCGCACGCGCGCGCTCGGCCCCGAGCACCCTGAAACACTGGCCTCGCAATGCTCGCTGGCGCGCGCGCTCGGCTACCGGAACCAGCTCGCGCAGGCGCGTGCACTCTACACCCGGGTCCTGGAAGGCCAGACCCGGGTCCTGGGCGCGGATCATCCGGACCGCCTCGCCACCTTGAGCGCGCTCGCCTGGGTGACCTTGCATTCCGGACAGCACCGCACGGCCGCCGGGGAAGCCCAGGCCGCCTACGACGCCTGCCTCGCGGCCTTGGGCGAATCGCACATCGAGACCATCCGCGCTGCGCAGGTGCTGGCGACCGCGCTCTACGAGAATTTCCAACCCGCGAAGGCCGAACAGCTGGCGGCAGAGAACCTTGCCCTGTGCCGGCGGACGCTCGGCGACAGCCACCGCTTGACCTTCAACTCCCTGACCACCCTGGGGCTCATCTACCAACGCCAGCGCAAGCACGCCGAGGCCGAGGCGCTGCACCGCGAGGCCTTCGCCATCAAGCAACGCCTGCTTGGCCCGGAGCACCCTTCCACCCTCATCTCCGCCAACAACATCGCCTATGCGCTGCAGGAACAGGGCGGACAAACGGGCAAGCTTGAGGAAGCACGGCAACTCCTCGAATCCGTGCTCGAGACCAAGCGTCGTGTGCTCGGTCCCGAGCACCCCAGCACCCTCAGCTCGGTGGATGTGCTCGCGCTCACGTTGCGCAAGATGGGCCGGCTCGAAGAGGCGGCGGCGCACTACCATTTCGCCGCCGGCGCGCAGGAGCGCCAGCTCGGCCCCACGCATCCCTCCACCCTGCGTTCGCTGCGCCAGCTCGCCACCACCTACCGCCTGCAAAATCGTCTGGCCGAAGCCGAGGCCATCCTGGTGCGCCTCGTCGACCACGGCCGGGCGCTCGGCAACGACCACGTCATGGTCATCGCCGCCCGCGGGGAGCTGGGCCGCGTGCTCATCCTGCGGCAGCGGCCGGCCGAAGCCTTGCCCGTGCTGCTGCAGGCCCAGCGCGACCTGACCGCCTCAACCATGGAGCCCAACGCGGAGCGCCTCGCCATCCTGAAGGCGCTCATCGGCGAGGCCCTGGCGGACCTCGGTCGCCACGCCGAGGCGGAGCCCAAGTTGCTTGAGGCTCACCGCGAGATGGAGGCGATCAATCCCTCCAATCCCGAGTTGCGCATGCAGCGCCGCCGCACGGCCGCTGCGCTGGCGGCACTTTATCGCGCCACCGACCGCCCGTCCGAAGCCGAGGCCTGGACGAAGCGGGCCGGCCCGGGCCGGCCCTAGCGGCCCGGCACCCCGGTTTTTCGCATCCGGTTCATAATGACGCGACCGGGCCCGTGATCCGCGGCGCGGTTTTTCGCGCACTATGGGTATCGCATATCATCCCATGAATACCCGTCCCTCCCACCTCCGCGGCTTCACGCTCGTGGAAATCATGATTGTCGTCGTCATCATCGGCCTGCTGGCCGCGATGGCGATCCCGGCGTTCCAAAAGGTGCGCCAGTCCTCGCAGGACAAGGCCGTCCTCAACAACGCCCGCCAGCTCGCCGCCGCCGCCGACCAATACTTCCTCGAGAATGGCGTCTCCACCGCCGCTTCCGCCGACCTCGTCGGCGCCACCAACTACGTGAAGGCCATCAACACGGTCGCCAGCGAAACCTATCCCACCGACTACACCCAGGGCGTCACGATCTCCATCGGCGGCGTCGCGGGCAGTCGCACCGTCACCTACGCCCCCTGACACCCCCATGCCCGCTTCGCTCTCCTGCCCCGACATCATCTCGACCATCGGCCAGACGCCCCTGCTGCGCCTGAGCCGCATCACCGCGGGACTGCCCGCCAAGGTCCTCCTCAAGGCCGAGTTCTTCAACCCGCTCTCCAGCGTGAAGGATCGCATCGGCCGCGCCATGATCGAGGCCGCCGAGCGCGACGGCCGGCTGCGCCCCGGCATGACGGTGGTCGAGCCCACGTCCGGCAACACCGGCATTGCGCTCGCCTTCGTCTGCGCCGCCCGGGGTTACCGGCTCATCCTCACCATGCCCGAGTCCATGTCGCTCGAGCGCCGGATCCTGCTGCGCATGCTGGGAGCGGAAATCGTGCTGACCCCCGCAGCCGACGGCATGAAGGGCGCCGTGGCCCGCGCCAACGAGATCCTCGCCCAGCACGGCGCCGGCGGCTTCATGCCCCAGCAGTTCGAAAACCCGGCCAACCCTGAGATCCACCGCCGCACGACGGCCGAGGAGATCTGGACCGCCACCCAGGGGCAGATCGACGTGTTTGTCGCCGGGGTCGGCACCGGCGGCACGATCACCGGCGTTTCCGAGGTCATCAAGGCGCGACGCACGCTGAAATCCTACGCGGTCGAACCCGCCGCGAGCCCGGTCATCTCCGGCGGTCAGCCCGGCCGTCACAAGATCCAGGGCATCGGCGCCGGCTTCGTGCCGAAGAACCTGAATGTTTCCATCCTCGACGGCGTCATCCAGGTGACCGACGACATGGCGCTCGCCACGGCCCGGCAACTCGCGCTGCAGGAAGGCATCATCTGCGGCATCTCGACCGGCGCCAATGTCTGGGCTGCCATGCAGCTGGCCCAGCGGCCCGAGCACGCCGGCCAGGTCATTGTCACCGTCGGCGCCAGTCTCGGCGAGCGCTACCTCTCCACGGCGCTGGCCGAAAAGGCGCGCGCCGAGGTCGCGGCCTGAGATGACGGCGACGGAAACGCTTCTTTTCACCGGATTGGTGGTGGTGTGTGCCAGCCAGGCCATCTGCCTTCTGCTCGCCGGCGCGGTTTGGCTGGCGGGCAGGCAGATGCGCCGTGGCTGAGCATTCCGGCGCCATGACCCCCGATCTCGTCGCCCGGCGCCTGAGCGCACGGCCCGGCCGGCCGGCCGACGGCAACGGCAGCGCCTCCATCGGGTTCCCGCCGCACGCCGTCGTGTCGCGCTTGGCGGATCAGGTGCTGCAGTTCCTGCTCCCGGGTCTGACCCAGGACAGCGGAACCTCGCCTCCTGATCTGGAGTTGAGCGGGCGGCTCATTCGTTACGGGCCCGAGGCCGGGGTCGAACGCCAGCTCAGGAACTTCGAGGTCGAGCTGCACGCGGCCCTCGTGCGCTGCTTCGCGGCGACGGGCGAGCCGCAGCCCGAGCGGCGGGCCTCGGTTGTCACCGCCGCCATGGTGCCCGAGCTGCCCGAGCTGCGTGAGGCCCTCTGGCTTGATGCCCAGGCCGCCTTCCAAGCCGATCCCTCCGTGCACAGCGTGGCCGAGGCCATCCACTGCCTGCCGGGACTGACCGCGCTCGCCTTGCAGCGCTTCGCGCATGCTCTCTACGTGTTGGGTGCGCCGGTGCTGCCCCGCCTGCTCACCGAGGTGGGCCACGCCCGCACCGGTTGCGACATCCACCCCGGCGCGCGCATCGGCCGGAGTTTCTTCATCGACCACGCCACGGGGGTTGTCATCGGGGAAACCGCCACCATCGGCCGCAACGTCCGGATCTACCACGGTGTCACGCTCGGTGCGAAATCCTTCGACCGCGACCAGTCCGGGGCTTTGCGCCGCGGCACAAAGCGCCACCCCGACATCGAGGATGATGTCACCATCTATGCCCATGCCACGATCCTGGGCGGCGACACCCGCATCGGCGCCGGCTCGATCATCGGCTCCAACGTCTGGCTCACGCGCTCGGTGCCGCCGCGCTCCGTCGCCTTCATCACCGGGGCCCATGTCATCATCCAGCCGCGCGAGACGGCGGGCGGCGATTGGCAGATATGAACGCAACCCGGCCCCGCGCCGCGCTCCCGCGCGGCTTCGTCTTTTGGCATCGTTGGTTGCAGGTCTCCTGCCTGCTCTTCGCGCTGCAAGCGCTCTCGTGGTGCTGGACGGGCTCGTTCGATCCCTTCGGCTGGTGGAACCGGCAGGCCGCCCGCGGTTTTCTCGCCGCCACCCTGTCATCCGGCCTGGCCGAGTGCCTCGCTCCGCGGGAACTCGCCGCGTTCCAGCGTTTTTGGGTCGGACTGGTCGGGGCCTCGGCCGCAGCGTATTTCCTGCTGCTCGGCCTGCTGGTGCGCCATGCTTTGCATCCCGGGGCCTCCTGGGCCTGGTGGACGGCCGGCGGTTCCTTGCTGCTCTGGTTCATCGCCGATTCGGCCGTCAGCTTCCGGGCCGGCGCGGATTTCAACGTCTGGCTGGTCAACCTGCCGTGCCTTGCCGTGAACATGGTCCCGCTGGCGGCGCTTCGGGCCGCCTGCTGCACCCGGCAACATCCATGAATCCTCCCGTCCCCGCCAAGCTCCGGCCCGTCATCGCCCGCCTCGAGGCCGGCGCGGGCCGGCCCGACTTGGAGGAACTCCGCAGGTTGCTCCAGCAACTCGATCTTTCGCCGGAAGGGGCCCGCGACTTCATCTCCTTCAACGCCGGCGGTTATCAGCGCAACCTCGTCAGCTGCGGCGCATGGCACGAGATCCTGGTCATCTGCTGGCTGTCGGGCCAGCGCAGCCCCATCCACGATCACGCCGGTTCGGCCTGCGCCTTCAAGGTCCTCCATGGCACCGGCCGCGAAATCATCCATCAGCTCCAACCCGACGGGAGCGTTCGCCCGCTCTGCTCGCGCCGGCTCCCGCCCGGTTATGTCGCGGCCTCGCGCGAGGCCGACATCCACGAGGTCGCCAACCTCCAGCCGCAACAGCGCCCGCTCATCACCCTGCACATCTATTCGCCTCCCCTTGTCCGCATGCGCACCTATCACAGGACATACGCTCCGCAGGTGACCGCCACGGCGTTGCACAGCACACCCTCGCCCTAGGGCGCTACCTTCGCTCCATTCCACCCAGACTGTGGCCTGCGCTGTGCCCGTTAATTGCGTCCCGTGAACTCCTCGAAGGTCTGCCCGCTCGCCAGGAAGACCAGCGCAGCTGCGAAAAGCCCCCCGCTGAACAGCACCGCCACCCCGACAATCACCCAGCCGGCTCTCCCGCCCGGATGATATTGGTGCGCGACATTGCAGAGGGCCGGCAGGGCCAGCGGCAGGTTCTGCAAGCCCATCAGCAGTAATGTCACCGCCAGCCAGATGTTGGCCGCCAGGAGCGGCCGGCCCGGCGGCTTTTCTCCGGGCCCAGGCCGGGGCAGGCTGACCGCCCGCCGCACGAGCCACGCCGACGGCGCGGCCAACGCGAACCCGATGAGATACAGGAGCGGAACCGATCCCGCCAGATCCCCGCGCAAGAGCTTGATGCTGACCGCCAACAGATGCCCGAAGGCCATGTTCCCGGCCATCACTCCCGCAAACAGACTCATCGCACCGGCCGCCAGGATCGGATCGGAAAGGCCGCGGGCGCGGTTCCGCCAGAGGAGAAGGCCCGCCGCCAGCAGGGCCAGCCCCATGGAAGCCGGCAGCCAATTGCCTTCGCCTAGGATTATTTGCAGGACTCGGTCGCTCATGGTGGTCAACGAATAGTGCGAGGAAAAGCGCGTGTCGGATCAGTCGCCGGAAACCCGTCGGCGGCGCGGGCCGCAGCAGCCCGGCTTTCATGGAGCCAACAACGGTTAATGGCACGCCACCCCGCCCAAATCTCAGTTGCGCGACCCTCTGCCCTACCTAGCGTCGCGCAATGGCTTCGTCCCGCGACCTCCTCGCCCCGCTCGACACGTTTGAACGCCGCCACACCGGCTCCCCCGCCGCCGATGTCGCCGAAATGCTCCGCACCGTCGGCTTCGAGTCCGTGGACGCCCTCGCCGACGCCGCCGTGCCGGCCAAGATCCGCCTCAAGCGCCCGCTCCGCCTCCCCGCCGCCCTCGGCGAACGCGAGGCCCTGGCCGAGCTGCGCAGCATCGCGGCGAAGAACAAGGTTTACCGCTCCTTCATCGGCATGGGCTACTACGGCACCGCCACGCCCGGCGTCATCCAGCGCAACATCCTCGAGAACCCCGGCTGGTATACCGCCTACACGCCGTATCAGGCCGAGATTTCGCAGGGCCGCCTCGAGGCGCTGCTCAATTTCCAGACGCTCGTCACCGACCTCACCGGCATGGAGATCGCCGGCGCCTCCATGCTCGACGAGGGCACCGCCGCCGCCGAGGCCATGATGCTCGCCCACCGCGTGAAACTCGGCGAGAGCCACGCCGCGTCCGTCTTCTTCGTCTCCGACAAATGCCACCCGCAGACGATCGACATCGTCCGCACGCGCGCCAAGCCCCTCAACGTCACCGTCACGGTCGGCGACCACCGCACGTTCGACTTCGCCGGCGGCCAAGTCTTCGGCGTCCTCGTCCAATACCCCGACACCACGGGGAGCATCCACGACTTTGCCGCCTTCTTCGAAAAAGCCCACGCCGCCGGCGCGCTCTGCGTCGTCGCCACCGACCTCCTCGCCCTCACGTTGCTCAAGGCTCCGGGTGAGTTCGGCGCCGACGTCGCCGTCGGTTCCGCGCAGCGCTTCGGCGTGCCGATGGGCTTCGGCGGACCGCACGCGGGCTTCCTCGCCACCAAGGACGCCTACAAACGCCAGATGCCCGGCCGCCTCGTCGGCGTCTCCAAGGACGCCCAGGGCAACCCCGGCCTGCGCCTCGCCCTCGGCACCCGCGAGCAGCACATCCGCCGCGACAAGGCCACGTCCAACATCTGCACCGCGCAGGTCCTGCTCGCCGTCATGGCCTCGATGTATGCCGTCTATCACGGCCCCGACGGCCTGAAGCGCATCGCGCAACGCACGCGCCTGCTCACCAATCTGCTCGCGAACGCCATCCAAGCCACCGGCGCGCAGGTGAACGCCGAGCCGGTCTTCGACACGCTCACCGTCTCGGGCGTCGATGCCGCCAAGATCCACGCCGCCGCCGAAGCCAAGAAGATCAACCTCCGCCGCGTCGACGACTCCACCGTCGGCCTCTCGCTCGACGAGGTCGCCACGACCGACGAGGTGCAGGCCCTTGCCGCGTTGTTCGGGGTGGAGCGCGTTGACCTCAACGCGCTGGCCGAAGCAGTCAGCGGCGAAATTCCCGCCCCTTTCGCCCGCACCTCGCCCTTCCTCACCGCCAAGGTCTTCAACAGCTACCACACCGAGCACGAGATGCTGCGCTACATCAGGCGCCTCGAACAAAAGGACCTCTCGCTCGTGCACTCGATGATTTCGCTCGGCTCGTGCACGATGAAGCTGAACGCCACGAGCGAGATGTTCCCGGTCACCTGGCCGGAATTCGGCGCGCTGCACCCCTTCGCGCCCGCCGACCAGACCAAGGGCTACGCCAAGCTCTTCAAAGACCTGGAAAAGTGGCTCAGCGAGATCACCGGCTTTGCCGCCGTCTCCCTCCAGCCCAACGCCGGCTCGCAGGGCGAATACGCCGGCCTCCTCGTCATCCGCGCCTACCACGAGTCGCGCGGCGAGGGCCACCGCAACATCTGCCTCATCCCCACCAGCGCGCACGGCACCAACCCCGCCAGCGCCGCCATGTGCGGCATGACGGTCGTCCCCGTCGCCTGCGACGCCAACGGCAACATCGATGTCGCCGACCTCAAGGCCAAGGCCGCGCAGCACGGCGCCAACCTCGCCGCGCTCATGGTCACCTACCCGTCCACCCACGGCGTGTTCGAGACCTCGATCCGCGACATCTGCAAGGTCATCCACGCGCACGGCGGCCAGGTCTACATGGACGGCGCGAACATGAACGCGCAGGTCGGCCTCACCTCGCCCGGCCACATCGGCGCCGACGTCTGCCACCTCAACCTGCACAAGACCTTCTGCATCCCGCACGGCGGCGGCGGCCCCGGCATGGGCCCCATCGGCGTCGCAAAGCATCTCGTGGAGTTCCTGCCCAGCCACCCCGTCGTGCCGCTCCACCGCGACACCGGCGGTCATCACATGGGCGCGGTCTCCTCCGCCCCGTGGGGCAGCGCCAGTATCCTCGTCATTTCGTGGATGTATATCCGCATGATGGGCCCCGACGGCCTCACGCGCGCCACGAAGTTCGCCATCCTCAACGCCAACTACGTGGCCAAGCGCCTCGAGAAATTCTTCCCCGTCCTCTACAAGGGCACGGGCGGCCTCGTCGCGCACGAGTGCATCCTCGAATTCCGCCCGTGGAAAAAGCACGGCCTCGAGGTCGAGGATGTCGCCAAGCGCGTGATGGACTACGGCTACCACGCGCCCACGATGTCGTTCCCCGTCCCCGGCACGCTCATGATCGAGCCCACCGAGAGCGAGACCAAGGCCGAGCTCGACCGCTTCTGCGACGTGCTCATCTCCATCCACGGCGAGATGGCCGCCGTCGCCAGCGGCGAGAGCGACAAGCTCAACAACCCGCTCAAGCACGCCCCGCACACCGCCGCGGTCGTCACCGCCACGGAGTGGAACCGTCCGTATTCGCGCGAGACCGCCGCGTTCCCCGACAAGTGGACGCGCGCCTCGAAGTTCTGGCCCGCCGTCGGCCGCATCGACAACGTCTACGGCGACCGCAACCTTGTGTGCAGTTGCGTCGGAATGGAGGCGTATGCGGAGGCTGGTGCTGCGAAGGCGTAACCTCGGCATCTCCTTTGTTTTGTTGGGAGAAAGTAAGCTCGCTCGACTGCTGCGCTGCTGTTTGGCTGCGCACAATTCAGCATGAAACTTTTCGTCGGAGTTACGAACAACGATTGGTTTCGGTTTCTTTCGGAACGAAAACCTGACGAAGTGAATTTCTGGAGGCCACGCAGCCAGACTGATTTCAAAGCGCTCGAGCCCGGGGATGTGTTTCTGTTTAAGCTCCATTCGCCACTGGATTTCATCGCCGGTGGCGGTGTGTTCTTGAGACATGACCATTATCCCCTGCCTTGGGTTTGGCAGGCGTTTGGTGAAAGAAACGGGGTTCCAGATTACGAGACGTTTGAACGACGAATTCTAGAACATCGGTCGACGGAAGAAATGCACCAGCATCTTGGCTGCACGATTCTCGTTCAGCCGTTTTTTTGGCCACGGGAGCTCTGGATTCCAGTGCCGAATGATTGGAAGAAGAACATCGTTACAGGCAAGGGCTACACGCTGGATACGCCCGTCGGGATGGCGCTCTGGACGGAGTTGCGTGCGAGATTGGACACCACCACAGTGCCGGAGGTCGCAGCCGTAGGCGAGGAGCAAGCTCGTTACGGGGCACCGGTTTCGATCAAGCCACGTTTAGGCCAAGGTGCATTTCGGGCTGAGGTGACGGACGCCTATTCGCGTCGATGCGCTATTACAGGAGAAAAGACTCTGCCCGCTTTAGAGGCCGGTCATATTCGGCCGTATGCCAAAAACGGCCCGCATGAGATCCGGAACGGTATTTTGCTCCGCTCCGACCTACACAATCTCTTCGATCTCGGTTACCTCACAGTCACACTCGATTACAAGGTGGAGGTAAGTAGGCAAATTCGGGAGGAGTTTGAAAATGGTCGGCACTATTATGCCCTGCATGGTCAGTCACTTGCCGTTATACCACAACGTGAAGAGGCAAGGCCGGCGCCCGAATTTCTCGAATGGCATCACGGTATCTACAAGGGCTGACGTCTAGCGGCTGAGCGTCCCTCTGTGTCTCTACGTTTCACCCTTCGCCCTCGATCTCCGGCGTCTTGATCGGCGCGAGGAGGCGGTCGAGTTCGGCCTGGGTCGGGTTGCGGATCGAAAGCACCGTGAGCGTCGCCGGACCGGCGGGCAGCTGCACTGGCGTGGGCGTGTTCGGCTTCAGCCCGAGCAAAGCTGCCGCGAGCGGGGAGCTGTGCGGCAGGCACTCGATGCCGCTCTCCGGATCGGTCGCCGTCTCACCGTAGGTCGCGACGAGAAAAGTGAAACGGTGCCTCCGCTTCGGGGCCGCGTCCTCCTTTTCAACCCGGATGACGTGCCCGAGCTGCACGAAGTCGGTCGGCTTGGCCAGCCATGCGGCCGGATCGACCTCGACGAAGGTGTTGCGGCGCGAGAAGCGCTCCAATTCGTCCATCTTGCGGTCGACGGCGCGGATCGCGTCCTTGGCGGCCTTGAAGCCGAAGTTCTCGCGCAGGTCGCCCTGGCTGTGCGCCTCGATCTTGTCCTCCACGAGCGCGGCGCGTTTCAGCTTGAGCGCGGCGATTTCCTCCGCGAGCACGCGGTGATAGCCGCGACGGACATAGACGGTCATCGGCCGGGGCACGACCGGACGGTGGATGTTTTTGCGGCGCGGCGGGGCCATCGCCCGCCGAGTGAGCGAGCCGCGAATGGAAAGGCAAGCCGTGTGCGGGCCGGTGCCTTTCGCACGGGCTTTTGTTTTGCGCCCCGACCACGGCGCCAGCAAAAAGTGAATGTGAAAATCATCCGCCACCTCACCCCGGCCGGGCCGGCCCACGCCGCGCTCCAACCCGACGGTTCCGCGCTCGCCCTCGAGGGCGATCTCTTCGGCGAGTGGCGCGCGACCGATCGCACTGTTGCTCCGGGCCAGCTCCTCGCGCCGGTCGCGCCGACCACGATCATCTGCATCGGCCTCAACTACGCGAAGCACGCCGCCGAGGGCGGCAAACCCCCGCCCGAGCGCCCGATGTGGTTCATGAAACTGCCCGGTGCCGTGCAGCACCCCGGCGACCCCATCCGCCTCCCGCAGCTCCAGCCGAGCACCAAGGTGGACTACGAGGCCGAGCTGGCCCTCGTCCTGAAGAAACCCGCGCGCAACGTCCCGCGCGCCCGCGCCCTCGACCATGTCCTCGGCTACGCCTGCGCCAACGATGTCAGTGCGCGCGATTGGCAGCGCGATTTCGGCGGCGGCCAGTGGAACCACGCCAAGAGCTTCGACACCTTCTGCCCGCTCGGCCCCGTGCTGGTCACGCCCGACGAGCTGCCGAACCCCAACGCCCTGCGCATCCGCTCCATCCTCAACGGCGCCGTCATGCAGGATTCGAACACCAGCGACATGATCTTCGATGTGCCCGCGATCATCGAATTCCTGAGCGCCGACAAGACCCTGCCCGCCGGCACGCTCATCCTCACCGGCACGCCCGAGGGCGTCGGCTTTGCCCGCCAGCCGCCGGTCTGGCTGAAGCCCGGCGACCGGATCGAGGTCGAGATCGAGGGCATCGGCAAAATCAGCAACCCGGTCGCGGGCGGTTGAGGCCACGCCCCCGGACCTGCCCATCCCGCGCGAAGGCGCGTTGACCGCCCGCCGGGCGCCCGTAGTGTCCGCGCGCCACCGATGAACCTGTTCACCCGCCTCGGCCTCGCCGTCCTGCTGATCTGCGCGGGATTTGCCGCGCTCGCGTGGTTCACCCACCGGCAATCCCGCCACCAGATTGACCGCCTGCTGGATGACCTGACCCGCGAACGCGGCCAGCGCATCGAGGTCGCCATCAACCTGCAGGGCCGCGGTCTCGAGGCGCTGGTTTCCAGCTACGCCTGGTGGGAGGACATGGTGAAGTTCATGGACAAACCCGACGAGAAGTGGGCTTCGACCAACGTGGACAACATCGTCGGCATTCCCACCGGCGGCGACGCCGTGTGGATCCTCGATCCCGGCCTGAAACTGGTGCACACGATCGACAAGGACTACACGCGGCCGGCCGTGCCCTTCACCGACGCCGACGCGCTGCGCCGCGCCATCGACCGCCGCTACACCTTCCGCTATTTCACCCTGATCGATGGCCGGCTGTGGGAAATCTTCGGCGCCGCCATCCAGGACGCCAACTTCTGGCGGCATGAGACGCCCGTGCGCGGTTACCTCCTGCTCGGCAAGGAGTGGGACGACGCCTGGCGCTCCCAGCTCAACACCCTCATCGGCGGACAGCTGTCGTTGCACGCGGAGGAGGCCCACGCCCCCGGCCAGCCCTACCACCGAGTCCTCAACGGCGTCGACGGGCGCCCCCTCATCCACCTCACGGCCCGCTTCAATTTCGATATGATCCACGAGGCCCAGCACATCTACGACCGGCAGATCCTCGTGGTGGGATTCGCGGCATTGGCCGCCCTCGTGCTGCTGGGCGCCGGCGTGGCCTTGACGGTGTTGCGCCCCCTCGCGCTGGTGACCCGCAGCCTGGAAACCCGCCTGCCCACCCCCATCGCCGGCCTGCTGCCCCAGCGCAATGAGTTCGGCGAGATCGCCCGCCTGCTCGCCGGCCAGCTCCGGTGGGGCCAGATGCTGCAGGAGGAGATCCGGCGCCAGATCGAACGCGCCAACCCCGACACCCGCCTGCGCGACACCGAATCCAACGAGGCCCTGCGCCTGCGCCTCGCGGGCAACCTCCACGACGGCCCCATCCAGGCCATCTACGCGGCCGGCCTCCAGCTCGGCGCCCTGCAGGCGGAAGCCGAGCAGGGGCGCCCGGCGCCCGCGGACAAGATCGCCGTCGTCCTGGCCCTGCTCCAGCAGGCCTCGGCCGACCTGCGCAACCTCATCCTCGACCTCGAGCCGGAGGAGCTGCGCGACCGCGACCTCGACGCCGCCCTGCGCCACATCGAGCGCCACATGCGGCAGTTCGCGCGTTGCGACTTCCATCTCCGCATCGCCGAGGGCGCGCTCGACGGCCTCACCCGCGAGGCGCAGACGCAGCTGTATTTCATCTGCCGCGAGCTGACGAGCAACGCCATCCGCCACGCGCGCCCCGCCACCGCCACGCTTGATTTCGCCATCGCCGGCGGGTTCCTGCGCGGCGAGTGGATCAACGACGGCGTCGCACGCTCCGACCGGGCGCCCGTGCCCGGCAACG
>Ga0073934_10003576_pt1 | contig 28221 bp, 19 predicted proteins | sample LarsenN4metaG_FD_76834 | JGI IMG/M metagenome (GOLD analysis project Ga0073934, IMG submission 76834) | Hot spring sediment bacterial and archeal communities from British Columbia, Canada, to study Microbial Dark Matter (Phase II) - Larsen... ... | reverse complement strand
AGAAATGTATATTTCGATAAAGCGCAGAATTATATTTTAAGGCAGGGCTTTACGCGTTTCTCAGAGGGAGCATTTACTCACGATGTTATTCCCGCGATTGAAAAATATGGAATAGTTCCGCAATCAGTTTACCCTAATTCCGCTGGTGGTAAAATCAATCACATGGGATTTGATACGAAACTTAAAAAATTTTTAGACAGTGTTATTGCTAAAACTCCGATTTCACCTGACTGGAAGATTAATTTCAATAAAATGCTTGATGATAAATTCGGGGAATTACCTGTAACATTTACTTATGAAGGAAAAGAATATACTCCCAAAAGATTTGCAGATGAGATTTTACAATTTAAATCATCGGATTTTGTCGGTTTAACATCATTCACTCATCATCCGTTTTATAAACCATTTAATGTTGAGGTGCCAGATAACTATTCAGGTGGTTTATTTTATAATGTTCCAGTTGACGAGCTAATTGAAATTACAAAAGATGCAGTTTTAAATGGTTATACAGTTGGATGGGATGCTGATGTATCGAATAATTTCTTCAATCAAAATGCAGGTTTTGCAATGATTCCCGTGAATAAAAAGAATCTCAGTGGAGAAATTAATCCTGATGACGAAGAAGTTACATATACACAACAATCAAGACAGGAACTATTTGAAAATCTGGAAACTCAGGATGACCACCTTATGCATCTTGTAGGGCTTAAAAAATCAAAAGGCGGAAAAATTTTCTTTTATGTAAAAAACTCATGGGGAGAAATAGGACCTTTCAGAGGATTTATTAATGTTTCTGAGACTTATTTCGGAATAAATACGATTACTATAGTTCTTCCCGTTAGTTCGCTTAAATCTGAAGTCCGCTCTAAACTTGGATTGTAATATCTGATAACCGCATATTATTTATAGCATATCCCTGAATACTCACACCAGGCACAGACTTTTTCATCGCTGGTCTGAATAAATGGTATATCAGGATTGCCTATTTCTTCTATATTATTTTTGAGCATATTTTCGAATTCTTTAATAGCGTCTGACGTAATATAATTTTCAGATATCGTGATTAATCCTTTCTTATTTCCCCGGAGGTAATACATTCCGGCATTTATAAGTTCTTTTGAACTTCCCTTTAAAAGATAGACATACATTAGTGCCTGTAAACTATGTTCCTTATCATTACTGCTCTTTAACAAACTGAAAAACTCATCTTTTTCTTTTTCTTTGTATTCCCTTATTTTTGCATTACCTGTTTTATAATCAATTATCATTATAACTCCGTCTTTTTTCTCTATCCTGTCAACAAAGCCCTTAATTCTGACTTCTATTTCTTTATTATTAATATTTGCTTTTAAATTTCGCTCTAATTTTTTCTCGAGACCAATTATTTTAAAGGGTGATTTTTTAGTGTCTTCATCGAGTGTATTTAAAACAAGTTCTTTTAATATTCTCTTATAAATTAAATTTTTCGGAAGATACTCCTGGCTTATGTTATTTTTATTATAAATATGCTTAATAGTTTCTGAAAATATATTGTCGTAATCCGAAATAAAAGCTTCTTTTATAATTTTAAAATCAGTTTCTGTTATTTCCTTATTAATAAAATCTTTATAAACGTAATTCATCATATAATGATACGCAGAACCGAAATCCTTATCATCCATACTTTCCGTAACCTTTTTCCTGTCTTCAATACAGGCAATTTTACTAAAATAAAAAGCAAGAGAACAACCGATATATTTATTTATGGAAGAAGCAGAATAGTTTGGAAGCTTTTCAATCTCAGATAAAATTTCTTCAGATTTATCTATTCTTATCGGTATTCTTTTCGTAAATGATATTTCCGGCGTCAGTAATAATTCTTTAATTTTTGCAGATTTGTTTGCTTTGCAGAGTTCATAATTTAATTGATATATAAATCTGCTTTTACCTTTAGAGCCGGTCTCAGTTTCCGTGTTATATAAAATATAAATATTTTTTGCCCTTTGAATTAACCTGTAAAAATAATAAGCCGTAATCGCAGATTCATCATCATTAACAGGAATTCCAAAAGCTTTTCTCAGGGTGTAGGGGATATAACTGTTTTCAGTTCCGCCGGAAGGAAGAAAACCTTCATTGGCAGAAAGCAAAATTACGTTCTCGAAATCAATCTGTCTTGTTTCAAGCAAACCCATTACCTGCAAACCTTTTAGTGGCTCACCTGAAAAAGGTACTTTAAGTCCATGAAGTGCTTTTTCAATTATATTCCAGATTGTTTCATTTTTTATTTTAATATTAAATTCCCTGATTGAATCGGATATGAGATTAATACTTGTGTAAAAGTGATATAAAAATTCGTTTTCAAATTTATCCCTTTGATTTTTCTCATCGGATATACTGACAATTATCTTTTTTATATATTCAAAAACATCATTGCATTCAGTGAAAATATCTTCAATTAAATCCGGTTCGGTTAGTTTACGGTTTTCTGTTTTTGCAGGGTTCAGATAGGCAGTGTTGTTGTTTTTCATTTCTGCTATTAAGTCAAACACAAATTTTGAATTACTGAATTTTATATATGGATGAAGCAATACTTTTTCTATATCCTTATGATTAAATAATAATATTCCATTCCTTTTAATCATATTTCTTTGTAATTCCCGAAGTATTTTGAATAAATTATAAACATGAGAAAATCTGAAAGGATAACCCATTGTTACATTGAACTCACCAGCTTCTTCCGGAATGGAATAAAGTACAGGTAGCAATAGATTTTCATCCGGTAAAACTATTGCAGTATTTGACTCATTAAATAGTCCTTTATCTATAAGCTCATTCACAAAAACACCTGATGATTTTGCTATTCCTGCATTCAGTGCAGTGCCTGCTATTGTAATATTTTTTTCTTCATTTAACAGTGAATTAATAATAAACCTTCCTGATTCGGCTTTATCAAATATCTTCAGATTTTTTCTAATGAAATATCCTGCTTCCTGTTTATTGTCGCTTATGTAATATTCGTCAGCATCGAAGAATATTTCAGCTTTACCGGTTTTCTTCAGTGATTCAAAAATATCTGATTCGCTTTTTGAAATTCCATTGAATCCTGCAAAAATAATTTTATCGAAGTTGCCGATGTTCTTTCCGTTTTTAAGTTCTTCAGCAAGTCTTCTGTAAGCCATCCCTTCATAGGAAAAGCCCATATCTGACAGTCTGGAATTAAATTCTCTATATACGTGTCCGAGTATTTTCCAGTTTCTTAAAAATTCACCTTTTACTTCATCCTTACCGTTCAAAACAGATTTCCAGAATCTGATATATTCAACTGGTAATTCCTCTGCAAATCTCTCTTCTATTTCTTTTATATCTTCAATAGCCCTGAATAACTTTTCTGTATTAACCATAAATTTATCTACTATATCAAAATCGCTGATCATCATTTCACCCCACTTGTAAAAATCATCAAATTCCTGTCTGTCATACTTTATATAGATTTCATATAATTCCAGCACTAATTTAATATCATCGAGAGGTTTTAAATTACCAACCTCATAAACAAAGTCCTGCATTGAAAAGACTGACGGAGACCAACCCGGTTTACCAATGTTTTTTGCCAAACCACGTTTAAAAAATATTCCTGCACGTCTTGAAGGGAATACTACTGCAATTCTTTGAAGTTTGTTTGAATATTTATTTAAAGTATATCCTGCAAGTTCATTTAAAAAAGTATTCATTTTACCTCCTTTATAAAATAGTTGCTTCCTGATGCCGTATCAAGATATAACAGATATTTCCCTGTTACATTATAACCCATTTCAGTGAGTGTTGCAGCATATTTTTTCACCTGGGTGAAGTGAACCGTATTTTCCTTCCCGGTTTTATAATCTATTACTTTTGCTTCTTTTCCTTTTATTATAATCCTGTCAGGTCTTATGAAATTACCATCTGGAAGTAAAATATCTTTCTCATTCATAACTTCCCACTCAGGCGAAAACCAATCTGCGATTGTTTCGTTATCTAAAATATCCTTAAGACATTTAATGATCATTTCTCTGTTAGTTTTTGTGAATTCACCTTTTTTCTCAGCTTGATAAATAACATTCTCCAGATCTTCAGATGTTTTCATACCTGAGAGAATACTGTGAACAAGATTTCCTGTGATTACCTCAGAAAAACTTTTATCCCATGGCTTTATTGAATAATTTTTTGGTTTGATAACTATTTTCGATTTCCAATTTGATGAAATGTGGTCAAATCTTATATTTGCTTTTATGTATTTATTTTTATCTTCTTTTGCTTTATATGATTTCTTTTCTCCTGTCTCAAAAATGTTTTTGTTAATTTTATCTTTAAAAACATCGCTCTCTGAAATTGCACTGTAAACTAAATTGCTGATTTTTTTATCCTGACTTAAAGGAACAAATGCGAAAAGCATATCCTCAGGCCTTGTAAATGCTACATAAAGAAGGTTCAGATTATCTATTCGAGTTAATTCGGATTCTTCAACATAATCATTATTAAAAAAAGTATTCTCCAGACCTTTTGAAGGATTAACCAGATATGCCGGATATTTATTGAAAGGATGTTCAGGAGAAGAAGCCCAGATATATCCCTTATTTGGCTCTAAATTTAAGACCCAGTCAACAAAAGGAACTATAACTATCTTGCTTTGTAATCCTTTTGCTTTGTGTATAGTCATAACCGCAACAGAATTCTCTGATTCTGAAACAGAAATTGATAATTTATCCTTATTTTTATCCCACCAATCAAGAAAGCTAACCACATCAGATTGCTTTCCGGAAGAAAATTCGTGAACTGAATTTAAAAACTTAATCAGATAAGCATCAGCGGATTTATCCATTCCTGTTATTTCTATAAGGCGTTCTGCAAGTTCGTAAACATTAAGACCGGGCAATTCACTATTAATTAATTTTTTAGTTTTATTATCTCTTGAAAATAGTTCCTGCGGTAAATCGTTATAAAATACCTGTTCGATAGAGTGAGGAGGGAATAACTTGTTGAAGCCGGTATTTTTTTCATTTAAATATGCAGAATAATTCACAATTGCTTCTGATAAAGAAAGAATGTCTCCGGTGTTAATTACGAAACGCATTAAACTGATTAAAAGATTTACTTTTGGAGAACTCGATACAAGAAGTGATTCAGATGAAACAACACTATATCCGCTTTCTACCAGGTAATTTGAAACTTCAACTCCTTCATTACGTGTTCTGACCAAAATCATAATATCAGAGTGGGAATAGCCAAGAGACAAAACATCCTCAATAAAAGAAGGAAGTTGTTTAAGAATCTTTACTTTTGCAATTTCTTCACCGGTATTTTCTTCTGCTTTATCGTCACGGATAAATTCAATCCTGACATATCCTCCTTTATTATTTTCAGAATAATCCTGCTTTAAATCTTCAAGATATGCTTTCTCTAATAATTCTTTTTGTCCTTCGTTATCAATCTGAATAATATTCTGTGCTTTCAAAAAAAAGTTATTGTTGAATTCTACAATTTCCTTTTTACTTCTGTAGTTATTTCCGAGATTTATCGTTTCAATTTCTTTATTAAAGTCTGCTAAATCGTCTTTTACCTGACTGAGAAGTAATTTCATATTTCCGCTCCGCCATCTGTATATAGACTGTTTGACATCACCTACGATGATTGATTTATTGCCTTCGCTGAGTGAATTTATTATCAGAGGTTTCAGATTTTTCCATTGAAAGCTAGATGTATCCTGAAATTCATCAATTAAAAAGTTTTTATACTTATTACCTGTTTTTTCGTAAATGAAAGGGGAATTATCTTCAGACATCAGATTAAGCAAAATATTATTGATATCGCTTTGAAGTAAAACGTTATTTTCCTTTCTGTAATCTCTGAGATTTGTAATTAAATCCGTGAAAATTCCGAGCACATAAATGGTCTTTAAAATCTCATTTGCAGTATAAAATGTTTTACTGTTTATGTCGTAGTAATCTCTTGCTGAAATAAGTGATTGCAGAAACCCATCGTTAATACATTTCTCCAGTTCAGTTTTTTTGTCAGATTTATTTTTTATTAACTTTGATTGGTCATTTATTACATCTGATACTCTTGTACCGTAATTATATTCTTTATTCACAAGGATTTTATTTAATAAATATCCCGCCGCACCGCTTTTACCGTAATTAAAATCTTCAATTTTTAAATTATATTTATTTGCAATTTCCTTAGCATTTAAAGCAAAGCTCTTCATATCGGCTTCGAATCTATCAGTTATTTCTTTTAGTTCGTTTATAAGATTTATAAAGTTTTCCCTGCTTTCCGGTGAAGTATTTCCGGATTTGTATTTTTTCTCCCAATATCTTTCTTTAAAAATTTCATACGAAATATCGGAAATATTTTTATCAATATTCCAGCCGGAGTTTTTACTGACTCTGTCCCTGATATAATCAACAATATAATTTAAAAGTTCTTCATCATTTCCTGTTTGTTTCCAGAGTTTTTCCGTGATTTCCTCAAGTACTTCATCAGTGTCAAGTTGAATCTCGAAACCGGCAGGAATCTTTAATTCTTTTGCAAAAGCTCTTACAATTTTATTAAAAAAACTATCAATTGTGCTTATAGAAAAATCAGAAAAACCGTGCAGGATTCCCTCTAAAACTCTCTTCGCATTTATACTGATTTCTTCCGGCGAAGTATTGTTATCACAAAGTTGTTTTTTTAAATCTATAAATTTACTGTTACTGTCATCTTCACTCAGTTTTTCAAGATATTCTATAATTCTGTTTTTCATCTCTTCTGTCGCCTTGTTTGTAAAGGTAATAGCGAGGATATTTCTGAACCTTTCAGGACTCTTAAATGCAATCTTAAGATATTCCTTTACCAAGGTGTGGGTTTTTCCTGAACCGGCTGAAGATTTATAAATTAATAAATTCCCCATATAATTGTTTATTATTATTCATTATTTTTTTCAAATATACAAAATCCATATTTAAAAATATTCTCACAAAATGAGAAAAAACTAAATATGGATTCTTTTTATATTATAGCAAGGTTAAATACTCTACCAGAGTATGATTTGATGAAAGATAAAAATATTTCTTTTAATTTAATCCTTCTTTTACGCAGGAGAATTATATGTTTCTGTAATTATCTCCGGAATATCTTTTTTTATCAGACTGTTTTTAACATCCATTACTAAAGTAACAACCCTGTTCATTACGTGAAAAACATTATCTACGTATAATCTTACAGCTTCAACATCTCTCGGATCCGGTTTATTGGCAATTAATTCAAACAAATCATTCTGAGCGGCATCAAGCATTCCAATTTCAAATTCAAATACTTTCTTTCCAGAAACCAGAGATACTTTTTTCGATGTTTTTTTTGTTTTTTTCGTTTGCTTCTTTGTTGTTACTGCTTTTTTCACCGGTTTTTTTGTTTTCACCGGTTCTTTTTTTGTTTTTTTTGTTGTTTTCGGCATATCAAAATCCTGTAATTTTTTTATTTAAAGATACTAAATTTTTTCCGGAAAATTTTCTTGTTTTTCTGAGAGGTTTTTAAAATTGAGTTTAAAAAACATTAAATTTGTTTTGATAACTTATTACAAAAATGAATAAATATTTTTAAATTTTAAAGTCAATATACTTACTGAAACGAACAAAGTTATTTTCGTTGAAAACTTAAATTTATACCGGCAAGGTTATTTTAAATGTAGTTCCGGGGTTATCTTCGTCTCCTATCTTTGAGGGGCTTTCAAAATATATCTCTCCATTATGTTGTTCTATAATCTGCTTTACTATGTTTAATCCCATACCAGTTCCTTCGAATCCCTTGCTTTTTGCATTAGATGCTCTGAAAAAATCCGTAAATATTCTGGCGCGGTCTTTTTCCGGTATTCCTATTCCGTTATCCGATATAGTTATAGTTAATCTGTCCTTTTCCTTTTTATTTATGGCTATTTCAACTTTCCCGCCTTTATTTGTGTATTTCAGTGCATTACCAATTAAATTCGAAAAAGCAAGTTCAAGTAAAGAAAAATCTGCATTAATTACATCATTATCAGGAGTTTCTTCTATTAGCTTTAGTTCTATTTTTTTTGATTCGGCGGTTGAAGATTTCTGGTTTACAATTTTATTAAGTAATTCTTTAATATTTACAGGGGATTTTGATATCTTATTCAAAAGCTTTAACTTTGAAATATTAAGCACATCATTTATAATCTGAACGGCTTCTTCTGTTCTGGCTCTTGCACGCTTAAGCTTTGATTCAACAGGTTCAGATATCGGACCTGCATATTTTCCCAGAACGAGGTCTATATATGATTGTACTGCCACAATAGGGGATTTAATTTCGTGTACGATACCCATTGTATATTTTTGTTTGATTTTTTCTGCTTCACTCAGATTATCTAAAGCAATACGCAATTCCTGCTCTCGCTTATACAGACCTGTTGCAAGTGAATCTGCGAAATAAATTCCCAAATACAACATTATAACCAAAGAAATAATCGTCAGAAACAAAAATCCCAATTCACTATGAGTTCCCGGATGTATAAATCCCTGTATGTCGAAATGAGGTATCACAGAAAAATATTCAAGTATATTACTAGCAATGAATATTATATTTACAATTGTGCATATTGTATATACTATCCAGCCGGGCAGAATCATACTTCCGATAATCATATGAAAAATAAAGAAAACAATAAATGGACTTTCAACATTTCCGGTCAAATAGGTTATCATTAGTAGAGAACTCAGGTCGAAAATAATTTGTAATAAGGAAATATGAAGATGATTAAATTTTTCAGGTGATTCTTTTACGAGTTCTGTTTCTGATATGTATTTAAACAATAAATTATATACCAGTATTGACAGGGAAACTAATATTAAAGCAATAAACTGATTATCAGTTAATCCAAGCCCGGGTATGAATTTTAGTGCAACTGCCAACAATAAAGATGAAGTACCAGCAATAAACCTTAACTTTACAAACCATTTGTTCCTACTCTTTATTGTGAACCATAATTGCTCTAAGTTATAAGTGCTTGAAGGTATTAAATTTATCATCAATAATCATTTTGTATATGCAAATTAATTATTAATTGATGTTATTTGAAATACAAAAATTAATACTTATATTACATATTAAGTATTTCAGGAAATGAAAATAATAAGACTTTTTATAATAATTTTATTAACTTCAGGATTTTATTGCGGGGATAAGGAAAAAAGTAATATCAGCGCAGATACTGTTAGTGTAGTTAATCAGGTAAAGGATACCGTTTCAGAGTATATTTCTGTTATCGGAGTTGGTGATATTATGCTCGGCTCAAATTATCCTACATCCTCTTCGCTTCCTCCAAATGACGGGGAAACTATTCTTGATGATGTCAAAAATATTCTTTCAGATGCAGATATTACAACCGGTAATCTGGAAGGATGCTTTCTTGACAAAGGCGGAACACCAAAAGATTGCGGGGGAACAGGAGAAAATTGTCATTCATTTCGTATGCCGACTCACTATGCGGGATATCTGAAAAATGCAGGTTTCGATTATATGTCAGTTGCAAATAATCACAGCGGTGATATGGGTAAAACAGGAAGGGAATCAACATACAATACATTGAAAGAATATGGAATTGCATTTTCAGGTACTGATGATTATCCACATACCATAATTGAGTCTAAAGGAAAGAAAATCGGAATTGCAGGATTTGCCCCTAACAGAGGATGTATTGATCTGCGGAAAATTAATGAAGCAAAAGAAATAATTTCTGAACTTAAATCGAAAACAGATATTGTAATAGTATGGTTTCACGGCGGTGCAGAGGGTTCGGGAGCACAGCATATAACAAAAAAGCCGGAAACATATATGAATGAAAATCGTGGTAATGTTTATGAGTTTGCTCATTCTGTAATTGATGCCGGTGCTGATCTGGTATTCGGCTCTGGTCCACACGTAACAAGAGCTGTAGAGCTGTATAAAGGAAAATTTATTGCATATAGTCTTGGAAATTTTTGTACTTACGGAAAATTCGGCTTAAGCGGGCAACTTGGTATAGCTCCTGTAATCAAAGTATATATCAACAATAAAGGCGAATTTGTGAAATCAGAAGTAACATCTGCCAAACAAATTAACCGGGGATTTCCGGTTATTGACGAAACAGGAAAAGCTTTTTCAACATTAAAAAAGTTAACAGAAACAGATTTCCCTGAAACAGGATTGACATTCGAAGAAAATGCAATAAAAAATAGATATTAAAAAAATTAATAACTGATTATATTAGTTAATTATTTATTGAACTTATCAGCGCTTAAATTACTTTAATATTTATTTTGTCTGAAAAAACTTAATTAAACCCTTTTAATTTTAACATGAGGGAGAAAGATCAGAAATACAGTTATTTTCTTGAGCATAGTTATGAAGGAATAACTTACATAGAATTTGAAAACAGTATTGATATTTCACTTCCTGTTTCAGAGCAGATAAAACAGATTTACAGAGAAGGATTTATTTCATCATGCAACCCTTCATTTATGAAAATGTATGGATTTACCTCCAACTCAGAAATATTAGGCAAAAGACTTATAGAACTCCATGGTGGGGATAACGTTAAAGAAAATGTTGAAGCATTTAAAAATTTTATAGAAAGTGATTATAATGTTCTTAACGTTGAAACACTTGAAGTTGATAAGAACGGAAACAAGCTCTATTTTCTGAATAATTCTGTTGGAGTAATTAAGAATAACAGATTGCTTGGAATATGGAGTGCACAGATAGATATTACAAAAAGGAAGAAAGAGGAAATTCTCAGAGACGCGATATACAGGATATCACAGTCTGTTCACAGCACTGAAAATCCGGAAGAATTATATGAACAGATTCATAAAATACTTGAAACAATTATTCCGGCAAAAAATATTTATATAGCAATCTATGACAGCAAAAAAGATCTGATCAGATTTCCTTATTTTAAAGACGAATCAGGATTTATTATTACGGAGAAAAAACCGGGAAAAGGATTGACAGAATATGTAATTCAAACCGGGAAACCTCTGCTTGCAACTCCTGAAATCTTTAATGAGCTTGTCAGATCAGGCAAGGTTGAACTAATCGGTGAGGACTCTATAGATTGGCTTGGTGTTCCGCTGAAAAAAGGTAAAAAAACATTCGGAGTTCTTGCAGTACAATCTTATGATAAAAATGTAAGATATAAAGAGGAAGATAAGGAAATGCTGACATTTGTTTCCGAGCAGATTGCATTTTCAATAGATAAAAAGCAAACGGAAGAAGCATTAATTCTCAGCGAGAGCAAGTACAGGAATTTTATAGAAAGAGGACTTGAAGGAGTATATTATGTAGAATTTAGGGAGCCGATAAATATAAAAAAAGATTTTGAAGAACAGGCAATTCTAATGTATAATACCGGAGTTTTGGTTGAGTGCAATGATTTTCATGCGAAAATGTACGGTTATAAAAAGAAAGAAGAAATAATAGGCAAAGAGCTTAAGGAGCAATACGGATATCAATTTAGTGAAGAAAACAGGAAGGCATTTATAGAATTTGCAAAATCAGGATATCAAATTAAGAATCTTGAAACAAGGGAAGTTGATAAATATGGCAATGAAAAATATTTTATCAATAATTTAGTCGGAGTTATAGAAAACGGATATCTTGTAGGGAATTGGGGAACACAGTTGGATATTACCGAAAGGAAAAAGTTTGAAGCTGAATTAATAACTGCAAAAGAGAAAGCCGAGGAGATGAGCAAGGTAAAATCCAATTTTCTCTCAAACATGAGCCATGAATTGCGAACCCCACTTCATGGAATTATGGGCTTTGCACAGTTATTAAAAGAATCACTGGATGGTGAAAATGGTGAAATGGCTGATATTATATACAAAAGCGGTAAAAGGTTAATGGAAACTCTGAATCTGATTTTAAATTTTTCAAAAGCTGAAGCAGAAAAGATTATTATAAATAAGAAAAATATCAGCATTAAAAAGATTATTAACGAAGTATATAATCTTTTTGAAATTAATGCAAAAGATAAAGGTCTTAATTTTGAAAAAATAATTAAACCTGATGAAATAATTGCAAAAACAGATGAAAAACTTTTGCTTGATATTTTAAACAATATTGTAAATAATGCTATAAAATTTACTGAAAGAGGTTTTGTAAGAATTGAAGCATTTGCAAAAAACAATGATCTGGTAATAAAAGTCAGGGATACAGGGATTGGAATTTCAAAGCAGGGCAAAGATTTAATATTTGAGGAATTCAGACAGGAAAGTGAGGGTTTAAGCAGGAGCTTTGAAGGAACAGGGCTTGGGCTTACAATATCGAAAAAATATACAAAAATTCTCGGGGGCGAAATATCTCTTGAAAGTGAACTTGGGAAAGGTTCGACTTTTATTCTGACTTTCCCGGACTCGGTTTGTAAACTAAAACCCGAAAAAGTTATAACTCGTTATGAAATTGAATCAGAAAACGAAGAATGTAATAATCCAAGAATAAAAAAGATTTTAATTGTAGAAAATGATGTAATAAGTGTAGAACTGATTAAAGCAATTGTAAAAGATTCAGCAGAAATTGATTTTGCAACAGATGGGGTAAGGGCAATTGAAAAGGTGAAAGAATCGAAATACGATTTGATTTTTATGGATATTAATTTAGGCGAAGGATTAACAGGAGTAGAAGTAACTAAAAAAATAAGAAAACTTAAAGATTATAAAGATATACCAATAGTTGCAATTACTGCATTTGCGATGGATGGTGACAGAGAAGAATTTATAAATGCAGGATGTACTCATTATCTCTCAAAACCGTTTAAGAAATCTGAGTTTGTAAAAATGTATAATGAAATATCTTAGAAAAAATATTTCATTGCATTTATCAAATACATTTAAAATACAAGACTTGTCAATACGCTATAAATCAGAAAAACCGAAATTAAAATTATCATAACCGGCATAGTTTTTACCTTTCCTGCTTTCGCAATTCCTATTGAAATAACAATATAAAACCAGATATAAAACACATCAAGTTTTGTAAAGAAAGCAAATAGTTTAGCTCCGACAGAATCTTCATCGAAAAACAAAGCAGGGCTTACTCCGGATAATTTACCCAGTACAATTGCTAATACAGTACCGATAATTACTCCAATTGCGATTATTACATTTCCAAGTCCAATCGCATTTAGAAGTCCCTGAAAGTTTGCATTACCTTTAAGAATTTTTAATATCAAAAGAGCGATTAAACTTAGAATCAGAAGAAGTAAAAACGGACCTATTACTGCCATTGCGTAACCGATAATTTGAAAGAATACACTTTTAGGGTTCATAAATTTTTCGGCAGATTCAATTGCTACGTTTGCATCTTCGCGGGTTATATCTCCCTTTTTTACCTTCTCTTCCATTTGCTCCCGCATTTGTTTTTTCTGTTTATCCATTACCTGAGAAGTCAGCTCTTCATCTTGTATGAACAGGAATGTCCCAATTAAATTAGCTATAATTACTAATAGAACAGGAAATAACCAGTAATTTGTTTTACTGAACCGACTTATGTTTTCATAAGTCCCTGATGGATCTGTAAGCACACCGGAAACTGCCTCAACCTTTGAAAGTTGTTCTGTTTCCGGCTGCGGCTCTGAACTTGTGTTAAATGAATCCTGCATAATAATTTTTTTAATTTCGTTTATATAAATTGTTTTTTTTAATATAGTCTTCTACTTCTGGAAGAATCTGATATTTAACTGATTTATTCTGATAAAGTAAATCTCTGATTTGTGTTGAAGAAATATCAATTGAAGGGACAGGAACATAAATAACACGTCTGACAAATTCATTTGTAACTTTATCAATAAAATATCCGGGACGGTTAATTACTATTACTTCGCAAATCCCAAATAATTTTCCCGGTGTTTTCCATAAATGAAGGTCAATTAAGTTATCCATTCCGATAATTAAAAATAATTTTACAAAGTCGTTTTTATATTTTTCACGGAGTTTTAAAAGAGTATCAATTGTATATGTCTTTTCTTCATTATTTATGAGCTCAATATCAGATACCTCAAAATTTGGATCTCTTTCAAATGCAATTTTTGCCATGTTAAGTCTGTGCTCTGCTGAAACACTCACATCCTGCTTCAGCGGGGGATTCCCGGAAGGCACAAATATTACCTTATCAAGAGACATCTGTTCTCTGACGCTTTCGGCGTGAATAAGGTGAGCTATGTGCGGCGGATTGAAAGTTCCTCCGAAAATACCATATCGCTTCATTTTGTATTATTAATTTTTTCTAAAATTTCCTTTAAACTGATAAAAACTTCTTCAACAGATATATTTTTCATACATTCATGTGTACCTGTGTTGCATATAAATTCATTACCTTTATAATATGTTTTATTATTTCTGTCTATCGCTGTTTGCGGAGTGTAACAAGGACTGCATCCGGGCTGTTTCCATATATTTTTGTGTACTATTTCTTTTTTATAATTCAATGGTGCTACCAATCTCGGGTCAGAAGGACCGAATAGACCTATAGTATTAATTCCGAAGGCGGCGGCTAAATGGAGTGCTCCTGTATCTGCAGAAATGAAAACATTACACGAATACATTAAATCGTTATCAATTATCGGATGAATTTTGATGTTGTCGTTTAATTTTATATCATTGTCAAATTTTTCGTCATCATGAGTACCCTCAAAAAGTATTATTGTATATTCAGGATATTCAGATAATATTATTTCGATTAATTTAAAATAATTTTTTAAATCCCATCTCTTTATTTTCATTGTAGTACCCGGATTTATTCCACCAAAAGGGAAAATCCCAATAATCGCTGAATCAGCTTTTAAATCGTTTTTCGTTTTTACAGATTCAATGCTGCGTATTCTGTTTAATTTGGGTTCAGTCTCGGTTGTCTCAAGACCGTTTTCTTTGAGCACTTTTAAGTATCTTATTGTTTCGTGTACTGAATCATCGTATTCTGAATAATAATTTATAAATGAAGTATTCTTGAAACCAAGTCTGTAACGGATACCCGAAAGCATTAATATAGTCCCAAAAGAAGAATCTCTATGGCATGATAGAGCGAGGTCGAATTTATCTTTTCTGATTAAACGGATTAATTTATAAGCAGATGAAATTTTATCAATAAATCCACCTTTAAATGGCGGATCAAAAATGAGAAAATTATTTACATCAGGAATATATTTATAAATATTTTTAACCCATGAAGATGAGATAAGAGTAATTTTTGCCTCAGGGAAATTTTTTTTGAGATTTGCAATAGCCGGTAGAATAAAAACCATATCTCCGAGGCAACACAATTTTAAAACAAGTATTTTTTTTACGTTTTGAAAAATCATTTTTTTAGTCCTGCAACAAGCAGTATTATTTTTAAATAAACCGTTTTAAAAGAAGTTAGGTAGCTGAATGAAAATTTCAAAAATAAATATAATCTTAACTTTAAAAGCTCAAATCCTGAGCGATGAATTTTATAATATAATAACTGAGATTGTTTTGAAAAATAATAATTTGAATTGATAAAATCATTGTTTGTATTTTCGCCTTTATGGTGAATTACCTTGAGAAAAGGATAATAATAATTTTTATTTCCTCCAAGAGATATTCTTTTGCATAGGTCAGAATCTTCATAATACATAAAAAATCTTTCGTCAAATCCTTTAACTTTATTAAATACAAATCTTGATAAAAATAATGCCGCCCCGCTAACCCAGTCCACGGGAGTAATCTCAGAATATTGCATTTCAATTTTTTCAATAATATCACTGTTCCTGTCTTTGAAATATTTTTCAAGCTTTTTATTCCTGAATTCTCCTTTTATGTTAATTTCTTCTCCAAATGAAAGTTGTAGAGTTAAATCAGGATTAAGAATTTTAAATCCGAAACTTCCTGCATCTAACTGTTCATATATTTTAATTACGTTTTCAAAATCATCATTTACTATTGTAGTATCCGGATTAAGGAAAAGCAGATAATTCCCGTCTGAATTAACTGCTCCAAGATTACAGGCACTTGCAAATCCACTGTTGGTGTTTTCATATATTTTCACATTATTCCTACCTGAAGAAATTTCGGAAATGTTTTCCTCCGGAGAGTTATTTATAACGATGACTTCAAAATTACATGATGATATCACATTATATAATGAGTTTATGCAATCTCTCAGATAGTTCAGACTATGGTAATTCACTATTATTACTGATAATGTCATTTCCGGAATTCTACAGTTCTCAGACCTGTTACTTTACAATAAAAAAACGAAATTTTATTAATAATATTTTCAAATCTGTTTTCACCATTAAAAATCTTACATGTAAGATATTTCAGAACATTATGATATTTTATTTTTATGAACGGCTTTATTTTTTTTCTCTCTTTCAATATAAAAACTGGATGTATAGAAAGCCATAAATGTGCTCGAATAATTCCCAAAAGAGAATATTTCTTTTTAAAAAGAGATAGTAATATTTTTGATAATATATTAAAAATAAAATAAGGAATCAGCAAAATATGGAATGAAAAAGGAAAAAAAATCATAAAGTTAAGAATCCTGTTTCTTTCCTGATAATAATTAATAAAAGGCAATTTTGATTTCCTTGTAGTTGCACTTCCCTTATGATAAACTATTGATTTTGCATTATGGTAGTTCTTAAATCCGCTAAAAAGACTGAAGAAGCTCAGGTATGTATCTTCTGAGTATAAAAAATACTCATCAGGAAATATTTCTGCTTTATTTCCAAGAAGAGATTTTTTAAAAATCAGTGAAGCACCTCCTGCGAGGAAAATTTCTCCTTTGCCGTTTTCGTCTATTGGGAAAATTTCCATAATATTATGCCCGAGGAAATTTACAGAACCATTTTTTTCGTAATATTTTTTTGGTATCCCATCTGTCAGCACAAGTGACTGAACAATCCCTGCATTTTCGAATGTTTCAATTCCTTTCACTAATTCCTCAAGCCAGTTTGGTTCGACTACTGTGTCGTTATTCAATAGTACTATATATTCACCGTCAGAATATTTGTAGCCGAGATTATTACCGCCTGTAAATCCGAGATTCTTTTCTGAGAATAAATATCTGAAATTATTTCTCGTTCCAAAAAGTAATTCTGTTATTTTCCCGCTGTTATCAGTGGAGCCGTTATCAACAAATATTACTTCAAAATCTTTGTAAGTCTGGTTAAAAACTGTTTTAAGACATGCTTCGTTAAATAATAATCCGTTATAGTTTAATATTATAATTGAAACTTTCATTTGTAAAGCTTTAAAATACTCAATACCTCTTTGTCAGTAAGAAGCCTGTTTTTTTGAATTGTTTTTCTCTTACTGAGACTTTTTCGAATTTCAGATAGTCCCATAAAATATCCGCCTAAAGCACTTGCAAACACAGCAAAAGAATTATTAATGAGCATTCTATAGTATCTTAAAAATCTTGCAATTATAAAAAATATTTCGAAACGAAGTAACAAAAAGAAAGGATAATTCTTTATTCGCAAAGCTATAAGATTTTTTTCGCAGTACTTAGTAGTCAGTCCTTTTGTTTTTGAAGATGTAGCTTCTCTTTTATGATAACAAATAGCTTTTGCATTATAATAACATTTAAATTTCATCAGCTGAAGCCGGAATCCGATATCAACATCTTCGTAGTATGCAAAAAAATCCTCGTCGAACAAGCCAACTATTTCAAGTGCTTCTCTTCTATAGGCAGCCGCTCCTGCGCAAGCCGAAAATACAAATTCAGACTTATTAAATACTTCTGAATCTTTCATTTTATTTCCACGAGCTGTTGGTAAACCACGGCGGTTAAGAAAATCTCCTGCAGCATCTATCAGACTCCTGTCGTAATAGTTTAGCATTTTTGAGGCAACACTTCCTACATCATTACTGACAAAACCTTTTATCATCTCCTCAACAAAAAAATAATCACACTCAACATCGTTATTTAATAAAATGAAATATTTTATTTGCTGACTTTTAAATCCTTCTTTGATGCCAATATTAACTGCTTTAGCAAAACCTGTATTATTGGGCAATCTTATTAAATTTACATCTGGAAACTCTCTCTCAATAATTTCACAGGATTCGTCTGTTGAACCGTTATCAATAACAGTTATTCTGAAATTTTCTACCGATTGATTTTTCAATGATAAAAGGCAGTCTCTTATAAGGTCTTTTCCGTTATAATTCGGTATTATTATTTCTGTCAAAATTTGAAATAATGATTTAAAAATAATTTTAAAAAATGTATATGCTTTTTTAGTCTGAATCTGTCATGCATCTTTAATGGTGATTTTAAAATTTCTATTGATATTATTAAAAATGAATTCAGCAAAGTGATAAATTTTAATATTATTGCCGATAATATATTATAATTGCAGTCAAAAAAAATATTCATACTCAGAATATAATTGCCAAATATTTCAGGATTTTTGTTAATATTAAAACTAGCCCCTCCATAATGCATTACTCTGTTTTCACAATCTACAAGAATATTATATTTTTTCCCTATGCGGAATGAAATATCAACATCCTCGAAAAACAAAAAATATTTTTCGTTTAAACCGCCGTATTCATTATATATTTCTCTTGTTGTGAAGAAAAAAGCACATGGAATCTGACTTACCGTGACCAAATCCTCCCTGCCTTCCAGTAAATCTTCGTTGTAAAGGAATTTTTTTCGCAGCTTAATATTATTTTTAAAATACTTCGTAAAAAATGAATGAAAATAAATAAATTGCCTGACCGTTGGATATTTTTGGTAATAAGAAAATTGTAACTTTTCATCAACTCCCTCCAATAGTGGTGAAACTGCTCCATTATCTTTAACTGCAAGAATATTTTTAAATTTTTCTATTATTGGTTCTTTCAGAACAATATCCGGATTAAGTATTAAAATATATTTCCCATCTGATAACTTTGCAGCGGAGTTATTTCCTTTAGCAAAACCTGTATTATTTTCATTCAAAATATATTTTATATTTGGATACTTGCCCGCAATAAGCTTTATAATTTCAGGTGAGCCATCCTGTGATGCCTGGTCAACAATAATTATTTCAAAGTTATCATTATTTTCAAACTTGTATATTGACTCAATGCATTTTATTAATAATTTCCCTGTGTTGAAATTAACTATTAAAATCGAAGATTTATTTTCATTTGCAGATTGCACAGTTTCATCTTTCATTTTTTATAGAAGCATCAATTGTATTTCTAATAAACTTTCTGATTGAAAAAACACACTTAAGTTTCCTCTTTATTCTATAACTTATTGGCAGACTAAGTTTTGCACTTTTATACTTATTTTTCAAAATTGATTCATATTCTGTGTTGTAATAGTCACCTGTTGCATGAAAAACTTTCAATCCTTCAAGAATCCCAACCTTAAAACCCCTACCAATTGTCCTGACTCCGTAATCTCCGTCTTCAGCAAAGAATACTCTATCGTTTAGTATAAGAAACTTTCCAACCTCATTATATACTTTGCGCGATATCAAAAAACACCACCCGCCTGTAGGTCCGATCATTAAATTGTAAGTACCTCCACAATATTTTTCTATCCGATAAAATTCCGGACCTGGTTTTGCTCCGTTTGTAAATTCATTTTGAATTACATCTGTTGCAAGATAGCCCATAAATGGGATACAATTATATGCATTAATCATCTCAATCGCCCAGTTCTCAGGAAAGTCCAGTACATCATCGTCAATACCGAATATGTAATCGCCTTTACATTCCTCTGCTGCTTTCCCTTTCCCGTTGACACCGGAATTTGTATTATCAAATACTACCCTAATTCTGTTATCAGTTTTGCATAGCTTTTCCAGGAATTCTTTTGTTCCGTCAGTCGAAGCATTATCCCAGATTATAACCTCATAATTCATGTTTTTAATACTTCTAAGGAGTGCTTCAGAACATTTTTCAAGCATTTTCAACCGATTATGAGTAACAATGAAAAAACTAACGAGTTCGTTTTTATACTTATTATTCAGCGGAGTTTTATATTTAGATAATACTTTTTGCGGGATGAATTTTGAAACAGTGCGAAATATTAAAAATTTATCGTCTTTATTTAAATATTTAAGAAGAAATACAGATAAGATAAAAACAATATTGTAAACCAATGCAGTAATCAATAGTAAATATAACGAGTTAATTCTGTTGATTGGCTCAATAAAATTTATCAATATGTTGTTATATAAAAAATAAGATATTAATGAAGAGAAAAAAACTGCTATAACGGGCTTGAAATATGTTTCCGAACTTAATGATTTCAAAGAAATTCTGAAATGTCTGCCTGATACAAAGAAAACATACAGAGAGGATGTAATTGTAGCAAAAGCCCCCCCATAAGCGGCTCCAAGAACTCCAAACTTTAATATTAAAATTAAACTGATAATCAGATTTACACCAAGATGAATAAGACCTTCAAACATCTGGTATTTAGGGAAACCAATATTAGGAGTAATTGAATTACCCGGAGCAGAGAACAGTAAATTAACAGCTTGACCTATCATCAATATTCTGGTTATTTGAACCGCTATAGTATTATTACTTCCAATCCACGCTATAAAAATTAAATCCGAAAAAATGAAAATATATATTACAATTGGCAATGAAACTAAAGTTAAATATTTGCTAATATCCTTAAAAAGTTTTTTAAGTTTTTCTTCCTGATTTTTTGAATTTAATTCGGCTGCAACCGGAGCAACCTGGTTTACTATCTGCATTGGGATAAATCTGCCAAATCTGCTTATTTTAACTGATAAGTTATAATACGTTACGCTCGAAAGCGAAGAAAAAATTCCAAGCAGTATTTCATCGTATTTTTCTGAAGCAAATGTTGATAATCTCGACATCTGCATCTGAGTTCCGAATTTCCCGATTTCTCGGAGTGTTTTTTTCTTAAAATATTTTATTCCGATTTTTATTTCTGGTAAATACAAAAAGGTGAAGTATAACGGTGTGAATGACAAAATGCTGACAGTAATAAACTGACTCCACATCAAACCCTGTAATCCAAATCCTGAAGACAAAAAAATCAAAGTAAAAAAAATATTTGCTGTGGTTGATATAACAGTAATTATACTTATAATGTACATTCTTTGAATGCTAATAAGAACTGAAGTGAATACTAAAAAAGTATTTGAAACAAAAAATGTCAACAGAGAAATTCTAAATGCTGTTATACTGCTGTCAAATAAATAATCCGGAATACGAATCAAACTCAATATTTGCTTGGAGAAAAAAAATCCTGTAATTATTACAAAAGCAGATAAGAAAAAATAAAAGAATATTCCAATATTAATAACAGAATTTAGTTCAGAAAACTTTTTTTGGTTATAATATTTGGAAATAAAAACCACAAAAGATGTTGAAATGCTGAAATCAATCAACCCGATTGTGCCTGTTAAACCTAACAAAATTGCAAAAATACCAAAATTTTCTTCACCTATTTTTCCGATTATGAATGGAGTCAATAACAGAGGGGAAATAAATGTTGCAATCTGAGAGATAAAATTATATAGTGTATTTTTTATTACTTTATCTGTAAGTGACATTATTTTTAATAGGGTCTGTTATTGCTATTTTGATTATATTTTAGCGATGCATCGTAAAACATACGCTTTATTGTGTATCTTAAATTCTCAACATCTGTTTCATAACTTTTTCTCGAAAATCCTGAAGTATTTTTCATCTGAAATTTTCTCAGTCCGAGCATAACCGCAGTTTTAACATATTCCTTCTGATTCACAAACTGAGGGCACCAGCCGTATTTGTATTTTTTGGTAACAAAAGGAATAAATTTCAGATGCTCCTGTGGAATTAATCCCGATGAAGCTTCTTCGGTTAATTCACGCAAGATTGTCCTGCTTTCAAGATAAAGGGCAATCTGAAACACTGCAAGCAGTGCTATCAGATATGAAAACATAAAGAAAAAACCTGCGGGTGCAGTTTCCTCAAAGCTTACAGTGAGATTCCATGAAAAGTGAAGAAAAACGGCAGCAAAATAACCTGTAGGTATTAGAATAAATTTCAGAATTGCCGGCTTAAATTTACTGAAACCAATAAAACCTCCGAAGGTTGCCTGTGCCATTGCGTGCATAACGGCGGAAAAAAATGTTCTGATAATAACAATCAACAACCAGTTATCAGAATATGAAACAAAATACATAAAATTTTCAGTCATTCCAAAACCCAGCCCGATTGCTCCGCCATATACAACACCGTCAACTATACCATCAAATTTTCTTGTTGAAGCCATTATCATTAAAAACAATCCTTTTGTAAATTCTTCAACAATTGGTGCTGTTATAACGGCTCCGGATAAATGTATTAATTCTTCCGCATTGCCGTCATAAGAATTTGATATTAGTGTTGAAAGAGGTATCTGAAAAATCAGACTTCCGATAATTGCCAGAACTATCGCTCCTGTAGCTCCCCAGCCAAAATTCAAAAGCATCAGCCAGAGAGGTTCTCTTTCATTTCTATCCATCCACCATATCAGAAGCAGATAGATAAACATTGGTATAATTGCGGCTAAAAAAGAAGCAAAAATTAAAACTGCTGACATAAAATAATTTTATTGAATAGGTTCTAATTTAATCAGTGTCTGTCCTTTATCAACAGGTTTTTTCTCTTCAACGAGAATTTTTGAAACTATCGCATCATTTGTTGCTTTTAGTTCGTTTTCCATCTTCATTGCCTCAAGGACTATAATAACCTGTCCTTTTTTAACAGTATCTCCTTTTTTCACATTTATTTTTACTATTGAACCCGGCATAGGAGAAATTAAATCTTTCTTGAATCCCTTATCTGCACGGCTTTTAGAGAATTTTTCAACAAGAATATCAAGTTCATTTTTACAGTTTACTTTGAACTGTTCAGATTCAAAATCAATCAGAAAATCTGAATTTTCAAGGTCTGTATCTGCTTCGTTATCCCTTTCTACCTTGAGAACAAAATTCTTATTTTCAATGCGAAGCACAAGAACATTATTGGAAACAAACTTATATTCATAATACATTTCTATCCCGTTAAAAGAAAACCTGCTGTCACTCAGTACTTCAAGTTCCTGAGGTTTTGGTGAATTATTGATATTTATCAGATATTTTTTCATTGGAATATTGAAAATCGTTTTTTAATCCAGTTACTTGAATTTTCTTTATTATCAGCTAATTTATTTGCGGAAGTCTGCGCCTCAACTTTTTCCTTATAGATAACACCTGCAAGCATTACTGCAAGAGCAGTACTGCTGTCAATTACTTTTTGTGTTTCTGAAAGACGCGGCAGAAATACTTTTTCAACATATTGAGTGTTGTAATTCCCTTCAACATACTCAGGTGAATTTAGCAAACTCAAAAGAAAATTTATATTTGTTTTCGGTCCTACAATTTTATAACTCTTCAAAGCTCTTTTCATTTTCTCTATAGCTGATTTTCTGTCAGGTGCATACGCTATTAACTTTGCAATCATTGAATCATAATAAATTGAAATTTCGTTTCCTTGCTCTACTCCTGTATCTTCTCTCATCCCGTTTCCAAGTACTCTGCTTATGTAATCTATTTTACCTATTGAAGGCATAAAATTATTATCGCAATCTTCAGCATTGATTCTGCATTCAATCGCATATCCTTTAAACAGAACATCATCCTGTGTGAATGATAATTTCTCTCCTGAGGCAATTTTTATCTGTTCTTTTACAAGGTCTAAACCGGTTCGCATTTCAGTTATAGGGTGTTCAACCTGCAATCTTGTATTTACTTCGAGGAAATAGAAATTTTTATCTTTGTCAACCATAAATTCCACAGTTCCTGCATTTGTATATCCTGATGCTAGAGCGATTGTTTTAGCACATTCGCCCATTCTATGTCTCAAATCTTCATCCATAATTACTGAGGGGGTTTCCTCTATTATCTTCTGATGTCTTCTTTGCATTGAACACTCTCTTTCACCAAGATGAACTGCATTTCCGTGCTCATCAAGCAATATCTGAAATTCAATATGTCTTGGTGAATCAACATACTTTTCTATGAAAACACTATCGTCGCCAAATGAAGAGCGGGCTTCGTTTTGAGCCATACGTAGTGAACTTTCAAGCTCTGCTTCTGATTTTACTACACGCATCCCCTTCCCGCCGCCTCCTGCAGAAGCTTTTATCATAACAGGATATCCTATGCTTTGAGCGATTTTCTTTACTTCTGCAATGTCAACTACTGCTTTATCCATACCAGCTACAACAGGCACTTTATTAGAAATAGCAAGCTGTTTGGCGTGGGTTTTACTTCCCAGTTTTTCAATTGCTTCTGCAGGCGGTCCGATAAATTTAATTCCGTTATCTCTGCACATACGGGCAAATATTCCCCGTTCGGAAAGAAAACCATAACCCGGATGAATTGCATCTGCTCCGGATTTTTTTGCAACTTCAATTATTCTCTCAGCAATCAGATAACTCTGAGATGCAGGTGATTCACCTATGTGATATGCCTCATCTGCAAGTTTTGTATAAAGAGAATACCTGTCAAAATCGGAATAAACTGCAACTGTTTTTATTCCCATTTCTTTTGCTGATGTTATAATCCTGACAGCAATTTCTCCTCTGTTCGCAATTAAAATTTTTTTAATCATAAAAAGTTATTTATTTCTTTGAGTCAGACTTACTCTTTTTTAAATAATATCCTCCTACGCCAACTACAAGCACTGCCAATATCAGCAGATTAGCTATAAGAGTAATATTTTTACTTGAATTGTAAGTATCTGATTCATATTTCATTTCAATCTTATGCTTTCCCTTTGGTACTATGATTCCTCTCTGTAAATAATTCGTTTTATAGATTTCAGTTTCGTTACCGTCTATGTAACATTTCCAGTCTTTCGGATAATACATTTCATTAAGAACAAGAAAATTATTTCCTGAAGCATTTACTTCATAATCAATCTGATGAATTGAAAACCTGGTAATTTTTGCATAACAGGTTGAATCTGCAGGCTGGATATTTGCAGGAATCTGTACTTCAGTAAAAGCAGTTACATTTGGATTAAACGTACCCTGTTGAATATTTCTGAGAATGTTTATCGGTTTTTCTGTTTTTACTTCGTTTACAAAAAATGCACGCGGCATAAAAAATTTATTTTTATAAATAATACCAGTACCACTTTTATAAGTCTCAGTATATGCAACTGTATCTTTTATCGGAGCATCAGAAATAATATATTTTACATTTGCAAGTCCGAGCAGAAAAGGATTCTCACCTCCGGCAACATCAACAGCATCCTGATAAATTCTGAGTTTTGCACCCTGATATCCGTTGAAAAGGTGAAGTCTGAAATATGCAAGCAGGTTAGATGTAGAAAGTCTTCCGCCATTAAATTCTGCAATTCTGTATTGATAGGTTTCCGGTTCTTTTGAAAGAAGCCATTTGGTCTGGTCTGTTTCATTAAAATAAGAATCTTTGGCACCCTTATCGTCCCAGTGCAGAGTTTTTGAACTTACATTCAGAACATCAATGGTTCCTAACAATACAGCCACAAGTAAAAATATTTTTAAAGATATTTTTGTCTTTGCATAGGCAAAAACAGCTCCTGCTATCAATAATACAAAGAAGCCGTGCAGGAACATATCCTTAATTACATTTTTATAAGCTAAAGCAGAAATCTGCCTGACATATTGTGAAATCTGTTGTGGAGTAGCACCCTGTGATTTAATTTTATCAACAAGAGGACCTGTAGCAACAGAAGATGAGTAAGAATTTTCAAAACCGGCAAAAGCAATTAACAGAATAAGAATTCCAATACCCATAAAAATATAACTAACCTTAACAGCAAATTCCCTGCTTTTACCTTCTTTTACAGAATCAATAACAGATTTCAGCCCAAAGCCCGCAAGTAATGTAAAGGCGAGGTCAATATAATAATGAATCATTACCGGAGCTCTGAAACTGCTAAAGAAGGGGACATAATTATAGAAAACATCATAAAGAACAGGGAATGTTCGTCCGAAAGAAAGTAGCATAAAGAAGAATATAATAAAAGAAAGAGCCATAACGAAAACATTCTTCCTTATATTAAAAATTACCCCAATTAGTGCGAGTATCAGGGTAATAACTCCGAAATAAACCGGTGAATCTGTAAAAGGCATTTGCCCCCAGTATAAATTTGCTTTTTGTCCATCAACTTCGACATTTCCAAAACCATAGTAATAAGGAATGACAAACGTAATCATCTCACCTGGAGAAAAAGACCAGTTGGTAGCATACTCATAACTAAGCGGTTTCGCATTTTCTTTTGCAGGGTCAATTTTTGATTCAATGCTAGCCTCACCGCGGATTGAATATTTATTATATTCTTTGATTGGTAAAATCGGGTCTGCGCTCATAGCAAATGCAGCAATTAAAGCCGCAATAAAAAGCACTGCAGTAAGAATCAGATTCTTTATCTCAAGTTTCTTAACAAGTCTGTAAACAAATACAAATGCAAAATAAATAGCTATAAACATATAGGAATAGAAAAGCATTTGAATATGATTAAAAGACAACTGCATATAGAGAGCAATAGCAAGCAGAGAAAAATATATTATTTGTTTGAAAGGATTTTTTTCTTCAGAATCGCTGAGTTTATCAAGAAAAAGTAAAATAAACGGAAAAACCGAAAAAACCATCATTTTTGTATGATGACCAACGATAATCAACTGTATTATTCCTGTTGCAAAAACACCGGTTAAAGCTATATAAAGAGCAATCAGCCCGTTTTTGAATTTATATTTACCATAGAAGAAAAGCCCGATTGCAAATATAAAATAATATGGTAAAGTAACCCAGAAAAGATTACCTTTTGATATAAATTCTATAACAGAATTCCATAAAAAGGAAAAAATTTTATGACCTGACTGAAGGCCTGTAGTAAGTGAAGCATAGGAGGGCATACCCATAAATATATAAGGTATCCATAGCGGAAAAATTCCCTGACTTTTAGCGTCTTCAAGAAATGTTTTATGACTTAAAGGAGAGAGGTTATCAGGAGAAGAAAAAACTTTTCCTGAGAAAATTCCCTGATAAAAAAACATAATAAGGGCGAGAAAGATGATTCCAAGAAAAATCCAGATAGAATTCCTGTATGTATCATCAAAAAATTTAAAATTGTCGTTAAGCCAAAACCCTTGATTTTTCTGGGTTTTTGGGGTGTTATGTACTGTTTTAGTTTTTGCCATATAATTTTATTTGAAAAATAAAAATTATTAATAAAAAAGCATAAAATACAGTCATAATTTAAAGTGATATAAAAAAAAATTTTATAGTCAATATATAAAGTTAAATGGAACTTTATTTACAAAAAAAAAATATAAAAAAAATTTTTTTTACTAAAAAAGAAGTTTGATTTTAAAAAATAAAAATTGTATTTTTTCAAAAGTTCAAAACCCATCATTTGAATTTCTTTTTAACAGTTCATTAATAATTAATTAAGATTTTATAAACCATATTAAAGTATAGTTTAGCGGATGAAAATTACCAAAATTTTATCTAACAGGAAAAACGAGATTATCTATGAGAGTAGAAAATCTGTTATAAGGGAACCAGACGGTTCTGTGATTTTTGAAATGAAGAATGTGATGGTACCGGAATTCTGGTCACAGGTAGCAACGGATATAATAGCACAGAAATATTTCCGTAAAGCCGGAGTTCCAAAATATCTCAGAAAGGTAAATGAACCCGGAGTTCCTGAATGGCTTCAGAGGTCAGAAGCAGATTCAAAAAAACTTCTTGAGGTAGGAGAAAAAGAGTTCTACACGTCAGAAAATGATTCGAGGCAGGTATTTAACAGATTGGCTGGATGCTGGACATACTAGGGCTGGAAGTATAATTATTTTGATTCAGAAGAAGATGCAAGAAACTATTATGATGAGATGTTTTATATGCTTGCAAATCAGATGACTGCACCAAACTCTCCTCAATGGTTTAACACAGGTTTACATTGGGCGTATGGAATTACGGGTCCTGCACAGGGGCATTATTATGTTGATCCTGATTCGGGTGAACTCACTGCCTCAAAAGATGCATATTCACATTGTCAGCCGCATGCATGCTTTATTCAATCTGTTTCAGATGACTTAGTTAATGAAGGCGGAATAATGGATTTATGGGTAAGGGAAGCAAGACTATTCAAATATGGTTCAGGCACCGGCTCGAATTTTTCCGATGTAAGAGGTTCAGGTGAAAACCTCAGCGGCGGT
>Ga0073934_10003573_pt1 | contig 28224 bp, 28 predicted proteins | sample LarsenN4metaG_FD_76834 | JGI IMG/M metagenome (GOLD analysis project Ga0073934, IMG submission 76834) | Hot spring sediment bacterial and archeal communities from British Columbia, Canada, to study Microbial Dark Matter (Phase II) - Larsen... ... | reverse complement strand
GGCCGAGGCCGCGCGAACCGCAATGGATCGTGACGACGGCGGCGTCGAGCTCCAGGCCGAACGTCCGCGCGATACCCTCGTCGAATATCTCGGCGACCGACTGAACCTCGAGATAATGATTGCCGGAGCCTAGCGTGCCCATCTCGCGGCGCTGGCGATCGCGGGCCCGCTTCGATACGAAATCGGGGCGCGCGCCGCGCATATGCCCGTTCTCTTCGATGAACGTGAGGTCGCGGCGCTCCCCGAGCCCGCGTTCGACCGCCCACTCGGCTCCGCCGTCGAGCATGGCGTCCATCTCGGCCTCGTCGAGCGTCAGTGTACCCGTGCTGCCGACACCGGCAGGAATCGCCCGATAGAGAGCGTCGGCGAGCTCGTGCTGAACCGCCTTGACGTCGCGGTCCCTGAGCCCGGCGATCATGGTGCGCACACCGCAGGAAATATCGAAGCCGACGCCGCCGGCCGAAACGACGCCGCCCTCGTCCGGATCGAACGCGGCGACGCCACCGATCGGAAACCCGTAGCCCCAGTGCGCGTCCGGCATGGCATACGCGGCACGCACGATGCCGGAGAGCGAGGCGACATTGACCGCCTGTTCGCCCACCTTGTCGTCCATGCCGCGAATGAGTTCCTCGTCGCCAAAAACGATCGCCGGAACGCGCATCGTCCCGCGCGGCTCGATCCGCCACGTGACCGGGTCGATGCGGGTGAATGCCGAGGGATTCATGCCGGCCTCACACATCGATGACGCAGCGCGCCGACCAGAGCCCCGTCGGCTCCTGCCTGACGGCGAGCGCGGTGAGGGTGGCGCCCTTGGGCTCGCAGGCGGGCGCATGACGCTCCACATCGACCGGCTCGCCCCACAGAGTGCCGGCAAGATGCCCGTCCTCGATCATCACCGAATACCGCCCGAACAACATCTTGCGCACCGACATCTCGTAGATCACCGCATCGAGCCAGTCGACGAGAAGAAGCTCGACGCTCTTGCGCTCGCATTCCACGAGCACCCGCGAGACCGCCTCGACGCGCGCCGACGTCACAACGGCAGTGAGCGCCAGCGCCGCCTGCTCGAACGCTTCCTCGATCGTCCGCCCACGCCCCAGAACGCCGGTGTCGGCATCGTGCGGGAAGAGCTCCCAGCCGACCTCCGCCGCCGGCGCGGGCGGTTTCCCGCTCATGGCAGCAGGTGCTTGCCGAACAGCCGGACGGTGCTCGCCTGCGGTCCCTTTGCGCCTTCTTCCTCCGCGTAGGCGACTTTCACGCCCGGCTTCAGGCGCGGGAACGCGCCGTTGAGCACGCTGTTCCGGTGAAAATAGATCTCCCGCCCGTCGGGCGTCTCGATGAAGCCGAACTCGCCCGATGGGTCGATCCGCGCCACCGTGCCCGCGGGCCGCGGCTCGTGATGCTTGACCTGACCCTGAAGGCGCCGCGCGCGATCCTGAAGTTGCCGCCGCGCGCGCTTGAATGCGTCGTTGAGCGCGAAGTGAACGTCGGCATACCGCTCGTCCTGCCGCGGCGTCAGCGCGACGTTGACGTCCTTCGAATGTGGAATGGCGAGATGGATGTTGATGCCGTACTGCCCGCCCGTGCGGTGGTGGTGGCCGGGCGCCTTGACGACGACACGACAGGTGGTGATCCGTCCGAAGCGCGTCTCAAGCTGCTCGATGTGTCGCGCCACTGCCTCCCGAATGGCCGGAACGGGCTCCATGCCCTGAAAGTCGATCTGAGGGGGTGTTTCCATGAAGTCTCCTCACCGCAAGAGAATAATAAATTCTACCCCGCCTTTTCCGGCACGGTTTGATCCAGGTCAGACCGCGGCGGTCGGCAGCCGGACGTCACTTCGCCCTGTTGAGCTGGACGGCGACAAGGGTCACGTCCAGTCCGGTCGGCTCGATGCGCACGGACTGCCGGTTTCCGGCGGTCACGATCGACATTGTGGCGGAGAAGGCCCCGCCGGCGCCGACGCTCACGGTGACGCGGTTCCCGTCAACCTTGCCGTTGATCCGCCCCGTGATGTTGCGCGTCATCTCGGTCCAGCTTCCGGAGAGCACGCCGGCCTCGTCGGCGTCGACATAGGTGTTCACATGGAAGTCGTACCGGTCGCTGGAGCAGCGCAGCGCCTGCTGAAGATTGGTGGCCTGCTTCGTCACCAGATACTGGTTCCGGCAGCGAATCCGTTCCTTGGTACCGTCGGCGAGCGAGATCGTGCCGTTGCCGGACCACATACCGTCGAACGCGGCGAACGGTCCCTCGTTCGCGTCTGCCGAGGCAAATCCGATTCCCGCCAGAAGAACGGCGGCAGTCATGCCAGTGCGTAACGAACACATTGCGACTACTCCACGATGCCCAATGACCAGACCACTATATCTGTTGCTACTCTGCCGAATGCGACGTCGAGCGCCGCGGCAGCGCTTGCCGCATCTTCGCCGCCGACTGGCGCCGTCCCGCGGAAGACCCGCGTGGCGATGACCGCGCCATCGCCACCGAGTATCTTCGCGCCGAGCTCCACGTTGGCCGTAGCCTCGGGGCCGGTTCCCACGGAGAAATCGCGAATGTCAATCGCAAGCTGCGGATCCGCGCCGGCGTCGCCTGCAGTCGCAAGCTCATAGCCGGCATTCTCGAAGGTGCGGACGAGGGCCGACCGGATCAGGATCGGTATGTTGTCGGCCCATCGCGCATCCTCGAAAACCGGTGTCAGCGCGCCGCCGGAGCGCACCAGGATCCGCTGGGTGTCGAAGACAATGAGCGCTGTCGGCTCAACGACTGTAAGGGGACCGGAAGGACGTTTTGCGATGGGAGGGAAGGTTCCGGGCGGCGTCAGGGCAAAGCTCGCGGGAAGAGGCTTCGCTGCTTCGCCGCCGAAAGTGCGCTCCAGCCCTGCGGCGATCTTGTCGATACGGTCCGCATTGCGCGCCAGCGCATCCGAGAAGGTCGAAATGTTGGCGATTGCCGTCCTGAGAGGCTCGGCATTTTCCGCGATGACCTGATCGATACGGCGCAGCGTCTCGCGCGCGGCCTGCATCGTGTCCTGCGCTGCGGCGGGATCGGCGAGAAGAAGTGGCGGTTCGGCACCCTCGGCCGAGACCGGGGCTGCATCGGCGCTGCCGCCAGTGAGCGCAACCGCCGGCGTACCGGTAAGCCCCTGGAAGCTGAGGCCGACGGATGTATCGGCGCGCACCGGCGTCCTCGCGTCTATGGCGATTCGCGCCACGACCCGCCGCGGGTCGGCGGGATCGAGATCGATGCCGACGACCTCGCCGACCCGCAGTCCATTGAACAGGACCGCCGATCCCCGGTAGAGACCGGCAGCCGGCGTCTCGAACTGGACCCGATAGACTGCACGCTGGGCAAGACCGCCGGTAGTATTCATCCAGTACACGAAGACAAAGCCGGCCACGATCGCGGCCAGCGCCACGAAGCCGATCAAGAGATAGCGCGCGCGGGTTTCCATCTTCGCTTTCACATTCCGATCGAGGCGAAGAAAATTGCAAAGAGTCCGTCAACCACAATCACGAAGAATATCGCCTTGACCACCGATGCGGTTGTCTGAAGGCCGAGCGACTCCACGCTGCCCTGCACGCGCGCCCCCTCCGCGCAGGCGACCGTGCCGACGATCAGGGCCATGAACGGAGCCTTGATCATGCCGACTTCGAAGTGCGTGGTCGAGATGGCTTCCCTGAGCCGCGCCAGAAAGATGGCCGGACTGATGTCGCCATAGAACCAGGAAACCAGCCCGCCGCCGACAAGCGCCGACAGCGTTCCGAACAGGGTGAGGATCGGCAGCGCCACGACGATGGCGAGCACGCGCGGCAGCATCAGCACCTCCACCGGATCGAGGCCCATCACCCTGAGCGCGTCGATTTCCTCGCGCATTTTCATCGCACCGATCTCCGCGGTATAGGAGCTTCCCGAACGCCCCGCCACCATGATCGCAACGATCAGCACGCCGATTTCGCGCAGCACCAGTATTCCGAGGAGGTCCACGGCATAGTCGCTCGCGCCGAATACGCGGAGCTGGAAGATGCCCTGCTGCGCGATGATGCCGCCGATCAGGAACGTGATGAGAAGGACGATGGGGATGGCCTGCCAGCAGACCCGGTCGATGTGGTGGACCGTCGAAGTGAGGCGAAACGTGCGCGGTCGCATCGCCACATTGGCGAGCGCAATGGCGAGCGATCCCAGCATTGCGACGATCGAGGCGAGACTCGAGCCGGACTCCGCAATACCCCGCCCGATCGCAGCGACAGCGTCCGTGAAAGACACCGGTCGCGCCGGAGGGGCAACCGATTCCGGATGCGACTGCTGCACATAGCCGAAGAGTTTCCGATATGTGGCGGGCAGCCCGACGAGCTGCGCGTCGGCCCCGGCGGCCCGGTAGCCGCGCACAAGCCGGTCGAGCATCCAGGCGCCGAGCGTGTCGACCGCGCCGAGCCCATGAACGTCGAGCGTGAGACGGCGTCCCGGGGCTGGCGGCGGAACGGAGCCTACCAGATGCTCCAGGTCGGTGACATGATCGATGGTCCACGCGCCGGACGCGACGACCTCGAGGCGTTCCCCGGCAAAAGTGCTTCTGATCGAGGGGGCGATGTCCATCTGAGCCTCCGGCAATTCGGCAGGTCAGGGGAGGGCTGGCGCCGGCCTGACCGATCCAAGAAAACGGCCGTCCGGTCCTTGAGGAAGTCAAGGGCCGCGACGGCCGGGAAGCGGTGGCGAGGCGGAAGGCGCCTTACTGGGAGGTAATGGGGATCTTTTTCTCCTTGCTCCGCGCCTCCGCCGTTTTCGGCAGCGTAATTGTGAGCACGCCCTTGCTGAAGCTGGCGGCAATACGGTCAGGATCGGTGCCCGCGGGCACGCTGAAGGAGCGGTGGAACGAACCGTACCTGCGTTCGGAGAGGTGATACTCCTTCTTCTTCTCCTCCTTGCTCTCTTCCTTCTCGCCGCGGATGGTGAGCATGCCGTCCGCGTATTTCACTTCGATATTCTTCTCGTCGAGACCCGGCAGCTCCGCCGTTATTTCATATGCATTGTCCTTCTCCACGATATCGACGGCCGGCATCGACACGACGCTCGGCCATGTGCGTTCGCGGAAGAACGAGGGCCACGGGCTCGGCGGAAACGTCTCGAAGAGCCGATCGATCTCGCGATGGAGCGGTTCGAGCACGTCCCAGCCACGCCAGGGGCTCAACGCCGTCGCCTTCCTCGTTTCGTTTGCGAGTGCCTTTGTTGCAGTCTCGGCCATGATTGGGTCCTCCGGGTTGGTTGATGCATGGTTCTTGCGCCTGGAAGAAACAAGAGTCGTTGACCTGCCTCAAAGCCCATGCGTCGCGCACTTTCCGCGGGACGCACGACGGTGTAGGATGCCAGGCGCGTCGGGGGGAGAGGATCGGTATTCGCATGGACGAAACCGTTGCCCGACTGAACATCGAACATTTCCGGAAACTTCTCGCGAGGGAGCGCGACGACGCCAAGCGCGCAACGCTGCTCCAGCTTCTTGCCGAGGAGGAGGCGAAGCTCGAGACGCTCCTTCGCCGCGCGCGCGGCGCTAAGGACGATCCCGCCCGGGCCGCTCCCTCTCGGGAGGAACCCGTTCAGGCCGATCCCGATCCGACCATTCCCGCCAGTGGGTCGGACGAACCGCAACGCGCTCGCCGGTCTCGGACTTGATCCAGCCGTCCGGCAGACGCCGGCAGGGGAAGACGAGCGCGTGCACGCCGTCGCTGTCGATCACGGCGAGTTCCAGATCGCGGCCGAGAGGCACGGTCGAAATAGGTTGCCACACGCGAAGGCAGATGCGCCCGGCGGGCACGGCCCGCATTGATTCAGATCAGGGTTGGCCCGGAAGAGAGCGGCCCCACTCACGATTCGCCCGGGTTCGGGCCGGAGCCGGGAGGGTCCCCGGACCGCCACTCGGCGACCAGCGCCATGCGCACCAGTTCCGGCAGACTCCCGGCCTCCATCTTCATCATCACATTGGCGCGGTAGATTTCGACCGTCCGCGGACTGATCGACAGGTCGAAGGCGATCTGCTTGTTGACCTTCCCGGCGACTAGCCCGGCAAGTACTTCCCGCTCGCGGGCGCTGAGCCGCGCAAGGCGCGCGCGGAATAATTCGGCTTCGGCTTTGCCGGCAGCCTCGCGGCCCTGACGGTCGACCGCCGCGCGGACCGCGGCAAGCATCGTCTCGCCGCTGTAGGGCTTCTCGATGAAATCGAGTGCGCCTTCCTTCATCGCCTCGACAGCCAGCGGAACCTCGCCATGCCCGGTCACGACGATGACTGCGAACGGGCGGCCCGTCTGCCGTAGCCGGCGGACGAGATCGAGGCCGCTCATCCCGGGCATTCGAAGGTCGGTAACCACGCAACCGGCCGCAACCGTATCGAGCCGCTCGAGAAAGGCGTCCGCCGACGGATATTCGATCACGGCAAAGCCCGACGATTCCAGAAGAAACGTCAGCGACGCACGGGCCGCGTCGTCGTCGTCGATGACGTGGACGGTGCACTCTGTCATGCGGGCGTGCCCTCGGTGGCAAGCGGCAGGGTGAAGCGAAAGACGGTCCCGCCTCCCGGCGCGGGCTCCGCCCAGATGCGCCCGCCATGGGCTTCCACGATCGTGCGCGAGATGGACAGGCCGACGCCGAGCCCCGCGGGCTTGGTGGTCATGAACGGCTGAAACAGCCGCTCGGCGGCCTCCGGCGCGATGCCTGTGCCCGTATCCGTCACGGCGAGCGTCGCCATCCCTCCCGCTGAGATCGAACTGGAGATGGTCAGCTCCTTGCGATCCGTCTCTTCCATCGCATCCATCGCGTTGCGAACCAGATTGATGAGCACCTGCTGCACCTGAACCTTGTCCGCAAGCACGTACTCCGCCGCCGGGTCGAGCGCTATCCGGACATGGATTCCCTTCTGCTTCGCGCCGACGAGCGCCAGCGCATTGGCTTCCTCGACGAGCTTGGCGAGGTTCTCGACCTGCTTCTCCGATTCGCCACGCGCCACGAGCTCCCTGAGCCGCCGGATGATCTCTCCTGCGCGTTGCGCCTGATCGGCGGCCTGGTCGAGCGCCGCCGAGATTTTCCCCGCATTGCCGGCGGCATCCGCCTGCAACAGGCGCCGCGAGCCGCCGAGATAGTTGATGACCGCCGACAGCGGCTGGTTAAGCTCATGCGCCAGAGTCGACGCCATCTCGCCGAGCGCCGTGAGGCGCGACATGTGCTGCAGTTCCGATTGAAGCTCCTGCAGCCGGGCCTCGGTCTCCTGCCGCTCGGACAGGTCGCGCACGAACCCCGTGAAGAAGCGCTCCGATCCCGTGCGGACCTCGCCGACCGAAAGCTCGATCGGGAAGGTCGAACCGTCTCCGCGCTCGCCGAGCACCACCCGCCCGATTCCTATAATCCGGCGTTGGCCTGTCGCATGATAGCGCGCCAGATAGGCGTCGTGCTGGTCGCGGTAGGGCTGTGGCATCAGTATCTTGACATTGCTGCCGATCGCTTCGGACGCCGGCCGGCCGAACATCCGCTCGGCCGCGGCGCTGAACTCGCGAATGATCCCGTTGTCGTCGATGACGATCATGGCATCCGGCACGGTGTCCAGGATCGACCGGAGATGCGCCTCCCGGGCGCGCAGGGTCTCGGCGAGCTGGGCCGCCGACTGCCTCGTGCCGACGATCCAGTGGCCGAGAGCGACCAGGGCCCCGCTTACGGCCACGTACACCATGGACTCGACGGCCTCGCTCGTTCCGAGCGGAAAGCCGCCCGAGAAGGCCGCGGCCCCGATGACGAGCCCCGTTGCCGCCGCGACGACCCCTGGGCCGATCCCCCCAAGGAGGCCCGCGATTGCTACTGCCGGTATGAAGAAGAGATAGGTCGCGTCGTTGCCGAGCGGCTCGTCCAGGGCGAGCCGAAGCAGGAAGAGAAGGCCGACCGCGCCCAGCGCGGCGAGGTACCATTCGACCGAGCCGCGCGGCCAGAAGTAGGTCACCCGCCCCGCTTCCATCTCGCTCTTCGTTCCCGGTGCCTGCCTCGACCTGAATGCCCTCCCGGCTCCGCGAGGGCAAGTGCCCAAACGGGTCGGCCCCACGCTACGTAGAATTCCGTAAGGCGAACACCTGAATTTTCGGATCCGGCACGCCTGCCTACGGTCATGCCCAGCAAGACACGCCAAACCGAAGGGGTCACGACCATGACAGCCGAGTTTCAGATCGAGCCACGGTTTCGCGCCAACCAGAGCGGCCTGCGGCTCACGCATGAAGCGCTGCCGGCCAATCCGCTGTCCGACCTGTTCGCCATGACGGGTGCGACACTGCGTCTCGCCCGCAACGAAGAGCTATACGGCGAGGACGAGCCCGCGGAATACGCCTATCAGGTCGTTTCCGGCACTGTCCGCACCTGCCGTTTTACCGCCGACGGCCAGCGCCAGATCGTTGCCTTCCACCGCAAGGGCGACGTCTTGGGACTCGGGATCGGCAACACGCACCGCTTCGCCGCCGAAGCTGTGACTGACGCAACGGTGCTGATGGTTCGCCGGAGCGCCGTGCTGGCCGCCGCCGCGCGGGACGTCGCCGTCTCGCGGGCGCTCTGGGAGCACGCGGCGGCTGAGAACGCACGCGCGGAGGAGCATTCGCTGTTGCTGGGGCGGCGGTCGGCCGGGGAACGGGTCGCTTCGTTCCTGCTCGACTCCGCCAGCCGGAGCGAAGACGGCATCGTCGAGCTGCCGATGTCGCGGCAGGACATCGCCGATTATCTCGGCCTCACGATCGAGACGATCTCCCGCACACTCACGCAGTTCGAGCGCGACAGGCTCATCCGGATGCAATCGGCCCGACGTATCGGACTGGCGAGCGGTTCCGCCCTGAAGCAGCTCGCGCGAGGTGCATGACACTCTTGCGGCGAGGCCCGCGTGTATTTCCTCCCACGCTACCGGGCCTCCTGAGCCGCATCCATCCCTCCCCGCAGCAAGTCGGGGAGGGGTGGCTCTTTGTTACTCTCCCACCGCGCTCGCCATGACCGCCGGAATACCGAGGCCCGACAGCGCGCGGCGGGTTTCGGCGACCGAGCCCTGCACGTCGATGCCCCGGCAGGCGTCCTCCACGACCACGACGCGAAAGCCTTGCGCGTGGGCGTCTTCGGCCGAATAGCGCACGCAGAAATCGAACGCGAGGCCAGCCAGGAACACGCGCTCGAAGCCGCGCTCGCGGAGATAGCCGGTAAGGCCGGTCGGGGTACGATGGTCGTTCTCGAAGAATGCCGAGTAGGAGTCGATGTCGCGCCGGTAGCCCTTGCGGACGATGAGCTCGGCGTGGGGAATGTCGAGATCGTCGCGGAACGCCGCGCCGCGCGTGCCCTGGACGCAATGGTCCGGCCAAAGAATCTGCGGACCGTAGGAAACCTCGATAACGTCGTAGGGCTTCTTGCCCGGATGGCTGGATGCGAAGGACTGGTGCCCCGCGACATGCCAGTCCTGCGTCAGCAGCACATGCGGGAACCGCGCTGCCAGACGATTGACGACGGGAACGACCTCGTCTCCCCTGGGCACCGCAAGCGCGCCGCCCGGACAGAAGTCGTTCTGGATGTCGACCACGAGCAGAACGTCGCGGGCGGAAGGCGTGAACTCGGTCACAGCGAATCCTCCTTCTGCATTTGGGCGAGCCGGCGGTCCGTCTCCTCTGCGACCTCCCTGAGACGCGCGCCGACGGTCACGGGGTAGGGCGGTGCGGATCGAAGTTCCCGAAGATGCTCGGGCAGGCGCTCCAGCTCTCGCCGCGTGTGCTCGCGGATCTCCCCGAGTGTGGGCGGCGGGGCCGTCCTGCGGCCTTCCGCCATGACGTGTCGCAGCAACGCTTCGCCGCCGGGCGCGTCGTCGTCGGTCGTCAGCACATCGCCGTTCATGCGACCGTCCGCGCCGTAGCTCCGGAACACCTGCTTCCGTCCCGGCCAGGTCGCCTTTCCCGACGAGTGCTTGCGGCGCGGCCGGCCCGCATATTCCTGAAGCTTGTACGCGCAATCGAGTGCGGGGTGGTCGGTCGATACCGTAAGGCTCGTGCCGACGCCGAAGCCTGCGATCGGAGCGCCGGTCGCCACCAGCGACAGGATCGAGTATTCGTCGAGCCCGCCGCTGGCAAAGACCGTGACGTCCCGGAGCCCGCCCTCGTCGAGTATCCTGCGGACGCTCCTCGAAAGCTCCCCGAGATCGCCGCTGTCGAGACGCACGCTGCGAATCGTAATGCCCTGCGCCTTGAGTCGCGGCGCCAGCGCCACGACTTTCCGCGCTGCGGCCTCGGTGTCGTAGGTGTCGATCAGGAGCGTGAGGTTTTCCGGACGGGCACGCGCGAAATCCTCGAAGGCGGCCGTCTCGCTGTCGTGCGCCTCCACGAAGGAGTGCGCCATGGTCCCGAAGGTGGGAATCCCGAAAGCCCGTTCGGCCAGCAGGGTGGCGGTGCCGTCGAAACCCGCGATGTAGCTTGCGCGTGCGGCCAACAGCCCCGCCTCGGCGCCATGCGCGCGGCGCAGACCGAAATCGACGAGCCGCCGCCCGCGCGCCGCGAGCACCATTCGTGCCGCCTTGGAGGCCACGAGCGACTCGAAATGCAGGAGATTGATGATCCGCGTTTCGACGAGTTGCGCCACCGGCAATGGTGCCATCACCCGCACGATCGGCTCGTTCGGAAAGAACGCGGTGCCCTCCGGCATGGCGTAAACGTCGCCCGTGAAACGGAGGGCGGCGAGATAGTCGATCATCCCGGCGGAGAAGCGGCCGGTACCCTTGAGCCAGTCGAGCTCGTCCGGGCGGAAGCGCAGACCTTCCAGGAATTCCAGTACCTGTTCGAGGCCTGCCGCGATCAGGAAGCCGCGGTCGTCGGGCAGCTTGCGAACGAAGAATTCGAAGACGGCGGTATCGGTGAGGCCGCGCGCGAAATAGGCCTCGATCATGTTGAGCTGATAGAGATCGGTGAGCAGAGCGCTGCCGGCCGCGTCCATCGGTGCCGCGTCTCCCCCGCGTGACGGATGCTCTACGGCCTTCAAGACTGCGCTCCTCGCGAGCCGGCGTCTAGAGCCTGTTCAGCTCGAACTCCTCGCACGACCGCCCGCTCATCGCCAGGCCCTCCTCGAGGAAGTCGCCGAGAAGCGGTATGCCGAGCAGGTAGTTGGCGGTCTTTTCGTTATGCGCGGCCGCTGCATCGCGCCGCGCCGTCTCCCAGTCCTCGGGTTCGTAGTCGCCGCGCCCAAGCCAGGTAAGCGCAACGAGATCGATCTGCTCGTCCTCGCTGAGAGAATCGATGAACGACGTCAGCTCTTCCATCACCGGGTCGTCGGCGCGGTCCGCCAGCACCTCGATGTCCTTGTCGTCGGAGGGATTGGAACCGGGATCGGAGAGGGGCGCTTCCTCCTTCGCATCGAACTCGCGCGCCTTGATGATGATGAAGCAGACTTTTTCCGACGATATGGCCAACGGAAGGTCCGGGGGAGATTCGTCGTGGACCTTTGCCTGCATGTTGCGCTCCTTGAGATATGGCGTGTATTTCGCCCGTTTGCAGCGCGGCGGCGTTGCGGCAGATCAACCGCCGCGAATTGTCGTCGCCGCACCATGTCGTCGCACCGTTTTTGACTCCGATCAACGTGCCGCGCATCGTGAACACTATGGTGTTTATGCCCGGTGCGGAGGCAAGGTTGGCGAAGCGGGCGGCGAAACGCCCCTCAGGACGCGGAACCGGCCAGGCGATGAACCGACCTACCGTTGAAACATCGGGCGCGAACCCGCGCTTGCCCGACGAGCGCCCCAGAGGAGACTCCAGGGTGGAAGCCGGACGGCGCGGGTTTCGTTCTGTCTGGGTCTCACGCGAGGTTAGCGCGTGAAGCCGGCGCTCCGGTTCCTCGGCACGCGGGGCGAAATCCCGATCCGCACGCGCCGGCACAGACGCCATACCTCACTGCTCCTGAAATCGGGCGGCTTGTGCGTGATGATCGACCGGGGCGCCGACTGGCTGCGGCTGCCGCCGGGGCTCCGGCCCGACGCCATCGTGCTCACCCACGCGCACCCCGACCATGCCTTCGGTCTCGCCGGCGGAGCCGAATGTCCGGTTTTCGCGACGGAGGCGACGCTTGGCAATCTCGCGGCGTTCCCGCTTGCCGATCGGCGAGTGGTGCAACCCGGCAAGCCGTTCCGACTCGGCGGATTTCGTTTCGAAGCCTTCCCGCTTGAACATTCCCTGCGCGCTCCGGCGGTCGGCTACCGGATCTCGGCCGGCCGGCGGCGCGTCTTCTATTGCCCGGACGTAGCATGGATCCCGGACCGCCGGCGGGCTATCGGTGGGATCGACCTGTATATCGGGGACGGGGCAACGGTGTCGCGACCCATGGTCCGAAAGGCCGGCCCCCGGCTCTACGGCCACGCTTCCATCCACGCGCAGATCGGCTGGTGCGCAAAGGCGGGCGTGACGCGGGCGATATTCACCCATTGCGGCAGGGGCATTGTCGGCGGCGATGGCCGCCGGCTGGCAGTACTGGTGCGGCGGATGGGGAAGGAGCGCGGCGTCGACGCTCGGATCGCCCACGACGGATGGGAGATCCCGTTCCCCTGACTGCGGTCAGAGGCTCATTTCGGGCTCCGGCGCGGCGCGTTCCTTCACGGGCTCGGGTATCTCGGTCATGGTTGCCTCGGTGAGGAGGAGGACGCTCGCCACCGATACGGCGTTTTCCAGCGCGATGCGCACGACCTTCGCCGGGTCCACGATGCCGGCCTCGACCAGATCGACATACTCCTTGCGCGCCGCGTCGAAACCCTCATTGCCCTTGCCGGCCATCATGCGCGCCACGACGACGCCGCCGTCCACGGCGGAGTTTTCCGCGATCTGCCGGGCGGGCGCCTCGAGTGCCCGCTTCAGAATCTGGACGCCCGTCCGCTCGTCGCCCTCGCACTTCGCCTCCTCGCGCGCCACCGCCTCGATGCAGCGGATGAGGGCGAGTCCGCCGCCCGGCACGATGCCCTCCGCGACGGCGGCCTTGGTGGCGCTGATGGCGTCGTCGAGCGCCTCCTTCTTGGATTTCATTTCGGCCTCGGTCGCCGCCCCGGCGCGGATCACCGCCACGCCGCCGGAGAGCTTGGCGAGGCGCTCCTGCAGCTTCTCCCGATCGTAGTCGCTGGTCGTATCCTCGATCTCGCGCCGGATCTGGGCGATGCGTGCCTCGATCGCCTGCTTGTCGCCCTTGCCGCCCACGACGGTCGTGGTTTCCTTGTCCGCCACGACCCGCGCTGCGCTGCCGAGCTGTTCGAGAGTGACGTGTTCCAGTTTCAGGCCGATGTCGGGCGAAATCACCTGCGCGCCCGTCAGGATGCCGATGTCCTGCAGCATTGCCTTGCGCCGGTCGCCGAAGCCGGGCGCCTTCACCGCGCAGACCTTCAGCACCCCGCGAAGCTGGTTGACGATGAGCGTGGCGAGCGCCTCGGCCTCCACGTCTTCGGCCACGACGAGCAATGGCCGACCGGACTTGGCGACCTGCTCCAGCAGCGGCACCAGGTCGCGCAGCGCCCCGATCTTGAGGTCGGAGAGGAGAATGAGCGGCTCCTCCAGCACGGCCTCCATGTGCTCCGCATCGGTGACGAAATAGGGGGAGATGAACCCGCGGTCGAACTGCATGCCTTCGACGACTTCGAGCGCGGTCTCGGTGGTCTTGGATTCCTCCACCGTAATGACGCCCTCGCCGCCGACCTTCTCCATGGCTTCCGCCACCAGCTCGCCGATCGCCGGATCGTTGTGCGCCGAGATGGTGGCAACCTGCGCCTTCTCCTTGCGCGTCCTGACCGGGCGCGCCATGGCCTTGAGGGCCTCGACGGCGGCCTTGAGACCGCGATCGAGCCCGCGCTTGAGGTCGATGGCGCTCGCACCCGCTACAACGTTGCGCACGCCGTCGGCGAGGATTGCCTGCGCGAGAATGGTCGAGGTGCTGGTGCCGTCGCCGACCGCGTCGCCCGTTTTCTCGGCGGCCTGCTTGAGTACGCGCGCGCCGAGATTTTCCTCCGGGTCCTTGAGATCGAACTCCTTCGCGATCGTCACCCCGTCGTTGCAGACGATGGGAGCGCCCCACTTCCTTTCGATCAGCACGGATTTGGATTTGGGGCCGAGCGTCACGCGGACGGCGTCGGAGAGCTGTGTTGCCCCGCGAAGGATCTTCTCGCGCGCCGCGGACCGGAAGATGACCTGTTTGTGTGCCATGGGCGTGTCCCGGAGTTTGCAGCAGGGGAGGGTGCCGCCTGCCGGTGTCTGGCCCTTGCCGCGTGCGCACTCTAGGCTTGGCGCCTTCCGCCTCCTTGACCTGCGTCAACGGGAGACGCCGGGCGGCCAGGCCGCGGCCGCGACCCTGCTCGCGCGGCGGGAAACCATTTGTTCAGTTTGTTCGGTTTTGCTGGGACCATGGCGACCCTTCTCGGCCGATCGCTGTTCCCGCATGTCCTGTCGCGCGCACGATTCCACCGCCGCCCGGCACGCAGCAGGCTGCCGCCGCTGCCCGCGATACTGCTGGCGAGCGGCATAGTCGGCGCCGCGCTGTCCATGGGCTCCTGGCCGGAAAGCACCGATTTAGCGGTCAGGGAGGTGTCAGCCACCTATGCGCCCGCGCATTTTTCGATGTGCAGCCGGCCGCCGCACCGCAACTGCGTGATCGATGGCGACACGTTCTACCTGGGCCGGCAGTCCATCCGCATCGCCGACATCGATGCGCCGGAAGTGAGTCCGCCTCGCTGTATCCGTGAAGCCGATCTCGGCGCGCGCGCGACGGATCGGCTCTACGAGCTGCTGAATGCCGGGCCCTTCGAGCTGCGCGGCAGCCGCACCGACCGCTACGGCCGACAGCTCCGGACCGTGTACCGGGACGGCCGCTCGCTCGGCGACGTGCTCGTGTCGGAAGGACTCGCGCGCAAATGGACAGGCCGGCGCGAGCCGTGGTGCTGACCGCGTTTCCTTGACTCGCGAATCCACGCTGCTTAAATCGCCTCGTTTTCCGCTGTTGGACGGGCGCGTAGCTCAGCGGGAGAGCACTCCCTTCACACGGGAGGGGTCACAGGTTCAATCCCTGTCGCGCCCACCATCGCCGCCCTTCCGCACCGCCGCTACGGCATCCCAGAGCTGGGCGAAGTCGCTGACGATGCGGTCGGGAGCGAGGTCCTCGACCGGCACCGTCGTGTAGCCATAGTCGACCGCCACGATCGGCACGCCGGCCGCACGAGCCGTGGCGATGTCGGTCTCCGAATCGCCGACCATGATTGCATCCGACATGTCGCCGCCGGCGCGGTGCACCGTCTCGATGAAGGCGCGCGCGTCGGGTTTCGATGCGGGCAGCGTGTCGAAGCCGCAGATGGCGGCGAAATGGCGCGACAGGCCGAGCCGGTCGAGCAAGATGCGCGAGAGCCGCTCCAGCTTGTTGGTGCAAACGGCAAGGATCCAGTCCGCCTCGGCAAAGCGCACCAGCGTGTTCACGACATTGGGAAAGGGGCGGCTCTCGTCGGCGATATGCCGCTCGTAGTGATCGAGATACTCCTTGTAGAGCGCGTCGATCTGCTCCGGCGCGCGCGTAACGCCGTTCGCCGCGAAACCGCGGACGATCAGGGCCTTCGCCCCATGTCCGATCAATGCGCGCGCCTGATCTAGCGGAACCGGATCGAGTCCCTCCTTCGCAAGAATGACGTTGAGCGTCGTGGTGAGATCGATGGCGGTGTCGACGAGTGTGCCGTCGAGATCGAGGACCAGCGTCGGCCGTGGACGCTTCATGACGGCGGAAGGGCTCACGTCGAAAAGCGCGCCATGGCCGCGGCGAAGGCGATTACCAGCACGAGGAAGAATCCCTCGGCGTGCATGAGCCTACGCATGATCCGCACCTCGTTGTCGGCGGGAACGAACGCCGGATCGCGGCGAACCTGGCGCCCCCAGTCGACAATGCGCAGCGTCGGCCCGATCGAAATCAGCGCCACGATCGCAAAAGCGGAGATCTTCGCCCAGAAAGAATGATTGCCGAGATAGTAGTCGGCGCCCTTCGCGCCCCAGAATACGCGGGCGAAGCCGGCAAGGAGGATGAGACCGGCGACGATGCCATAGGCGATATCGTATCTGCCGAGCCGCCGCACCTCGGCTGCCCCGATGCCCGGCCGCATGAGCGCGATCTCGACGGCGAGTATCCCGACAAGCGAGAAGACCAGCACGTGGTGCAGGAGGGCGAGGACGAAGTCGGCGACCATGATTGCCCGTGGGAGATTCGAGGAGCGACGTGGATAGCATGCCGGCGCATTGCGTGTTAATCACCCGCGCCACGAACGGGGCGGCTTCGGACTCCGGAATGAACGACGAACTGAAGCGAAAGGCGGCGCTCGCGGCGCTCGACGAGGTCCGTCCCGGCATGCGTCTCGGTCTGGGTTCGGGATCGACGGCGGCCCATTTCGTCCGCGGGCTGGGCATGCGGGTGCGCGAAGGCCTTTCGGTCGTCTGTGTCCCGACATCGGAAGCCACGGCGCGTCTCGCGCAGGCCGAGGGCATACCGCTGACCGTGCTCGACGACCTGCCGGACCTCGACCTGACTGTGGATGGTGCCGACGAAATCGACCGCAAGCTCCGCCTGATCAAGGGCGGGGGCGGGGCGCTGCTTCGGGAGAAGATCGTCGCCGCCTCCTCCCGGCGTGTCATAATTGTCGCCGACGCCTCCAAACTGGTGGAGACCCTCGGCGCGTTTCCCTTGCCGATCGAGGCCGAGCGGTTTGGTTTGGGTTCGACCCGCCGGAGAATCGAGCGAATCGCGGGAAGACTGGGGCTGACCGGTGAGTTAAGGCTGCGGCGCGAACCCGACGGGACCCTCTTCGTTTCCGACGGCGGAAATGCAATCATAGATGCATCTTTTGGCCGTATTCCCGATCCAGAAGCCTTGGCCGCAGCGTTGGATGGGGTCCCGGGGGTAGTCGATCATGGCCTCTTTCTGGGTCTAGCGTCGAACGCCGTCATCGCCCACGAGACGGGCATAGAATGGCTCGGCGGGTGAGCCGGCAATTTCCGACCAGGAGCTTGGTGAACATGATGTCCCGTGTCTTGACCGGTCTGCGGCGCGCCGCGTTCGTCGCCGCATTGATCTTTGTACCGCTGGCGACTGCAACCGCTCAGGCGCAGTCGGGCGAGGAAATCTCCCAGTCCCATCTTGCCGCCGCCCTCGATGCCGTGAAGAACGGCCCGGACGCGAGCCGGCTCAACGATATCCTGCCCGGGCTTATGCTTCAGGCGCAGAACCAGCTCATTCAGCTCCGCCCCGATCTCCACAAGGAGATCATCGACGCGGTGGAAGCCGTTGCGCTGAAGCTGGCGCCCCGCCGCGCCGAGCTTGACACTGACCTGGCGCGCGTCTGGGCGCGGAACTTCAGCGAGGAAGACCTGAAGGCGATTGCCGCCTTCTACAAGTCGCCGGCCGGAAAGAAGCTCGCCGAGGTAGGCCCCAAGGTGGTCGGCGAAACCGTGCAGGCGACGCGCCAGTGGTCGAATCGCGTCGGCGAGGAGCTTCTCGAGAAGTCGCGCGAGGAACTGAAGCGGCGCAACGTCGATTTCTGATCGCGGCGGACGGCGTTCCGTCGCGATGCCCGCGCACGACTTCGATCTTTTCGTCATAGGCGGCGGCTCTGGCGGCGTCCGCGCCGCACGCGTGGCCGCCGGCTATGGCGCCCGGGTGGCGCTCGCAGAGGAGTACCGCATCGGCGGGACCTGCGTCATTCGCGGCTGCATTCCGAAGAAGCTGCTCGTCTACGCCTCGCGCTTTCCCGACGAATTCGAGGATGCCGTCGGCTTCGGCTGGACGCCGGGCAAAGCGAAATTCGACTGGCAACGTCTCATTGCCCGCAAGGATGCCGAGATCGACCGGCTGAACGCGGCCTACACGCGGACGCTGGAGAATGCGGGGGTCACGATCGTCCGCTCCCGCGCCGAGATCGAGCATCCGCACCGCATCCGGCTGACGGGCGAGGACCGTGTCGTCACCGCCGAAACAATCCTGATCGCCGCAGGCGCCGTGCCGCATATCGATCCCGATCTTGCCGGCGCCGAGCATGTCATAACATCGAACGAGATGTTCCATCTCGAGAAGCAGCCGAGGAAACTCGTCATTTCCGGCGGCGGCTTCGTCGCGGTGGAGTTCGCCAGCATCATGCGCGGTCTCGGCACAGAAGTGACGATGATCTGCCGCGGGGAGATCCTGCGCGGCTTCGACAACGAGATGCGCAAGGCGTTGCATCGGGCGCTGGAGGCGCGCGGCATCGAGATCGTCTGCAACGACACGATCGCGCGGGTCGAGAAGGTGCGGGGCGGCGTGGTCGGGCACTCGCGAGGCGGGCGCACCCTCGCCGCCGACCGGATTCTCCACGCCATCGGGCGCCGCCCGCACACGACCGGCCTCGGCCTGGAGAACGCAGGTGTGAAATGCGACGCGAATGGCGCGGTGATCGTCGACCGCTTTTCGCGCACGAACGTCCGCAACATCTACGCCATCGGCGACGTCACCAACCGCCTCCAGCTCACGCCCGTGGCGATCCGCGAGGGGCACGCCTTCGCCGACACCGTGTTCGGCGGAAAGCGCACGGCTGTCGATCATGAGAACGTGCCGCGCGCGGTTTTCGGGACGCCGGAGCTCGGGACGGTGGGACTGACCGAGGAGCAGGCCAAGGAGCGATATGCGGCCGTCGATGTATATCGTTCGGTCTTCCGCCCTCTGAAGAGCACCTTGTCGGGGCGCGACGAGAAGATGCTGATGAAGCTCCTCGTGGATGCCGATACGGACCGTGTGCTTGGCTGCCACATCCTCGGCCTCGACGCCGCGGAGATGGTGCAACTCGTCGCCATCGCCATGCGTCTGAAGGCGAAGAAGGCTGACTTCGACGCCACCATGGCGCTCCATCCTTCCGCGGCGGAGGAGCTGGTCACCATGCGCACGCCGTCCGAGCGCTGGCGGCGCGGCAAGTCCACCGCCGCACCCCCGCCGCCCGAGACGCCGGTGGAGGGAGTGGGGGTCTAGAGGCCTCCACCCGACGCGCAGCCGGGGTCGGCGGCACGCGCTTGCGCGGCGGGACAACAATCGAGCGCACCCGGCCGCAACCCGGTTAACCTTCCGCGTATTGGCCAAGCGCCCGCGCGCTGTGTATAAGCCTCGAAAAATCCTTGGCCATTGGCCGAACGAAACGATGAAAAAACCCTGGAGCCCCGATAGCTGGCGGTCGCGCCCTGCGGCGCAGATGCCGGCCTATCCCGATCCGGCCGCGCTCGCCGCGGCCGAAAAGCAGCTTGTGACCTGGCCACCGCTGGTTTTCGCGGGCGAGGCCCGCAAGCTGAAGAAGTCGCTCGGGGAGGTGGCGGCCGGGCGGGGCTTCCTGCTTCAGGGTGGCGACTGCGCCGAAAGCTTCGGCGAACACCACCCGGACAACATCCGCGACCTCTTCCGCGTCTTCCTCCAGATGGCGGTGGTCCTGACCTTCGCCGGCTCGATGCCGGTGGTGAAGGTCGGGCGGATCGCCGGGCAGTTCGCCAAGCCGCGTTCCGCCGATACCGAGAAGAAGGGCGACCTGGAGCTTCCGGCCTACCGGGGCGACATCGTCAACGGCATAGAGTTCGACGCCAGGAGCCGCACGCCCGATCCGGCTCGGATCGAGATGGCGTACCGGCAGTCGGCCGCCACGCTCAATCTGCTGCGCGCCTTCGCGACGGGCGGCTACGCCAATCTCGCCAACGCGCACCAGTGGATGCTGGGCTTCGTCAAGGACAGCCCGCAGAGCCACCGCTATCAGGAGATCGCCGACCGCATTTCCGAGTCGGTTGCCTTCATGCGCGCCTGCGGCATCGACCCGGAGCAGCATCCGGAGATGCGAACGACGGATTTCTACACGAGCCACGAGGCGCTGCTGCTCGGCTTCGAGCAGGCGATGACACGCATCGATTCGACCACCGGCGACTGGTACGACACGTCGGGCCACATGCTCTGGATCGGCGACCGCACGCGCCAGCCGGACCACGCCCACGTCGAGTTTTGCCGCGGGATAAGGAATCCGCTCGGGCTGAAGGTCGGTCCCAGCCTGACGGCGGACGGTCTGCTCGAGCTGATCGACATTCTGAATCCGGACAACGAGCCCGGCCGGCTGACGTTGATCTGCCGCTTCGGCGCCGACAAGGTGCAGGAGAAGCTGCCCGGCCTCGTCAAGGCGGTGGAGCGCGAGGGCAAGGCAGTCGTCTGGTCCTGCGATCCCATGCACGGCAACACGATCAAGGCCGCCAACGGCTACAAGACACGGCCCTTCGAACTCATCCTGCGCGAGGTCCAGGGCTTCTTCGACGTGCACCGCGCGATCGGCACGCATCCCGGCGGGCTGCACATCGAGATGACCGGCAAGAACGTCACCGAATGCACCGGCGGCGCACGCGCGATCACCGAAGCCGATCTTTCCGACCGGTATCACACCTATTGCGACCCGCGGCTCAACGCCGACCAGTCGCTCGAGCTGGCGTTCCTCGTCGCCGATCTTCTGAAGCGCGGGCGCATGAACAACAGCGGCAAGCTGGCGGCGGCCGGCGCCTGATCGTCACGCCGCTCCGGGGAGGGGACGGTATGAAAAGGATGATCGAGGTGAAAGCGGCGGACGGCCACGTGCTTTCCGCCTACGAGGTGGCGCCGTCCGGCAAACCGCGGGGCGGCATCGCGATCGTCCAGGAGATCTTCGGCGTCAACGCGCACATCCGCAGCGTTGCGGACGGCTATGCAGCCGACGGCTATCACGTTATTGCGCCGGGATTGTTCGACCGCCACGAGCGCGGCTACGAGCGCGGCTATACGGCGGAGGAGGTCGACGCCGGCATCAAGATCGCGCGATCCATGAACCCGATGCACATGCTCCATGACCTGGAAGCGACGATCGGAAAACTTTCGGCCTACGGAAAGGTGGGGATCGTCGGCTTTTGCCTCGGAGGCTCGCTTGCCTTTCTGGCCGCCGCTCAACTGGGCGGACTTGCCTGCACGGTCGGCTATTACGGCGGCATGATCGCGGGAAATCTCGACAAGAAGCCGAAAGTGCCCGTGATGCTCCATTTCGGCGATCGGGATCCCTCGATCCCAATGGACGCGGTTGAGAAGATCAAGGCAGCGGTGGACCCGAAGCTGGTTCAGGTTTTCGTCTATCCGGGCGCCGGACACGCCTTCAACCGGTTCGGCAATGAGGCTTACCACGAGCCGAGCGCCCGGCTTGCGCGTCAGCGGACGCTGGAATTTCTGCGCCAGCATATCGGGTAGGCCACCGCAGGGGCGCCGCTCCGAACCGCCACGATGGGGCGGGGAAACTTTCGTACTTGTAATCTTTCCGCCGGATTCTTGTCACAATCGAATCCAATCTCCCGCGCCCGGAATCCAGGCGGGAGTCTTTTCATCCATGGAATTGCGCTTCAGAAACGCATTGCTTGCCACAATGCCGGTTGTGGCGCTGCTCATCCTGACACCTGCCGCCGACGCTCAAACGCCGACGTCCACCGGCACGGCAAGCGAGGCGGCGCTGACGGGCCTTTGGCTCACGACGGATTTTCCAGATTTCACCGGCCATCCCGGAACTGCCTCGGAAATCCCCGTTTCCCTGGTGCAGAGGGGATTGCCGCCACGGCGCGTCGGACTCTCCGTCAATGGAATCCCGGATGACTGGCAATGGGAGATCACCGGCGCTGGCAAGGCGGTTTCGGCAGCCATGGTCGGCACCGACGCCACCACCAACCTGACTCTGAAGGTGACCCCGCCCGCGGGCGCCGAAAGGACGACGTACCGTTTTACAGTTGTTGGTAAGACGGAAGGCGCGCCGGTCGAACTGCCGATCGCCCTCACGCTGACCGCCGCCGAGCCGGCGCAGCTCACGCTACGCCCGAAGCTGCCGGCGCTTCGCGGAACGCCGAACTCGAACTTCGATTTCCAGGTCGAGGTCAGGAACGAAGGCGGAGAAGACACCGTCGTCAATCTCCTGTCGCAGGCACCCAACGGCTTTCAGGTCACGTTCAAGGAGCAATACGGCTCCCAGGAACTGACCAGCCTGCCGCTCAAGGCCGACGAGAGCCGGACGGTCTCGGTGTCCGTCCGCCCACCGAACGCAATAGCTGCCGGCCAGTACCCGGTCGCCATTCGCGCCGCTAACGACAGGATATCGGCCGACGCCGGCCTGATGCTCGATGTAACCGGCCGCCCGTCCCTGGCAATCGAAGGGCCGGAGGGCCGCCTTTCCGGGAGCGCAACTGCGGGCGAGGAACGCAGCTTTACATTCACGCTGACCAACAGCGGCAGTGCGCCCGCGCGCAACGTCAGACTCTCCTCGACCGCGCCGCAGGGATGGAAGGTGGCGTTCGAGCCGGAAACGATTCCGGAGATCGGCGCGGGCGATCGTCCGGAGGTCGCCGTCCGCATTACGCCCTCGGACAAGGCGATCGCGGGTGACTATGTGGTGCGCGTGAATGCCGCCGGCGATACCGTCTCCGACAATGTCAGCTTCCGCGTGACGGTATCCACATCGACCTGGTGGGGTCTGATCGGTCTCCTCGTGATCGCCGCGGCCGTTGTCGTGCTTGCCACGGCCGTGACGCGGTACGGACGGCGATGAGCCCCGTCATACAGGCAACCGGCCTGACCAAGCGCTACGGTCGCGCGGTTGCCGTTGGCGGCGTCGATTTCGAGATCGAGAAGGGCGAGATTTTCGGTCTGCTCGGCCCCAACGGATCGGGAAAAACGACAACCATTCTCCTGCTGCTCGGGCTCACGGAGCCGACTGCGGGAAGCGTGCGGGTTCTCGGCTTCGATCCGCTGCGCCAGCCGCTCGAGGTGAAGCGCCGCGTCGGTTATCTGCCGGACACGGTGGGCTTCTACGATACGCTCACCGCCCGCGAGAATCTCGCCTACACGGCGCGGCTTGCGGGCCTCCGCGCCGCCGAGGCAGGCCCGCGCATCGAGGAGTCGCTCAGATACGTTCGGCTCACCGATGTCGCCGATCGGCGGGTGGGCACCTTCTCGCACGGCATGCGGCAAAGGCTGGGACTGGCCGAAGTGCTGGCCAAGCGCGCCGAGATCGCCATCCTCGACGAGCCGACGTCCGGTCTCGACCCGCAATCGACACAGGAGCTGCTCGAGCTGATCGTGAAGTTGTCGGGCGAGGGCATGACGATCGTCCTCTCCTCGCACATGCTCGAAATGGTCGAGACGATCTGCCACCGCGTGGCTCTGTTCAATCGCGGCCGCATCGGTCTGGCCGGAACCGTCTGCGACCTTGCGAGCCAGGTGCTCGTCGGCACGCATGTCGTGGAGGTGGAGGCCGAAGGGATCGACCTTGCGGCCGCGCTGCAATCGACGCCGGGGGTGACGAAAGTTGCAAGGCTCGGCAACGGCTCATGGCGCGTGGATGCCGATCGAGACCTGCGGCCCGAGATCGCGCGGGCAGTGGTGACGGCAAACGGCGCATTGCGCAACATGACCATCCGCCAGGCGTCGCTGAACGAGGTTTATGCACGTTTCTTCACGGAGGCAAACCATGTCGCGGCGTGAAGGCTCGCCGTTCACGGGTGTCGCTTCCATCGCGCTGAAGGAGGCCGCCGACCATCTCACGAGCGCCCGCATGCATCTGTCGATGCTGCTGGTTCTGTTGACGGCCCTTGGCTCGGTCTATGCGGCCATCGGCCAGTTGAAGGAGACCGTGTCGGAGGATCCGTTCCTCTTTCTGCGGCTGCTCACGACGGCGCAGGAGCCGCTGCCGTCCTTCGTGGCGTTTCTCGCTTTCCTGCTGCCGCTCGTGGCCATTGCCCTCGGCTTCGATGCAATCAACGGCGAATACAACCGCCGTACCATGTCGCGCATCCTTTCGCAGCCGATCTACCGGGACGCGCTGCTGGCCGGCAAGTATCTCGGGGCATTGCTGATAATCGGCATATGCCTCGTGACGCTGTTTCTTCTGGTGACGGGCATGGGCATTCTTCTGCTCGGCCTGCCGCCAAGCGGCGAGGAAATCCTGCGCGCGTTCGCCTTCCTGCTCATTGCGCTGGTCTACGCCGGTGTGTGGTTGGCGGCGGCGATCCTCTTCTCTGCGGTTTTCCGCGCGCCCACTACCTCCGCCCTGGCCGCGCTCACCCTGTGGCTCGTGCTGACGGTCTTCTGGTCGATCGTCACGCCGATCGCGGCGCGAGCCTTCGTGCCGGACGACCCGCTCGACCCGGAAACCACTGTCCGGCAGCTCGAAGCAGCCAAGGCGATCGGCCGCCTTTCGCCGAATACGCTTTTCGGTGAGATGACCCTCGCCATCCTGAACCCGGCCACCCGGACGCTCGGCCTGCTGTTCCTGCGCGACCTCGATCTGGCGGTGGTGGGATCGCCGCTACCTTTCGGCCAGAGCCTCGTGCTTGTCTGGCCGCACTTCGCCAGCATGATCGCCGCGCTGCTGGTTGTGTTCACGATCGCCTACGTCGTGTTCCAGCGGCAGGAAATCCGGGCATAGGCGGAAGCCTGGGCCGGCAACGGGAACGCGGCCCCCGATCGCGGGTCCGTTGCCCCTCATCACGCCGCGCGCTACACCCGCGCCATGGCGCGCCAGATCGAAGACACCCTCCGCATCGCCGTCGGCCAGCTCAACCCCGTCGTCGGCGATGTCGCCGGCAACCTGGCGCTCGCGCGGAAGGCGCGCGCGCAGGCCGCGGAGGGTGGCGCCGACCTGCTTGCGCTGACCGAACTCTTCATCGCCGGTTATCCGCCGGAGGACCTCGTGCTGCGGCCATCGTTCCAGCGCGCGTGCCGCACGGCGGTCGAGACGCTCGCAAGGGACACCGCCGACGGTGGGCCCGGCGTCGTCATCGGCACCCCTTGGGTGGAGAATGGCAAGGTCTACAACGCTGCCGTCCTGCTCGATGCCGGCACGGTTCAGGCGGTGCGCACCAAGGTGGAGCTGCCGAATTATGGCGTCTTCGACGAGGTTCGCGTGTTCGCTCCGGGTCCCTTGCCCGGGCCCGCGGGCTTCCGCGGCGTGCGCCTCGGCCTGCCGATCTGCGAGGACATCTGGGCGGAACAGGTTCCCGAATGTCTGGCCGAGACCGGGGCGGAATTGCTCATCGTGCCGAACGGCTCGCCCTACTGGAAAGGCAAGGCGGAGCAGCGCATCGGGGTCGCGGTGGCGCGCGTTGTCGAGACGGGATTGCCGATCGTCTACCTCAACCAGAACGGCGGACAGGACGAACTGGTCTTCGACGGCGGCTCGTTCGGCCTCAATGGCGACCGGTCGCTCGCCTTCCAGCTTCCGCAGTTCGTGGAAGCGGTGACCCTTGTGGACTGGCGGCGGGATGGCAACGGAAAATGGCATTGCAGCGGCGGCCCGAAAGCGATCCTGCCGGGAATGGAGGAAGCCAACTGGCGTGCCTGCATGCTGGGGCTGCGCGACTATGTCGACAAGAATGGCTTTCCCGGCGTGGTGCTCGGGCTCTCCGGCGGTATCGATTCCGCTGTGACGGCGGCAATTTCGGTCGATGCGCTGGGACCGCAGCGCGTGCACTGCGTGATGCTTCCCTACCGCTACACGTCGAACGAGAGCCTGAACGATGCGGCGGCGGTCGCCGAGGCATTGGGCGTGCGCTATGACATCCTGCCGATCGCCGCGCCGGTGGAAGGCTTCGAAACTGCGCTGAAGCCGGTCTTCGACGGCCTGCCGCGCGACATTACCGAGGAGAACATACAGTCGCGCGCACGGGGCACCATGCTGATGGCGATCTCCAACAAGTTCGGCTCGATGCTGGTCACGACCGGGAACAAGTCGGAAGTGTCGGTGGGATACGCCACGCTCTACGGCGACATGAACGGGGGCTTCAATCCGGTGAAGGACCTCTACAAGACCGAGGTCTATCGTCTTGCGCGTTGGCGGAACGCCAACCGTCCGCAGGACGCGCTCGGACCGGCGGGCCGGATCGTTCCGGAAAACGTCATCACCCGCGCACCCACCGCGGAACTCCGGGAGAATCAGACCGACCAGGACACATTGCCGCCCTACGACATCCTGGACGCGATTCTCGAATGTCTCGTCGAGGAGGAGCTGCCAGTGGCGGACATCGTCGCCCGCGGCTTCGACCGCGGTACGGTCGAGAAGGTGGAGCGGATGCTCTACGCCGCCGAATACAAGCGCCGCCAGGCGGCGCCGGGGGTGAAGATCACGCGCAAGAACTTCGGCCGCGACCGGCGCTATCCGATCACCAACAGGTTTCGGGAGCGGGGATAGGGGCTCCAACCGGAAGCGTCAGGCCAACACGGCTTCCGGCCGCCTGCCTCAGCCTCAGCCCCTCACACCCGCGTCGGCCTCATCCGGCCCGACGGCGACAGGCCGGCCGGCGGTGGCGAGCACGATGACGCTCGTGCCGATCGGCACGCGGTCGTAAAGATCGATGATGTCCTGGTTGAGCAGGCGGATGCAGCCCGACGAGACGGCTTGCCCGATGCTCCAGGGCTCGTTGGTGCCGTGGATGCGGTAGAGCGTATCCTTCTTCCCCTGGTAGAGGTAAAGGGCACGCGCCCCGAGCGGGTTGTCGAGCCCGCCCTCCATGCCGTTGGCATAGGGCGCCGCGCGCGGATCGCGCTCGACCATCTCCTTCGGCGGGAACCATTTCGGCCATTTCTGCTTGCTGCCGACCGTGGCGCCGCCGCTCCAGCCGAACCCCTCGCGCCCGACGCCGATGCCGTACCGGAGCGCCATCCCGTCCTCCTGCACGAGGTAGAGGAATCGGTCGCCCGGATCGACGACAATCGTTCCGGGCTTGCCCGGCAGCGAATAGGGCATCGCAACCTGCTGCCGGTAGTATTGCGGGTCGATGCGGCGAAGATCGACAGCCGGCACCGGGAACGGTTCCGTGTCGATGGGGCCGTACATCGCGGCATAGACGGGATCGCCGCCGTAACGGGGCGGCGGCAGATAACGCGTGGTGGTGGCGAAGCGGGCCGAAGATTGGCAACCTGCTGCCGCAAATGCCGCCGCACCGACGAAAAAAGCACGCCGGCTGAGGCCGTGCACCGCCGGGGCGCCGGCTGCGTCCGGAATCCCGCAATCTTTCATGAACATCCCCTGCCCATCGTGCCGCGAAGAGAAGAACGCAATCCACCTCGACAGCGCCGTTCCGGTCCGTCTCCCTCACAATTCGCCCCGGTCTCGGCGCCGGCGAATTTTTCGACAATCTGCTCCCGCCGCACGGCCATTCTCGGACCGAATCTTGTCCCCGCCGTGACGAACGAACCCGCTATTGTGCATAATAGTAGGACGGTCCAACGACGCGGACGGCCGTCCCGTCCCGCTTCCTGTCCTTGCCGAGTCCTGCCACTGCCGGGTGCGAGGCGGGAGATACGGGTACCGGCGTGAACCCGTTGAACGAATTGGCGATTGTATCCGGATCGGCGCTCGCCTCGGGCCGTGCAATCGGCACGGGCGTGGCAATCGCGAGGGGCTGGACGCCGACGCCGCCGATGCGCGTGGCCGCCACCGCCGTGCGGCAGGTGCAGGCCGGATCGTAGGCGGTGCGGTACGCGAACGCATACGACTGCGCGGCGTACGGTTCGCCGGAGGTCGATACCATCGACTCGCTGTCCTCGCCCGGATTGCGGTGTGTGAAGAGCTTCACGTCCATCCCCGGGCACATCTGCCGGCATATCTGCTCGTCGCGCGGGAATTGCGAAGGAACGGTCGAGAAGCTGATCGGAAAGTAGTAGCCGTCACAGGTCCGCACGCAGAGCGTGCGGTATGTGCCGTAGTCGAGCCGCTGCTGCGGGAAGAAGTCGTCGTTCTGCTGCCAGAAGGCGCCGCTGTTCGGGGTTCCGGGAAAGATCGAGCCCATCAGCGTGTTCCGCCGGGCGTAGCCGGCATATTGGGGTCCGCAATTGTTGTGGGCGAGCGCGCGCAGTAGCCGGTCCTTCTCCCAGCTCGATCCGCCGCCCGGCCGATAGGCATATTGGTCGCGGCGGGACTCCAGCCGGGCAAGGTTCGCCTGCATCCGGTCGATCATCGCCATGAGCGCGCCGCACTTGGGCTCCGGCTTCTGGCGGAAAAACAGGAAGCCGCCGATGCAGTTCGCCCGCCGCGCCTCGGCGAGCGCGCGTTGTATCTCGCCGCGCTGCTTGCGCACCGCCTCGTCGTAGCGGGCGAAATCCGCCGGCGATCCTGCCGCGCCGCGGTCGAGATTGATGAGCGCGGCCTCGAGCTGCAGGCAT
>Ga0073934_10003572_pt1 | contig 28238 bp, 27 predicted proteins | sample LarsenN4metaG_FD_76834 | JGI IMG/M metagenome (GOLD analysis project Ga0073934, IMG submission 76834) | Hot spring sediment bacterial and archeal communities from British Columbia, Canada, to study Microbial Dark Matter (Phase II) - Larsen... ... | reverse complement strand
GGCCAAACCCGCAGCCAGTTACGCAGCACCCAGAGACGCCCCGAGTTGCTTCAATCCTTCTGGAAACAAACAGGCCTGGCTTGGCCTTAGATTGTTAACAGGCTATGCGAAGCTCAGTAATTGCCCAATCCCGCTTCTTCAAACATTGAAGCGGAATTCCATCACGTCGCCGTCTTGGACGGTGTAGTCTTTGCCTTCGATGCGGAGCTTGCCGGCTTCGCGGGCTTTGGCATGTGAACCGAGGGTGGAGAGATCGGCAAAGGCGACGGTTTCGGCGGCGATGAAGCCGCGCTCGAAGTCGGAATGGATGACGCCGGCGGCCTGGGGGGCTTTGTCGCCCACGCGGATGGTCCAGGCGCGGGTTTCTTTTTCCCCGGTGGTGAAGTAGGTGCGGAGGCCCAGGAGGTGATAGACAGCCCGGATGAGGGAGCCGACACCGGACTCGGCCACGCCGAGGTCTTTCAGGTAGGCGGCGGCTTCATCCGGGCTGAGGTCCATGAGTTCGGCCTCGATCTGGGCGCTGATGACAACGGATTCGGCACCAAGGTGGTCTTTGCAGTATTGCTCGACTTGGGCGACGCGCCGTCCGGTGGCGCTGTCCCGCTGGCCGGCGGCGATTTCCGGCAGGTCGGCTTCCTTGACGTTGCAGGCGAAGAGGGTGGATTTGCTGGTGAGGAGAAAGAAGTTTTTGGCCAGGGCGCGCTCGTCATCGCTGAGGGGGGCGTTGAGGGCGGGTTTCCCGGAGTCGAGGTGGGGCTCGAGTTTTTCCAGGACAGCCATTTCCGCCTTGGCGGTTTTGTCTCCGGATTTGGCGCTTTTGGCGGTCTTGTCCTTGCGTTTGCGGACGGCATCGAGGTCGCTGAGGATGAGTTCGGTGAGGATGACCTCGATGTCGCGGAGCGGATCGACGGAGCCGGAGACGTGGTGGATATCGGCATCCTCAAAGCAGCGGACGACCTGGATGATGGCATCCACCTCGCGGATGTGGGCGAGGAATTTGTTGCCCAGGCCCTCGCCCTGGCTGGCGCCCTGGACGAGGCCGGCGATGTCCACCATTTCGATGGCGGCAGGGACGATTTTTTGGGACTGGGAGATTTGGGAAAGGACGCCGAGGCGGGCATCGGGCACGGTGACGACGCCGACGTTGGGCTCGATGGTGCAGAAGGGGTAGTTGGCGGCTTCGGCTTTGCGGGTGCGGGTGACGGCGTTGAAGAGGGTGGATTTGCCGACGTTGGGGAGTCCGACGATGCCTGCGCGCAACATAAGGCGGAGGAGTTAAGCGGAAAGCGGATGCGGACGGAAGGGTAAAAAGCGTGCGGGAACGGTGGCCGCTTCCTTTGCCGTGATGCCTGCGGAGCCGGGAGTGGGTCAGGTTTGGAAATAGCGGGACCAATCGAGCCCGCGCATGGAACCGGTGGCGAGGAATTGCTGGTGCATGGCGAAGGCGGCACCGAGGGTGGCCGGGGTCTGGCCGTTTTTGACGTGGTCGAAGTAGCCATGGAGTTCATCGCGGAAGTCGGGATGGGCGCAGTGGTCCACGATGAGGCGGGCGCGCTCGTGGGGGTTTTTGCCGCGGAGGTCGGCCACGCCGTGCTCGGTGACGATGACCTGGACGGAGTGCTCGCTGTGGTCCATGTGGCTGACGAGGGGGACGATGGGGCTGATTTTGCCGCCTTTGGCCAGGGAGGGGCAGGTGAAGATGGAGATGTAGCCGTTGCGGGTGAAGTCCCCGGAGCCGCCGATGCCGTTCATCATGTTGGAGCCCATGACGTGGGTGGAGTTGACGTTGCCGGAGAGGTCCACTTCCAGGGCGGTGTTGACGGTGATGATACCGAGGCGGCGGACGAGTTCGGGGTGGTTGGTGATCTCCTGGGGGCGGAGGCAGAGGCGGGGCCGGTAAAAATCGAGGCTGGCGTAGATTTCCTGGAGCACGGGCGGGCTGACGGTGAGGGAGGTGCCGGTGGCGAAGAGGCATTTGCCGGAGCGGATGAGGTCGATGACGGAGTCCTGGATGACCTCGGAGAACATTTCGAAGGGGGGGATGTCCGGGTGGGCGCCGATGGCGGCGAGGACGGCGTTGGCGATATTGCCGACGCCGGACTGGAGGGGGAGAAACTCGGCGGGGATGCGTCCGGCGCGGATTTCCGCGGCGAGGAAGGAGGCGACATTCTGGCCGATGCGGGTGGTGGTTTCATCGGCGGGGTCGAAGGCGCCGACTTCGTCGGGGAGATTGGTTTCGACGATGCCGGCGATTTTGGCGGGGTCCACCTGGATCCAGGGGCGTCCGATGCGGTTGGAGCAGTTGGTGAGGGGGATGGGATCGCGGTGGGGCGGGTCCTTGGGCTCGTAAATGTCGTGGATGCCGCGGAGGGCGGCGGGGTGGGCGCGGTTGAGTTCGATGAGGACTTTGCCGGCAACGCGGCAGAAGGTGGGGGAGGCGCCGACGGAGGTGGTGGGGATGATGCGCCCGTCCTCGGTGACGTCGCAGGCCTCGATGATGGCCCAGTCGAACTTGCCGAGGAAGCCGTAGCGGACGTTCTGGGGGAGGGTGGAGAGGTGCATGTCGAAGAAGCGGGTCTTGCCGCTGTTGATGGCGGCGCGGAGGTGCTTGTTGGACTGATAGGGGGTACGCCAGGAGATGGCCTCGGCGCGGGCGAGTTCGCCATCGAGGGAATCGCCGGTGGAGGCGCCGGTGACGACGGCGACCTGGAAGGGGCGTCCGGCGGCGTGTTCGGCCTTGGCGCGGGCGGCGAGGGCGGTGGGGATGGCTTTGGCGGCGCCGGCGGGGGTGAAGCCGGAGAAGCCGATGGTGGAGCCGTTTTGGACCAGGGCGGCAGCGGATTCGGCGGTGAGGCGGGGGATGGGCATGGGAGTAGAATTAAAAATTTAAAATTAAAAATTGAGAATGATTTTTTGGTTATTTGCCGAGGGTGGCGAGGAAGTAGCCGGCTACGACGGCGGTGCCGATGACCCCGGCGACGTTGGGGCCCATGGCGTGCATGAGGAGGTAGTTGTGGGGGTCGGCGCGCTGGCCTTCGAGGTGGGAGACGCGGGCGGCCATGGGGACGGCGGAGACGCCGGCGGAGCCGATGAGGGGGTTGATGGGGTTGGAGGGGGCGAAGAGGTTCATGAGCTTGGCCATGAGGACGCCGCCGGCGGTGGAGAAGCCGAAGGCGACAACGCCGAGGCCGAGGATTTTGAGGGTGTCGGGCTGGAGGAAGCGCTGGCCGGTCATGGTGATGCCGACGGAGGTGCCGAGGAAGATGGTGATGATGTTGATGATTTCGTTCTGGGCGGATTTGACCAGGCGCTCGGTGACGGTGCATTCACGGAGGAAGTTGCCGAGCATGAGCATGCCGATGAGGGAGGCGGCGGCGGGAACGAGGAGGATGCAGGAGATGGTGACGAGGAGGCAGAAAGCGAGCTTCTCCAGGCGTCCGACGGGGCGGAGGGATTTCATGCGGATTTTGCGTTCCTTCTCCGTGGTGAGGGCGCGCATGATGGGAGGCTGGATGAGGGGGACGAGGGCCATGTAGGAGTAGGCCGCGACGGCGATGGGGGAGAGAAGGTCGGGGGCGAGGGAGGAGGCGAGGAAGATGGCGGTGGGCCCATCGGCGCCGCCGATGATGGAGATGGAGGCGGAAGCACCGTGGCCGAAGCCCATCCAGGCGGCGCCGAGGAAGGTGATGAAGACGCCGAGCTGGGCGGCAGCGCCGAGCAGCAAGGTGCGGGGGTTGGCAATGAGGGGACCGAAGTCGGTCAGGGCGCCGACGCCGAGGAAGATGAGGGGTGGGAAGATTTCCCACTCGATGCCCTTGTAGAGGTAGTGGAAGAGTCCGCCGGGTTCTTTGCTGTAAAGGGTGCCGAGGATTTCACCTTCAGTGACGGTGTCTCCGGGCTTGAAGCGGAGGTCCACAAGGCGTCCGTTGGTGCCGGCGCGGATGTCGCGGGTTTCGGTGACCGCGCCGTGGTCGCTCTGGTGCTGGAATTGGATGCGGAAGAGGAGGTCGCCCTGGAGGACTTCCTCGCGGCTGGCTTTGGGGACTTCCAGGACGAGGCCGGAGACGGGGGCCAGGAGGTCGCCGGGGGGCTCGGAGACGAGGCCTTTGGTGGGGAGGTTGGCGAGGAGGGCGCCGAAGGCGATGGGGACGAGGAGGAGGGGTTCGAAGCCTTTGTAAATGGCGAGGTAGAAGAGGATGGCGACCACGCCCCACATGACGGGCATCTGCCAGGTGAGGTGGGGGAAACCGGTCAGGTGCCAGAGGTGGAGGAGAAGGTCCATTAGGGGGATTGGAGATTTGAAATTTGAAATTTGAGATATGAAATCATCAGGTGAGGGTGATGAGGGCTTGGGCTTCTTCGACGGCATCGCCGGGCTTGACGTGGATGGCGGCGACGGTGCCGGGGCGGGGGGCGAAGACAAAGGTGTTCATCTTCATGGCTTCGAGGGTGAGGAGCTGGGCGCCGCTTTCCACGGTGTCGCCGATGTTGACCTGGACGGCGACGACGCGCCCGGCGAGGGGGCTGGGCACATCACCGGCGGAGGCGGCGGCGGGTTTGGGCGGGGTGGAAGGTGAAGGGGCCGGTGTGGGAGCGGCTGGAGCGGGGGCTGCTGCAGGAGCAGATGCCGGCGCGGCGTGGAGCGGGGCGGGAGCGGCGGCGGGGGAGGACTCGAGGACTTCGACCTCGACTTCGTAGGCCTTGCCTTCGACGGTGACGCGGAGTTTTTTGATCATAGGAGGAGTGGGTTAGCGGGTGCGGTGGGAGCTGAAGATGGCGGCGCGGCCTTCGACCGACCAGGTGGAGAGCATGAAGCGGGTCCAGTCCGGGGAGGCCTCGATGTGGCGGACGGCGGCGATGCGGTAGGGCTGCTGGATGAGGGTGGCGACAGCGGCGGCGATGATGACGGTGTGGTGGTGAGGGATGCCGGGGGTGGGGGTGGGCGGGGTGGAGGGGGCGGTGGCGGGCGGGGTTTCTGCCGTGGATGCCTCACCCGCGCGGGCGAAGGTTCGGCCCATGAGGGCGCAGATCAGGGCCAGCGCGGCCAGGGTGGTGAGGACTACCGCCAGGCCGATGCCCTGGTAGGTGAGCAGGTCCAGGAGGCTGGGGTCGGGCGGAAGGGTGGCGGCGAAGGGAGGGATCATGGATCAGGGATGAGGTAAGAAGGTGCTGACTTCTGGATTCTGGCTCCTGACTTCTCAGAGCGGGATGGTTCCGTGTTTTTTGGGCGGGCGGGACTCGCGCTTGGTGAGGGAGTGGCGGAGGGCCAGGGCAAGGACGCCGCGGGTCTCGGAGGGGGCGATGACGTCGGTGATCATGGCCTTGGCGGCGGCGTTGTAGGGGGAGCAGAACTTGTCCCGGTATTCGCCGATGAGCTGGGCCTCCAGGGCTTTGGGATCGGGGGCTTCGGCGATTTTCTTTTTATGAAGGATGCGGACGGCGCCTTCTGCGCCCATGACGGCGATCTCGGCGGTGGGCCAGGCATAGACGAAGTCGGCGCCCATGTCCTTCGAGCACATGGCGAGGTAGGCGCCGCCGTAGGCTTTGCGGAGGATGAGGGTGATTTTGGGGACGGTGGCGGCGGCGTAGGCGAAGAGCATTTTGGCGCCGTGGCGGATGATGCCGCCGCGTTCCTGGTTGACGCCGGGGAGGAAGCCGGGGACATCGACGAGGGTGACGATGGGGATGTTGAAGACGTTGCAGAAGCGGATGAAGCGGGCGGATTTGTCAGAGGAATCGATGTCCAGGCAGCCGGCCTTGACCATGGGCTGGTTGGCCACAATGCCGACGACGATGCCCTGGATGCGGGCGAAGCCGACGATCATGTTCTTGGCCCACTCTTTCTGGACTTCGAGGAAATCGCCGTCATCGACGATGCGGGCGATGACCTGGAGGACATCGAAGGGGGTTTTGGAGTCCGCGGGGACGAGGGCATCGAGCGCGGGGTCCGGGGAGAGGTCCACCTGGGGCGAGGGGCGGTGGGGTGGGTCCATGACGTTGTTGGAGGGGAGGAAGGCGAGAAGGCGGCGGACGAGAGCCAGGGCGTCCTGGTCGTTTTCCGCGAGGAAGTGGATGTTGCCGCTGACGGAGGCATGGGCCATGGGGCTGCCGATGTCGTCCATGGTGCATTTCTGGCCGGTGACGGCCTGGATGACATCCGGACCGCAAATGAACATGTTGGAGGAGCCCTTGACCATGATGATGAAGTCCATGAGGGCGGGGGAGTAGGCGGCGCCGCCGGCGCAGGGGCCGGCGATGACGGAAATTTGGGGCACGACGCCAGAGAGGAGGACGTTGTGGAAGAAGACGGCGCCGTAGCCGGACAGCGCTTCATCGCCCTCCTGGATGCGGGCGCCGCCGGAGTCATTGAAGGCGACGACGGGCATGCCGCAGTGGAGGGCGTGCTTCATGAGGTCGGTGAGTTTGCGGGCATGGATTTTGCCGAGGGAGCCGCCGCCGACGGTGAAGTCCTGGGAGAAGGCGGCGACGGGGCGGCCATCGACGGTGCCGATGCCGGTGATGACGCCATCGCCGGGCATGGATTTGCCTTTGAGGCCGAAGTCTTGGCAGCTGTTTTCGGCAAAGGCGCCGAGTTCCTGGAAGGAGGCGGTGCCGTAGAATTGCTCGAGGCGGTCGCGGGCGGTGAGGAGGCCCTTGTCGCGGCGGGCTTTGAGCTTGTCAGCACCGCCGGCGGCGCGGACTTTTTCCCGCTGGGCGCGGAGTTCTTCGAGGAGGGCGGGTTGGATAGGCATAATGGATTTGAGATTTGAAATTTCAGATTTGAGATTTGGGGGCACAGAATTCGGTGAGGACGCCGAAGGTGGATTTGGGGTGGAGGAAGGCGACGAGCTTGCCGGCGGCGCCTTCGAAGGGGACTTCGTGGATGAGCTGGCAGCCGGCGGCCTTGGCCTGGCCGAGCTGGGAGGCAATGGCGTCGGTGGCGAAGGCGATGTGGTGGATGCCGCCGTGGGGGTTTTTCTCGAGGTATTTGGCGATGGGGCTGTCGGGGGAGGTGGGCTCGAGCAGTTCGAGGTGGACCTCGCCGCAGTGAAAAAAGGCGGTGCGGACCTTCTGGGAGGGAACTTCCTCGCGGTGCTCGCACTTCAAGCCGAGGGCGTTTTCGTAGTAGGGGACGGCCTGGTCGAGGCTTTGGACGGCGATGCCGAGGTGGTCGATGCGCTGGATCATGGATGCCTTTCTGAGGCAAATTCCAGCAGGCAAAGGCGGTCCGGGCAAGGATAAATATTAAAAATCCTAATTTATAAGGACATCAAAGATAAGAAGAATTAGAAATTATGATATCGGGAGTGCGGGGTCGGCGGCGGTCCAAGAGACGAGATCGGCGAGGCGGGGCCGTCCATCGTGGAGCCAGTGCAGAGGGGGGTTTTGGGCCTGGCCGGCGGGGCAGAGGCGCGGGATACGCCAGTGGGTGGCAAGGGACCAGAGGCTGCTTGGGATGGAGGGGGAGGCGATGGAAAGGGTGGAGATGTGCCCGCGCCAGGGCTCCAGGAGGGGGGCGGGGTCCGGGGCGGGGAGGACGGCGATGCATCCGCAGCCGGGGCCGGGCTCGATGCGGGGCTGGGCGGGGAGGATGACGGTGGGGCCGGGCTCCGGGGTGACTTCCCAGACCTGGTCTCCGCGGGCGTGGGCGCGGAGGCGGAATTCCTGGAGGGCGGGCAGGAGAGCGGGTGGCGGCTGAAGGAGGGCTGCGTGGGCGCGGAGCGCCGTGGCAAGGGCGGCGGCGAAGACGGGGGCGTCTGCCGGATCGGCACACAGGCAGGCCTGCGGGGAGAGGCAGCCGAGCTGCTGGAAGGCGGCAACGTCAGCCGCCGCGAGGGCGGCTTGGTCCGGGCTGGCGCCGCCGGGAGGGAGCCAGAGGAGGCTGATCTTTGACCCATAAGTTAGGAATCGCGGGCAGCCCCGGATTTGGGCGCGGAGGGCGGCAATCGATTCGTCCGAGCCGAAGGCGACGATGGCGTCGCAGGTGTTCATGAGGACCGGATCGTGGGTGGTGAGGAGGGAAGCGGCGGCGTCCGCAGGGAGGCGGTGGACAAGGTCCTGGAAATCCGGAAGGCCGGAGGCGGGGAGCTTGAAGTAGAGGCGGGCGCCGAGGATCCAGCCGAGGAAGAGGGAAACCTCCGCGGAGACGGACAAGTTGGAGGCAAGGACATGATAGATGGAGCGGGGGGCGAGGGCCTGGCGCCAGCCGCCCGCGGTGGAGACGGGCTGTTCCAGGGCGAGGCGGCCGTGGCCGGGAAATTCCAGGTCCAGGAGGCGGAGGACGTCATCCAGGCTGTGGATGCCGGTGCCGGGGCGTCCGCGGAAGCAATCCACGGCGGCGGTCGCGCGGCGGAGGAGGGGAGAGGAGTCATTCATAGGGCAGGGAGCAGCCGCGGGGTTCGGCGCCGTCCCAGCGTCCAAGGAGGCGGAGGCCGGGGCCGCGTGCGGAAGATTCCCAGCGGGCGGCATCGCGGGTGGCGACGGCGGCCACGCTGCCGGCGTTGGCGAGGTCGCAGGCATGCACGATGCCCTGGGTGCCGGGGGGGCACTCGCGCCCGGTGGCGGGATCGAGGACGCGGATGCGGAGCCATGGGGGGAAGCGGTGGAGCCCGTCATCCATGCAGGCGTAGCCTTGGGAAGACCATTCGGTCATGCCGTATTCATTCCAGATGGAGGCCGGAGAAAGGCCGAAGGCGGAATGGAGGAGGGCGAGAAATTCGTCCCGTGCGAGCTGGCGGCGGCGGCCCTTCATGCCGCCTGTGTCGAAGGCAATGCTCCCGGGAGGGAGGCGGGTGGGGTGGGCCTCGGCGGCATCGGCCAGGGCGAAGGAGGTGCCGAAGAGGGCCACCGGGCGGGAGGGGGTGCGGCAGGCGGCGCGGAGGCGGGCGCCGTCGATATGATAATCGGCGGAGCAGCACCAGGCGGCATCGGGCGGGGCGAGGCAGCCGAGCATGTAAGCGAGGGAGGAGTGGGGGCGGAGGGAGGGGTGGGGCACGAGCATGACCCAGGCGTGGCGGCCGAGGGGGGGCATGAAGGCGTGGAAGGCGGTGCGGAGGGCGGCCTCGTAAAAAAGGGTGGATGCCAGGTAATGGCGCCCGGAGTGGCGTCCGGTGGTGCCGCTGGTCTCGAACACCGCGGCGGCTTGGGCGGGATCAAATCCGCAGACCGGCCCGTCGCGGAAGGCCGAGGCGGGCAGGGCGGGGAAGTCCGTCCAGGAGGCGCAGCGGGCGGGATCGATGGCCAGGGCGCGGAGGAGGCGGGTGTAGGGGGGGACGGTGGCGGCTTGCTGGCGGAGGAGGTCGAGGGCGAGGGCGTCAAACTCGGACCGGGAAAGGTCCATGCGAAGGGCCTGGAGGAGGCGGGCGGCGCCGGAGCCGCGCCCATCGGGCTGGAAAAAGGGGTGTTGCATGGCGGCGGTTGGGCGTATGGTAATCGCTTTCCAAGGCCACCCGCACGATGATTTTCCGGAGTTCCCAAGAGGCAAGCGAGTCCCTGCCGCCGCTGGTGGACGGGGTGGTGGTGTTGAAAGGGGACATGGCGTTCAACGGTCCCGGGGTGCTGCACGGAAGGCTGGAAGGGACAGTGAGCGGGAGCCACGCACTGGTGGTGGCGGCGGATGCGGATGTGAGGGGCGGAGTGAGGGCCGGCGCGCTGGAGCTGCACGGGAAGCTGGAGGGCTGGGTGCGGGTGGAGCGCGGGGTGGTGCTGGAGGCGGGCAGCGAGCTGAGCGGCCCGCTGCGTGCGGGGGCGCTGGATTTGAAGGAAGGGGCGCACTACCGCGGGGCGGTGACCGTGGTGCCGGAGGGGGCATGATGCTGCGTCCGAAAAGCCCGAAAAAAGTCCAGGTCAGCTGCGGGGCCTGCGGGCATGTGCAGTGGGAATATGAGGCGGCGGCGGGAACATCCTGCCGGGCTTGCGGGGAGCGCATTGTGATGGGTGCGGCGGCGTCGAAAAAGCCCGCGGCGAAAATCCGGATGAAAGTGGAGCGGCGGGAAATCGCCTGCTGCCATTGCGGGCACATCATGGCGGTGCCCGCGGAAGCGCAGTCCTGGCAGTGTCCGGGATGTTCGTCCTATCTCGATTTGCAGGACCATGTGGTGGCACGCGAGCACATGACGGCGATCCGGACGTATGGACGTGTGGTGGTGGAGGCGAAAGGGGTGGCGGGCGGCGCCAAGCTGGAGTGTGCGGGGGCGGAAGTGGCGGGGCGGGTGGCCGGTCATCTGGCCAGCCAGGGGGATGTGGCGCTGCGGGGGGAGGCGCGCCTGTCCGGCGGGGCCCAGGGCCGGACTTTGGAGGTGGAGGCGGGGGCCAAAGCAGAGGCGGGCGCGGGACTGGATTTCGATTTGGTGAGGGTCAAAGGACGGCTGAAGGCCCGGGACATCCGGACGCGGCGGATCGAGGTGGCGGACGGGGGCATGCTGCAGGCGGAGCAGGTGCGGCTGGCCACGTTGAAGGTGGAGCCGGGCGGCTGGTTTGAGGGGCGGGTGGAGACGGTGGAACCGGAGGCAGATGAGGCGGATGCCGCGGGGGCGGAGCAAACAGGCCCGGTGGATTGAGGCCAGGGATGGCCGGCCAGGAGCGGAGGCCGGAAGTTATTTCAAGGAGGCGGAGCAGGATTTCAGGAGCAGGCTGCCGGCGCCCGGAGGGAGGGCGAAAGTGATTTGCTGGTTTTTGGAAAATTTCACTTTCTCGAAAGCCACTTTGATTTCCTGGGGCTGGCCGGGCTGCTTGATTTTGACCGGGCGGTAATCCCAGCCGCCGGAGTTGCGGACGGTGATGAGGAAATCCGCTTTGGGGAAAACGCGGGCGGTCCAGCCGTAGGAGCCGCCCATGGCGAAATCGACCGCATCGTAAGCTTTGGATTCGGCGGCGGGCAGGAAATCCGCGGAAGGCTCCAGTTGAAGCACGACGGTGATGGTGCTGGCGGCGTCTTTGGGCAGATCGAGTTCCTGTTCGAGGAGGGTCCATTTTTTCTCATGGAGGAAAAGACGGAGGGCGGGGGGCGGGCCGGCCACGGGTTCGGCTTTGCCTTCGATGTCCCATTTGCTTTCGCCTGCCTCGAAGCTGCCGTTGCGGAGCAGTTCTTCTGCGAAGGCGGCGGGGGCCAGGAAGGTGAGGCAGAGGGCGGCCAGGATGGGGGGCTTCATGAAATGGGCCTAGCAGGATGGGGTGGAAGGCGCACGCTTTTTTTGAGGGTCTTCATCTGCGGCTGGCTGCAGCCGCGTGCGAGATTGGGGTTTGCGCCGTTGATGCGGCGGGCTATCCAGCAGGGATGGATTTTTTCGCCCTTCAGGACGAAGCCCGGCGCCGGACGCGGCGGCTGGTGGCGCTGTTTGTCCTGGCGGTGGCGGGGACGGTGCTGGTGGTGTATCTGGTGTTCACGCTGGGCTATGGCTTTTATGTGCAGGAAAGCCGCCGGGCGTCCGATCCGGCGTTCCGGGCGCAGACGGGATGGACGCTGGGGGCCGCGCCCCCCTATCGAACCCTGCGGGGGGAGTCCAGCTGGTGGGATGGGACGGCGTTCGGGCTGACCACGGGGGCGACGCTGCTGCTGATCGGGATAGGCGCGGGCTTGCGGGCGGTGGCGCTGTCTTCCGGTGGACGGGCGGTGGCGGAGATGCTGGGCGGAGAGGCGCTGGCCCCGGCGCCGTCGGACCCTGCGGAGCGGCGCCTGGCGCATGTGGTGGAGGAGATGGCCATTGCCAGTGGCATGGCGGTGCCGGCGGTTTATGTGCTGCGCGGGGAGCGGGGGATCAATGCCTTTGCCGCAGGACTGGAGCCGGACGGAGCGGTGATCGGGGTGACCCAAGGGGCGATGGAGCAGCTGACGAGGGATGAGTTGCAAGGGGTGATCGCGCATGAATTCAGCCACATTCTCAACGGGGACATGCGGCTGAACATGCGGCTGTGCGTGATGACGCATGGGATTCTTTTCCTGGCCGTGACCGGGCAGGCACTGCTGAGGGCAATGTGGCGCGTGCCGGTGCGTGTCCGGGGCTCGCGCCGGCAGGGAGGCGGAGAACTGGCGGTGTTTGCGGCGATGCTGGCGGCGGGGCTGGCGCTGGTTTTGATCGGGTCGGTGGGACACGGGTTTGCCTGGCTGATCCAGGCGGCGGTGAGCCGGCAGCGGGAGTTTCTGGCCGATGCGGCGGCGGTGCAGTTCACGCGGAACCCGTCCGGGATCGCCGGAGCACTGGCCAAGGCGGCGGGGGTGTCCGGACGGCAGCGGCGCCTGGCCAGCACCCATGCCGGGGAACTGGGGCATTTTCTTTTTTCGCACGAGGGGACGGCCTGGCTGGGAGGGTGGGCGGCAACTCACCCTCCACTAGAGGAACGCATCCGGAGGATTGATCCGCAGTTCTTGGAGCATTGGCGGCCGCCGCCTCCCGTGCAGGACGAGGAGGCGGGACCGCGGGGAGGGGGCCGTGGAACTCGGGTGGCGGAGGCGGTGCTGGCGTCGGCGCTGTCCGCGGGGACGGCACCCGCCCAGGGGCATGCCCCGCTGCGACCGCGGCATGAGCATCTGGCCTATGCGCAGAGCCTGATAGGCGCGCTGCCGGCGGGACTGCTGGAGGCGGCGCGCGATTCTTTTGCCGCGCGGGCCCTGGTGCTGGCGGTGCTGCAGGCGCGGGGCGGGCAGGCAGTGCCGGCGGAACTGGAGGCGGAGGACCCGGGATTGTTCCGCGAAGCGGCGCGGCTGCTGCCGTTGTGCCAGGAGCTGCCGGTGCAGGCGAAGCTTCCGCTGGTGGACCTGGCCGTGCCGGCGCTGCGGGCGCTGGCGCCGGCGCAATACGGCGCATTCCGGGGGCTGCTGGACCGGTGGATCGTCCAGGATGGGGAGATCAGCCTGTTTGAATTCGCTTTGCAGCATTGCCTGAAATGCCATCTGGACCCGGTGTTTCCCGGATTGCCGCCGGAGCCGGCCGCACCCTCCCTGCACAGCCTGGCGGCGGTGGCGCAGGAAATCCGCACGGTGCTGGGAGCCGTGGCCTATGCGGCGGGGGAACCGTCCGAGGCGGGGGCGGCGTTTGCGAGGGGCGTGGGGTCCGTGAACTTGGCCGGGCTGGACCCGGAACTGCCGTCCCCTGAGCAGTGTGGATTGGCCGAGGTGGCGGCGGCGCTTCTCCGCCTGGCCGGCCTGACGCCCAGCCTGCGGCGCAACGTGCTTTATGCCGCCGCGCAAACGGCCGCGCACGATGGGCGGCTGGGGGTGGAGGAAGCGGAATTGCTGCGGGCGCTGGGGGATGCGCTGAACGCGCCCCTGCCGCCTTTCCTGGATGAGCTGCAGCGTGCCTAACGTCCGGCGCCGTTGAAGACGGCGTAGGCGGCGCCGTCGGCGGCGGTGGCGGCACCGAGGCCGGCGGCGGTGATGCGGGGGGCAAGTAGGTTTTTGCGGTGGCCGGGGCTGGCCATCCAGGCGCGGACGATGCGGGCGGGGCTCATGGCGCCGGTGCCGGTGTAGATGTTCTCGTTGAGGGTGCTCCAGCCGCCGCGGAGCATGAGGGGTTTGAGGTCCTTGCGGTGGGAAAGGGAACGGCGGCGGGCGGCGGTTTGCGCCCATTCCTGGGCGGCGGCGTCCAGACCGGGGTCTGCGGTGAGGGCAGTAAGGCCGGCTTTGGCACGCTCGGCATTGATGGCTTCCAGCAAGGCGGAACGGGAAAGGCCGGGGACTTCCGCGGACGCGGGCCGGGCTGGCAGAACCAGGAGCAGAGCCAGGACGGCCAGAATGGCCGGGAAGCGGATCATGCCACGAATTCCAGTTCGACAGGTTCGGGGATGAGGCCGCGCTGGTGGGCGCGCCCGAGGAACTCGCGGATGGCGGCGCGCCCGCGTTCCCCGTAATCGACGGTCAGTTCATTGACATACATGCCGATGAAACGGTCGGCGCGGGCCTCATCCAGCCCGCGGCCGAGGGGGAGGGCGTGGCGGACGCCGTCGCGCCGGTGCTCCAGCCCGTAGCGGATGCTTTCCTGGACGATGCGGGTGATGGCGCGGCAATGGTCCGGGCCGAGGGCTTTGCGGATGACATTGCCGCCAAGGGGCAGGGGCAGGCCTTTGGTTTCCTGGAACCACCAGGCGCCGAGGTCTTCGTTGAGATGGAAGCCCTCTTCTTGATAGGTAAGCTGGCCCTCGTGGATGATGAGGCCGGCGTCGGCGCGGCCTTCGCGGAGGGCGTCGAAAATCCGGTCAAAGGGGACGACGACGAAGTCGATGTCCCCGGCGGGGCGCCCGAGGAAGAGCTGGAGGGCGAGGAAAGCGCTGGTGAGGGTGCCGGGGACGGCGAAGCGGAGGCCGGGCAGCTCGCAGCGGGGGATGAGGGGGCGGCGGGAGACGATCATGGGGCCGTAGTTGTCGCCCATGCTGGCGCCGCAGGGCATGAGAGCGTAGTCCCGCGTGAGGTGCGCGTAGGCGTGGATGGAGACGGCGGTGACGTCAAGCTCACCGCGCCCGGCGCGCTCGTTGAGGGTCTGGATGTCCTGGAGAATATGCTCGAAGTGATAGGGGCCGAGGCTGATCTTTCCGGCCGCCATGGCGTAGAACATGAAGGCGTCGTCGGGATCGGGGCTGTGGCCAAGGGAGATGTTCATTGGGGGGTTATTGATAATCGGCCATGTCGATGGAGCGGCGCTCGCGGGAGGCAAGCATTTGCGCCTGGGCGGTGACGGCCTCGCGGGAGGGGTCGAAGCGGTAGGCGTTGCAAAGGGGGCAGACCACGGCCTTGGCAGCGACGATGGAGCCGCAGCATTCACAGACTTTGAAGTTGGCGGGTGCGGAGAGGATTTTCTGCGCGGCCTGCTTCCGGTTCTCGGGGGATTCTTCAGCCATGGGAAGTTTTATCCTACCGCGGAGGCTGCCGGGCACAAGTCCGCGGGAGGGGCAGCTGGGGCCGCTGCAGCCGGCTGGAATTTTCTGGCGCTCCGGCGGGGTTGGCGTGAAGTCATGGGGATGGCACATCCTTTGTCATTGCCCGGGCCGGAAGGAAATGTGGTCGCCCTGGACGCGGCGCTGCTGGCTCGCGGGGTGGAGGCCTCGCGCACGAGTCCGCGGCGGCGGATGATGGTGCCGTTGCAGCGCCGTCCGGAGGGGGTGCAGCGGATGCTGAATTTTCTCCAGCCGGGAAGCTACATCCGGCCCCACCGTCATCCGGGCCCGGAGCAGGTGGAGTGCATCGCGGTGCTGCAGGGACGGATCGGGGTGTTGGAATTTTCCGCGGAGGGAGTGGTGCGCGGCCAGTGGCTGCTGGAGGGGGGCCGGGCGGAGGCCAGCCTGGTGGACATCGATGCGGGGGTCTGGCACGGGCTGGCGGTGCTGGCGCCGGATACGGTGATTCTCGAAGTCAAACGCGGGCCCTATGATGCCGCGAGCGACAAGCAATTTCCGGCCTGGGCTCCGGAGGAAGGAGCGCCAGAGTCCGCGCCGCTGCTGCGGGAGTGGGAAGGGTTGTTCCGCGGGTGAGGAGGACGCCGTTTACTTCTCCCGCCCGAACTGGCCGAGCTGGGTGAGGATGGCGACGGGGAGGACCTCGTTGTCCTCGTCCTCGGGCAGGGGCGCGAGTTTTTGCTTCTCGGTCTGGACGGCGGCTTCGATTTTCTTTTTGGGAATGCGGCGGAGGCCTTCGGCCAGGCCGAGCTTGGCCAGGAGCCAGATGGTCCACTTGGTGGGATCGAAGTGCCAGGCACGGACGCCGTTGCGGTAGTCGCTGGGGAATTCGTGGTGGTAATTGTGGTAGCCTTCACCGAAGGTGACGAGGGCCATGATCCAGCTGTCCTTGGCGGTGCAGCGGCTGGAGTAGGGCTGGTTGCCGAGGTAGTGGCAGAGGGAGTTGATGCAGAAGGTGGAGTGCTGGACGGCGACGACGCGGGCCACGCCGCCGATGAGAAAGGCGCCGAGGGCGCATTCCCAGCCGCCCCAGGCGTAGCCGATGGCAGTGGGGAGGATGAAGGCAATGAAGAAGCCGATGAGGTGCCAGTGCTTGTGCTGCCAGCGGACGAGGGGGTCCTTGGCCAGGTCGGCCACGTTGTCGTAAGGGGGAAGAGGCTTGAGTTTGAAGAGCATCCAGCCGAGGTGGGACCAGAGGAGGCCCTTGCTGGCGTCGTAAGGATCGTCGTCGGTATCGGTGTGCTTGTGGTGGCGGCGGTGGTCGGAAGCCCAGTCGAGGGCGGAGTTTTCGAAGGCGGCGGCGCCGAAGAGGAGGGTGAAAAGGCGGATAGGCCACTTGGCTTGGAAAGCGCGGTGGGCGAAGAGGCGGTGGTAGCCAAGGGTGATGCTCAATCCAGTGGCGCAAAACATGGCCAGGAAGAGGATGACGTGGAACCAGGAGAGGCCGAAGTAAACGATGTAGATCGGAACACCGATGAGGGTGATCAGGAAGGTGCTGCTGAGGAAGGCGAACGTGACCCATTCGACACGTTCAAAGGGGATGCGGTGCATGGGCTGGCTTCTTTCTGCTGCGACGACTGGGGAGGCGGCTGCTGCGTTGGACTGAGTTCTCTGGGCAGCGGCGCTCGGGCGCCGCGCATGCTGCATCGTGTCGGAATTTTCGCCGGATGCAAGACCGGGGCTGCGAAAGAATCGCGATTTGTGCGGGAATCGTGCATTTCGCGGGGTGAAAATGGAATTTTGTCATGATTTTGGCATGCGGGCCGGGCAGGGTGGATGGATGAAGCAAAGCGATGGGCAATGGAAAAGGCGGGAGTGGCTGGGTTTGGGGGCCGGGGGGGCGGCGGCCTGGCTGGCCGCGCCGGCGCTGGTTTCTTGTGCACGGAGCGGGGAGAGGCCGCGGAATATCATCCTGGTGGTTTCGGATGGGATGAGCCAGGGAGTGCCGGGGCTGGCCGAGCCGTTTTCCCGGGTGGTGCGGGGGCGGGGAACCCATCTGCACGCGATGCTGGCCGGAGGACGGGCGGCTCAGGGTTTTTTTGATATGGCATCGGAGGTTTCACTGGTGACGGATTCGGCGGCGGCGGCGAGCGCCTGGGGGAGCGGGTGCCGGGTGCCCAACGGGCTGATCAACCAATATTACGATGGAACGCGGCTGACCCCGCTGGTGCCTTTGGTGCAGGACTTGGGCAAAGCGTGCGGCCTGGTGACCACGGCGCGGCTGACCCACGCCACGCCGGCGGGCTTCCTGGCCAGCGTCCCCCACCGGGATTACGAGGATGACATCGCGGCGCAGTATGCGGCGAACCCGCCGGAGGTGCTGATGGGGGGCGGATCCTATCATTTTGACCGGGACATGCGGGAGGACGGGGCCGATTTGGTCCAGGCCCTGAAAGACCGGGGCCTGGCCCATGCCGATTCCCGGGCAGCGCTGCTGAAAGCGGAGGGGCTGGAGCGCATCTTCGGCTGTTTCGCCATCGACCACCTGCCTTACACCCTGGATCAAATGCAAAGCCCCGCGCTGATGGAGTCTGTGCCGTCGCTGGGGGAAATGACCCGTCTGGCGCTGGGGGCGCTGGGGCGGCGGCGGCGGGGTTTTTTCCTGATGGTCGAGGGGGCGCGGGTGGACCATGCGGCCCATGCCAATTGCGCGGCGGGCGTGCTTTGGGACCAGCTGGCGTATGACGATGCCCTGGGCGAGGCCTTGGCCTATCAACAAAAGAATCCGGACACGCTGGTTATCGCCACGAGCGACCACGGCAACAGCAATCCGGGCCTCAACGGCATGGGTCCGGGCTACAAGGAGAGCACGGGCTGCTTTGCCCGGGTGGCGCGGGCGAAGGCCACTGCGCCGGCGCTGCGCCAGAAGCTGGCCGAGATGCAGCGCACGCGGAAGAATTTCACCCGGGTGGCGGTCCGGGAAGTGGTCCAGCAGGGGACGGGGTTTGCGATGACGGAAGCGGAGGCGGGACTTTTGCTGGATGCGCTGCTGGCCAAGCCGGGGCCGGAAGTCTTCGGCCAGCATGCCAATTTCTACGGCCAGCTGGGCCAAATCCTGGGCAACTGGAACGGCATCGGATGGACCGGCGTGACCCACACGGCGGATTGGACGCTGATCGCGGCGCAGGGGCCGGGCCAGGAGCGATTCCAGGGCTTGTTGAAAAACACGGAATTTTATGACCGGGTCTGCGGGCTCTGGGACATCCGGCATCAAAACCCGGCCAATCCCCGTCCTCCGGAACTCCTTGAGCCTGAGGAGCGAGCGGTGGCTGACCCTACGGGCTGAAGGGTGGGGAATAGGGTCTTATGGGCCTAAGTCAATAGGGCCGAACGCAGATGGTCTGCCCTAGGCCAGCTTGTACAAATCCTTCATGATCAACGCATGGAACGGGATGCCATGCCTCACCACGCGGCCTGCGTTTTTCGCAGGTTCCGCACCAAGCAACGGGGTCAAGCGGTCGTGGAATTCGCCCTGACCGTGCCCTTATTTTTGATGCTGCTTTTGGCCAGCATCGAATTCGGTTTGCTGATCAACGGACACATGGTTCTGGCCAATGCGGTGCGCGAGGGGGCCCGGGCCGCAGCTTTGGGCCAGCAGATCAATACAGTGAACACCCGCATCATTGCCAATTCAGGGGCATTGACTGTGACCGGCAGCGATATCAAGGTGGAGCGCTCAGGGGATGATGGACAAACTTGGACTGTGATGACCACACCGGCTCCCGGCCCCTCCGGCAGCGTTCCCCAGTACAACAGTGCCAGCACGGGTGAGTTGGTGTGCGTTACCGTCAATGTGTCCTACACCCAGCTGACCAATTTTGTCCCCGGACTCAACGGCACCAAGATTGAAAAAACCGTGGTCATGCGGCGCGAGCCGACTTGATTGCCCTTCATGCGAACACCCCAACATCTTTCATCCCGCCGCGGCAGCACGGTGGTGATGATGACGCTGACATTGGCGCTGATCATCGGGGTCGGCGCGTTGATCGTCGATGTGGGCATGATGATGCTGGAAGCGCATGCCTTGCAGCGGGCCAGTGATGCGGCCGCCCTGGCCGCAGCCACCAAGCTGGAAATGACCCCGGCCAACAGCATCAACCCGGATGTCATGGACACCACCAGCGCCTCGCGGATCAAGGCGGCCAGTGAGGCGGTCTTCATCGCCTCACAAAACGGCGTGGTGCTGGGCGCCTCGGCCGTCACCTTCCCCATCCCGGGCCAGGTGCGGGTGCAGGCGGATGGGGGCACGACGATGTTCCTGGCCCGGATTTGGGGGATCGACAAGGCCTCCTTGGCCCGCCATGCCACTGCGGAGAAGTCCAGTGTGGGTGCAATGACGGGGGCCGCTCCGCTGGGCCTGTCGCTGGACGATTTTCTTGCCAACGGCAAGGGAGGGGGGACGTTCTCCGTGACGCTGGCCCGCAACACCAGCGACGCGTTCGGCACGGGCAACGCGCTGGCCCTCAGCCTGGACAACAACCCGAGCAAGCCGGTGGCCGTTTTCGAAAAAGAACTCAGCTTCGGGTCTGACACCCCGGTGGAGATTGACCAGGTGGTCAATTCCCTCAACGGCGCCAATTCCCAGCAGAACGCTCTCAGGGACGCCATGCAGGCCCGCATAGACCGGGATGACAAGGTTTTCCCCGTGGTGATCATCCCGTCCAAGGGCGCCACGGTCGGCACGTCCACCCACGTGGTCAAAACCATCGCCATGGTGCGCCTGAGCAGCGTGTCGGTGCTTTCCCTGGGTAACGGGAAAAGCGACGATGTGACCAGCCTGGTGCTGCAATTTGTCCCCGGCACGGTCATCAGCAGCTCGGAGCCGCAGTTGAAAGTCACCCAGCCGGGCCGCTCGCCCATCCACATTGTCCGGCTGGTGGATGACCCGTCCTGAGCGGCTTGCAGGGCCGGCGCCGACTGCCATGACACCCTCCGGTGCCCGCTGCCGCAGATGCGTCTGGATTCCCCGGCGGAACCTTACATGATGGCAGAGGCATGAAGGGGCCGGCACGCGCATCCGCCCAGCATTGGGCTTTCTGGTCCCGCTGGGGCCTGGGCACGCGCTTGTGTGCGCTGACCACGGCGTTCGGGCTGGGATCACTCTTCATCCTCGCGGTCATCCACCACCACCGGGTGGGCCAGTTGCGCACGCTCTTTGAGCGCCAGGCCGAAGAGGAGCGGGCGCGCCTGCTTTCCCAGATCGAGCTGGAGGGCCGCACGCTGGCGAACTTTGCCTACGACTACACCTATTGGGATGACATGGTCACCTTCGTGCGCAAGCCGCGCCCATCATGGGCCGCGGAGAACATCCGCACGCCGATGGAGTCCTTTCAAATCGATGGCGTGTGGATTTTTGATGCTTCCTGGAACCTCCTCCATCAGTCCCGCCGGGATGAGGCGCTGCCCCTGCCCTTCGGGCGCCGGGACCTGGAGGGCCTGTCGGCCGAGGGCCTCTTCGCCCACGGTTTTGTGCCGACTCCGGCCGGCCTGGCCGAGTTCCGGCTGGCGCCGGTCCAGCCGGGGGCGGATGCGGCGCGGGCCTCTCCGCCGGCCGGCTGGATGCTGGCGGTGCGGATTTGGAGCGGCAGTTCCATGCAGCAGCTGGAGCGCCTCTCCGGATTGCGCCTGGAGTTTCTCGGTTCCGGGGAGGAACCGCTGCCGGCCCGCCTGGAAGAAGCCCGCATTTCCTTCGTCATCGATCTTCCCGGAGCCGGCGAGGAACCGGCGGCCCGGCTGCATGCGGTCAAATACATCCCCGTGGTCACCGCCATGGCCCGCCAGAACCTGCGGGCCACTCTGCTCGCCGCCCTGGCCAATGCCGGCTTCTTCGGCATGCTCCTGATCGTGGTGCACTTTGCCTGCGGGCGCCCCCTGCGCACCGTGGTCGCCGCCGCCCAGGGGCAGGCCGCTCCGGGATTCGAGGACTTGTTCCGCCGGGATGACGAGATCGGCCACCTGGCCACGCTGGTGCGCTCGATGCGCAGCAGCCAGGCCCGGCTGGAACATGAAAACCGCCGGCGCCAGGAAGCGGAATCCCAGCTCCAGCAAGCCCTGGTGGAGCAGGACATCTTCGCCCGGGAATTGCATGACGATACCCTCCAGTCTCTCTACGCCATGGGCATGGTGCTCGATGGCACCCAGCGCACGCTGGGGGCCGATGACCACCCGGCCGGGGAAACCCTCGCGCCGCTGGTTCCGGAGATCAACCGCCTCATCGCCACATTGCGCGTGGCCATCGCGGGCATGGAGCGCACCCAGGCCGACCCGCAGCGCCTGGCCCAGACACTGACCCGCATTTTGGAATCCGTCTGCCGCCCTGCCGGACTTTCCCTGGTGTCGGAGATCGATCCCGCCACCCTGGGCCGGCTTTCCCGCGAGCAGACCTTCCATCTGGTGCGCATCGTCCGTGAGCTGGCCTCCAATGCCGCCCGGCACGCGGGGGGAAATCATTTCCGCTTCGCATTGCAGCACCGGGGGAACTTTGTCATCATTGAGGCTGAAGATGACGGCCAGGGATTTGAACCGGACGAAGCGGGCCTGGCCGGCCATGGCCTGGCCAACCTGCGCAAGCGGTGCCAGGCCATGAACGCCGCCATCCGCTGGGAAGCCGCCCAGCCCCGGGGCACGCGTGCCGTCATCGAAATCGCCCCCACCCAAGCCCATGACCCAAAATCCGATCAAAGTCCTGCTGGTTGACGACCATGAAATGGTGCGCACTGGATTGAAAGTGCTCATCGCTGCCCACCCGCGCCTGAAAGTGGCGGGGGAGGCGGACTGCCCGGCGGACGCGCTGATGGGGGTGCGCAAGCTGGCCCCGGACGTGGTCCTGTTGGACCTGCGCCTCAAGACCGGTTCCGGGATCGAGGTCTGCCGCCAGCTCCGGGCGGAGGGCTCCCCGGTGCGCATCCTCATCCTGACCTCCTACGCCGGGGACGACCTGCTGGTCGAGGCGATCGATGCCGGAGCCGATGGGTATGTGCTGAAGGATGTGGATGGCACGCATCTGACCGAGGCCATCCTCCGGGTGGCTGCGGGGGAAAGCGTGTTCGATCCCGGGGCCACCAAACGCATCGTCCAGCGCCTGCGCGGCGGCCCCGCGGCCGGCTCGCCCGGCACCTCGCTGGCCGCGCTTTCCCGCCAGGAGCGGCGCGTGCTGGAAGTCGTCGCCCGCGGCAAGACCAACAAGGAAATCGGCCTGGAACTGGGGCTGAGTGAAAAAACCGTGAAGAACTACCTGGCCAACCTTATGGGCAAGCTGGGGGTTTCCCGGAGGGCGGAGGCGGTGGCGGTGTTCATGCGCGCCCAGCCGCGGGATTTTTCCATTGAATCCTGAGCCTGCCGCGGCCTAGGGCTGAACGGCCCCCGCCCGGCATGGCCCTTTTCCCCATCCGCGCCCCTAGGGGGGCGTAGTTGGGCTGCGGCAGGATATGGACATGAACTCCAAGCTCCGCCGTCCGTTCCATGCCCGTTCCCGCAAAGGCAACATCGCCGTCCTGGGCGTCTTTGCCCTGGTGGTCTGTGTCGGCTGTGCCGCCCTCGCCATCGACATCGGCTTCATGGCCCTTAACGCCAACCGCCTCCAGCGCTCCTGTGATTCTGCCGCCCTGGCCGCTGCCTCCAAATTGAAATTCGAGCGGAAGAATTTCAACATCAACAGCAGCAAGGACGCCTCCGGCAACTACAGCTATAACACCACCGGCACGGTTACCGTCACCGATGCCTCCAAGGTTTCCGCAGCTACCGAGGCGGTCTTTATCGCCGGTCAGAACGGCACCACCATCGCTTCCGCAAATGTGACCTACCCTTCGACCTACCGGGTGCGGGTGGAGGCGACAGAGGCCAATTCCATGTATTTTGCGCGGATTTTCGGCATCGGCTCCGCCTGCATCACCCGCCACGCGACCGCCGAGATGACTCCGGTCAATGGGGTGACCAATGCGGCTCCTCTCGGGCTGACTGTTAATGATTACAACCTTTACGGCCCCAGTGGGACCGAGGCCTACAAATCCTTCACCCTCGACCTGATTGTCAACCAGCAGGACGATTTCACCCAGGGGGACGTCATTGCCCTGAGCACGGATGACACACCCAGCAAATCGGTGTCCGAATTCAAGAACGCCATGTCCGGCGGGGTGCCGAAACAGCTGGGCACGGGGGATACAGTGAACTCGCTCAACGGCACCACCTCGGTGCAGAACGCCGCCTATGACGGCCTGGCCGCGCGCCTGGCCTCCGGCAACACCAAGTTCCCCATCATGGTGCTTCCGCCCAAGAACCAGACCAACGGCACATCCTATCACGTGGGCACTATGGCGTTTGTTGAATTGATTTCGGCCAAAGAAGGCAAAACCCAGGGGAACAACAACTCTCCGACGACCGTCACGCTCAAATTCATTCCCGCTTCCCAGGTGGACATGAGCAAGTTCCCCTACTCACTGAACACCAGCGCCACCGGGCCGGGCAGTGACATCTATGTCCTGCGGCTGGTGGACGATCTGTAAACCCACCGCGGCCTAGAGGGAAGACCCCGGGCTCCGCAGGCCGAACGACGGCATGGGGCTTCAGACGAAGGCTACATGCTGGCACTCAGGCCCTGGCGACCCAGCCTGGGGACAGTTTACCCGCCTCAGGCGGGTAAACTGTCCCCGTTGTGCGCCCGCACCTGCAACCGATTGTAATTTCACCCCCGCCTCCTCGCGCACCCACCCTGTCCTTGCCTGGCCGCGCGGCTCTGTTACCGTGCCGCATGCTGTTTTTTGATGCCGCCACGGCCGCCCCCTCCGCCCGGAAAGTCCCCCTCCGTTCAGAAATCCCCGCCGCAGACACCTGGGACCTCACCCACCTCTATGCCGATGTGGCCGCCTGGGAAGCGGACCTGGCCCGCTATGAAGCCGTGTTCCCCCGCTACGCGGAATTCAAGGGCACCCTGGCCCAGTCCCCCGCCGCCCTCCTCCGCTGCCTGGAATTCGACAAGGAACTCGACCTCCGGGTCGAACGCCTCTACCACTACGCCTCGCTCCAGACCGCGGAGGATGGGTCCAACAATGACTACCTCGGCCGCGAGGCCCGCCTGATGCATGCCATCACCCGGGCCGGGGAAGTGGCCGCCTTCCTCACCCCGGAAATCCAGGCTATTCCGGACGAAGTCTTTGCCGCCTTCCTGGCCGATCCCGCGCTGGGCGAGTGGAAGAACAAGCTGGAAAAAATCCGCCGCTTCAAGCCCCACATCCTCTCCGAGAAAGAAGAACGCCTCCTGGCCCTGGCCAGCCTTCCCTTGCGCGCGGCCGACGAGGCCTTCTCCCAGCTCACCAATGTCGATATGACCTTTGGCACCCTGCGCGACGAGCACGGGCGCGAGGTCGAGCTGTCCCAGAGCAGCTTTTCCTCCTTCCTGGTCAAGCGCGACCCCGCGCTGCGCGAAGCGGCCTTCCGCCAGTTTTACCAGGGCTTTGACGCCCACAAATTCACCCTGGCCGCCACCCTGGCCCACTCGGTCAAAAACGATGTCTTTCAGGCGCGTGTCCGCAACCACCCCTCCGCGCGGGAAAAAGCCCTCTTCGCCGATGACGTCCCCGTGGCCGTCTATGACAACCTCATCGCCGCCGTCCGCCGCAACATCGATGCCATCGGCGAGTATTACGAACTCCGCCGCCGCGTCCTCGGCCTCAAGGAACTGCACCATTACGACACCTATGTGCCCATGGTGGCCAAAGTCGATGTCCGCACCCCGTTCGACACCGCCTGCCAGCAGGTCCTCGACTCCCTCGCCCCCCTGGGGGCGGAATACGTCGATGTGCTGGGCGGCGGCTTCCGTGGGCGCTGGGTGGACCGCTATGAGGCCAAAGGCAAGCGCAGCGGCGCCTTCTCCTCCTCCAGCTACGGCAATCCCCCCTACATCCTGATGAATTACAAAGAAGACGTCTTTTCTGATGTCTATACCCTGGCCCACGAAGCCGGGCACTCCATGCACTCCTGGTATTCCCAAAAGCACCAGCGCTTCCAGGACTACGGCTATCCCATCTTTTTGGCGGAAGTGGCCTCCACCTTCAACGAGGAGCTGCTCACCCACCACCTGCTGGAGACGACGGATGACCCGGCCATGCGTGCCTACATCCTCAACCGCCAGGTGGACGACATCCGCGCCACCCTCATCCGCCAGACCCTGTTCGCCGAGTTTGAGAAACTCATCCACGAGATGGAGGAGGCGGGCGAGCCCCTGACCCTGGAATCCTTCAAATCCACCTACCGCGGCCTCCTCGAGGCCTATCATGGCCCCGGCCTGGTCATCGACCCCGAGCTGGAACTGGAATGCCTGCGCATTCCGCACTTCTACTCCGCGTTCTACGTTTACAAATACGCCACCGGCATCTCCGCCGCGGTGGCCTTGAGCGAGCAGGTCCTGGCGGAAGGCGAGCCCGCCCGCCGGCGCTACCTGGCTTTCCTCTCCTCCGGCGGCTCGCGCTACCCGCTGGAGACCCTGCGCCTGGCCGGCGTGGACATGGCCGGCCCTGAACCGATCGAGCGCACCCTGGCCCTCTTCCGCAAACGCGTCCAGGAACTCGCCGAACTCCTCTGAATCCCCCCCCCAATCGCTCAACCCCTTAATCACAAAGTATGATCACCATCCTCTCTGGAACCAACCGCCCCGGCAGCAACACCCGCAAGATCGCCGGGGTCATTGAAAGCATCTACCAAAAAGCCTCTGTGCCCTGCCGCCTGCTGGACCTGGCGGAGCTGCCGCCGGAAATTTTCTCCGCCGCCAGCTATGGGGAGAAGCCGGCCTCTTTCGCCCCGTTTGCCGAGGCGGTCACGACCGCGCGGGGCCTGGTGGTGGTGACCCCGGAATACAACGGCGGCATGCCCGGCGTTCTGAAATACTTCATCGACATGCTGCCCTTTCCCGAGAGCTTCGAGGCGCGCCCGGTCTGCTTTGTCGGCCTGGCTGCGGGCATGTGGGGCGCGCTGCGTCCGGTCGAGCAGCTGCAGCAGATTTTCGGCTACCGCAACGCCTTTATTTTCCCGGAGCGCGTCTTCATTCCCGGTGTGCAGAACCACCTGAGCGCGGAGGGCACGCTGAAAAATGCCGAAATTTTCGAGCGCCTGCGCAGCCAGGCCAAAGCGTTCACCGTCTTCACCGACCGCCTCGCCCCCCGCGTGGGATGAACGCTATCTAAACGCCAAGGCGCGGGGCATCGCAAGGCGGAGGCCGGGGCCTGTTTGTAAGGAAAGGACGCCCGATGGTTTTCTCTCCTTCAGGGGAGGCCCGTGGTTTCTCGAAGAAGTGGTGTGCCTGGGGGCGAATGAGTGGGCGGTGCAGTCAGGCTTGGGAGGACCAAAGCGGGGAGATGGTGTTGCAGTTTGGCCTTACCGACCAAGCCGGGGACAGTTTACTTTGCAGCAAAGTAAACTGTCCCCTTTGTGGGCCCGCAGCTGCTACCAAACGTGATTACACCCCCATTTATTTTTGTGTCTCTGCGGTCCGGAGGACTTGCGTCTTTGCGTTTACACTGTCTTGGAGCATGGGGACCAGGGTCTGAGTGCATTGAGCCGCAGCTTCGGAAAACGTTCTGTTTTCCGCTTCGAGGCGCGCGTTTGGCCCCTTGCGCCGGACTGCCGGCCTAGATTCTGTGCGCTTCCACCGTAAAAACCCCCTCTAAGCCCTCATCATCAAGAGGATTGCACTTTGATAAATCCTCTTATAGCCTGCGATCAAGCCCGCAGGACGGGCCCTCCGCACGCATCATTCCAACGCAAGGAACCGGCTTGAAAATACGTCTTTGGGGCACCCGCGGCAGCATCCCCACGCCGAGCACCCACTCCTTCGTCACCGCCAAATACGGCGGAGACACCACCTGCGTCTCCATTGAGTCGGAGGACACCCTTCTGGTCATCGATGGCGGTTCCGGCCTCCGCCTGCTGGGCTTGGAACTGGCCCGCCGCCGCACACCGGTCGAGGCCACCTTCGTCTTCAGCCACGTCCATTGGGACCACATCCAGGGCTTTCCGTTCTTCATCCCGGCCTTCCGCAAGGGGAACCGGTTCAAGCTTTGGGGGCCGCGCCTGACTGCGGACCAGGGCTTCGTCGGCAGCGTCCTGGAAAAGGCCCTCCGCGGCCAGCAGGAAGACCTCAACTTCCCCGTCCAGCTCAAGGACATGCCCGCGGAGATGAACTTCAGCGACCTGGAGGAAAACGCGTGCTTCGAACTCAAGGGCAAAACCGGCTTCCTCCGGGTCCAGAGCCACCGGCTGAACCATCCCGGCGGCTGCTTTGGCTACCGCATCGAGGAGCACCTGCCCGGCCACCCGGTCCGGGTTTTTGCTTTTGCCACGGACACCGAGCACCTGAATGATCTCAACCCCAACGTGCAAAAGCTCATCAAGGACGCCGATCTGATCCTCTACGACGCGCAATACACCGATGAGGAGTATGAGGGCAGGAATGAAGGCGGCATCCCGCGGCATGGCTGGGGGCATTCAACCTGGGGCTGGGGTTTGAAAGAGGGCAAGGCGGCGGGCATCAAACACCTGCTCCTGCACCACCACGATCCGCTGCACGATGACTCGATGGTTGCCTCGCTGGAAGCTGCGGCGCAGGAAGCCGGCGCCAAGCTGGGCATCCGCGTCCACGCCGCCGCCCAGGGCGCGGAATACGTGATCTGATTAACCAGCAAGCCGCCATCTGTCCGGCGCGGGCTCTTAGCCCAGGCAAAGGCTCCGAAAAAACGGAGCGGAGAGGATTCGAACCTCCGGTAGGATTTTACCCCTACAACGGTTTAGCAAACCGCCGCTTTAGACCACTCAGCCACCGCTCCTGAAAGAGAAAAGAACATGCCACCCTTCGCCGCTCCGCTCAATCGGAAAATTTAGGCTGCAAAGGGCGGGGGTGTCATTGCAGTCGGCAGCAGGTGCGGGCACACAAAGGGGACAGTTTACTTTGCGGCACAGAAGGCGCGGTGGATTCGGCCCCATGGAACGGGGGAATGCGTTCACGGTATTGAAGGCGAAGGCGCCGATGAGCCCTGGAAGGGAGTTGGAAATGCGCAATGCCTGGGAGAGAGCCGTTTGATTGCGTGGGTTTTTTACAATTAAGGATGGGCAGAACTGCGCTGCTGCGTTTTTTCGCGAGCTTTGGCGGGAAGGGTAAATATGCCGACGATTATAAAGGCTGTCATGGCGGTGAGAAAGGCGCAATAAAGGGCAAGGGCCTTGCGGGGATGCTGGAGTTTAGGGCAGATCAGGATTGTCCGGTTGATTCATCTGTCTTGATTGGCAACACCAATAAAATGAGTGGGTTGCAAATGAAAAGGGATGTGACGCATTTGAAACCGGTTCACGTTTGCGGCCATGAATTGCGG
>Ga0073934_10003571_pt1 | contig 28240 bp, 30 predicted proteins | sample LarsenN4metaG_FD_76834 | JGI IMG/M metagenome (GOLD analysis project Ga0073934, IMG submission 76834) | Hot spring sediment bacterial and archeal communities from British Columbia, Canada, to study Microbial Dark Matter (Phase II) - Larsen... ... | reverse complement strand
CCGGTCGCCGCTGTGCGGATCGGTCGCCGTCACCGCGCGCGTGGCAGCAAGCTCGGTCTCGGCCGCTTCCCGGACGGGGACGGGGTCGCGCGGCGCATAGGTCCTATGCACCCCGGCGCGCGGCCTGATGACAAGACCGTTGTCCACGTGGGTCTCCTTTCCGCCCTCCTGGGCGTCAGAATCCCAACCGAACGCTCCCTGTCTGGACCCTTTTCGAATGGTTCATTCTAGGCCCGTCGGCCTAACGCATTCTGAAGACCGTTCCGCTTCCGGCCGGCTCGGCCGCTACAACACCCGGCTTAAGGTCAGGGGTTGCTGCGCACCGCTGCCCGGGGTGGCGGCGCGGCCGGAAGCGCCGTAAGCCTGCGGCGTCGCCTTGCGCGCAAGTTCGTTGGAAACGCCACGCATGATGCTCTCCGAGACCGCGTGCGCGGTCGCCAGCACGGTCAGGTTGATTTGCAGGATGGCACGAAACTGGTCGTGCCGACGGCGCAACCGGTCCAGCATCTCCGGGACGGTCTGCGCCAGATAGCTCTGGCTCGCCCGGACGCGGCTGGTGTCGGCGATATAGAGGCGCGCCAGTTCGGCCTTTGCGGGCTCGAGCGCTGCCGCCTCGGCGAGCCTGCCCGCGCGCACGAGTTCGGTCTCCTCCTCGACCGTCCCAAGCAGCGCATCCATGACATCGAACAGGTGGTTGATCAGGATTTCCGCCTCGGTCGGGGTTGCGACCGGGGCGGATCCGGGCGGGAGCATGTCCGCCATCGCGCGGTCCTCGCTCATCGGACCTCCTGTTGCGCGAGCAATGTGCGCTGCACCTGGTCGGCAATGCCGATGCCGCCCGATTTGACGATCGACTTGGCGTATTCGTCGGTCAGGAACGAGCGCCAGATGGTGGCGCCGTGGCCGCCGCTGAACGGTCCTTGCCCGACATTGGCGAACATCTGCTGCAGCATGCTGTTCAGGAACACCGCCTCGAAGTCCTCGGCCACCGCGCGCACCTTGCCGAGGGCGTTGGCCGCGGCCGCGGGTGCAGCCTTGATCAAGGCGGCGGTGGCCGCTGGCATTGCGGCGGGGGCGGCGGCGACGAGGGGAGCGGCCATCACATCACCTCGATGTCGGCCTGAATCGCACCCGCGGCCTTGATCGCCTGCAGGATTGCGATCAGGTCGCGCGGACCGATGCCGAGCGCATTGAGGCCGTCGACGAGCTGCTGTAGCGAGACGCCCTCGCGCACCACGGCGAGCTTCTTGCCGTCCTCCTGCACGCCGATGCGGGTGCGGGGAACCTGCACGGTGATGCCGAGCCGCGAAAATGGCGCAGGCTGGCTCACCTGCGGTGTTTCGGTGATGGTGACCGTAAGATTGCCTTGCGCGACCGCCACCGTCGAGACGCGCACGTCGCGACCCATGACGATGATGCCGGAGCGCTCGTCGATGACGATGCGAGCGGCAAGGTCGGGCTCGATCTGCAACTGCTCGATCTCGGTGAGCAGCGAGACGACGTTGCCGGCATACTGCTTGGGAACGTTGACCTGCACGGTCGAGGAATCGAGCGGTTCTGCGGTGTTGACGCCGATGAAATCGTTGATCGCGGCGGCGATGCGCTTGGCGGTGGTGAAATCGGCGTTGCGCAGCGCGAGCCGCACCTGATTCAGCCGGTTGAGTGCGAAATCGATCTCGCGCTCGATGATGGCGCCGTTGGAGATGCGGCCCACGGTCGGCACGCCGCGCGTGATCTTGGCGGCATCTCCCTCGGCCTGGAAACCGGAGATCGCAAGCGAGCCCTGCGCCACGGCATAGACATTGCCGTCGGCGCCGAGCAGGGGGGTGACGAGAAGGGTGCCGCCCTGCAGGCTTTTCGCATCGCCGAGCGCGGAGACGGTGACGTCGATCCGGGTGCCCTGGGTGCCGAAGGCGGGAAGATTGGCCGTGACCATGACCGCGGCGACATTGCCGGTGCGCATGGTGGCGCCGCGGACGTTGACGCCGAGCCGCTCGAGCATGGCCTGCAGCGACTGCTTGGTGAAGGGAATATTGTTGAGCGTATCGCCGGTGCCGTTGAGGCCGACCACGAGGCCATAGCCGATGAGCTGGTTCTGCCGCACGCCCTCGATGTTGGCGAGATCCTTGATCCGCGAGGTGGAGGTGGCGCGGTAGGGCCCGTCGGCGACGGCAAAGGGCCCCGCAACGCAAGAAATGGCCAGCGCCGCAACCAGTGCGGCGAACGCACGCTGCAACGTCCTCATCACCCAAGCTCCCCGGTGGCTGCGGACCGACCGCCTCCATGCGAAGCCCGTGCCACCGCATTGCAGAGATAAGTTGTTGAAATATCGGAGAATTGTTGTTGGCGCGGGGGCCAGCGCGGGCGCTCCCTGCCGACGCAGCGGCAAGAATTGCCGGGCCTTAACCGGGCGTTAACCATGACGCGGGCACCTTGGCCGGGCAGAGGACGTCCGGTTTCGGCAGCGCAGCAGGGCAGGGCCATGCGAATTCTCGGTGCGAATGCCACGGCGCGGGCGGCCACGGCGTCCGCTCCTCGGCGCGCCTCGACCGGCGGCTTTGCCGTCGCCGAGGAGGCGGCACCGCGGCCGGCCGGGCCCGTGGGCGCGCTGCGCATGGTCGGCGGCATCGACGCTCTGATCGCGCTGCAAGGCCAGAACGGCGCCGCTGAACAGCGCCGGCGCGCGATCAAGCGCGGACGCGGTGCGCTTGACGTCCTCGAAGCGCTCAAACTCGAGGTCTTGGCGGGCACGGTCGGGCCGGCCACGCTGGCGCGACTGAAGGCGACCACGGCCAATCTGCGTGAGTCTTCCGGCGACGCGGGGCTCGACGCGGTTTTGGCAGAGATCGAACTGCGCGTTGAAGTTGAAATCGCCAAGCTGAGCCGCCACGGCGACCGCCCTTAGCCCCCGAATCCGGGCCATTTTCGCCCCGATCCGCCTGCCTTTATTCCGTGCTTGTCGGCCCCGGGCGAGAACACTATAAGCTCGCCGCGCGAGCAGGGAGGCTCGCGAGAGTACGGTGGGGTCCCAATGAAGAACAAGAATGGCGCCAATGGCGCTCACGGCACCAACGGACACGGCAGCTCGGACAAGACCAAGGGTTACCGGCCGTCCGACAAAGAGCCTTTCATGAATGAGCGGCAGCGGGAGTATTTCCGCGCGCGACTGCTGGCTTGGCGAGAGGACATCCTCAAGGAGGCCAGGGAAACCCTGCAGCATCTGCAGGACGAGAGTCAGAACCACCCTGATCTGGCCGACCGCGCGTCCTCGGAAACGGACCGTGCGATCGAATTGCGCGCCCGTGACCGCCAGCGCAAGCTCATCGCCAAGATCGACGCCGCCCTCAACCGCATTGATGACGGCACCTACGGCTACTGCGAAGAGACCGGCGAACCGATCTCGCTCAAGCGGCTGGAGGCTCGCCCGATCGCCACGCTGTCGGTCGAGGCGCAGGAGCGGCACGAGCGGCGCGAGCGCATCTATCGCGACGACTGAGGCCGTCCAGTCCGCCGCGCGCTTTGGCCGGCCGCTGTCGTGCGGCCTCCAGGCAAGGCGCGCGGCCTCCGGCGGGGAGTTGCCGGAGGCCGCGGTGACCGCCGTCCGCCCGCGCGAAGCGGAACGACGGGGGAGCCAAAGCCAGGAATCAGGGTTCGCCCATCAAAGATCAGCGGGCGATCCGGGAGCCACCCGTCCGATCTCTGATCGCTGTTTCGTCATCGCTCGTCCTCGTCAGAACGGCAGCAGCACGTCGAGCACCTGCTGGCCGTAGCGCGGCTGCTGCACGTCGGTGATCTGGCCGCGGCCGCCGTAGGCAATGCGCGCCTGCGCAATCTTGGTCGAGTCGATGGTGTTGTCGCTTTCGATGTCCTCCGGTCGCACGATGCCGGCGACGATCAGTTCGCGCACCTCGAAATTGACTCGCACCTCCTGCTTGCCTTCGACCACCAGGTTTCCGTTCGGCAGAAGCTGCGTGACCACTGCGGCAACGTTGGTCTGCAAGGCCTCGGCCCGGTTGATCGTTCCCTTGCCGTCGCTCGACGAGCTGGATTCGGCGGTGAAGATCTTGGTCGGGACCGGGGCATTGAGGATGGGCACTTTCGACTTGCCGAAGAAATTGTCGATTCCGGAATCCTCGCTCGTCTCGCGGCTGCGCTTGGTCTGGTTGTCGATCATCGCCCGGTCGTTGAGGTTGACCTTGACGGTGAGGATGTCGCCGACCTGGTGCGCGCGCTGATCCTTGAAGAACGCACGCGAGCCGTTTCGCCACAGCGAATTCGGGCTGTAGGAGGCCGGCTGCGGCGACGGCATCGGCATCTGCACGGGCTTGTAACCCGGCTGCGTGGTGGGATTCTCGATTGCGGTCAGCGGTGGCGGCTGGCCGATCGTGCCCAGGCGCTCGAGCGCCGCGCAGCCTGCCAAGAGCGCGCCCGCGAGCGCGATCGATACGACGGAAACCAGACGCGACAACATGATCATGACGCTCACTGGGTGGGAGGAGACGCCGCCTCTTCGCTGCTCGGTTGGGAAGCGGCCGCGACCGGAATGCCGGCCGCGACGGTGATCCGCCCAGGGCCTGTGACTTTGCCCTGCACGGTGCGGTTGGACTGCACATTGAGCACGCCGATGATGTCGCCGGCGGCCCCGGCCTCGATCGCCTTGCCGCGCACGGTCAGCAGGACGCCGGGCGCCTCGTAGATGATGGTGACGGGTTCGTTGCGCTGGACGAGCTGCGGCCTTGCCACATCGGCGGGACGGACCACTTGGCCTGCGCGCAGCGGCCGTGTGGCGGCAAGACCGATCGCCTGTTCGGCGTCGATCGCATCCTGCGCCACCTCGGCCTTGGGCCGCCGCTCGCTGCGCAGGTCGGAGGCCCGGATCACCTCGCCGCGCTGAATTGTGCGCGCCAGCGTGGCAACCTCCACTGTCTCGGTGACCACTCCCGTAAACCGAAGCCGCAGCAGGCGCGCGGCGGCGCTGCCGGGGACGTCGAACGTCACGTCGAAGCGTCCGCTGCGCGGCTCGACCTGCAGGCGCGTGATCGCAAGGTCGGCGGTGGCGCCGGCTTCGACGTGGATCGTGCTCACGTCGCGGTCTAGGAGGACGGCCAGCGTGTCGGCTGCGCCGAGACCGAAACGGCCGGCGCAGGCACGTGCGATCCGCTCGGTAATGTCCTTGGCGGTGATGGCGCGGCTCAGGCGCGTGACCACGACCTCGGCGAGCCCGCCGGTGTCGATCCCGGCAAGCGCATGGGGGCGCAGGGCCTCGATGACGCGGGCGACCGGAACGCTGCCGGTCTGGCCGAGATCGGGGGAACGAAACACCGGCACAGGCGCCGCCGCGCCGGCATGCTCGACCAGATCGCCGATGGTGACGAGTTCCGAAGCGACGGCGACAAGCTCCTTCAGCCGCGGCTTGGGTTGCGCGCCGTCGGCGGCTGCCTCGCGTCCGAGCATCAGCACGAGGCCCGCAATGATGAGAATGCGGATCATGCCAAACCTCAGCGCATCAGGTTCGAAGTGGCCGAAAGCATCTGGTCAGCCGCACTGATCACCTTGCCGTTCATTTCGTAGGCGCGCTGTGCCGCAATCAGGTCGGAAATTTCCGTTACCGCCTCGACGTTGGCCTGTTCGAGGCTGCCCTGCTGAATGTCGCCGTAGCCGTCGCTGCTTGGGGTGCCGTCCTGCGGCGTCCCGGAGGCCGGCGTCTCCACGAACAGATTGTCGCCGATCGCTTGCAGGCCGGCCTTGTTGACGAAACGCGTGAGCGCAATCTGGCCGAGCACGCTTGGCGCGTTGGCGCCGGGCAGCATCACCGAGACCTGGCCCTGCGGGCTGATGGAGATCGACTGCGCATTGGCCGGGATGGTGATGCCGGGCTGCACCACATTGCCGTGCGAGGTCACGATGCGTCCCTGCGCGTCCATCTGGAAGGAACCGTCGCGGGTGTAGGAGAAGGACCCGTCGGGCATGAGAATCTTGAAGAACCCCTCGCCGCGGATGGCGAGGTTCAATTCGCCGCCGACCGGCGAGAGCGTGCCTTGCGTCATCAATCGCGGTGTGCCGACGGTTTTCACCCCGCCGCCCAGATCGATGCCGACCGGCAGGATGTTGCCCTGCGTCGAGGTCTGCGTGCCGACGCGGCGCACGTGCTCGTACAACAGGTCCTGAAATTCGGCACGCTGGCGCTTGAAGCCGGTCGTGCGCATATTGGCGATGTTGTTGGATATGACCTGGACATTGAGCTCCTGGGCCATCATGCCGGTCGCGGCGGTGTGGAGAGCGCGCATGGTGTGTTCTCCTAGGCCGGCACTTCGGCGAGCTGCTGGATCGAGCTGCGCCGCATGTCATTCTGCTGATTGAGAATGTTGGCGACTTCGGCGTAGGCGCGCGTGAGCTCGATCATGCGCGTCATCTCGATGACCGAGCGAACGTTCGATTTTTCAAGCGCGCCCTGCACGACGTTGACCGTCTGTACCGGCTGCGGCCCCACCCCATCGGGAGCCTTGAAGGTGCTGGAGCCGTCCTTCTGGAGCTGCTGCGGGTTGGCGAAGGTCACAAGCCGCAGCTTCCCGCGCGTGGAGTCGGAGTTGAGACTCTGGCCCTCGCGCACCTTGATGGTGCCGTCCTTGGTCACGACGATGTCGCGGTCGGTCGGCTGCAGGACGATCGGTCCGGCTTCGCCCAGCACCCGGTCGCCGGTGCTCGTCACGAGCTCGCCGAGGTTGTTCAAATGCAGCGAGCCGTTGCGGGTGTAGCGCTCCCCGCGCGCGGTCTGCACGACCAGCATGCCGTCGCCGTCGATGGCAATGTCGAGCGGATTGCCGGTCTGCTGGATCGGCCCCTGGCTCATGTCGTGCCAGGACATGCGGTCCTGCACGAAGCTCACGCGTCGGTCGGCCGGCGCGAACAGGTCCGAGTGCGCGCCCGATTGCAAGTACTCCGAAAACACCGCGCCGTCGGCCTTGAACGCGGTGGTGTTCAGGTTGGCAAGGTTGTTGGCCACAATGTCGAGCTCGCGCCGCAGCGCCGTCTGCCGCGACAGGCCGATGAGGAGGGTGTTCTCCATCGACAGTTCTCCCCGAGGTCGACGGGATGGCGCCGCTCCCTGCGCCCTCCCGTCGGGCGAGCCGCAGGCTCTCCCGAAGCCGCGGCTCGCCGGTCCCGTTGCAGCGGCCGTGCCAAAACAGAACATGTTGAAATATCAATGGGTTATGGCCGTTGTCGGATCGCCTCGCCCTGCAGCTTTGACCATCCGGCGTCGGTCGCTAGGCAAAAAGTTCCAGGCCCGCGCGTGTGGGAAAGGTTCCGTTAACCATAACCGCCTTACGGTCGATTGCGAGGATGCCGGGGCCGGCGCGAGCGGCCTGCAATCGGGTTTCGCGCAGGCTGCCGGCCTCTCCGTCGATCAGGGCAATCGTGGGCTTCATCCATGGCGGCAGACGCAAGCGCGGCGGCAATCGACAAGGAGCCGGAAGAGACCGGTGAAGCGGCAGCCGAGCAACCGACAAAGAGGTTCTCCCCGCCGCCGCTCAAATACCTGCTGATCGCCGGTGCCGGTCTGCTGCTGCTTCTGGGCGGCGGCATCGCAAGCTACATGCTCTTCTTTGGCAAGAAGCCGGAGGCGGCCGCGGAGGCGCCGGCGGTCAAGCCCGCGGTGTTCGTCGATCTGCCCGAGGTCGTGGTCAATCTGTCGACCACCAACGTCGACCGCACCCAATATCTCAAGGTCAAGATCGTGCTGGAGCTGCCGGATCAGAAGATGATCGACCAGATCCAGCCGATCATGCCGCGGGTGATGGACGCCTTTCAGACTTATCTGCGGGAATTGCGGGCGAGCGATCTCGACGGCTCGGCCGGGCTCTATCGGCTGAAGGAGGAGCTGACCCGGCGCATCAACGCCGCGATCGCCCCGAGCCGCATCAACGCCGTCCTGTTCAAGGAAATCGTGGTGCAGTGACGAACGAACGCCGATGAGCGAACAAAAGGATCAAATCGACCAGGACGCCATCGCCGCCGAATGGGGGCTTGCGCTCGACGCCGACGCGGCCACAGCGCTTGCCGCCGCGCCGAGCCCGGGTGCCCCCGACGGCGAGGCCAAGGGCGCGCAATGGTCGGCCGAGGAGGGTTCGAAGTTCAGTCCGGGCGGCGGCAAGGGCGGAACCGAGCGCGTGCTGACGCAGGAGGAGATTGACAGCCTCCTCGGCTTCAGCCTGTCCGACGTCTCACTCAACGACAATTCCGGCATTCGCGCGATCATCGACTCGGCGATGGTCTCGTACGAACGCCTGCCGATGCTGGAAATCGTCTTCGACCGGCTGGTCCGGCTGATGACGACGTCGTTGCGAAACTTTACCTCCGACAACGTGGAGGTTTCGCTCGACCGCATCACCTCGGTGCGTTTCGGCGACTATCTCAACTCGATTCCGCTGCCTGCCATCCTCGCCGTGTTCAAGGCCGAGGAGTGGGACAACTTCGGGCTGATGACGGTCAACTCCGGCCTGATCTACTCGATCATCGATGTGCTGCTCGGCGGACGACGTGGCCATGCCTCGGTGCGGGTGGAAGGGCGGCCCTACACCACGATCGAATCCAACCTGGTGAAGCGGATGATCGAGGTGGTGCTGGCGGATGCCGAGCTCGCCTTCAAGCCGCTGTCGCCGGTGAAGTTCAACATCGATCGGATGGAGACCAATCCGCGCTTTGCCGCCATCTCGCGCCCGGCCAACGCCGCCATCCTGGTGCGGCTGCGCATCGACATGGAGGACCGCGGCGGCGAGCTCGAACTGCTGCTGCCCTACGCCACCATCGAACCGATCCGCGACGTCCTGTTGCAGATGTTCATGGGCGAGAAGTTCGGCCGCGACCCGATCTGGGAGGGCCATCTTGCCACTGAGATCGGCCAGGCGGAGATCGCCGTCGATGCCGTGCTTTACGAGGCGAAACTGCCGCTCAAGCGGATGCTTGAGCTCGATGTCGGCGACACGCTGATGCTGGAGCTTAAACCCGACGCGCTGGTCAAGGTGCGCTGCGGCGACGTGATCTTGAGCGAAGGCCGCATGGGGCGGGTCGGCGACCGCGTGGCCGTGCGCGTGGCCAAGCCCTTGCGCAGGCCACAGACCACCTACGCCATGTTCGAGAAGGCCGACCAGTCGTCGAGCCGGATGGAGGCGCAGTGAGCACGATCCTTCCATTGACGATCGAAAGCTTGGTGGCGATCCTGCTGCTGCTGACGATCCTCTATTGCGTGCGTCTCAACAACCAGCTCAGGCGGCTGAAAACCGATGAGACCACGATGCGCGCGACCATCGCCGAGCTCGTGACTGCAACCGAGACGGCCGAGCGCGCCATTGCCGGGCTGCGCGCCACCGTGCGCGAGACCGAGGCGACGCTGGGCGAGCGCCTGCGCGAGGCGGAGCGCTACTGCGCCGACATGGTCAAGAACACGGAGGCGGGCGCCGACGTGCTCAAGCGGCTGATGCAGATCGCCGGCGCGCGGCCGTGGCTGCTGGGGGTGGCGCCGGCGCCCGATCCGAAGCCCGAGGGGCCCAATCCCAAGGCCATCATGCAGGCGGCGCAGGCGGTTGCCGAGCGTGCCCGCGCCCGCGTCAAGGGCAAGGCGGCATGAAGCGATGGCTGCGCGAATTCCGGCTGATCCCGGTGGTGTTGATCGCCGTCGGCGGACTGCTTGCGCTCAAGGTCATCGGCCTTCTGTTCGACGGCGGATATACGCTCGGGCAGAGGCTTGCTCGCAGCGACACGCTCGTGGTGACGACGGTGCCGGTGCCGTCCACCACAGCGCTCAGTGCGCAAACGACGCCGCTCAATATCGCTGCTCCATCGCGCAGGTCGCGGCCGTCGTGGATGCAGGAAATGTTCAACTATCCGGACGTGACCGGCTCGGTCGGCGCCTCCAAGCCCGCCGCCAAGGAGCAGGCGGCGGGAAAAGACGCAGCCGCTGGCAAGCGCACGGCCGGCACGACCTCCGCGCCGTCGTCCACAACGTCCGAGAAAGGGCCGGCTGACGAGCAGAATGCTGCGGCGGCCGGTGCCGAGCCGCCGCGCCCGCCGTCGGCGGCCGAACGTGCCATCCTCGAGCGCCTGCAGGCCCGCCGCCAGGAGATCGAGGCGCGGGCGCGCGAACTCGAGGCGCGCGAGAATCTTTTGAAGGAGGCCGAGCAGAGGCTCGACCAGCGGGCGGCCGATGCCAAGGCGCCCGAGCCGCGCCCGGGCGCCGGCGCGCAGCGCAAGGAAGACAGCGACAACCAGCGATTCAAGAGCCTCGTCACCATGTATGAGTCGATGAAGCCGAAGGAGGCCGCCAAGATCTTCGATCGGCTCGACATCCGCGTGCTGCTCGAAGTGGCGAGCAAGATCAACCCGCGCCGCATGTCGGAGATTCTCGCCCAGATGTCGCCGGAGGCGGCCGAACGTCTGACGGTGGAACTGGCCTCGCGCGCAAGCGGCATCAATCTTGCGACGAATCCGGCCGACCTGCCGAAGATCGAAGGCCGGCCGGGGAACTGAGCCGTCACGGTTAACGCGCCATTAAACGCGCTCGCCTAGGGTCGGGCATCAGCGTCGGCGTGGGCGTATGTCGGGTTCCTGGCGTGCTTTGATGGCGATCGGCGTGCGCGGCCGCGCGGGTAAGCCGCGCGCACAGGCTTGGGCGTTCGCACTCGTCGCAATTCTGCTCGTCGCCGCACCCCGTGCGCTCCTCGCCCAGCAGCCGGTGCGGGGCGAGGCCAGCATCACCACGAGCGACGGCTACGGCCGTCTCGTCATCCGCCTCGTCACCGAGGTCGAGACGCGGGTGCGGCAATCGGGCGGCGTCCTGGTGATCGAGTTCAAGCAGCCGGTGGATGTGCCGGTCGAGCGTATCACTGCCGGCGCCACAGACTACATCGGCGCCGCGCGACGCGATCCCGACGGCCGGGCGCTGCGTTTTGCGCTGGCGCGAAAGGTGCGGATCAGCACCATGGCCGCCGGCGAGCGGCTGTTCGTGGATCTGTTGCCGGACGGTTGGACCGGCGAGCCGCCGGGACTGCCGCGTGCGGTGGTCGAGGAGCTTGCCCGCCGCGCACAGGAGGCCGAGCGTTATGCCCGCGAGCGGCTCCTGCTCGCGCAGCAAGCCGACGTTCGTCCGGTGCGGGTGCGTGTCGCAAGCCAGCCGACGTTCACGCGCTACATCTTCGAACTGCCGGACCTGATCGGCGTGAGCGCCGATCGTGTCAAGGACCGGTTGACGCTGAGCTTCGGTCGGCCGCTTGTTTTCGACCTCGCCGACGCCAAGCTTGCGCTGTCGCAGGTGGTGAAGTCGGTGGAGGCCGCGCGCGAGCGCGACACGTCGACCGTGCGCTTCGACTTCTCGCGCCAAGTGGATGTGCGCACCTTCCGCGAGGACGCCAACTTCGTGGTCGACGTCACGCCGCTCAATGCGACCGCAGCGCATGCGCCGACCGGTCCGCTCTCCGGCCTCGAAGCACCGCAGACGGTGCCGGCGCAAGCGGCGCAGGCGGCAAGACCCGCACCGCCGGCCGGCCCGCCGGCGGCGATCGCCCCCAAGGCTGCCGAGCCGGCGGCCACGCCAGCCGGCCCCGCCGGTCGGCCGGCGCAGGCCCGCGCGGCCGCCGCCAAGCCGTCCGCTGCACCGCGCGAACCGAGCCATGGCGTGACCGCCGAACTGCGGCGCCAGGGCGACAATTTGCGCCTGTTCTTCCCGTTTGCGCAGCCGACGTCGGCGGCGGTGTTCCAGCGCGCGGACACGCTGTGGCTCGTGTTCGACACACCTGCGAAGATCGAGGTGGCCGCGCTCGCAAACGATCCAAGCCGCACCATTCGCAACGCCAGCGTCACGCGCGAGGCAGAACTGCAGGTGGTGCGCCTGAAGCTCGAACGGCCGCGATTGGTGGCTGCCACACCCGAGGATTCTGGCTGGGCGATCGGCCTGGGCGAGAGCTTGCAGGCAACGACAGCGGGTCTCTCCATCATCCGCAGCATCGTTGGCCCGGGCCGCAGCAGCGTCGCCATTGCGTTCGACGAGCCGCGCCGCGTCCATTGGCTTGCCGATCCCGAAATCGGCGACCGGCTGCTGGTCGTCACCGCGCTCGGTCCCGCCCGTGGTCTGGTCAAGGCGCAGGACTTCGTCGAGTTTCGTGCGCTCGCCAGCGCCCAAGGCATCGCCATCCAGCCCTATGCCGACGACCTGAAGGTCGAACTGTCGGCCGACAAGGTCCTGTTGTCCCGGCCCGCCGGCCTCACCCTGTCGGAGGCCGTGCCCGCCACGGCCGGCAAGATCGCGCGCGCGCTGACGTTCGACGCTACGCTCTGGCGTGCCGATCGGGACGCCGACTTCGCCGGCCGCCAGTATGAACTCATTCGCGCCGCGGCGGAATCCCCCTTCACCAAGCGCGCGACCCACCGGCGCGATCTCGCGCGCTTTTATTTCTCGCGCGGCATGTACGCCGAGGCCAAGGGCGTGCTCGACGCCGCCATCGCCGACGAGGGGCAGGAGACCGACGATCCGAGTGCTCTCGTCCTGCGCGCGGTTGCCAACATCATGCTCGGCCGGCTCGACGCGGCGCTGAAGGACCTTGGCCATCCGGCGGTGGGCGATCAGAACGACGCGCCATTGTGGCGCGCGCTGATCCTTGCCCGCCAGGGCAAGTGGGCGGGCGCGCGCGACGCCTTCCGTGACGTCGAGGGGGCGCTTGCGGCGTTGCCGCTGGAGTTGCAGCGCATTGCGCTCAAGGATGCGCTGCGGGCCTCGATCGAGGTCGGCGATTACGCCAGCGCCGTCAATCGGCTCAACGATTTCGACGTGATCGGCGTGCCGCGCGAGCTCGCGCCCGCCATTGCGGTCCTCACCGGGCGCCTGGCGGAGGGGCTGGGCCGAAAAGACGATGCGCTTGCCGCCTATCGCGCAGCCGCGGTCTCCGCCGACCGGCCCGCCGCCGCGCAGGGACGGCTGCGGGAGATCGCGCTGCGTTATGCGCAAGGGGAGATGACCAAGGCCGACGCCATCACCGAGCTTGAGCGGTTGACCACGGCTTGGCGCGGCGATGAGACCGAAGTCGAGGCGCTGCAGATTCTCGCACGCCTCTATACCGAGGAGAACCGCTACCGCGACGCGTTCCAGGTGATGCGCGTGGCGCTCAACGTGCATCCCAACTCGGTGCTGACGCGCAACATCCAGGAAGAGGCGTCCAAGACCTTCGACTCGCTGTTTCTCGCCGGCAAGGGCGACACCCTGCCGGCGATCGAGGCGCTCAGCCTGTTCTACGACTTTCGTGAGCTGACGCCGATCGGCCGGCGTGGCGACGAGATGATCCGTCGGCTCGCCGATCGGCTGGTGGCGGTCGACCTGCTCGACCAGGCCGCCGAGCTGCTGCAGCACCAGGTCGACAACCGCCTGCAGGGCGCCGCGCGCGCGCAGGTGGCGACCCGGCTCGCGGTGATCTATCTCCTCAACCACAAGCCGGACAAGGCGCAGGCGGTGCTGCGCGCCACCCGCACCGCCGACCTTGCGAACGAGGTGCGCATTCCGCGGCTGTTGATCGAGGCGCGCGCGCTGTCCGACCTCGGGCGGCACGATTTTGCGCTGGAGGTGATCGAAGGCATCGAGGGGCGTGAGGCGCTGCGGCTGCGCGCGGACATTCTCTGGGCCGCCAGGCGCTGGCAGAAGGCGGCCGAACACATCGAACTGCTGTACGGCAATCGATGGAGGAGCTTCGAGCCGCTGACCGATGCCGAGCGCATCGACATCCTGCGCGCCGGCATGGCCTATGCACTGGCCGAGGACCGACTCGGAATTGCCCGCCTGCGCGACAAATATGCGGCGAAGATGGCCGAGGGGCCGGACGGCAAGGCGTTCAATGTCGTCACGAGCGGCATCGGCATCAACAGCGCCGAATTCCGCGCGGTCGCGCGAACGATCGCCGCGGTCGATACGCTGTCGGGATTCCTGTTCGATCTGCGCGCGCGCTATCCGGAGATGAGCACGCTGCTTCCCGGCACGCCGGCAACGCCGGCCGCGGCCGCGCCTGCCGCTGACAAGGATGCGCGCGGCTAACCCTTGCGCCCCGTGGCGTGGGTGCGCTTTCCCGGTTCGCCCGCTATCCGCCCCCGTAGCTCTGCACGAGCGAGCCGGCGACCAGACTCCAGCCATCGACCAGTACGAAGAAGATGAGCTTGAACGGCAGCGACACCACGACCGGCGGCAGCATCATCATGCCCATCGACATCAAGACCGAGGCGACCACGAGGTCGATGATCAGGAACGGCAGGAACAAGAGAAAGCCGATCTCGAAGGCGCGCTTGAGCTCGGAGATCATGAACGCGGGAACGAGTATGCGCAGGGAGAGGTCCTCGGGCTTGGCGGGCGCGGGCTCGCCGGACAAATCATTGAACAGCTTCAAGTCCTTGTCGCGCACGTTCTTGAGCATGAAGGCGCGGAACGGCTCGGCCGCCCGCTCGAAGGCCTGCTCGGCATTGACCTCGTTGGCAATCAGCGGGCGCACGCCCGCCTCATAGGCGCGCTGGAAGGCGGGTCCCATCACGAAGGCGGTGAGAAACAACGCCAGCGAAATGATTACCGCATTCGGCGGAGCGGTTGCGGTGCCGAGCGCCGTGCGCAGGAGCGAGAGCACCACGACGATGCGGGTGAACGAGGTCATCATCACCAGGATCGAGGGGGCGAGCGACAACACCGTGAGCAGCGCGATGAGCTGAATCACGCGCTCGGTTAGCCCCGTGCCCTGGCCGAAATTGATGCTGATGTCCTGCGCGAGCGCAGGGCTTGCTAGCATGCCAGCGGCTGTGCACACCAGCGCCGCCACCGTCGCAAGACGGACGCAGGCAGCGCGCCGGCGCCTCGTCACGTCTTTCCCGGACGGCCCAACAAACTCGCCATCTCCTGCTCGAGGCTGCCGGCCGAGCGCGGCGGGGCGGTGGTCTTGCCCGCCTGCGCCGCGACCTTAGGCTCGGTTGTTCGCGGTGGCGTCTTGGCCTCGGCGGCGACCGCAAGGCGCGGGCCGCCGGCTTCGGGCGCAGGCTTGGGCGGCACCGCCGCCTTGCTCTGGGTCGAGGGCCGGCGCAGGGCGGCCTCAAGTCGCTGCGCCATCTCGGCAAGGCTCTGGTCCGGCGGCGGTTGCGGTCCGATCGCTGTGCCAGGATGGGAGGCGCTGGCGGCGGGCGCGGGTTCGACCGGCGTCGCGCGCGGCGTGGGCGCCGGTGTCTCGGGTGGGCGGGCGAGCTCGGCGGCAAGGCCGGACAGCGTGTCCGCCGCTCGCGCGGCGCGCGCCGGCGCGGGCGCCGGTTCGCCGTGCCAGTGCGCCGCGTCCTCGGCGACAACGCGTGGACCGCGCTCGATGCGCGGGGCGGCGGCGGCCGGGATCGGTTCCGGTTGCAGCGGCCAGGCGTTGGGGTCGGGCAGGGGGATCGCACGCGGCAGGGTCTCGACGCCGCCGTTGCGCGGGGCAGGCGCTTCGCGCGCGGTCGCGGTCGCCGCCCGCACGATGTTGGTCTCCACCACGACGTCGCTCGGCCCGCCGATCATCAACAGGTGCTCGACGTTGTCGCGGCGGATGATGACAAGCCGCCTTCGCCCGTCGATCGCCGCCGAGTCGATGACGGCGAGCCGCGGCTGACGGCTGCGGGTTGCGGCATCAAGCCGCGTCGTACCAAAACGGCGGACCAGCCAGGCGACGGCGCCGATCAGGCCCAGCACGACAACAAAGGCGATGATGAAGTTCACGGGTGTCGGTAGCTCCACGCCGAAGAGGCTGCTCATCTTAACTCCCCTGGCGCGCCGGGCGAGGCCGAACCCATCGTTCGAGCCCGGCCCGTTTGGTTAACGCAAGCGGCAACATTTGCCCCGTCGAATATTAACAAAGAACTAACGCCAGGAGGGGAACTCAATTCCGAAGGACTGATCTATAATGATTCTCTCGGTAAACGGCAGATTGATGGCGAAGACCTGTTTTCCCGCGTCTTAACCGGACGTTAACCATACGCCCGGCAATCTCTGCCTACCCGCACAGCGTGCGTCGGGCAAGGGGCAGACGCTTCCATGGCCATCACCGATCTCCCGCTCTTCTCCATGCTGCGCACGCGCATGCACTGGCACCAGGAACGCCAGCGGGTACTGGCCGAAAACGTATCCAACGCCGACACGCCGAATTATCGGCCGCGCGATCTTGCGCCGCTGCAGTTCGACCATCTGCGGCCGACGATGCCCGCGGTTGCACTCGTGCGCACCGTGCCAAGTCATATGGCAGGAGCCGCCGGCGAGCCCAGCCGTTTCGCGGACGCGGTGCGCGGCGGCTACGATGTGCGGCCTGCGGGCAATGCCGTCGTGCTCGAAGATGAAATGATGAAGGTCGCCGCGAACCAGATGGACTATCAGGCGGCCACCACCCTCTATTCGCGCAGCCTCGGACTGATCCGGGCCGCCATCGGCAAGCGCTAGGGCAGACGGATCGGCGCAAGCGCGCGCCGCGGGAGGGACTAGGACATGGATTTCCTCAAGTCGATCGCCATCGCCGCGTCGGGCCTGCGCGCCCAGGCCGGACGCATGCGCGTGATCGCGGAAAACATCGCCAACGCGGATTCGACCGCGCCGAGCCAGGGCGCGGAGCCCTACCGGCGCAAGATCGCGACCTTCCGCGCCGAGGTCGACCGCGTGCTCGGGGCCCGGCTGGTCAGACTCGGCCGCTTGCGCACCGACCCGTCCGAGTTTCGGCTCAAATACGAGCCCGGCCATCCGGCCGCAGACGCCAACGGCAACGTGAAATATCCGAACGTCAACGCGCTGGTGGAGATGACCGACATGCGCGAGGCGCAGCGGTCCTACGAGGCCAACATCAACGTCATTACCGCCTCGCGCCGGATGATCCAGCGCACCATCGAGATCCTGAAGTCTTGAGCCGGAGCACGCCATGCCGACACCGAGCGCCGCCGCCAACGCCTACGCCAGCCTGGCGCGGCTGACCGAGCCCCTCGGCAAGAGCCTGGCCGCAAGCGAGCCCGCCGCGGGCCCGAGCTTCGGTGCGCTGCTCAAGAACGCGGTGGGCGCGCTCAACGAAGCCTCGCGCAATTCCGATGCCCAGGCGCAGGCGATGGCGGCGGGCAAGGCCAATCTTGTCGACGTGGTCACGGCGGTCGCCGAAACCGAAGTCGCCATCGACACGCTCGTGTCGGTACGCGACCGGGTGATCCACGCCTACGAAGAGATCATGAAGATGCCGATCTAGCGTGCGTCGTTGCATCGGCGGCCGTTGCGGTCGGTGCGGCGCCCTTGCGCCGGAGGGCAAACGCAGGAGGCGAGAACCATGAGCGGGCCCGAAGTCCTGGACGTCGCGCGCGATGCGATCGTGACGCTCGTGCTGGTGGCAAGCCCGTTGATGCTGGTCGGGCTCGCGGTCGGGGTTGCGATATCGCTGTTCCAGGCGCTGACCCAGATCCAGGAGATGACGCTCGTCTTCGTGCCCAAGATCCTTGCGATTTTCGTGGCCATGCTGGTGGCGTTGCCGTTCATGGCGGATGCGCTGCAGGGTCACGTGGCGCGGCTTGCGGCCCGCATCATCGGTGGATGAGGCGGCTGATCGGTCGAGGTCGGACAGCACGCGAAGGGTCGGGAACGGTGAAGTGAGCCGATGCGAATCGACATCTCCTTCCTGCCGGCGCTTGCCGCGGCCTTCCTTCTGACCTTTGCGCGCATCGGCACGATGGTGATGCTGCTGCCGGGACTCGGCGAACTCAGCGTTCCCCCGCGCGTGCGACTCACCGTGGCGCTGATGCTCGCCGCCGTGATGCTGCCGCTGCACCGTTCCGCCTATCCGCTCGACCTGCACGCCTTCGGACCGGTGCTGTTGTTGCTCGGCCAAGAACTCCTGGTCGGCGCCGTGCTCGGGCTGGTCGCGCGCCTGACCATCGCCGCCTTGCAGGTCGCAGGCTCGATCGTCGCCAATCAGATGGGGCTCGGCTTCGTCACCGCCGTCGATCCAACCCAGGGCCAGCAAGGCATGATCGTCGGCAACTTCCTCAGCGTCCTCGGCATCACGCTGATCTTTGCTGCCGATCTGCATCATCTGGTCATCGCGGCGCTCAACGACAGCTATGCGCTGTTCCGCCCCGGCGAAGTGCCGGTCAGCGGCGACGTGGCGCAGCTCATGACCGGGGCAGTCGCCGCGGCGTTTCGCATCGGCGTGCAGCTTGCCGCTCCGTTCCTCGTTTTCGGGCTTTTGTTCAATCTCGGCCTCGGCGTGCTGTCGCGGCTGATGCCGCAGATGCCGGTCTATTTCGTCGGCATGCCGGCCTCGATCCTGGTCGGGTTCCTGATCCTGCTGCTGGTGCTCGGCGGCATGATGGCGGTGTTCCTCGACCACGTCGAAGGCGTCCTGGTCGTGCTCGCGCCGCGCTCATGAGGAGGCATCGGCCGTGGCCGAGACCGAACAGCAGGACACCGAGCGGACAGAGGACCCGACCCAGAAGCGGCTGGAGGAGGCGCACAGCCGCGGCGACGTGGTCAAGAGCCACGAGGTTTCGACCTGGTTCTTGCTTGCAGGCGGCACGTTGGTGATCGCGGCGTTCGCCGGGCCGATGGGATCGGGGCTCACGGGCACCTTGCGCGGGCTCCTCGCCAACGCGCATCAATTGCCGGCCGACGGCCGCGGCCTGCTTTCGCTGATGGCGCGGCTCGAGGTCGCCGTGCTCGCCGCCGTCGCCGTTCCGCTTGTCGTGCTGATGCTTGCGGCCGCGCTCGGTACGCTGGTGCAGCATCGTCCGGTATGGTCGGGCGAGCCGCTCAAGCCGCGGCTCAGCAAGATCTCGCCGCTGAGCGGTCTCAAGCGGCTGTTCTCCAAACAGGCGGTGGCCAATTTCGCCAAGGGCCTGGTCAAGCTTGCCGGGGTCGGCGCAGTGATGACGGCGCTGATGTGGCCGCAACGCGACCGCCTGGAGGGCCTTGTTCGCACCGACATTGCGGGCTCGCTCTGGCACACGCGGTCGCTGGCGCTCGATCTTCTCGGCGCCGTGGTGGCGATCATGGCCTTCGTCGCTGCGGCCGACTATCTGTTCCAGTATCGGCAGTGGTACGAGCGGCAGAAAATGTCGGTGCGCGAGCTCAAGGAGGAGTTCAAGCAGACCGAGGGCGATCCGACGATCAAGGGCAAGATCCGCCAGTTGCGCCAGAGCCGCATGCGCAAGCGCATGATCGCCGACGTGCCCAAGGCGTCCGTGGTCATCACCAATCCGACCCACTTCGCGGTGGCGCTGAAATACGAATCCGGCATGAACGCGCCGCTTTGCGTCGCCAAGGGCGTTGACGCGCTGGCGCTGAAGATCCGCGAAGTCGCGAACGAGCACGCGATTCCGGTGGTGGAGAATCCGCCGCTGGCCCGCGCCTTGCATGCGACCGTCGAGGTCGACCAGGAGATTCCGCCCGAGCATTACAAGGCGGTGGCCGAGATCATCGGCTATGTCATGAAAATGCGGCGTGCCGCCGGGCGCGCCTGAAGCGAAGGCGTGCGGTCCGGCGTCCGCCCGCAAGGCGGGCGGGGACGGTGCGTGCGAGACCCTTGCGCAGGCTGCCCATGGTGGGGCACCAAGGGGCGAGTTGCGTCGTGTCGATCCCGTCCGAGCTGACGCTCCATCATGGCAAACCAGGACGTCACCCAACCCCAGCGGCCCGCGGTGGTCGATCGTAGCGACAGCGCCCGCGGCGGCAGCATCGGCCTCGTGCTGTTGGTTGCGCTCGCTCTCGTCGGCGCGGCGGTGGGTCTCCTGCTGGTCGGCCGCGGCTATGCCGCGCCCTATATCCTTGCGCTGCTCGCGTTGCTCGCCATGGTTGGCGTGTTCGCCCTGTTTGCGCTTGCAACCGGCATCCTGCGGTTGGCCGGCAAGGACGCGTCCAATCCCGTGCTCAAGGCGGTGGCGGACGAGTCGCTGGACGGGCTCCTGGTCACCGATCCGCGCGGCCGCGTGGTCTACGCCAATGCCGCCTATCTGACGCTCGTCAATGCGGCCGACGCCGAGGACGTCCGCCCGGTGGAGCGGGTGTTCATCGGCGACCCCGACGTCTCGGAGGCGGTCTATCGGCTGCTCAAGGCGGCGCGCGAGGGCCGCCGCGCGCAGGAAGAAGTGCGGGTGACCGGCCTCAAGGGCCGGCCGGTCAGCTGGCTTCGGCTGCGCGTGCAGCCGCTCGGCGAGGATCGGCGCAGCAGCGGCATGACGCTGTGGACGGTGACCGATGTGACGCGCGACCGCGAGCGGCAGGAGAACATCTTCCAGGAGCTGCAGCACGCGATCGACTATCTCGATCACGCTCCGGCAGGCTTCTTCTCGGTCGATGCCAAGGGCGAGATCGGCTATCTCAACGCCACGCTCGCGTCCTGGCTCGACTACGATTTGGCACAGGTGGGCTCGGGCGGACTCAAGCTCACCGACATCGTTTCCGGCAACGGCGCGGCGCTATTGACCTCGATCACGGCGGCGCCGGGCGAGGTCAAGACCGAGGTGCTCGATCTCGATCTGAAGACCCGCGGCGGGCGCAACCTGCCGGTGCGGCTGTTTCACAAGCTTGCCTTCGGCGCCGACGGCACGCCGGGTCCCTCGCGCACGCTGGTGCTCAACCGCGCGCGCGGGGAGGCGACCGATCCGGAACGCGCGGCCGAGGTGCGCTTCATGCGCTTCTTCCAGTCGACGCCGATGGCGATCGCGACCGTCGACAAGGCCGGCAGGATTGCGCGCACCAACGCGCTGTTTGCGCGCATGTTCCAGTCGACGCTGAAGGAAATCGGCGAGGATCGCTCGATCCTTGCCGTCGTCGCCGAGCGCGACCGGCCGGCGCTGGAGGCGGCGATCCGGCGCGCCGCCGAGGGACGAGGCGACATTGCGCCGGTTGATGCGGCGCTCGCCGGCCAGGGCGAAAGCTGGGGCCGGTTCTACGTCTCGCCGGTCGAGGAGGAGGAACGCGACGGCGAGGCCGCCATCGTTTATGTGCTGGAAATCACCGATCAGCGCACGCTGGAAAACCAGATCAACCAGCGCGCGCGCATGGAATCGATCGGCCAGCTCGCCGGCGGGATCGCGCACGACTTCAACAACGTGCTCAACGCCATCATCCTGGCCACCGACTTCCTGCTCAGCTCGCACAAGCCGACCGATCCGGCGTTCCAGGACATCATGCAGATCAAGCAGAACGCCAACCGGGCGGCAAGCCTTGTGCGTCAGCTGCTGGCGTTCTCCCGCCGGCAGACAATGCGTCCGCAGGTGCTGGACCTCGGCGAGCGGCTTGAAGATCTGCGCATCATGCTGAGCCGGCTGATCGGCGAGAAGATCGCGCTCGAGGTCAAGCACGGCCGCGATCTGTGGCCGGTGAAGGCCGACATTTCCCAGTTCGAGCAGGTGATCGTCAATCTCGCCGTCAACGCCCGCGATGCCATGCCCGAGGGCGGCAAGCTCACGCTGCGCACCGCCAACGTTCCCGCCGCGGAGGCCGCCGCCTATCAGCACAAGGGCATGCCGCCGGCCGACTATGTCATGGTGGAGGTGGCCGATACCGGCACCGGCATTGCGCCGGAGATCATCGACAAGATCTTCGAGCCGTTCTTCTCCACCAAGGAGGTGGGCAAGGGCACGGGCCTCGGACTCTCCACGGTCTACGGCATCGTCAAGCAGACCGGCGGCTTCATCTATCCGGAATCAGAGCCGGGCAAGGGGACGACCTTCCGCATCTTTCTGCCGCGCTACGTGCCCACGGCCGAGGACACGGCAGCCGCGCTGCCGCAGGCCGAGGCGCCCGGAATCGCCGCAGGTCCTGCAGGGGAGGAGACGGCCGCGCCAGCCCCCGCCGATCTCACCGGCCAGGGCACGGTGCTGCTGGTCGAGGACGAAGAGGGCCTGCGCGCGCTCAACGCGCGGGGTCTCGCTTCGCGCGGCTACACCGTGCTGCAGGCGAGCAACGGCATCGAAGCCATTGATGTGTTTTCACGCCACGGCGGCAAGGTCGACATCGTCGTGTCCGACGTGGTGATGCCGGAAATGGACGGGCCGACGCTGCTGAAGGAACTGCGCAAGCGCGATCCCGATGTGAAGATCATCTTCGTTTCCGGCTATGCGGAGGAGGCGTTCGAGAAGAACCTGCCCGCCGGCGGCCAGTTCGCGTTCCTGGCCAAGCCCTTCACGCTCAAGCAACTGGTCGAGGCGGTCAAGGAGACGATGAAGGGGTAGAGCCGTCGCTCGCGTCCGTTGCGATGCGCGGCACGCCGCAGGCCCTTGACCTATGCCTCGATGGTCTGCGCCTGCGCAAGCAGCGCCGGCGACAGCGTGAGACCGAGCGCACGGGCGGTCGCGGCGTTGACGACGAGTTCAAAGTCGCAGACCGCGTTCAGCGGCAGCGCGGCCGGATCGGCGCCGCGCAGGATGCGGTCGAGCAGTGCCGCCGCCTGCCGATAGTTCTCGGCGATCGACGCGCCGTAGGCCATGAGCGCTCCGGCCTCGGCGTATTCGCGGCGCACGGTCATGGCCGCGAGGCCCCGTTCGATGGCGCAGCGGGCCAACGCTGCGCGATGCGCGAAGAACATGGCGCCGGGGGCGACGACGAATCCGCCGACGCCATCGGTCCGCATGGCATCGAACGCATCGGCCAATTCATCCGCGCCGCCGAGCCAGTAGTCCTTGACGGCAATCCCGTGCGCGGCGGCCGCTTCGAGCGTTTCGCGCACCGCGGGCGGCGAGGACGGGTTGCCGCGGTCGGCGAGGACGGCAAGCCGCGGCGCGTCGGGGAGCGCGGCGCGCAGCCATTGCAGCCGCTTCGCGCTGAGGCCGGGCGGCAGATCGCTGAGCCCGCTGACGTTGGTCGCGCACGACGGTGCCCCGAGCGCGGTTCCGGTTGCCATGACGATCGGGATTTCGCGCGTCGCGCGCTTGGCCGCCTCGACCGCAGGCGTCCCAGCGGTGACGAGCACATCCGCGGGCCACGCCACGAGTTCTGCCGCAGCCCCTGCCAGCCGTTCGGCATATCCGTCGGCCCAGCGGAACCGCAGGTCGAATGTTTCGCCCTCGACCTGGCCGAGGGCCGTCAGGCGTTTTCGGAACAGGTCCCACAGCGCCAGCCGCCGCTCGTCCGGCGCCCCGGTATCGAGAATGCCGATGCGACGGGCCGATGCCGCTCCCACGGAGCTTCGGTCAACACTCGGCGGCATCGCGGCGCCTGCACCTCATTTCGCCGAAATGTTGGCCGTGCGCGCGACCTCGGTCCAGTTGCGGATCTCGGTCACAATCATCTTCCGGAATGCTTCCGGCGTGCCGCCGCCGACCTCGCTGCCGGTCTTGGCAATCCGCTCCGCCACGTCGGGGTCGCGCAAGGCCTCGTTGACCGCGGCGTTGAGGCGGTCGACGATCGACTTCGGCGTGCGGCCGGTGGTGAGCAGGCCGACCCAGGACACCGCCTCGTAGCCGGGGAAACCGGACTCGGCGACGGTTGCGACGTCGGGAAAGCGCGGATCGCGCACACTGCCGCCAGTGGCGATGGCCCGCAGGGTGCCGGCCTGGATGTGCGGCTGCGACACCAGCGGCGAGATCGCGAGCAGGTGGGTCTCGCCCTTGACCACCGCCAGCACCGCCGGCGCGCCGCCGCGATAGGGGACGTGCTGCAGCTTGATCCCGGCAAGGCCGGCGAGATGTTCGGTGGCGAGATGGTTCAGGCTCGCCTGGCCGGTGGTCGAGTAGTTGTACTTGCCCGGCTCCTTCTTCGCGAGCGCGATGAATTCGGGCAACGTCCTCGCCGGCACCTGCGCGTTGATGACGAACAGAAAGGCATACTTGCTGAGAAGTGCGATCGGTGCGAGATCGCGCTCGGTGTCGTAGGGCAGCTTGGGGTGGGTGGCCGGCAGCACCGAAAGCGAGCCGGCGACGGCGAGCAGCGTGTGACCGTCGGGCGCGGCCTTGGCCACCGCGTCGGTGCCGACGATGCCTGCGGCACCCGGCCGATTGTCGACGATCACGGTCTGGCCGAGCGACTTTTCCAGGTGCGGCTGGATCAGGCGCGCGGTGGTGTCGATCAGGCCGCCGGCGCTCTGCGGCACCACGATGCGGACGGTCTGGGTCGGGTAGGTCTGTGCCGCGGCGCTGGACGCGATTGCAACGGTGGCTGCGGCGGCCATCGCCCGAACGAAGGCGCAAACCGTTGTGCCCGGCGGAACTGGCATGGCGATCTCCGTTTCTGCGGCAAGGCAGCTCGCACGCGCATGGCGCGGCAGAGCCATGTTAGCATGGCGCGCCGTGCCGCCCAGCCGCGAAATGCCGCGCAGGGGCGCGCCGCTGGCGAGAGTGCGCAGATCACACGCAAACCCATCAACCACCGTGCGCGGCCGCTCGCCAAGGCTCCCGGCCCGCGCTATCAAGCGCGTCGTGAGGGGTCGCCGCAGTCTGCCATGAAAGCCATCCTGTTAACCCGCACCGGCGATCCGTCCGTGCTGGAGTACGTCGAACTGCCGACGCCGTGCCCCCAGCCGGGCGAGGTGTTGGTCAAGGCGCACACCATCGGCGTCAGCCGTCCGGAACTCATGGTGCGGCAAGGGACCTATCCCTGGATGCCGCCGCTGCCGGCCATTCCCGGCATCGAGATGAGCGGCACCGTGGTCGAATGCGGCCGCGGGGTCTCGATGCTCGCGGCCGGTGATGCCGTCTACATCAGCGCCCGCGAATTGCCGCAGCGCACCGGCTGCTATGCCGAATACATCGCCGTGCCCGAGCGCGTCCCGTTTCGCCTGCCGCCGGGCGCGGACCTTGAGGCGGCCGCCTGCCTATCGAACTATCAGGTGGCCTACCATCTGCTGCACACCGCCGGCCGCGGCCTCCCCGGCCAGACCGTGCTGATCGACGGCGCCGCGGGCGGGATCGGCAGTGCCGCGGTGCAGCTTGCCAAGCTCGCCGGGATGACGGCCATCGGCCGCGTCGGCACAGCGGAGAAGGCGCGCGCGCTCTCGGCCTTCGGCGCCGACCACGTCATCGACACCGGCCGCGAGCCGGTCGAAGCGCGCGTGCGCGCGATCACCGCCGGCGCGGGGGTCGATCTCATTCTCGATGCAACCGGCGGCCGCGCATTCGCGCGCAATTTTGCGCTGCTTGCGCCGTTCGGGATGGTCGTGTCCTACGGCAAGCTCGAAGGCCCGCTCGAAGACAGCGTGGTGGCGGCGCTGGAGCGAGGCCCGGGCTACCTCAACAGCACAGGCGTGCGCGTGTTCACCATGCACACGCTCGACGACAAGCCGGCGCTGCGGGCGCAGTCGATGCAGCGCCTGATCGCGTATCTGGCCGAAGGAGCGATCCGCCCGCTGATCCACGCCCGCCTGCCGCTGCGCGAGGCCAGCCGCGCGCACGGGATGCTGGAGGCCCGGGCCGTGATCGGCAAGGTCCTGCTGAAGCCGTGACGGGCATGAGGGATCGGCGGCGGCGACCAATCCGGCTATGATGCGCGCATGAGCATGGATCATCGCGAGACGCCGTCCTCGCCGGAGGAAGAGGCGCGCGACCGCCGCGCCGCCAACCTGTTCCTGCTGGTCGGCGCCGTCGTCATCATCGGGGCCGGCATCTGGCTGGTCGACGCGCTTCTCGCCGCGCGCAAGGCGGACGACTGCATCTCTGCCGGAAGGCGCAATTGCAGCCCGGTCGAGGTGACGCCGGGGCAATAGCCCGAACCTTGCCTCGGCCACCCGCGCGACCGGTGGAGCGAACGAGCCACCGCCGTCGCGGTTTTGGGCGCAACGTCGCGCCGCGCAGCGTTTGGCCGCAGTTGCGGCCTAGGACGTCGCGGCAGCCTGCTAAGCAAGTTTCTCTGGGCTGGCCAGCGGATGGGCACTGAAAGCACCTGTCGCCAATATGATTCGTAGCTTCGATCCGTTGGGTAGCCCGAGAATCTCTGTTTAGATCTGTCGTGCCGGCGTGGTGACGACGAGGCCGTCCAGCTCTTCGGTGACGACGATCTGGCAGGACAGCCGCGAGTTGTCCAGCAGGTCGTGGGCGGTGTCGAGCATATCGACCTCCTCCAACTGCGGCGGCGGCAGCTTGTCGTACCATTCCTCGTCCACATAGACATGGCAGGTGGCGCAGGCGCAGGAGCCGCCGCAGGTTGCAAGGATGCCGGGAATATCGTTGTTGACGGCTGTCTCCATCACGGTTGCGCCGATGTCGGCCTCGACCGTGCGGGCGGTTCCCTCGTCGTCGATGTAGGTAATCTTCGGCATGGCTGCGACGATTGCGGCGGCTTTATAGGCCAAGCGCTCCGTCTTTCGTCAACCCTTTCGACCAGCCGGACCGCCCTTGACCGAACGGCGCCGGAGGCGTGAACTTGGCCACAGTCAGATCGTCGGCGACAAAGCCGAACGCCACGGGAGGAGACCATGCTGAGACCAACCAAACGCCGACTCTTTGCGACCTGCGCCTGCTGTCCGGAGCCGTTTGCGGCAACCGGCGTGAGCCGTCGGCAGGTGCTCGCCGGCGGCGCTGCGGCCCTGGCGGTCGGAGCGTCCGTCGGATTTGCCCCCAAGGTGCTGGCCCAGGCCAAGCCGCATCGCATCGACGTGCACCATCATGTGGTGCCGCCCTCGTGGCTGAACGCCATGAATCTGATCGGGCGCTCCAACCCGCCGCTGATCCACTGGTCGGTGCAGAAAACGCTCGACGACATGGATAAGGGCGGGGTTGCCACCGCCATTCTCTCGCCAACCACCCCACAGGTGACCCCACTCGGCAAAGAGGCCGCGGTGAAGATCGCGCGCGAAGCCAACGAATACGGCAAGAAGCTGATGGCCGACCATCCCGGCCGGTTCGGCGTGTTTGCGACGCTGCCGCTGCCGCACATCGACGAGGCTCTGAAGGAGATCGCTTATGCCTTCGATACGCTCAAGGTCGACGGCATCGGCATGATGACGAACTACGGCGACAAGTGGCTCGGATACTCCTACTTCGATCCGATTTGGGAAGAGCTCAACCGCCGCAAGGCGACCGTCTACACCCATCCGACCGACGCCAACTGTTGCGTCAATCTGGTTCAGGGATTGCCACCGTCGGCGATCGAATGGGGCACCGACACGACGCGCACGATTGCCAATCTGATCTTCAGCGGCTCCTCACAGAAGTACAAGGACATCAACTGGATTTTCTCGCACGGCGGCGGTGCGCTCACTTCGTTTGCCGAACGTTTCCTGGTGCAGATGGTGAATACGCCTCCCTACCGGGGACGGTTCACGCGCGAAGCGGTGCAAGGCGAGCTCAACCGCTTCCACTATGATACCGCGCAGGTGACGATGCAGGGTACGCTCGCGGCGCTCGCCAAGCTCGTGCCCGTCACCCAGATTGTCTATGGCACCGATTTTCCGTATCGGACCGCGGCCGATCATTCCAAGGGCGTCGAAGCGATCTTCAAGGGCGACGACCTCAAGAAGGTTGATCGCGAGAACGCGCTGCGTCTGCTGCCGCGATTGCGATCGGCGTGATCAACGCCGAAACGTTTGTCCTTGCGCGGCGGCCCTGGCGGCCGCCGCCGTGTTTCGGTCCCGCCGCCCGGTCATCGCTTGCATGACCGGGCGCACGTTCCGAACCTGCTCTGCCATCCGCGCGGCCGCTGCGGTTCGCGCATGCGGGTTGGCAGCACCGGCGCATCGTCTCGGCGGCTTCACGCCGTCGGCTTGCGGCGCGTCTCGCGCCAGAGCAGGAACAGTCCGGAACCGGTCACGATGGCCGATCCGACGATGAGGCTTGCGGTCGGCAGATCGCCCCAGATGGCAAAGCCGAGCAGCATCGCCCAGATCAGCGACAGATACTGAAACGGCACCACCGCCGAAGTGGGCGCAAGGTGCAGCGCGCGCGTCCACCAGTATTGGCCGAGCACGGCGGTCACCGAATTGATCGCGAAAAGGGGCGCATCGCTCCAGGCCGGCGCAACGACGCCGAACGGCAGCGACAATGCGTAGATCGCCGACAGGATCATGAGCTGATACATGGTCAGCGTTTCGCTCGACTCGGTCGAGGTCATGCCGCGCACGCCGGCGGTCACCGTGCCGAACAGGATGGCATTGGCGAGCGCGAACAGCGAACCGATCTGGAACGTGTCGGCGCCCGGGCTGGTGATGATCAGCACGCCAAGAAAGCCAATTCCGAGCGCGCTCCAGCGGGCGGCACCGACCGGCTCCTTGAGAAAGAACAGGGAGGCGAGCGTGGCAAACAGCGGAGCGGAAAAATT
>Ga0073934_10003568_pt1 | contig 28260 bp, 27 predicted proteins | sample LarsenN4metaG_FD_76834 | JGI IMG/M metagenome (GOLD analysis project Ga0073934, IMG submission 76834) | Hot spring sediment bacterial and archeal communities from British Columbia, Canada, to study Microbial Dark Matter (Phase II) - Larsen... ... | reverse complement strand
TGGGGCAAAAGTTGCCGGTATACTTGTCCTTCGTCTACTTCCAACCAAAGCGTTAAGCGCCGGCGAAAACGCGCTGCAACTGGTTGGCTGTGCTGGTGAATCCCGCCGCCCGAAAGAACTCGGCGGCCGCCTGCCAGTTCTGTGAAGTGATGCGGATCGGCGCGGTCGCCTCCCGGGAGTCCAGCCTGACGACAGCGCAATCGCTGCGGAACACCACCTGCGCCAGCCCGCATTCGCCCCGCTCGTCCAAGTAGGAGTCCGAACTCAGGTAGCGAAGCGTCGCCTCCTGCGTATCGCAGAACTTGCGAAACGCGGAAGCGCGGCCTTCCTGGCCGACCAGTTCGAGCCAAAGGCGAAGTCCACCTTCGTCCGGGTCGCGTTGCAAGATCACACGATAAAGGTCGCGAACATACTCCTCATCCGGCTTGGCGCGGAGTTGGTACTCGGCCGAGTTCAACACTCCCTCAATCAGAGTAAGGCGGGAGACGCCATTCTTAATCTGCTCGAGATGAATCTGCATGCCCGCCTCGTCAGGCTGCCGGTTCAAAAGCAGAACATAAAGACTATTCACGAACGCCAGATTGGTCATTGCTTGATCGAGTTCTCTCGACTTTTCCCAAGTCAACATAACACGAACATCCAGCCATGGTGGCGTTCGCGTCGAGGAGGGTCAGTTTTCTTCCAGCTAGAGACGGGCCAAAACTACCGGGTACCGCCACACGGGACCAGCGTCAGATTGCGAGACGCCTGAAACTCGACTGCAAACACACATCGAGTTGTCCTCTCCCCGCATGCGTGTTGGAGTCTAGAGCAGAGCCGCTTCCAGTTGTCCGGCGAAGTTTGCGCCGCTGTCGGTCCACAGGAGTTTCCGGGTGGCGCCAAGCGCCGACGAGAGATCCTGCGTCAGCCGAAGAACGCTGCGGATATTGGACTGTATCGCTCTGAGGTTACGCTCCTTACCCTCTGGAAGGAACAGATACTCCGGACCCGCCTCGATTCGAAAGTGATCTCCGCGGTCGTTTTCGAATAGCGGCGCATAGAGTTCCATCACCACTCTGGACGGAGCCAGCTTCCAGTCGTGATCCCGTTGCCAAAGGTCCCATTTAGCCTCAATCTGGAATGCGCAGTCCTCGTTCAGGAACTCGCTCGCCGCTTGGGCGATTTCACCGGGAGCGATGCCGCCTTCCAGAACCTCTTCCATCAGCGGAGCCTCGCCGAACCCTATGGCGTAAACCCGCAGCGTCGAATTGGGCGACAGACGGGAGAAAGGGAATGCAGCCAGCGCCTTCTCGAACTGTGCGGGCATCGCAATTGTCGACCGCGTTCCAAGCCAGAAGGATACATGCAGACGGTCAGCCATGTACCCATGCAACCAGATTCAGCACCGCCGGGCAAACTGACTTCCTGTTGGGCCGGGCAGGCATGGCCTGCAAAAAGCTTTTAGCTAAAGCTAGACCCCGTTCGCGGGATTCGTACCGTTCAAGGGACGCAACACACACACTCCCAACGGCGGCAGGCGCAAAACGACGCTCTGGTCGCGCTGATGGCACGGAACCGGATCGGTATAGATCTCGTTCGTGTGGACGACTCCGCTGCCTCCGAACATCTCGGCGTCCGTGTTCAGGATCTCGACGTACGCTCCGGAAGCCGGAGCACCCACGCGGTAGTTCTCCCGCACGACCGGGGTGAAGTTGCAAACGAACATCAGGAAATCCGAACTGTTCTTGGCACGCCGCACAAACGAGATTACGGACGCCTCAACATCGTGCAGATCGATCCACTCGAACCCCTGGAAGCTGTAATCGACCTCATACAGGCTCGGGTGCTCGGTATAGAGCCGGTTGAGCGCCGCAGTCAGCGCCTGCAACTTCCGGTGGTAGCCATAGTTCAGCAGTTCCCAGCGGATGCTGCCGGCGTAGTCCCATTCTTCGTACTGTCCGATTTCCGCTCCCATGAAGAGCAGTTTTTTGCCCGGATGCCCGTACATGTACGCCAGAAATGCCCGCACGTTTGCGAAGCGGCGCCATTCGTCACCCGGCATCTTGCCGATCAGCGAGCCTTTCCCGTGCACCACTTCATCGTGTGAGACCGGCAGCAGGAAGTTCTCCGAGAAGGCATACAGCAGACTGAACGTGATGTTGTTGTGGTGATACTTGCGGTGAACCGGGTCCTGGCGAAAGTAATGGAACATGTCATGCATCCAACCCATGTTCCACTTCATGGTGAAACCCAACCCACCCAGGTAGACGGGATGAGACACACCGCCGAACGACGTTGACTCCTCGGCGATCGTGATCGCACCGGGCACCGTGTGCGCTTCCTCGTTGAACTTGCGCAGGAATGCGATCGCCTCCAGATTCTCGCGGCCGCCGAACTGATTCGGGATCCATTCGCCCGGCTTGCGCGAATAATCCAGGTACAGCATCGACGCAACTGCGTCCACCCGCAGCCCGTCGATGTGGTACTTTTTCAGCCAGAAAAGCGCGTTCGAGATCAGGAAGGTGCGCACTTCGTTGCGCCCGTAGTTGAACACCAGCGTGCCCCACTCGCGGTGCTCGCCCTGGCGCGGGTCGGAATGCTCGTAAAGCGATGTCCCGTCGAACCACGCCAACCCGTGCGTGTCGCGTGGGAAGTGTCCGGGTACCCAGTCCACAATGACGCCGATACCTTCCTGATGGCAGCGGTCCACCAGGTACATGAAATCCTGTGGGTCGCCGAAGCGCGATGTCGGCGTATAGAACCCGGTAACCTGGTAGCCCCACGATCCGGAATAGGGATGCTCCATCACCGGCATCAGCTCGATATGGGTAAACCCCATGCGTCTGACGTAGGGCACCAGCTTTGCCGCCAGCTCACGGTATGTGAGCGGACTGTGATCGGGGTGCCGCATCCACGATTCGAGATGAACCTCGTAAACCGAAACCGGCTGCTCCAGCCAGTTGGTGCGCGCGCGGCGCTCCATCCAATCGTGATCCTGCCATTCGTATCCGGAAAGATCCCACACCACCGAGGCTTGTTTTGGAGGCTTCTCGGAGTGGAACGCATAAGGGTCCGCCTTCAGTTGCCGGTAGCCCATCAGCTTGCCCTTGACATAGTACTTGTACAAGGCGCCCTTACCCACATGCGGCAGGAATATCTCCCAGATTCCGTGATCGCGCCGGCGCATCACGTGACGCGTGGTATCCCAGGAGTTGAAATCTCCGGCCACACTCACCAGTTCCGCTTCCGGCGCCCACACCGCGAACCGCGTGCCCGGCACACCGAGCAATTCCACGATGTGCGCGCCCATTGTGTTGTAGCTTTCGTAATGCGTGCCTTCGCCGTGCAGATGCAGTTCGAAACTGCTCAGCACAGGTGGAAACCGGTAGGGATCCTCTATTTCGGTCGTGTGACCTTCCGGCCACGTGACAGCCAGACGGTATGCGCCTGGTTCGTCGGTGAAACCCGCAATGAAAAAGCCTTTCTCGTGCGCCCGTTCGGCTGGGATGCGTCCGGACGCGGTAATGACCTCGACACCAACAGCGCCCGGAAGCCAGGCGCGCACCTGCCAGCCTGCGGTCAGGTTATCGCCGCCCGAGCCAATGCTCGCTACAGCATGCGGGCCTAGAACACGGAAGGGATCAGCATGATAGCCGCCCGCAATTGCTTCAATCTCGCCGGGTTTCATCGCCCGCTATTATTGCAGGAATGACCGAATTCCTACACTCGCTTCCCAAAGCCGAGCTGCACTTGCACCTGGAAGGAGCGGTCTGGCCCGAAACTCTGTGTGAGATTGAACCCGCGTTGACTCCGCAAGAGGTGTCGGCGCGCTATCGCTACTCGGACTTTCTTGGTTTCCTGAAGTGTTACGCCTGGGTGACCTCGTTTTTACGCGGACCCGCGGAATATCGCATTGCCGCGCGCCGTCTGTTCGCGTACCTGCGAACCCAGGGAGTGCGCCATCTGGAACTCAACCTTTCGGTCGGAGTAATGATCTGGCGCCAGCAGAATGTGAACGGCATCCTGGATGCGGTTTTCGAGGAATCGATGGCGGCCGGGTTCCCTGTCTACTTCATCTTCGATGCCGTGCGCCAGTTTTCGATGGAGGAAACGTGGCGCGTGGCGCGGCTTGCTGTCGCTCGCCGCCGGCAGAACGTGATTGGCTTCGGAATCGGCGGCGATGAAGGGCGCGGCCCCGCCGGCTTGTTCCGCGAGGTTTTCGCCTACACCACAAAGCACGGCCTGCATGCGCTGCCGCATGCCGGCGAAAGTCAGGGACCGGAGTCGGTTTGGGCTGCTTTGGAGTTAGGCGCGCGCCGTATCGGCCATGGGATCAGGTCCATTGACGATCCTGTCTTGGTTCGGCACCTCGCGAACCACAAGATCCCGCTGGAGATCTGCGTTTCGAGCAATGTGGCGACCGGAGTCGTTCCCTCGCTTGAAGAACATCCGCTGCGTAAGTTGTACGACCGGGGTATCCCGATCACGCTGAACACGGACGATCCAGCGATGTTCCATTGCACACTGCTGGGCGAGTACCAATTAGCGCTTGACAGCTTCGGCTTCACACAGGATGAGATAGCGCACATAGCGCAAAACAGCCTGCGGTATTCGCTGGTCTCTTCACGAGAAGAAGAGATTCTAGGGGACGGGCCGCGAGAGAGCTCGCAATAACCCTCGCCGATCCGCCGGCGATACGGCGCTGACGGAACGAATGTCTTCGCGAGCCTTCAGCCTGCGCCGGTAGCGATGGAAATACTCCGGGATATCCCCGCCATGCTGGAAGCTGTACATGATGTCGTCGAAGTTGCTGGTATGCGGTAGCCCCAAGGCATGGCCAGCTTCATGCAGGCATGTAAGGTAGACAATCGCGTCGCGAAACAGCGGATCGCGGCCGCCTGCGGTGGCTATTTCAGGCCCAAGAGACGCTAAATCGGGACGTACATACAGCTCTGCGCCGCGTTCGCCGTTGCTCAAACGGACAGGGCGCATCTCGCCATATTGCCCCGAGGAGGGTCCAGCCCAGAGAACACGAATTCTGGCTTGATCGATGCTGCGGGCTTCTACCAGTTTCAAGCTGCCGGCGGATTCGGCCACCCACCGTTCCAGCGCCCAGCGAGCCAGTTCTTGATCGTGCGCCTGGCACGCACTGTCAGAGGGGACACACGGAGCGATCCAATAGCTGAGGGTCAGGACTGCCGCAACTGCGCCCGCCTGGAGCATCAGCCGCGCTTCCGGTCCACAATCGTTCCTTCGGCGAGCTCATGCACCAGCGCTTCCAACTGCTGGACACGCTGATGCAGGTCTTCGAGCGCTTGCCCCTGCGGATCCGGGAGTTTTCCGTGCTCGAGCGGCCCGCCTTCTTCCATGCCATGACTGCGTACGATCTTCCCAGGAATCCCAACCACTGTGGAATGATCTGGAACCGATTTCAGCACCACCGATCCGGCGCCGACACGTACGGAGTTTCCAATGCGGATGTTGCCCAGGACTTTTGCGCCGGTTCCGACCACTACGTGGTTGCCGAGTGTAGGATGGCGCTTGCCCTTTTCCTTGCCGGTTCCACCCAAAGTGACGCCCTGGTAAAGCAGACAGTCGTCGCCGATCTCGGTTGTTTCGCCTATGACCACTCCCATCCCGTGATCAATGAAAAAGCGGCGCCCGATCCTGGCCCCAGGGTGGATCTCTATCCCGGTGAAGAAACGCGAGATCTGGCTGATCAGCCGAGGCAAGAGTGGAATGCGCGCGCGGTAAAGCCGGTGCGCTAAGCGGTGCAACAGGATCGCGTGAAAACCCGGGTAGCAAAGGACAATCTCGATAACGCTTTTCGCCGCCGGATCTTCCCGGAAGATAGTATCGATCTGTTCCCGGATTGTTCCGAACATCGTCCCTCCATTATCCCCTTGACCAGATTCGCCCGCCCTCTGAAAGGATTCAGGGACGAATCACGGGACGACTGTCGCATCGAAGGCGGCCGTCTCAACCCGGCCGCTGCGCTTGAACTGCACGAAGATACGGTAATCGCCGGCGGTCGGGAAACCGTATGGGAACGACACGACCGGTGGAAGTCCCGATTGATGCATGCTGTGGTCCATCCCGGCATGGCCGTCTGTGGATCCGCTCCCCACCGACGCTTGCGCCACCGCCAGGGAAGCCATCGGGACAGAGCCCGTGGGATGGATGTGAGCGAACACGCTGCGGTCCGTTTTGACGAAGGCCGCGTGACCCTGCATGCCCATGTAGAGTTCCATGTCTCGCGCCGGCTCTCCATTGGCGTTCTCAATACGAAACCGAAACGACTGCGGCTTTCTGGCGCGTATCGGTCCTGAATCCCGCTCCCACACGACCCGGCCCCCGCCCTCCAGGGCTACTGCCAGGCGCTGCGGATCGCGCGCGCTGAGGGGGGTCGCGTTTCCTTCTGCATCGTCTCCCGACACCGGCTTCCCGTCCACCGGCGCCGCAATCTCCAGTTCCGCAACCGGAGTTTCAGGAAAGCCGTTGCGGTGCACGATGTCTGCATACAACGCATACTTGCCCACAGGCATGCTGGGCAGATCGTGCGTGAACACGCCGGTCGCTACCATCTCCGGGTGCAGATGCCAGACGCGATCCATCTCCGGCAAACGCAAGACATACAAGTGCATCAGGTGGTCGTGGTCCGGGATCAGGTCATCCAGGCGGCGCGAGCTCAGCCAACCCGGATCCTTCAAGGTAAGCCTCAGTTTCCCGCCGGACTCGGTGGCTGTCATTTCAAGTGGCTTGTAGATATAGCGCGCGTAATCGTTTGCCTCAGCCTTCCACCAGTTGTGGCCGCCCCACAACATCAGCCCTGCCAGAACCGAGGCAGTCAACATGGCGATGCGCGCTTTGGATCGATGCTGCGGACCTGGACTCGACCCCGGCTCAAGCTTGCCTTCACCCGCGGCGGCGCCGGCGATTGCAATGAACCCGGCCACCAGGAAGACCCCGAGCACTGACAATCCAGCTCCGAGCGCGAATTGCATTTCCGTCGTGCGGGAAGCCACCGCTGGAACCGGCACGGCCATTACTCCTGAGCCTTGTGTTCCTTCCACTTGCACACGTACTTGCCACGACCCGGATGTCATCATCCAAAGTCCAGCGGTGAAGAACTGCGGATCCTGTGTCGAGCGGGTGGCCACATCGGGCGTTGGTGCAAACTTGGCTCCGGGTCCGGTCATGGGAAGAGGAGTGACCCGAACGCTTTGCACGCCGCCTCCGGCCACTCGCAGCTCGATTTCAGCGACCCCGGGAATTACGACTGGCGGCCGGATCGCCACCGACACGGGGTATGGACCGGCCTTGCCTTCCAGGAAAATGTCAGGGCTGCCGACATGCCCTAAGGCAGAGGCGCAGAAGCCCAGGGTAACGAGCACATATGCTCTTTTCACACCCCACCTGCCTTTCTTTAGCGGCGGATTGTCCGCATCCAGTTGCCCCAGGCAATGCCGATCCGCATGGTCAACATCGCGAACACAAGCCCATACGCCATTTGCTTCCAAAACTCTCCCAAGCTCTTCTCGAGCGGGTAGAAAACGTGGCGCGCCGCATTGGAACTCGGGTGCGTGGCGTAATCAAGGTAATGTGTTCCGAAGAACCAATTGCGCGAGGCGGGTGACATCAGGAAATCCGCGAAAGGCCACTGCGCGGCAAGGAACACTACATAAAACACAACTCCGGATAACACCGCCAGGAGCCATGCGTTCCAGTTGCGTGTACGCTCCCAAAGCAGGTCCAGTGCGATTGCGGGAACGATCAGCAGCAGCGGGAAATGCGGTGGTATGAAATGCGTAACCTGCTGGTACACCGGGCCGAGTTTCGGCTCGGCCGGAAAGAGCGGCAGCACCCACACCAGCCCGCATAGAAATGCCGTATAGACAGCCGCGCAGATGGCGGTCGCCCAACGTACGTTGGAAGCCCGAGCCACGGCCGCCATGACCGCAGGGACTGTCAACGCGACGACTTTGTAGAACCCGCCGCTATGCATCACGACGCGGTTGGTCAACTCCATGATCATCACCAGCAGCAAGACAATCATCATGCCGCCGATGTAGAGGAACAAAACGTTGAGCCGCTTTTGGAGCGCGCCGGATGCCCGATTCATATAGCCCAGAATCAGGATCAGCGTGCCGGTTTCGATCGCGAGCACGCCCATGATAAGCAATACATGCGGCGGGCTGAGAATCTTAACGTCTAAGCCATAGGCGCTATGCCACCAGTCGTCGAGCGGGGCTGAGGTGAGCATCGCGATACCACCCCAGGAAGCGATGAATGCTCCCAACGGTCCACGAAAACCCCAGATTCGCACCGATGCGGCGGCGAGGTCGGGAAGTTTGCCGAAGGTGGTAGCTAGAATCATGTAACCGCAGGAAACACCTGCCAGCACGCCACATAGGTAAATGGCGATATGGGCCGGGGTCCAGAATGTGTCGCGTCCGATGGAGCGATGCCAGGAAATGTCCCAGTGGCCGCCGATCATTGCCGATGTCACTGCCGCAACCGAGCACCACACATACCAGGGAATTGTCTCCGCCCGCTCTCGGACTCGCGCCGTGGCGGGCACAGGGAGCGAAAGACTGTCGGCCATGTGTCAATGGTAAACGAGCCGGACATTTTCGGACAGTTTTCTTGATTTCGATTCCGGCCGCGTTGCGGCAGAACTCGCAGTGACCTCCGGCGTGGGAGGCAATTTGATTTGTTTACAGCCAGTTACGGTCAGTGGGACAAGGTCGCTTGTCAAACCCGATGCTCAATTCAGAGCGGAGGTTTGATTATGAGCGCAGCGCTCCCGCTTGCCAGCTACGGGTTGGACAAGCTCTATCTGTTTCCCTATTTCCAAACACGCGAGGATTTTCAGCGTGCCACAGGAAAAGAAGCGCCGGCCTTCGACTGCCTGAGACCGCCCAAGCGCTGGTTCGACCCGGCAGCCGAAAACACCAACCGGCGCAACATGTTCTACGAGCGTGTCCTTGCTCAAGCGGCAAACGGCCAACCGCTAGTTACAGAACAAGGAACCCCCACTCTCGAGCCACTGACCCTCTCCAAGACCGAGGCGGCTACCGTGAACATCCCAGAGGCGAAAGCGAATGTACCGGGCGCGGATGTCCCTGAGGTCCCGGTGCCATTACGCGCCTTAGAGCCGGAAGAAGAACTCTATTTCGGTTGGGCTGGCATTCCGTTCGTTCACAACAAGAACTACGAGCTGCCCGGAACCGAGGCAGGTTTTACTGCGAAAGACCGCGAGATACTTCAGGCCGTAGCCCGCAAGTTGAACGTGAATCTGGGTTTTTAAACCTCGACAGGGCGCCCCAAAGCCCGGTTGATATCCGCCAAAACGGCATCCGGGCTTCGGGCGGCCAGTTCCGCGCCAAGGTAGAGTTGATTGCCGCCTCCGAGATCCAGTTGGATAAGCCGGTTCCGATAACCACCCACCGGGCTGAGCACCGCCTGCTCAAAGTAAGTAGCGGAGGTAGCGTTGATGCCCGCTTTTGCCAGGGCAGCCTCGATCACCGCCATGGATTGACGTTCCAGGTCTACATTCCACGTCGCTTCATCCGCGATGGGAGCTTCCAGGAACCCGGGCAACCCGGACGGACGCTGCCGCGGCGCCACGTTGTCGGCGGCCAGTGACGAAATTCCGGCGTTCGATTCTTCCAGCAAGTCCCGAAACGGTTCCTTTACCGGAACAGCTTCGCGCTGATTTGGTACAGAAACCGGGGCGCCAAGGCGGGCGCGTTCCATATCGTCGGCAATAATGTTGAACGGATGGCGGATTTCCACTCGTGATGCGTCCTCTCAGAGAGGACACATGCAACTCGAGTTCCTTATTGCTGGCGGCCGATCTGCTTCAGCAATTCCGGCGGTAGCGCGAATGTGACTTTGATGGGGACCATCTTTCCGAGCGGATCAATTCGTAGCTGGAAAAAGTAATGGTCCTTTGGCTGACGGTCCTTGGGACGGTAGGTCAGCTTCAGCCCCGTTTTTTGACCAGCCTGGAGCGTTTTGACGATCAACTGGTACTCCAAGCCGTCGCGGGGCGGAAAATCGACGCCAATCGTGATCGCGCCAGGAAGATCGTTCTGAATTTCGATCTCGTCCGAGGATGGCTCGAAGCTGCTGAGCTTCATTTCGGTGCGCGTTACTTTCACCGCCTTCAGCACATCCTGGGGATCGACATAGCGCGGCTGCGCCACAGCCACAGATGGCTTGTCGGCTTGTGTCGCTTTCATTTTCCCCCACGGGCTATCCGCTTCCCCGCGCTCGATTTTGGGGATGAAATGGCACCATCCGCCCTCCCGCAGTTGCCACACGACGGTCATCGGAGCATGGACGGGCATACGCCCGGCGCGGCTCAGAAACTCTGTGCGGAGCGCCAGCGTCACTTTGGCAGACTTGAAATCCGGCTCCCAATTAATGCGCGCGATTTCAGCCGAATGCCACTGGCGTTTCTCGGCATTGTAGAACTGCTCCTTGCTTTCCTCACACACCATGCTTTCGGCCTGCCGGAACTTCGCCTCGGTGTGCAACTGATAGAACTTCAGGACGGCAGTGCGGAGGGCTTCCTCGACATCCGGCGGCGCCTTGCTGAAAATGTCAGCCGGTTTCTGTCCGGAGGCGCTCCACCCGAGTGCCAGCAAAGGGAGAGCCGCAAATATCACGCGAGGAAATCGAACTGCCATTGGGATTCGCTCCTATTCTAGCATTGAACCTGGAAAACACGCCCCAAGTGTTTTGGTCTGTTTCACTTACGCGGGAACACCCACATCATCCTGTGAGTCTCGACGTCGCCCACATAACCCTAGACGGTTTGGACGGCGCAGACGCGCAGGCGTTCCATCAACTATGAACGCGACCGAGAGCCGCAAGGCGGCGCTCCAGGAAATCGACGAACCGGGCTGTCGGATCGAAGCCCACCACGTTAATCGCATCGGTCACGAAGTTCGAGAGGGCGTTGATGTCGTAGTAGCAGATCCGGCCAGTCCGGTCGTCGACCAGATATTCGATCCCACCGACATCTAAATGGGCCGCCCGGGCAAGGGCCAAAGCCCCGTTTATCGCCTCGACTGGCGGATTCTCGCACTCAATTCGCAACTGCTTCTTGGCCGGAGTTTCGACCGGACAGACGCTCATGTCCGCAAGCGGGTGGGCCGGTATGGTCTGGCATATGTCGGCGGGACACAGATTGAAGCTGCTGAAGTCGGGCCATATCCGGATTGCATAAAGGAACTGCCCGTTTAGAACCTCGACACGAACAATAGAATCGCCGCGCGCCGGAAGGAACTCCTGTACAAGCGCGGTGTGGTCGACACCGAGATCCAATGTGGGTGCAGCGATTTCGAGCTCGGCAATGGAGTTGAATCGTTGGATGCCTGCTCCGCTGCCGCCGATGTTTGGCTTGACGACCACAGGAAAGGTGAGGCCTTCAGCAGCGCGCGAGGCGAGAGCCGGATGATTGATCACGCGAGCGCGCGGATATGCGACACCGCATTTTCGAAACAGGTCCAGTTGAGCCGCTTTGGAAATCTCCACCTCGTATGCGGCGAGGCCATTCACTACATCCACGCGCTGGCGATCGAGATGCCCGAGCAGTTCGCTGACCGCGAAGATCCCATGGGTGTTACCGCGCCGCCAGGCAGACGGGCTCATGCGGTTGACCACCAATCCCGGGAAGGCCGGAGATTCGGGATCGATCAACAAGGCGTCGGCGCGCCAGCGTTCAAAGCTGATGCCACGACGATCCAATTCCGCAAACAGCAGGTTGAACCACTCGGGATGCTCGTAGAGGATCGCCAACCGGCCGGACACTTATGCGCTGCCCCCTGCACCAGCACCCGCCGCGGGAGCCATCTTCCAATCCTGGGGGACTTCGCCTTCCGGCAGAAGCTCGCCTTTCTCCAGATAGCGGATCTTGCTTGCAAAGCTGGCGGCGTGGGGATCGTGGGTCACCATGACAATGGTCTTACCGAATTCCTTGTTCAGCCGCGACAGCAGAGTCAAAACCTCCTGGGCCGACTTTGCATCAAGGTTTCCCGTGGGCTCGTCGCACAGCAGGAGGTCGGGATCAGTCACAATTGCGCGCGCGATGGCGACGCGCTGTTCCTGGCCACCGGAAAGCTGGCGCGGAAAATGACCCAGGCGGTCGCCCAGACCCACAAGCTGCAGAGCGGTTGTGGCGTGCTCCATGCGCTCGCCCTTTTTCAGGGAAGTCAGCTTCAGCGGCAATTCTACGTTCTCCAGAGCCGTCAGGACCGGGATCAGGTTAAAAGACTGGAATACGAAACCGATGTGGACATTGCGCCAGCGCGCGATGGCGCTGTCGCTCAACGCGGAGAGATTCTCACCAAGTACGAGGATGTCCCCGCTGGAAGCGCGGTCCATCGCCGCAATCAGATGCAGCAGCGTGGACTTGCCGGAACCGGACGGGCCCATGAGTGCGACGAACTCACCACGATGAATCTCCAGACTTGCGTCTTTTAGAGCGTGGACGGTGAACTCGTCGCGTACAAACGTCTTGTTCAACTTCCGTGTTTGAATTACCACTTCGCTCATATGCGTCTTACTTCTTGCGCTCGATGCGCGTCCCTTCTTTTAAGTCGGCCGACGGATTGACGATAAGATCTTCTCCGCCGATCAGTCCCTCTTCCACGCGCATGCCTTGTGGGGTGGAGCCTGAGACCCTCACGGAACGGATGACGACCTTGTCGCCAACGGCGATATACACCTTGTCGTCGCGAATGGTCGAAGACGGAATGAATACCACCGGTTTGCCGGGAGCAGCCGCCGATCCGCCTGATTTCTGCTCGGAGATGAAGGCTACCGAAGCGTTCATCTCGGGCCGCAGATATTCATCCGGATTGAGAATCTTTACCTTTACTTGTACCGTCGCCTTCTGACGGTTGGCCTCCGGAGAAATCTCGTCGATCACGCCGTCCCAGCGTTTATCGGGATAGGCGTCTACCGTAACCACACCCTTTTGCCTGGCGCCCAGCCGGGCGAAGTCGTTCTGGCTGATATCGAGCTCAACTTCGAGGTCGTTCAGGTCGGCAAGCGACACGACATAGCCTTTGGCGCCACGCTCGCCAACGAAACTGGTGGTCACAAACTCGCCGCGCTCCACCGCACGCTCAAGGATCGTACCGGTCACCGGCGCCTTGATCACTGTGTTCGAAAGTTGTGTCTCGTAGAAGGCGACAGCGCCTTTGGCTTCCTCGATACTGCCGCGAACGGCGTCGATTTCTTCCTGGCGAGGCCCGATCTTCACCAAGTCCAAGGTCTTGCGGAGCGAGTTGACACGCGCCTGAAACGAATCGAAACGCGCCTGGGCGTCGTCGAGTTGCTGCCTGGCGAAAACTCCCTCAGCCACCAGTTTTTGCGTGCGGTCCAGGTTCACCTTGGCATTGGCAAGATCGGCTTCGGCCTGCCGGACGTTTGCTTCCGCCACGGCGATTTCTTCAGGCCGCGAGCCGTTGCGCAACTCGAGGAGGCGCGCTTCGAGGTTCGCCAAGCGGCCGCGCACCTGTTGCAGTTGCGCCTTATACTCATCGTCTTCAAGACGCACAATCACCTGGCCCTCTTTGACGCGATCGCCTTTGTCAACGCCAATCCAGGCGACTTTGCCGATCACCTTGGAAGCGACCTGAATTTTGTGCGCCGCCACGATGTAACCGGTGGCGTTAAGAACCACCGTTTCATTCGAGCCGACTCCCGCGGTTTGCGGCGCTTGAACACGCACTGTTTCGACTACGGTGGCGGCATTGAGACGCTTGTAGACAGTGGCGCCAATCCCAAGGAGAACGAACAGAACGATTCCGGTCAAGATCCAGCGCGTCGCCCAAGGCGACGCCCCGCCGCCGCTTGCCGCCTGCCGTTTGCTGCGATCTATTCTCAGGCTTTTCAGTTCAGCTTCCATAGAGTCTCAGATCTGCCGGAGAGCATTCAAGATCTGCTGGCGTGCGGCATTAGCCGCCGGAAGCAAACCGCCAAATGCACCGATGATGATAGCGAAGATTAAGCCGGTGAGCATGATGGACGGGCTCACCCGCAACTGGAAAGCAATTTCCGAGAAGGTCACAAAGCTGCCAATGCCCGTGGAAAGGTTATTGAGAGGCAATACAAGCAGGATTCCGATCAGTCCGCCAAGTATGGCAAGTGCGACGGACTCGATCAGGAAACTGGACAGGATACTGAAACGGGAAAAGCCGAGGACGCGAAGCGTACCTATCTCTTTGGCGCGGCGGGCGACGGCCGCGTACATTGTATTCATCGCGGCAAAGCAACTTCCGATCGCCATGATTGTGGCTACAAAGGTTCCGAGGAAGCTGATCAGCATCCCGGAGTTGCTCTGCGCGGCATAGTATTCCTTCTCCGTTTGAGCCTTTACGTTCAGGCGGGGATCCGTGGACAGGTCATTGATCAGGGCTTGCCGCGCAACATCGTCGCTGGCGCGGATCAGAGCAGAACTCAGAACGTTCTCGCGCTCGAAATCGGCGGCCGCCTGGTTCAAATCCGTGAGGATTTCGCTGTTCCGCGCCAGTTGTTCGCTTTTGAAGATGCCCACCACCTCCCAATCGCCGCGGCCAAACTTGATCTTGTTGCCGATGCGCGCATCCGGATAGCGCTTGGCAATCGATTCGCCGACGACGACTTCGCGCTTGCCGAACTCCATCCAGCGGCCTTGAATCAGCCTGGCGTCGTCGCGGATCTCCAAACCAACAGGGGTAATACCCCGCACGGACAAGTTCATCCCCTCGGGCGATTCCACGCTGGGCAAGTTGATCACGGTCACCATTTCAAGAGAAGCCAGTGCGTCGCCCTTCGCGTTCTTGGCTATGCCGGACTTGAAGACTATGTCGCGAAAGACGGATCGTTCGAAGTTGCTGCTCAGTTCGGCGTCGGCGCCCTTGCGCATAACCAGAATGTGAAGCGGATGGCCCGACTGCGTGAACGCAACCTTGAGCCCTTCGACCAACGCCATAGAGGCCAGCAGGACGGCCACGGTGAGGGCTATTCCGAGGGCGGTCATTATCGTGGTTGTCTTGCGGACGATCAGGTTCCTGATGTTGTAGGAGAACGGAATCTTCATGAAAAATCCCTCGCCTGATTAGTCGGTGAAGCGCAGCGCATCCAGAATGCCGGTTCGAGCCGCGTTCCACGCCGGTATGACCGCGCTTGCGAGGCCGATCATCACGGAGAGGGTTAGCAGGATTGCGAGCACGGGCGGCTGGATCGTCAGCGTTTTTGTCTGCTGAACGAAAGCTGGCGCCTGGCGGACGATGGCGCACAAACCCAAAGCGAGTATCAGGCCCACGCCCCCGCCAATCAAGCCGATCATCGCGGATTCCCCGAGGAGCATGCCGAGGATCGATTCACGCGTAAAGCCGAGAGTTTTGAGGATTCCAACTTCCCTGACCCGCTCCCGCACGGACATAGCCATGGTGTTGGCGGATATCAGCAGAATCGTGAAGGTAACCGCGCCGCAGATGCTCATCAGGATGATCTTGATATTGCCGAAAAAGGCGAGGAAGCTCAGACCAAATGCGTACTCCGACTCGGTTTTGGTTTGAGCGGGGGAGTTCACGAACAGTGCATCAACTTCGCGCCCGATACGAGCAACCTCAGATTCAGACCGCGCCAGAATGGTGAACGTGCCGGCGGCAAGGCGGTCTGAGCCGCGCAGCGCATTTTCCAGATACTTCCATTGAAACCACATCGACTCGTCGTCACCTTCGGCGGTGGAATAGATTCCACGGACGGTGAGGTCCAGGTCGAAGGGGAAAATGTCACCTTTGACCAGGATCTTGTCTCCCAGTTTGAAGCCCAGCCGCCGTGCGAGAGCTTCGCCGACAATGCATCCGGCGACGTCTTGTTGAAATGCCTTCTTTTGTTCTTCCGGGATGCGGTAGTCGGTGTAGACCGTGAAGAGCTTGTCGGCTTCGGCGGCCATTCGCGGGAACATGTTGCGGGTGTCGCGATTGTCCTTATAGGTTCCGCCATACCATTGCCAGGTAAGCACTTCCTCGACGCCTTGGACCTGCCGGATGCGGTCGCGGTAGTACAGAGGCATCGGGAAAACGATCGAGATTTTATTTCGAACCACCAGCCGGCGGGCTTGGCCGGGACCAGGGGGAGCTCCAAAGAAAAGCGCATAGTAAAGCGCCATCATCACGCCAAGCAGGCAGAGGGAAATGGCGAGACTGGAAATAGTGAGAAAACTGCGCCTCCGGTTGCGGAGACTGTTCTTTAGAATCAAGGACAGGTATCGCATGGGGGTTTCCCTATAGTAGCGGGTGGCGATCTGCGATGCACTCGTTGACCCGCCGAAGCGGCCTTCTCTTGGGATGAAATGGCTTTAGAGCAAGACGAAAACTGGATGCGTTATGTTCTGGCTCTGGCCCGCCGCGCGGCGCAGCTCGGTGAGGTACCGGTCGGAGCGGCGGTGGTGCTTGAGGGCAAGCTGCTCGGGGAAGGGTTCAACGGGCCGATTTCATCGGGTGACCCGACGGCACACGCTGAGATGATCGCGATACGGTCTGCCGCGCGGAATTTGGGAAACTACAGGCTGACCGGCTCCACTCTGTACTCCACCCTGGAGCCCTGTGTAATGTGTGCGGGAGCGCTGGTGCATGCGCGTGTGGGAAGGCTGGTGTTCGGAGCGCGGGATCTGCGTTTTGGCGGAGTTCGGAGTAAATTCGAACTCGTCGACTCTGATATTCTCAACCACAAAATGGACGTTGTAGAAGGAATTGCCGGGGCGGAGTGTTCGGAGCTGCTCACTCTCTTCTTTCGGGAGAGGCGCTGATATTTGTGAAGGGAAAACCGCCGCCTGCCGGCAGATCGCTCGCGCGGCGGTTCCCCAGAAAGACTGCCGTTTCTTCAGCTACGCGATCTGCCGGAGCGGCACTCGAAGCCTGAGCCCGGGAAGTGACCTGCCTTCGGTTGTTCGTGTAACCGGCACCGTCTTTATGCGCGCACCATGAAAGTACTCATCGAGAGGATACAAGGAATAAGGCGTCAGTTCACGAAAAACCTTGCCCAGCTTTTGCTCTATTCGATAGATCGAATGAAAGAAATTGCCGCGGTCCATCTTCAACTGACGGCAACACAGCTTCCAGTCTGCCCCCAGCAAGTAGTGAGCAGTAAAGATCTTATGCTCCAGCGCTGTAAGGGTCCGTTTGCTCACGAGGAGAAAATCTGCGCAATATTCCTCGTCCTTGCGCCCCCAAACGCGCCTGCCGCGGGTTCCGGAGGTGCACTCCAGTGAGACTCTGGAAAGGTGCTTTTCCTTGGAGGCGCAATAGCGAAAATGCGCAAAACAAGCTCGGAAAATCGCCCTCAACACACAGTTGCAGGGTTGGTTGCTCTTCTTTCGAGAAGTTCGGAGGCCTAATCCGTGGCAGTACGCGCAGCCAGGCGCCGCCAAAGCTAATGTATCGGTCCGGGTCCACTCCATTGGTTTGGTCGTTTCCTCTCTAGCGTTCCAAGTTTTTTTGGGTCTGGCAGGAACGCTTCCGCTCATGATCAGAGTCTTTAGCGAAACGGACTTTCAGTCAATTGAAATATTTCAAATAAAAATACGGAACTTTAAGAAAACTGCCGTGTGAATGACACTATACGTTTAGAAAGAAAAGCGTTGAGGCGCACCTGCATTTTGGGCTAAGGTACCCTAGTCCCCGGCTAGGTGTATCCCAAGGGCCCCCTAATAGTACTGGTGTATAGCACCTGGCTATATACTGAGAGTACTAGAACTATGACCTTCGAGGGCCTACAGTGCCTGTTAATCGAACATCTGAAGGGACTTGTCCGTGGCGGCGTGATCACGGAACGGGGTTTCGCGCGGCAGTTGGGCGTGTCCCAACCTCACATGCATAATCTGCTGAAAGGCCGCCGGGAGTTGACCGTGCCCGTCGCCGATCGCATCTTGAACCGGCTGGGCATTTCGGTGCTTGATCTACCGACCCCATTTCAGCTCGAACAGGCGTGTCAAGCCAGGGAAATCCGCCTGGGAAACACGACTTCCGTGCCGCTGGTGGCCGGGGCACTGGGTCCGGATCAGCCATGGCCTGAACTTGGAAGAGTACTCACCCATGTGCGCATCGAGCGGTCTCAACTCGGGATGGTGCACGAGCCGGTACTAGTGTCGGTGGCCTCGGATCCGTGCCTGCGCGGCGTGCAGCCGGCGCTGATGGCTTTACTGGACACGCACCCGCTCGCGCGATTGCGATTCGAACCAACACGCTGGTACGCGCTCCGGATAAACGGCTGTGGAGCGATCCGGCAGTTGCGCCCAACTTCAGACGGGGGATTCCGCAGCGTGGAACAGTACGAGATCAACGCGCAGCCCAACGAAATCCTGATTTCAGGCAGTCCATCGGGCTGGCTGGAAAGCGTTTGCGGGCTGGTGGTTTGGATTGGCGAGGATTTGCGTTCGCAGCCGGTACTCGGTCAGCTTGGCCGCTTTCTGGTCGATCCGACTTCGTTGTAAAGGGCGAGCACCTCGCGCGCGGTCCGCTCCCAACTGAAGCGCTTCACCTGCTCATAGCCGCGCTCAATCAGTGCATCTCGCAGCGCATCATCGAGGAGCACCTCGCGCATTCCGCGGGCGATATCAAAAACGTTGTCCGGCGACACTATGAGTGCGGCGTTGCCGACCACCTCGGGCAACGAACTGACGTTCGAGGTCACGACTGGAGTACCGGACGCCATGGCCTCAAGCGGCGGCAGACCAAAGCCTTCGTAGAGAGAAGGAAAAACGAAAGCAGCGGCGGACTCATAGAATACCCGGAGCGTGTCCAAGGGCACGAACCCGAGGAACCGCACCTGGTTCTCAACGCGCGACTGGATCACCGCCTGGCGCACGGTGGGATAGCGCGAGAGTTCGTCCCCGATGATGATGAGCCGCAGGTTGGCATAAACGGGGTGCTGCTCCAGTTCGCCACGCAGGAGAGCGAAGGCCTCCACCATTCGTGGGATATTCTTCTGAGGCCTGATCGTGCCGGCGTAGAGCAAGAAGGGATAGTTGATCTGATAGCGCTCAAGGATCCGGGTTCGTTCTCGTGCCGCTGCGTCCGGACCGGTCGCGCGAGCATCGGCGGCAGGCCGGTGCGTCAGATAGCGGGGGTCAGGGGCTCCGGGGATGTAGGTAACCCGCTCCGGGGGCACATTCAGCAAGTCGACAACATCGCGCTTGGTGGCCATCGAAACGGCGATGACCCGCTCAGCTCGATGGAGTCCACGCCGGATGCGATAAAGCCGCATGTCGTGACGCCAGCCAGTGCGGGTGTCGAAAGTCAGCGAGGCCAGGTCATGTACTGTGACCACATACGGTTTCGGCATCAGGAGGGCAGTCGAACCGCCAGGGATATGCGCCAGATCCGGCTTGTGGCCACGAACGAACAGCGGGAACGTGAGGTTATCGGCGCGGCTTGTGTCAGGCCGCTGGTAGGGGACCGGACGGAAACGGGGCGGCAGCCCTTCCAATTCTGCGCGGTCGCGCGGGTGGATGGCCAGCACAAATTCGTGCCGCGACTCAATCGACGCAAGCGCCCGGATCAAGTTGCGAATGTACGTGCCAATTCCGAAGTCCCGGATATGGCGCGCGTCAATCAGAATCCGCAACCTGTTCTCCCGCGAACCGCAGCCTTCAGGCGTTTACAGCCGCGTGCTTCCACGCATACAGCGGGAAACGGTCCGTGAGGGCTTGCACGCGCCGGCGCACGGCTGCCCGATTCTCTTCGGAAGCGGGGTCACGGAGAACCTGGGCGATCAGGGCGCCCACCTCGTGCATCTCTGTTTCGCCAAAGCCGCGCGTGGTGACGGCGGGGCTCCCAAGGCGAATACCGCTTGGATTTAGTGGAGGATTGACGTCGAAGGGAATCGCGTTCTTGTTGACGGTGATGTAGGCCTCATCCAGGGCTTTCTCCGCTTCTTTGCCGCGAAGTCCTTTGGAGAAGACATCAAGCAGCAGCAGGTGGGTATCGGTTCCGCCGGACACCACGCGGAAGCCTTCGGCCGCGAGGGAGGCGGAGAGCGCCCGGGCGTTGGCAACGACCCTCTGCTGGTAGGCCACAAACTCCTGTGTCATTGCTTCAAGGAAACACACGGCTTTGGCAGCCACGATGTGGACCAGCGGGCCTCCCTGCACGCCCGGGAAGACCATCTTGTCAATGGCTGCGGCGTACTGCTCCTTGCACAGGATCATACCCGAACGTGGACCGCGCAGGGTTTTGTGCGTGGTGGATGTGACGATATCGGCGTACTCGCAGGGATTCGGGTACACGCCGGCAGCAACCAAGCCGGAGAAATGGGCCATATCGACAAGGAAAAGAGCGCCAACCGAGTCAGCCACCTGGCGAAAGCGGGCAAAGTCGATAATGCGCGAGTAGGCGCTGCCGCCAGCGATGATCATCTTGGGCCGGTGTTCTTCGGCCAGCCTCGCAAGCTCCTCGTAATCAATAACTTCGGTGTCCTTGCGAACCCCGTACGGAACGACCTTGTAAGTTTTTCCAGAGAAGTTCAGCGGATGGCCATGGGTGAGGTGCCCGCCATGCGCGAGGTTCATGCCCAGAATGGTGTCGCCAGGCTGAAGCACAGCGGCATAGGCCGCCTGGTTCGCCTGCGAACCGGAATGGGGCTGCACGTTGGCGTGCTCGGCTTTGAACAGCGCCTTGGCGCGGTCGCGCGCGAGAGTCTCCACGATGTCGGTGAACTCGCAGCCGCCGTAATAGCGCTTGCCGGGATAGCCCTCGGCATATTTATTGGTGAAAACACTGCCGGCACACTCGAGCACCGCTTCCGAGGTGAAGTTCTCGCTGGCGATCAACTCGAGCCGGGAATGCTGCCGCTCGACTTCCTGCTGAATGGCCCGGTACACATCCGGGTCGACTGCGGCCAATGGCCTCTGCATACGCTGCTGCTCGTTCATTGTGCGAACCCCGTTTTGAAGGAACCTGCTAAGAGAAGTTCAAGTTTAGCAAAGCGTACAAGGGGTTTCGGCAATCCGCGGATGGCTGTTCTGCTACACTGAGCGGTACTCTCAATGCGGTGGAGCCAGTTATTTATACCTACTCTGCGCGAGGATCCGGCCGAGGCGGAGGTAATCAGCCATAAGTTGCTGTTGCGTGCCGGTTACGTGCGCCAGCTTTCTTCCGGAATCTACAGTTACCTGTATCTCGCCCAGCGTTCGTTGCTTAAGATCATGAACATCGTGCGCCAAGAGATGGATGCGATCGGCGCACAGGAGTTCCACCTGCCCGCGCTGAACCCAGCCGAAGTGTGGCAGGAATCGGGGCGTTGGGAGGCGATGGGGGACAACCTGTTCCGGCTCCGGGATCGATGGGGCCGCCCGTTGTGCCTGGGCATGACCCACGAAGAGGTCATGACAACCATCGCACGCGGCGAGATCCGCAGTTACAAGCAATTACCGCAGCTCTGGTATCAGATCCAGACTAAGTTCCGCGATGAGGCGCGCCCTAAGTCGGGCTTACTCCGCGTGCGGCAATTTATCATGAAGGATTCGTATTCCTTCGATATCGACGCGGCTGGTCTCGATGCCTCCTATGAAAAGCACCGCCAGGCGTACTGCCGGATTTTCGACCGGTGCGGTTTGAAATACGTCTCGGTCGAGGCCCACTCCGGCGCCATGGGCGGCAGCCAGTCGCAGGAGTTCATGGTGGAAACGGAGGCTGGCGAGGATTACGTAGTGATCTGCCCGCAGACCGGCTATGCGGCGAATATGGAGAAGGCTGTCTCGCGGCCCGTTCCGCCCGCCATTCCCGACCCGGAGGGGGACCTGAGCCCTGAGGAGTTCCACACCCCAGGGCAGAAAACGATCGCCGATGTTGCGTCATTTACCGGGTTGCCGGAAACCTCGCAGATGAAGAGCCTGGTGCTGGTGGCCGATGGCAAACCTGTTCTCGTGATGCTGCGCGGCGATCATCAAATGAGCGAAACCAAATTCGCCTCTGCTTTAGGCGTTTCTGAATTTCGCCAGGCCCATCCGGACGAAATGCGCGCGTGGCTGGGCGCCGATGCCGGGTCGCTGGGACCTGTCGGCGCCGCCGGCAAGGTGCGCATTGTCGCGGATTGGGCCCTTGAGGGGCGCCGGAACATGATTTGCGGTGCGAACCGCAATGACTACCATCTGAAGAACGTCACTCCGGGCGAGGATTTCGTTCCCGAGTACTTTGATCTGCGCCAAGTGGCGGAGGGCGATACAGAGTTGGAGACCGGCGCGCCTCTTGTGATCAAGAAAGTCGTCGAGATCGGGCATATCTTCAAGCTTGGCTACAAGTACTCGGAATCCATGGGTTTGCGTGTACTCAACAGCGACGGCGTTGAGACGCCGGTGATCATGGGCTCCTACGGCATTGGGATGGAGCGCGTTCTCTCGGCCGCCGTGGAGCTGTATGCCGATCAGGCCGGGATCTGCTTGCCGGTATCCATTGCGCCGTTCGAAGTTGTGATCACACCGGTGAAAGCAAGTGACGCGTCATTGCGGTCCGCCGCCGAAAGCCTGTATTTGGAACTGAAGAGCGCCGGCGTGGATGTAATACTCGACGACCGCGACGAGAGTCCAGGTGTAAAGTTCAAGGACGCCGACCTGATTGGAGTACCCTACCGCCTTACAATAGGGAAGAAACTCGCCTCAGGAGTCGTCGAACTTTACGATCGCCGCGCGCGCCAGAGTTCCGACGTGCCGCTTACGGAAGCTGCGGCGAAGGTCAGGCACCTGGTGGCGGCGGGGAAGCAGTGAACAACACCAACATCGATTGGAACCAGGTACGCAGTGAGTTCCCGGCGCTGGAGCGCTGGACCTATCTCAATACAGCAACGTTCGGGCAAATGCCGCGCCGCGCGGAGGCAGCGGTTGCCGCACACTTCGCACACCGGGCGGAGCTTGCCTGCGCGGACTTTCTGGAATGGTTCACGGATCACGACTGCCTGCGCTCGCGCATCGCCGAACTGGTCCACTGCGCTCCCAACGATGTCGCCTTTTTCCAGAATGCGTGTTCGGCTCTCGCGCTTCTGGTCCAGGGCATCGACTGGCGGGAAGGCGATGAAGTCCTCACCTTCGAGCACGAGTTTCCGAACAACATTTACAACACGGCTTATCTGGAAAGCCGGGGTGTCGTAAAAAAGGAAGTCACCGGGCCTGAATTCTACCGTGCATTGAGTGACCGGACGCGTTTGGTCGTACTCAGCAGCGTCAACTACATGAGCGGTTTCCGGCCTCCTTTGGCGGACTTCTTACGAGCGGCGAAAGCGGCTGGCGCCTTGGTGTACGTCGATGCAACGCAAAGTGTGGGAGCACTGGAATTCGAATTCGGAAAGTACCCGGCGGATATGGTGGCGGTGAACTGCTACAAGTGGATGCTGACGCCGAATGGCGCCGCGTTCGCCATCATCCCGGAATCGACGAGAGCTTGGTTGGAGCCCAGTGTCATCGGCTGGCGCAGCGATCAGGGATGGCGGGAAGTGGATCATCTGCACCACGGCGCGCCCCGGTTTAAACCCACAGCCGAGCGGTATGAGGGCGGGATGCTTCCCTCAGCGCTGCTCTATGCGTTAGCTGCGAATGTGGGATTGTTCTTGGAGTTGGGTCCGGCCAAGATCGAAGCTCGGGTGCTGGATCTCGCAGCGCGGACCCGGCAGGTAATGCGCGATCTCGGCGCAACTCTCGTCTATGACGAAAACCCCGAGTGGTACAACTCGCAAATTGTAGCGGCGCGGCTTCAGGGAATCGATGCCTCTGCTGCATCGAAAGCGCTTTTCGAACGGGGCGTAATCGCCTCAGCCCGGCGTGGTAACCTGCGCGTGTCAACCCACTTCTATAACAACGAAGATGACATCGCGACGCTCGGCCGGGAACTGGAAACGATACTCCGCCATCGTTAGCCTCGGCCTTGCCTCGTGCCTGCTAATGGCGCAAATGAGGCCGCGCGGCGATGGCGCTCCTCCTCCGCCCCCCGTGGTGAAGCCACTGCCCCCAGCCGCGGAGTTCCATTTCATCCGCATGCAATATGTCGATTACTGGGGAGCGCGCCGGGGCGGCTTCGGCGGTGGCGGCGGACGCGGCCGCGGCTGGTGGATGCAGGACTGGCCGGAGGCCGAGATGCATTTCGCCCAGGGCATCAAGCGGCTGACGCGCATCGATATCGGCGAAAACCGCTACTTGCCGCTCACGGATGACCGCATCTTCGACTACCCCTGGATTTATTGCACACAGGCGGGATATTGGGATCTTTCGAAAGCGGAAACGGACCGCCTCGGCGAGTATTTGAAACGCGGCGGCTATTTAATCGTCGATGATTTCTATGGAATGCAGGATTGGGAGATCTTCCGCGAGGCGATTGAGCGAGCGATGCCCGGCCAGCCGATTCTCGACCTCGCGCAAGACGACCAGGTGATGCGCACGCTGTACACCATCACGGAACGCACCTTTATTCCTGGCTTGCGCCACCTCCGCCGGGGCCCCGGTGGCTCGATCGTAACGCAACCGCAAGAAATGCCGCCGATTTGGCGCGCTGTCTACGATTCCAAGCACCGCATGGTTGTCGCCATCAACTTCAACATGGATGTCGGCGACGCCTGGGAACACGCCGACTGGCCGGAATATCCGGAAGCGATGACGTCGCTGGCGTACCGTTTCGGGATCAACTACATCATTTACGCGATGACGCATTAGTGTGAATCATGAAAACCAACGGCCTGACGCTCGGCAGCCGCCTGGAGCGCCGGATGGTGTGTTACCGCAAAATGCGGGAAGCACAGCGGGAAGGAACGGCTTACCGCCGCTGAAGCCAGGATGGTATTGAGTCGCATGGGCCGATCAACAATCTGTAATCTCGGTCCGGCCATGCAGCCGTTTGTAAATTTGTTTCGGAGTTTTACCTCTTTTATATTGCGGGTCCCCCCCCTTTTCAGTGTACAGTTGGGCTTCAGGCTCAATATGCATTCGCGCCTTTTCGCGGTTATTCTTCTTACAGCGGGACAGCCCGAGGCAAAGCTTGTGAGTGCGTTGTGCGGGCAGAGGAGGGACAACTCCGCTGGATTCCAAGGGACTGGGGGAGCAGCTCGCCGCTGGAGTTTTTTGGCGAAGCGGGAGACATCCTCATCAGGCTCGAACCCTCTTCGGCTGCAGAGACTTATCTGTTTTCTCCCGACCTCCGTTGGCCCGGGCGCTTAGCCTACCGTCACGAGTACGTGCTTAAGGGTCTGCACGTCCTTTGACAGCCTACGTGGCGGAGAGTTCTGACGTCAACCTCGTCACGGCTTCACTTTCGAAGGCCAGGAACAACACGGGGCCAAGCTCCTATTACCCCGACGATCGGCCGTTACCCGAACTCAACTTCGTCGTGGAGCCGATCGATCCGGGAACGACGACGTTCAAAGCCGAGGGCCTAACGCTGGGCGGCCGGCTGGAGCGCCGCATAGTGTACCGGTTCCAGGGATTGAAACCGAGGTAGAAGGGAAACAAGACGACAGGGACCGGGTCTTCTGGCCCCAACGGGATCCTCCGCCCGGGGGGCTCACTTCTTCAAGAAACCCGGTGGGCTCCGGCGCTGGGGACGCAGCGATACACCGCCGGGTCAATGGAAAACTTGTCCTGATACGCTGCGCGGATTTCGCGCTCGAACCTCTCTTCGGCGCCAGCGGCAACCAGGTTTACAGTGCAGCCGCCGAACCCGCCACCGGTCATCCTTGCGCCGAACACGCCTGCCACCTTCAGCGCCGCAGCCTGCAGGAAATCCAACTCCTCGCAGCTCACCTCGTAGTCTTCCTTCAGGCTGCGATGCGATTCGTTGAACAACTTCCCCATTTCGTGCAAGTCGCCGCGCTCCGACGCTGCATGAAACTGTTGCACGCGGAAATTCTCAAGCACGATGTGCCGCGCGCGCGCTAGCGGTATCTCCGGGATCTTTGCCGCTGTCCTTTCCAGTTCGCCGAGTGTCACGTCGCGCAACGCTAGCTTGCCCGGGAAGTACGACAACGCTTCGGCGCATTCGGCCACCCGGTCGCGGTATGCGGAGCCGCTCAGTTCGTGCTTCACCAGCGTGTTCACTGCAACGATTGACACGCCATCGGGCAGCCTGACAGTCTGATGCGAGCGCGACCGGCAGTCAATCAGCAGCGCGGCATGTTCTTCTCCAAAGACCGAGGCGTACTGGTCCATGATGCCGACCGGCAGTCCGACAAACTCGCGTTCCGCCCTCTGGCAGAGTTCGGCAATGGCGAGAGGGTCCATCTCGCTGCCATCCAGCAAAGCCAACGCCGACGAGACTTCCAAAGCCGCCGACGAGCTCAGCCCGCTGCCGGGCGGCAATGTATTGTGAATCGTCATCTTCAACGGCTTCAGCTTGTGCCCGGCAAAAGCCAGCTCCCGGGCGACCCCCACCGTATAGTCAGACCAATGGCCGCGCTTCTCCGCGTTGGGTATGTCATCCAACGCGAGCGCTACCTCTTCGCCGTAAGCATCCGACTTGATTCGCAATTCCCGCTTGCGCGCGGCGGCGGTTTCCACCTCGCAACCCAGGTGAATCGCGACGGGCATCACGAAACCATCGTTATAGTCGGTGTGCTCACCGATCAGGTTGACCCGGCCGGGCGCGAAGTACCGCTTCACGCGCGCCGCGCCAGCCATAGAAGAATGCCTCCAAATGTGAGCAGGAACGCGCCCATGTAGAGATTCAGGTTGATTTCCAACAAGGGAGCGCCTTGACCCGGCATCAGAAGACCCGCCGCCAGCAGCAGCAGGCCAAGCACGGCGAAGAACGCGCCGGAGGGTTTGCGTAGATCCAGCATCGTCATTTACCAGAACAGCAGATTCAGCGTCAGGCAGCAAATCGCGACCAGGATGCCGAGGATTTCGGGCCGCCTGTACCAGACCGGCTCCACTGCGTCATGCGGGGTCAGGCCCCAAACCAGGCCGCGCAGTTCCTCGTCCTGCTTGGGCCGGGTCACCATGCTGATTGCGATTGTCAGCACGAAACAGGTGGTCCAGGCGAAAATCGCGATCCAGAAATTCTGGGCCATAGTGGATGGGAACTCGTGAATGTTGGCGATCCATGCGCCTTTCGGTTCGGCCAGAGTCAGCCCGTGTGTCAACGCCGCCGCAATCGGGCCTGACAGCAGGCCCCAGAACGCACCGTGGCCCGTCGAACGTTTCCAGAACATGCCGAGCAGGAAGGTGGCAAACAGGGGAGCGTTCACGAAGCCAAACACCAATTGCAGGAAGTCCATGATGTTGTTGAACTGCGTAGCGACATACGCGGTGGCGACCGAGAGCGCGATGCCAAAAACCGTGGTCAGTCTTCCGACCCACAGGTAGTGGCTGTCCGGAGCGTTCTTGCGGAAATAGCTTTGGTAAATGTCGTAGGTGAAAACCGTGTTGAACGCGGTGACATTTCCCGCCATGCCCGACATGAACGAAGCCATCAGAGCGGTGAGCCCCACGCCGAGCATGCCGCTCGGGTAAAACTGCGCCATCAGCGTTGTCAGGGTCTGGTCGTAGTCAAAGACGCCATCGGCTTTCACGGGCAACGTGTAGCCGACGTTCATTTTCATCAGCGCGAGAGCGGCAATCCCGGGCACGATTACGACAAACGGGATGATCATTTTCGGAAAAGCTGCGATCAATGGGGTGGAGCGCGCTGCCGTCATGGAGTTGGCCGCCATGGCTCGCTGCACCACCAGGAAGTCGGTACACCAATAGCCGAAACTGAGGACGAATCCGAGCCCGGCAACCAGTCCGAAGACTTCAACCCCCATGGGGTTGGACGCGGCGCTGTCGAGATGGCGCCAACTCTGCGTCATCACGGCGGGGAGTCTTGCGGCCATGCCTTCCCAGCCGCCGGCCTTCATCACGGCCAGGATCGACAGCGGGGCGAAGCCCAGCACGATCAGAAAGAATTGCAGGACCTCGTTGTAAATCGCGCTGGTCAGCCCGCCCAGGTACGTATACGCGAGCACGATTGCGGCGGACAGCAGCACGGAAGCGGTGAAGCTCCAGCCGAGCACTAACTGGAACAGCAGCCCGAGCGCGTACATCGAAATTCCCGAGGAAAAAACTGTCATCGCGGCAAACGTGATCGCGTTCAGGCCGCGCGTCTTCTCATCGAAGCGCAGCTTCAGGTACTCGGGGACGGAACGGGCCCGGCTGCCGTAATAGAACGGCATCATGAACACGCCGACAAAGATCATTGCCGGCACCGCGCCTACCCAGTAGAAATGCGCGGTCATGATGCCGTACTTGGCGCCGGAAGCGCA
>Ga0073934_10003566_pt1 | contig 28269 bp, 23 predicted proteins | sample LarsenN4metaG_FD_76834 | JGI IMG/M metagenome (GOLD analysis project Ga0073934, IMG submission 76834) | Hot spring sediment bacterial and archeal communities from British Columbia, Canada, to study Microbial Dark Matter (Phase II) - Larsen... ... | reverse complement strand
GGCCGGAGGGATCGCCAATCAGGCCGGTGAAATCACCAATCAGGAAGATGACGGTGTGGCCGAGGTCCTGAAAATGTTTCAGCTTGCGGATGAGTACGGTGTGCCCGAGGTGAATGTCCGGCGCCGTCGGGTCGAAGCCAGCCTTCACGCGGAGCTTCTTACCCGTCTTTTCGGCACGCTCGAGCTTGGCGCGCAGTTCTTCCGCGCGGATGGTCTCCTCCGCCCCTTTGGTGAGGTATGCAAGTTGTTCGTCAAGGGTCATTGCAGATTTGAGCGCCTAGGTCGCTTGGCAACCGGCTGAAGCTTCCTCGTCTCACGGGCGCCCTTAGGCACGTGCCTTCGGACGGACCCATCCGCCCCATGGCTTCACGACTGGTCGTAATGGTTCGCGAGAGCATCGAGGCGCCTCGCAGTCCCGGCAGCCATGGCGATAGGGCTCCTCAGGCGACGAGCCATGTCTCCACCCTCTCTCAGTTTATCATCTTGCACGACCGCGGATGGGATGCCCCGGCGCAGTTCACCTTTTCAAAACAACGCGCCGGCCTTCGATACGGATCCTGTCTGCCAGAACAAGGTTGATCGCTTCGCTGTAGATGCGATGCTCTTCCTTCAGGATGCGGGCGGAAAGCGTCTCGACGGTGTCGTCATCAAGAACCGGCACGACGGCTTGCGCCACCACCGGCCCCGTATCCACGCCTTCGTCCACGAAGTGCACGGTGCATCCCGTGTACTTTACGCCGTACTCGAGCGCCTGTTTCTGCGCCTCAAGGCCGGGAAACGAAGGCAGGAGCGCCGGGTGAATGTTCAGGATCCGCCCCTTGAATTCACGGATGAAGTAAGGGGTGAGCACGCGCATGAAACCCGCGAGACAAACTAAATCCACCTCGTATTGACGCAGCGCCGCGACCAGTTCCCGCTCGAAGGCTTCGCGCTCTTTGCCCTTGGAGGGGATGCAGAGAGCGTTCAGCCCCATCTGACGGGCGATTGCCAGACCTGCGGCTTCTTCCTTGTTGCTGATGACCACGCCGATTTCGGCGGGGATTTTGCCGGCTTGCACATTGCGTGCGATGGCTTCGAAGTTCGAACCGCGACCAGAGATCAGAATGCCGAGTTTTTTCATGGCTTTGCTCTCAGATAATTACAAGGTGTGGCGCATCTTCCGATTCGCTGCGAGGATTCGTCTCTAGGATTCGAGGTATCTTACGCCTGGCCGTCCGCGAAGGATGCGGCCAATCGTCCAAAACTTCTCTCGCCTCTTGTGGAGCACGGCGGCGACCTCCGCGACGTTGCGCTCCGCCACGACGAGCGCCAGTCCGATGCCCATGTTAAAGGTGCGCAGCATGTCGTCCTCCGGCACGTTGCCGAGCCGCCGGATGAGATCAAAGATCGGCAAAACGGGCCACGACCCAAGCCGAATCTCCGCCCGGCAGCCCGCCGGCAGAATGCGCGGCGTGTTGTCGGTCAGTCCGCCGCCCGTGACATGGACAATCCCCTTGAGCAGTCGCGCCTGGAGCAGCGGCTTGACGACGGGCCAATAGCAACGATGCGGCTCGAGCAGCGCGTCACCGAGGGGGCGGCCAAGCTCCGCCACGGACTCGGTGAGGCTCATGCCCTGCTGCTCAAGCAAGACCTTGCGCGCCAGCGAGTAACCGTTGGTGTGCAGGCCGCTTGAAGCCAGCCCCAGGATCACGTCGCCGGGCTTGATCCGCCCGCCGTCTATGACGTCGCGCTTGCCGACCCAGCCCACAATGCAGCCGGCGAGGTCGTATTCATTTTCCGGATAGAAGCCCGGCATCTCGGCGGTCTCGCCGCCGATCAGCGCGCAGCCCACCGCTCGACATGCTTTGGTAAGTCCACCGACGATTTCGATGACAACGTCAGGATGTAATTTCCCCGTCGCCAGGTAATCGAGGAAAAACAGCGGCGCCGCCCCGTGCACGGCGATATCGTTGACGCAGTGGTGGACGATATCCATGCCGAGCGTCGAGTGGCGGTTGAGCGCGAAGGCGATCTTGAGCTTGGTGCCGACGCCGTCCAGGCTGGCGACAAGCACGGCGTCGCGGGGCAATCCGGCAAGAGAAAAAAAGCCACCGAAGGCGCCCACTTCTTTCAGTACCCGAGCACTCAAAGTCCGGCGAGCAAGTTTCTTGATTCGGGCTTTGGCACGCCTGGCGGCGTCGATGTCAACGCCCGCGTCGCGATAGCGCATGAGGTCAGTTGGGGTCGACTTGTGGATTCTTCCTTCCCCCACACAAGAAGGGCAGGAAGACCCGCCAAGCAGTATAACCGATTAGAAGGTTTTTCCAGTCCTTGACCAGCGGGTTTTGGTCAAGAAGTTCCAGGCCATGGACAGTTTGGCCTTGACGAACCCGGTCATCCCGTCGGGTGTCCAGTCCTGCGTCGGGGCGTCGTACGACCAGTAAACGAACATGGGTTCCCCCACGACAAACTCTTCCGGCACAAAGCCCCAGAAGCGGCTGTCGAGAGAGTTGTCGCGGTTGTCTCCCATCACAAAGAGGCAGCCGGGAGGCACGCGCAGCCCGTCTGGCTGGATGAAGAGCGGCATCTCCCGCGCCCAGCCGGGGTCCAGTCCCCAGGCCGCCGGGAGCCTGGCGATCTGCTCGACCGGCGGAGGGAAGTTGTCGCGCAACGGGATGAGGCCGGAATACTGATATTGCACGTAGGGCTCTTCGAGAAACGCTCCGTTGATATACACCTTCCGATTCTCGATCTTCACGACGTCGCCGGGGAGCCCGATGGCGCGTTTGACGAACATCACGGAAGGATTACGCGGATAGCGGAAGGCCACAATCTCCCCTCGCTTGACAGTCTTGAGGGCCGGGAGCTTGAGCGAGGTGAAAGGCAGACGGGGTCCGTAAAGCACCTTGTTCAAGAAGACGTGATCGCCGATCAGAATGGTCTTCTCCATCGAACCGGTCGGGATCACCGTGGCTTCCGCGACGAAAGTCCGGATGAGGAGAACCGCTATCAAAACGCCCGCGAGCGAGCGGAGGGTTTCCCCGAAACTTTCACCTTTGGGTTTCGCCGGCGAGCCAGGGCGTGGAGAGTCAGATTGTGTCGGAGTGTCCAGCTTGGTTTCGAGAGGCTCCATCTAGTCCCTTTGGCGCAGCGCGAGCAGCGGCTCCTGAATCACGGTGGGATAATTCGCCGTGTAGCAGGCATTGCAGAACCGGCCTTCGCTGTCGCCCACGGCTTTGCGCAGGCTTTCAAGCGAAAGATAACCGAGGGTGTCGGCCCCGATATACTGGCGAATCTCTTCCACGCTGTGGGTTGAGGCGATGAGTTCTTTCCGCGTCGGCGTATCAATCCCGTAGTAGCAGGGCGAAATTGTCGGCGGACAACTGATCCGCATGTGGACTTCGCGCGCGCCGCTTTCGCGTACGATGCGCACGATCTTGCGGCTGGTTGTGCCGCGGATGATGGAATCATCCACCAGCACGACCCGCTTGCCCTCGAGCAGGCTGCGGACAGGATTCAATTTCAGTTTGACGCTGAAATCGCGGATCGCCTGGCTGGGCTCGATAAAAGTCCGCCCGATGTAGTGATTGCGAATAAGCCCAATCTTCATCGGGATGCCGGATTCCTCCGAGAAGCCCGTAGCCGCCGGCACGCCGGAGTCCGGCACCGGCACGACCATGTCCGCCTCGACCGGATGCTCTTTCGCCAGGAATCGGCCAAGCAGCTCGCGGCTGGTTTGCACGGAGCGGCCAAAGACCACGCTGTCGGGACGCGAGAAATAGACATGCTCAAAGATGCAGTAGGCGGGCCGAGTGGGCGGGGCAAAACGCAGCGCGGTAACCCCGCGCCTATCCAAAATCACCATCTCCCCCGGCTCCACGTCGCGGATCGGTTGCGCGCCGATCAGGTCGAAGGCGCAGGTCTCCGAGGTCAGGACGTAGGCGCCATCAAACTTGCCGAGCGTCAGGGGGCGAAACCCGTGCGGGTCACGGATGCCATAGATGGCGTCCTTGAAGAGCGCCACCAGGGAATAGGCGCCTTCCACCCGGTCGAGCGCGTCGGCCATCGCCTCCGGGATCGCGTTATGCTTCGAGCGCGCGAAGAAGTGGAGGATGACTTCCGTGTCGGTCGTGGTCTGGAAAATGTCGCCCCGGCTCTCGAGTTCGCGCCGGACGGTGGAGGCATTGACCAGATTTCCATTGTGTCCGAGCGCGACCTGCCCCTTCTGGCAAGTCACCATGAGCGGCTGAGCGTTTTTCAGGACGGTATCGCCGGCCGTGGAGTAGCGCGTGTGGCCGATGGCATAGGGTCCATTGAGTTCCGCCAGAACACGCGGCGTAAAGACTTCTTCGACGTGACCCATCTCCTTGTAGCAATTCAAGGTTTCCCCGTCGGAGACGGCGATGCCGGCGCTCTCCTGTCCACGATGCTGCAGGGCATAAAGCCCGAGATAGACCAGCTTGGCGGCCTCCGGATGGCCAAACACCGCGAATACACCACAATGATCGTGGAACTTGTTGTCAGGAAGGGAGACGAGGGGAAACAGATGCGAGGCTGGCTGCAACAAATTCTCTCCGCGCTTACTCTGCCGGTCAGTTAATTAGATGATCCGAAAGTTTCGCCCGGTGCGCATGGTCAAGTCCACAACCTATTGTGCGCTTATCTGATGGCTGGTGCAATAGCTTTCTCCACGGGACCCTGCCGCGCCCCGTCCGAAACAACAGAAAGACCTTGACCCGCTCTCCGTTTACCAATCCCGGCAAGGGGGCTGCCGGCCAGGTGTGTAGTCCGGCCCCTGCTTGCGCCACCAGGCGCGCCACTGGCCAGCGACGCGCGCCGATTCGACGGCCGAAGCCGCCGCCGAAAGTTGGATTCGCTCGCCCGTCAGGTTCCGCAAGGCAAAATGGGCCACTTGGCGTACGGGAGGTTCAGGGTCGTTCAGCATGGCGATGAGTGCAGGGATGGCGTCTCTACTCTCCAGGTTGCGCAGACCCAGGATGGCGTTCACTCGCTCCTCGCTCACTGCGGAATGCAGTCTTTCGAACAGCGCCTGATTTGCTCGGGCGTCGCGGAACAAGCCCAGCGCGCGCAGAATTGCACCCCGCAGGGAATCCGGGGCCTGGGAGAGTAGGGCCAGGATCGGGGGGAGAAACCTTCGGTCACCCTTCTCGGCCAGCAGCAGGATGGCATGGGCGCGCAGGGAATCCACCTTCTCGACGGAATCCGGCGATGCAGCTCGCGGCGGGCTGTCGCCTCCCTGCGCAATCCTGAGGATGGCGTCCCAGGCCGCCGGTGTGTCGATCCGCGCCAGAGCCTCGAGCGCCTGCTGGCGGTCCCAGCGCCACTCGTCAGTCGCCGCACTCGCCAGCCGAACCAGTTCGTCCAGCAGAAACGGTTGGGGTAATGTAACGACGGCCTGGAACGCTTCGGGAAATTCCCGCGTCTCCGGCTCGTGCACAGCTTTTTCGAATGGTTCGAATATGCTCCGTAGCTGTTCCTCGGTTGAGGCGCTGACGTCGAGTGTGAGGTCGTTCAGGGCAAGGGCGAACGCCACCGGCGGTCCGATGAATTGCCCCTGTGCGGCATCAAGCCCGAGCAGCGGCAAGCGCCGCTCGGCGCGGACACGGTATCTTCCCGGCCGCGAGAAGCGTGCCCACTGATTGAGTAGCCAGCGTTCAGTGTGGATCTGCCCGGGCGGAAGCGTGACCGAGCCATAGAGGGCCGTGCCTTTGACCCCTCCGCACCGCCGGGGAGCGGGGTCGTGGACACGACGGCCCGCCGCGTCCACGACCAGAAACCTCGGCTCCGACTCGAGCTCGGGATTCCCAATACGAGTCGGATTCCGGTAGGGGAACGCGAAAGGCCGCCTGCCGGTGTTGTGAATGCTGAACGTGCAGAAAATCGGCTCGCCCACCCGGTAGGCGGACTTATCCAATGCGAAACGCGCGACGTAACTAACTTGCGCTGGGAGCGTACTCGGCCACAGGCCAAGCGCGGCGGCCAGTAGAGGCATGAGGGGTGAAGGCGGGAGACAAAGCCGGAAAGCCAATTTCCGCGCCCTGATTCGCCGACCCGGAGCAGTCACCATCGCGCCCATCATCATAAGGGAATTTGGTCCGGGCAGGGGGACATTCCTCGGTCGATTCCAGATCCCCAGATTCGTATTTGGATGCGGCAAGCCTGCTGGCGGCGAAGCCCGAGCCCTTCCCCTTGGCACCCTTTAGGCCTTAGCACGGCGGAGCCGGAACCTTTCCCCTTTGCCCCCTTTGCACTCTCGCGCCTTGGCGTGAGATCATTCCCAAGCGCGCCCCGCAGAAGTAGCATCTAAGCTCCGGTAGAGGGATTGCGATGCACGCGAGGATTCTTCCGGCTCTCCTGACGGTGGTCATGGCCGTCGTCTTGACTGGTGCCCGCGTTGCCCGCGCCGACATCCGGCTGTACCTCAAGGACGGCTCCTATCACCTCGTCAAGAGCTACGAGGTTCAGGGAGAGCGGGTCCGCTATTACAGCATCGAGCGATCCGCGTGGGAGGAGATTCCGTCGGAGCTGGTAGATTTCGCTGCGACCGAGCGGGCACAGAAAGAAGAGCTGACGTCGCAGAAAGAAGAACGGGAGCGGGCCCGCAAGCTTGACCGGGAACGCTTTGAGAAGGAAGAGAATCAGGGTATGGAGATTGCACCTGGGATTCGCCTGCCCGGCGACGAGGGCATTTTCGGTTACGACGGCATGCGGGTGGTTCGCATGCTGCAATCTTCAGCGGAAGTCGTGCGAGACAAGAAACGCGCGGCGCTCGCCCTGGCCATCCCAGGACCGTTGTTGAAAGACCGGGCGTATGTCATCTTGCCGGGGGCGCGGGCGGCGGTGCGCCTGATGTCCACGCAGCCCACCTTTTATGTACAGGCTGCCAACGGCCTGGGCGCGAGGATCGAGCTCATCACGGTCAAGACTCGCAAGGGGTCCCGCCAGGTGGAAAAGATTGAATGGCGTGGGGGCCTCACCCAGCCCGCCGAGTTGCGCGCGGCCGTCCCTCTGGAGCGCGCCGAGATCGCTCCCGGGATCTTCAAGCTGCAGCCTACACGACCGCTCGACCCGGGCGAGTACGCCCTCGCCGAACTCATCCAGGCGAAACTGAACTTGGAAGTCTGGGACTTCGGCATCGAAGGCGCCCCTTCGCATATCTTGAGCGACAGCGAGGCGCCCCCGAAAATCCGCCGCGCCGAAAAGCCGTCGGAAGATTGACTTCTCCCTTCAGCCCATCCATAATCCGCCAGCACTCGTTCCTTGATTCCGGGAAGATTTATGCGGGTTTGCTTCCTCCGGCTCACATTGGCGTTCTTGATTGCGGCCGGATTCGTGGCGTACTCCGGCGCAACCCTCATTCCTGCCTCCGACGCTGCGCCACCCTCGAGTCCGTTGCCGCCAGTTCCTTTGGGCTTCAGCCCGCAGAGCTACGCGGCCCAAGAGCGCTGGGAGAAGCGATTCCTGGAGAGCATCCGCGCGCACCGCTGCCGGAAGTACTTGCGCCGGCTCACGCGCGAGCCGCACGTGGCGGGCACCCCCGGCGACCGGCGCGTGACGCAACTCATCTTCGACGAATTCCAACGGGCGGGGCTGAAGCCGGAAATTGTGGAGTATCCGGTCCTCCTTTCCTATCCCAAGCAAATCGAGGTCGAGCTGGTGGAGCCGGTGCGCGTCAAACTCGCCAATCCCGAACCCGAAATACGCGGCGACGCAGACACCCGCCTGCAAGACCCCATGGCGAAGATGCCGTGGAACGGCTACTCGCCTTCCGCCGACCTGACGCGCCCGGTGGTGTATGTGAACTACGGCGCCCTCGGAGACTACGACCAGCTTGAAAAGTTAGGGATCCGCGTCAAAGACAAGATCGTTCTCGCCCGCTATTTTCACGGCTATCGTGGGGGCAAATCTCTTGAGGCGGAGCGCCGCGGGGCCGCCGCCATCATCGTCTTCTCCGACCCCGCCGATGATGGCGCCCCGCGCGGGCCCGTCTACCCGAATGGTCCCTGGGGGCCGCTCGGCCACTTTCAGCGGGGCGCCGTGGTCTATGATTTCATCACGCCCGGCGACCCGCTCACACCGGGTTGGGCTTCCACGCCTGATGCGAAACGGCTGCAACCCTCCGAATCGAAAATTCTTCCCCGAATTCCCATGGTCCCCCTTTCCGCCGCCGACGCGCAGGAAATCTTGCAACAGCTCGAAGGGCCCGAAGCGCCCAAGGAGTGGCAGGGGGGACTTCCGCTCAAGTACCGCGTGGGGGGCGAGACCGTGAAAGTCCGCCTTGCACTCGAAATGGAAAACCGCACGACGCCCATCTGGAACGTCATCGCGAGAATTCCGGGGACCGAGGAGCCGGAGAAGTTGGTGATCCTGGGCAATCACCATGATGCCTGGGTGTATGGCGCGGTGGATCCCGCCAGTGGCACGGCGTCGATGCTCGAACTCGCGCGCGCGCTGGGCCGGTTGGTCAAGATGGGCTTTCGCCCGCGCCGCACGATTCTTCTGGGGAGCTGGGACGCCGAGGAATACACGCTGACGGGCTCGACCGAGTGGGGCGAGCAGTTTGCCGACGACCTCCGCAAAAATGCCGTCGTCTGTCTCAACGTCGACGCCTCCGCGAGCGGCCGAGACTTCAGCGTGAGCGCCGTGCCCGCGCTCATCCCTTCCCTGATTGAGGCGACGCAAGCTGTGAAAGACCCGGCCACCGGACGAAGCGTTTACGAGCGCTGGAAGGAAGCTCGCGGTCGGCGGAGCGTACGCAGCTACGCCGTGCCCGGCTCTGGCGCGGCGCCCGCACCCTTCGGCCTGCTCGGCGGGGGGTCCGACTATATGGTCTTCCTACAGCACAATGGCGTGCCCTCGCTCGACATGCTGTTCGACGGGCCCTACGGCGTCTATCACTCGGTGTACGACAACTTCCGCTGGATGGACCGCTTCGGCGACCCCGGATTCCAATATCACGCCGCGATGAGTCAACTCTGGGGCCTGCTGGCGCTCCGCTTCGCCAATGCTGACCTGCTGCCGCTCGACTACTCGATCTACGCTGCCGAAGTCGTCGCCTATCTTGAGGGTTTGGAAAAGATTGCGCCGGCGGATTTTTTTGCCGTCACCATTCGCCCGCTGATCGAAAAAGCCAAGGTGTGGCACGACAAGGCTGGGACCCTTAGGAAGGATCTTGAAGATTGGCGTAGAGGTGCTTCGGAAACTGTAACGGCGGTGAGGACCCGGCCGTTACAGCCCGCCCAACTTAACGACCGCTTGATGGCGCAGGAGCACGCCCTGCTGGACGAGCGGGGCATTCCGGGGCGCCCCTGGTTTCGCCATCTGATCTATGCGCCGCTCCCAAGTTACGAGGCCGAAACCCTTCCCGGCCTGCGGGAAGCTCTGGAAGCTGGTGATATGGAGCGCGCCCGCGAGCAGGCCGCTCGCCTGGCCGCAGCGCTCGACCGCGCCATCGAGGCGGCGCGCCAGGATTCTCCGGGGAAGGAATAAAGTCAAGCGAGGTAGGCTAAGGGCTCCGCGGGGCGGTCACAGCGCCCTTCTCGCGGGCGGCTTGCTTGACGGCGTACATGCGGGCATCGGCTTCAGCGACCGCCTGCTCGACGGTCTGCCCCGGTACGTGCCGGTGCAGGCCCATGCTGACCCCGATGGAGAAGTCCCCGATCCGGTTGGCGCGGTCCCACTCGCTCACTTTCTGGCGGATGCGCCCCATGACGATTTGCGCTCCGGCCTCGTCCGTCTCCGAAAGGACGATCAGGAACTCATCGCCGCCGTACCGCACCACATAGTCCGAGCCGCGCACGCAAGATTTCAGGATATTCGCGATCTGGGCCAGAACATAATCGCCCATCAGATGGCCGAACCGGTCGTTGACCGCCTTGAAGTGGTCCACGTCGCACATAATCAGGCTGAGCGGCCGGTTGTTGCGCTCGGCGCGGGAGATCTCTCCCTGCAGCAGTTCTCGTAAGAAAGTGCGGCTGAAGACATTGGTCAGCGAGTCCACCATGCTGGCGGAGATTTCCGCCTGCGAGGCGAGCGCCTGCTGCACGTTGAGCAGCCGGAGTTTGCGCACTTCCATTTCCCGCCGCACCATCGAGAGAAGGAGCGCCATCAGCGCCATCATGACCACAAAGAGGACTTGCGGCGGGATGCGCAGCTCCAGGGAGTTCTGGCGCCAGAAACTCCCGGGCGTGATGAGCGAGAGCGCGCCAAGGAGCAACACCACCGCAGCAAAAACCACCAGCATCCACATGTCGCGGTTCTGCGACTCGAGCTTGGTGAGCTCGGATTGCAGGCGCGCCTGCGGCCCCATTTTTTCGATCCATTCCGGTCGGTCGTTCATCGAATCCAAGCGACGGCGCGTGCCCCGTCTCCGCAACACGTCGAGCGTCCTTGCCCAGAATTATAGGAGTTCACCGCCATAATGCAATTGGCAAAAGCATATGAATTGGCACTGTTGGGTGCGCCGCCGCGGGGGGCTTCCAGCCTGTCCAGGTCGAACGCATTCGCGTCCCCTTCCCCATCATCGGCCCTCACATCGCGGACGCGGCCATTACCTCGGGACTCCAAGAGGCTTCTTGCACGTGACGGGTCCCGCAAGGCGGAAGTCCTGCGGTTTTGCTCTATGCGCAGGTCGGACATCTTGGCCTAGAGGGACTTGCACTTTGGCCAAGAAACTTTGCATATATGTAAAGTAATTGGCCCTTGTCAATTTTTCACTTGACATACCCCCCCCCGGCGGAGGGTAACATGTCGTGCGATAACCTGATCGTTTCTGACTTTCACCAGGTACTAATCGAGAAAGGGGAATCGCCCATGAAGCGCTCGCCTTCAAAATCAGGAAACCCAACTCACCATTCCTCCTCAAAACCCGCTTGCGGAGCAGGGTCGCGCCGGCTGCCGGTGGTCGCCTTTGGCGCGGGTCTCACTGTGCTTCTCCTCGGCGGCATCCTGATGGTCGGCACGGCCGCCGCGCCCCATTCTGAGACCACCGCAACGGCAGATCAAGCGGTCACGATTACTCCCGACCCGCCGGGCACGATTGACGGGGCGAAAAATCCCGAACTCATCCCCGACGAGGTGGCGCTGCAAATGATCGTCCTGGCTGTGGCCGAACCCGCGGACGCTACCGAGGTGCAGCAAGAACGCGCGCGGGCCAAGCTCCGCCCTATAGGGTTCAACGAGGATGATGCCGCCGCCTTGCTGAGTCTACTGGCGGAGTTTCAAACCCAGGCCGCCACACTCGACAAACAAGCCGCCGAGGTGTACGTGCGGGCCCCTATCCCACACCCAGCGAGTACAGAGTACGAATTGCTGATCGATTTGGGGAAGCAGAAAGACCGCCTCATCGCCAACACGATTGCAGCAATGCCGGCGAAGCTAACTGCGGAGGGATTTCAACAGCTTCTCGCCTACTTGCCTGAGGCGAAGAAGGGGATCAAGATATTCCCTGACGCGAATCTGGACCTGATGCCGAAGGATTAGAGTTGCGATGAGCGCCCGACGCAGAACGAACTTAACCATAAGCTTCGGAACTGAACCCCATCGTACGGGATTCCAGCAGTGCATCAAAGGAAGAGAAGGAGGTTCGCAAGATGCAATCACTTTGTGGAACCCGTAGGGCATTCATACTTGCGAGTCTGACAACCGTCCTAGCTGCCCTTGTGTCGCCTTTGAGGGTGTGGGCCGTCGCGGGCTACTCCGGTGCGTCGGCAGGTAGCGACGGGACGGTGTACGGGTGGGGTGTGACGGACGTGACGACGTACTCTTACATCCACACGGCTTACGTGACGACCACCCTGCGCAGCCCCAATGGCCGCACCGCGACGAGGGCATGGCTGAGTGCGCGGAACTCTATCCGGGCCGACGTCTCCCTAGCTTGGGACAGTACGGACTTGGGCACCTACACGACCACCAGCACGCACAAGGCCTACTGCACTCAGATGGGTTGGTTTATCAACGGTGCCACGAGCAACGCAAACTGCAACGTGTGCCCTGAACCGGTGAACTTCAGAGAAACCGGTTGGGGGGAGCCGTTCGATGGTGTTCTCCAATTCAGCTATGCCTGGGATTCGAGCATCGGGGACCGCGCAGAACTGACGAATTGTGAGGTGGGAGAATACGTCACTTTTCCAACGAGCACCGACCCTTGGGTCTGGCCAAGGCCTCCCTGGTATGAAGAGTCACCCAACCCGACGATTGATTGGGTGCCAGGCACCGACGCAGTTTTTACGGACGATCACCTCACGGGGACCTTTCTCAGCCCCTACAAGGAGGCAACCTTCACCACGACGCAGAAATATCGGTACAGGTGCAAATGCAAGAATAACAACACCCCGGTGGACATTTATGGCCCGCACACAATCACCCGCTCCGTCACCAAAAAGACAGACGGCAAGTACAAATACACAATTACGAAAAAGGCGGGTACGGCGTCGATTGATCCGCTTCCTTAGTGGGAGGACCCGGCTCATGGAAAAGTCATACTCACGCGTTGCGATTATCCTCTTCGTTGTTTTTGTGGCTGGCACCCTAGCCGGTCAAACGACAACTGACGTTCCTCTGACAGTCAGTTTCTCTGCTCCGGAATCGGCGCCCAGCCTCCACGAACCGGTTTATATCGACGTGACGATCCAGAATAGAAGCGCACAGACGATTGAGGTGGACTTGGGCATCAAGCGAAAGGCCAACTTTCAATTCATAATTGAGACACCCGGCGGCGTCACCGTTCGGCCGCCAAGACTCATTTCTTCAGGTATAGGACCGCTCAGCCGCATTCCCGTGGGCTCGGGTCAAACTTACCAGCAGAGGCTTCTCCTGAATGAGTGGTTCCAGTTTGATCTCCCCGGGGACTATTCAGTGAAAGCCACGCTTCTTGCCACCGTGCGCTCCGTGGAGGGTGCAACGCTGAAAAAGGAGTGGTCAGGGCAAATCCCATTGTGGGTTCAGCCCCGTAACGAGGACCGCCTTCGTAGCATCTGCCAAGACTTGGTTGAAGCCGCCGTGAATCCGCACGACTCTAGGATAGCGAGGGATGCTGCCTTTGCGTTGTCCTACATTGTTGATCCGGTTGCTGTGCCGTATTTGGAGCAAGTGCTGAAAGAGTCCTATTTTGGCAAGGAACTGGCTATCCAGGGACTGGGACGCATCTCCAACGCCGAGGCCGTCCGCGTACTCAGATCAGCCATGGCCGACGCGGATGCTGAGCTCAAAATGCTAATTCAGCGGGAACTGATGCGAGCCCGAAACACAGATCATTGAGCAGGATCGCCCTTGCTGGGCTTAGTGTGGTCCGTAGCCTTGCAACTCGCCGGGGCTGTACCTCGCTTCCACGGGTGGCGTAGACGTGGCGGTTTGATGTCTGCGATCAAGGAGGGTGCGGTTTCTAACGCGCTTTCTTTCAGGGCACCACTTTTTCCGCCACGGTCTTGGCCTGGGTGAAGAGGAGCAGGTAATCGCGGCCGCCGGCCTTGGAATCGGTCCCCGACATGTTGAATCCGCCGAAGGGATGGGCTCCGACCAGCGCCCCCGTGCACTTGCGGTTGAGGTAGAGATTGCCCACGAAGAACTCTTCCGCCGCGCGTTCCAATTTCTGCCGGTTCTTTGTGTAAACCGCGCCGGTCAATCCGAACTCGGTATTATTGGCGATTTTCATCGCCTCATCGAAGTTCTTGGCCTTGATGACGGCAAGCACCGGCCCGAAGATCTCCTCCTGCGCGATGGTGGCCTCAGGCGCGACGTCAACGATTACCGTCGGCTGCAGGTAATGGCCGGGCCCCGGCGCCTCACCGCCGCCCGTCAGCAACCGCCCGCCTTCCTTCAATCCCTTTTCGATGTATCCCAGGATCGACTTCCTCGAGCTGGCGTTGATCACTGGCCCCATAAAATTCTCCGGGTCGGTCGGCGGGCCCACCTTAATCTTCTCGACGCGCGCCTTAAGCTTCTCGAGGAACGCGTCATAGACCTTCTCATCCACGATCGCGCGCGAGCACGCCGAGCACTTCTGCCCCTGGTAGCCGAACGCCGAGACCGTCACGCCCTCGACAGCCTGCTCGAGGTCCGTCTCGCTGTCCACCACGATGGAGTCCTTGCCGCCCATCTCCGCTACCACGCGCTTGATCCAGATTTGCCCTGGCGCCGTCTTCGCCGCCAGCTCGTTGATGCGCAGGCCCACTTCCTTCGACCCTGTGAAGGCCACGTAGCGCGTGCGTGGATGACCCACCAGCACGTCTCCCACCGAGCCGCCCGGACACGGGCAGTAGTTCACCACGCCTGCCGGCACGCCCACCTGCTCCAGTACCTCGAAGAACTTGTAGGCAATCGCCGGGGAGTCGCTCGACGGCTTGAGCACGACCGTGTTTCCCGCTACAATCGACGCCAGCGTCATCCCCGCCAGAATCGCCATGGGGAAATTCCAGGGCGGGATCACGATCCCCACACCCAGCGGAATGTACTTGAGATAGTTCTTCTCACCCGCCACGGGCACCAGCGGCTGCGGAGGGCCCAGGCGCAACATCTCGCGCGAGTAGAATTCGCAGAAATCGATCGTCTCGGCCACGTCGGCGTCGGCCTCCGGCCAGGTCTTCCCCACCTCGTAGACCATCCACGCCGCGTAGTAGTACTTCCGTTCGCGAATGATCTTGCCCGCCGCGAGCAGCAGTTTGGCGCGCTCGTCATACGGTACCCGGCTCCACATCTTGAAGGCCGCGTCTGCCGCCTCGATCGCCCGCTCCGCCAGCGCCTTGTCGGCCTTGGAGAATGTGCCCACAACCCGATCCTTCTGCCCAGGGTCGAGCGATATCAGCTTGTCGGAGGTCATGATCCGCTCGCCGCCGATGACCAGCGGATAGTCGCGCCCTAACTCCTTTCCCACCTGCTCCACCGCTTCCTTCATCTTCCGGAAGTGCTCCGGATTCCCCTTGAAATCACTCAACGGTTCGTTCTTGAATTCAGGTAATTGCATTACGGGTGCCTCCAGGGTGAAATTGCGAAACAAGCATTATATCCGCTCCGCGCCGGTGCGTACAGGTGCGCGGAGCATGGAAAGAACTGTCGGTTGAATCTGAAGGTCTGATCAGGCCGCGGTGACGGGATTGGTGAGGGTGCCGATCCTCTCGATAGTAATGCTGACGCTGTCGCCTGGCTTCAGGAACACGGGCGGGGTGCGGCTGGCGCCCACGCCTTGCGGGGTGCCCGTCGCAACGATGTCGCCTGCTTCGAGCGTCATCGAGCGCGACAGGTAGCTGATCAAGAATGGAATCTTGAAGATCATGTTACCAGTGTTCGAGTCCTGCATCGTCTGACCATTGAGGGTGAGCGAGATGTGGAGGCTGTGCGGGTCGGGGATTTCATCTTTGGTGACAATCCAGGGGCCGGTGGGCGCGAAGGTGTCGCAGCTCTTGCCGCGAAACCATTGCTGGTCCACCGACTGCATGTCGCGCGCACTCACGTCGTTCAGGACCATATAGCCGGCGACGTGCTCGTAGGCTTTGTCCTCCGGAATCTGCTTTCCGCCTTTGCCGATCACCACGGCCAGCTCCGCCTCGTAATCCACCTGGGTGGAGTTGGGTGGAATCACGATGGCGTCGCCGTGGCCGCAGATAGTGTTATTCGATTTCAGAAAGAAGATGGGCTGCGTGGGGATTTCACGGCCACGTTCACGCGCGTGCTCGGCGTAATTGCGGCCCACGCAGACGATCTTGCCGGGACGGGGGATGGGGGCCAGGAGATGCGCGGCTTCAGCCAGCACGAACACACCCGGAACTTCCTCAGGGTCGAAAGAGGCCACAAGGCGGTCGAGGACTAACTGCAGGGCCGAAAGCCAAGCTTCCTCGTGGGCCAGCAGCGCCACCATGTCAGCCGGGACGGGCCCCGCGGCCGCCACGATTTTGGCGGAGTCGACGAAGTCGGGCCTTTTGTCCAACCTGGCAGGGGCCCACCCTTGTTTGAGCCGGTCTACCGTGAAGCTTACGTCCACCACACAGTGGCGGACGAGCGCGCCGAGGCGAGGCGCGCCTTCGCCAAGTTTGTAGGTGACCAATTTCATACGACGCTGCTCCGGTGCTCGGCGGTGAGGAGACCGCTGCTACAGCGCTTCGCGCAACACTCTCACCGTCTCGCGAGCGACCATCAACTCTTCGTTGGTATACACAATGAGCACGCTCGCGGGGGAATCCGCGCGCGAGATAATCCGGTCACCGCCAGAGGGGGCGCGGTTTTTTTCTTCGTCGAGGTGAATACCGAGAAATTCCAGACCGCGACACACGCCCTCGCGCACCCGCCAGGAATTCTCCCCGATGCCGCCGGCGAAGGCCACAGCGTCGACTCCGCCCATCGCCGCGGCGAACGCGCCGATGTGCTTCTTCACTTCATAGACCAGAATGTCGATGGCCAGCGCCGCACGGGAATTGCCCTTGGCCGAGGCGTCCTCAATGTCGCGGAGATCACTACTCACGCCCGAGATGCCCAGCAGGCCGCTCTGCTTCGAGAGAATCTCGCCGATTTCCGCCGCGGTGAGCTTCTCCTTCTCCATGAGGTAAAGGACCGCGAACGGGTCAAGGTCGCCCACCCGTGCCGCGTGTTCTATTCCGGACTGCGCGGAAAAGCCGAAGCTTGAATCAACGGATTGGCCGTCTTGGATGGCACAGATCGACGAGCTTCCGCCGAGATGACAGGAGACAAGTCGCAGGCCCTCGACAGAACAGCCAAGCAGTTGCGGCACGCGTTCGGAAATGTACCGGTGCGACGAGCCGTGAAATCCGTAGCGCCGGATCCCGTGTTTCTGTGTCCAATCGAACGGTATCCCGTAAACGGCGGCGCGGTCGGGAATCGTTACGTGAAAGCCCGGCTCGAACACCGCCACCATCGGCGCGCCGGGCAAGACCTCGCGGAAAATCTGCATGGCCTGGATGTACACCGGATTGTGCACCGGCGCGACCGGGACAAATTCCTTCATCGCGTCGAGCAGCGCGTCATCCACGACGAAGCTGCCGCGATAGCGCGGGCCGCCGTGCACGGCCTTGAACCCCACCGCGTCAATCCGCGCGGACTGCGCGCCGCCGCATAGGCTTGTGATCAGAAGCTCCACGGCCACGCGGTGGTTGGGGATCGCGGCGGTTGTCTGGGTGGGTTTTCCCTCACCGTCCCAGGTGGTCACAAGCGCCTGGTCACTGCCAATGCGTTCGATCTTGCCGCGGGCGAGAACACGCTCGCCGGGCGTCGGGGCACCCCGAGGGGGGCGGAGTGCCGCGCCCTCCTCCTCATCCATGTCGGTCAGCTGATACTTCAGCGAGGTTGAGCCGAGGTTGGGAACGAGCACCTTCAACTTGCTTCTCCTCCTGGACCCGGAAGGGCTTGAGGCCAGCAGGTCGCTGAAGAATCACCGACACTGTCATTCCGAGGAGCCGAAGGCGACGAAGGGTCTCTGTATTTGCCTGATTCTACAAATGCCGAGATTCTTCGCTGCGGCCGGCATGACAATGAAATCGGGTTTTTCAGCAACCCGCCAGGCACTGGATGCCTTGATTTCCGCTTTAGACCTCTCCATGTCGGCTGTTGTCTTCTCACATCTCAACTGGCGCGGCGCTGATGGTGCTGGACAAGCAGGGCCAAGGCGAGGGAGCGAATTTTTGTTTCCGGAGTCTCGGCGCGCGAGAGCAGCACCAGCGGCACCCGCGCGCCGACCACGATCCCGCCCGACTCACCCCGGGCGAGGTAGAGAATCGCGCGGTAGAGAATGTTCGCTGCCTCGATGTCCGGGGCGATAAAGACATCCGTCGCTTCCACCACGGGGCTCTGAATATTCTTGCGCTCCGCGGCGAAGCGGCTGAAGGGCACGTCCATCGCCAGAGGCCCGTCGAGATACGCACCGGTGATCTGTCCCCGGCGGTTCATCTGCACGAGCGCCGCGGCATCCACGGTGGCGGGCATGTCGGCATTGACAAATTCGAGCGCCGCGAGCAGCACCACTTTGGGCTCGGCGATCCCCAGGGCGTGCGCCACCATGATGGCGTTGCGCGTGATGTCGGCTTTTTGCGCGAGCGTCGGCGCGATGTTGATGGCGCCGTCGGTCATGATCATCAGGCGGGGAATGTGCGGAACCCGAAAGACGATCACCTGGCTAAGCTGGTTGCCGGTGCGTAGGCCACGCTCTTTGTCGAGAATGCCGCGCACGAGGCTGGCGGTGGTGACCTTGCCCTTCATCAGCAGGTCGGCTCGGCCCTCCCGAACCAGATCGATGGCCGTGCGAATCGACGCGTCTTCTCCCGATGTCTGAATCAGCGTCTCCGGACGCAGCGGGTAGCCGACTTTCTTCGCTGCGGCCTCGATCTTGGCGGGAGTGCCGACTAGAATCGGCTGCGCCAGGCCCATCGGCTCGGCCTGCGCGAGGCTCTCGAGAACGTCGGGATCGTGCGCTTCAACCACGGCCACGCGGGCGGGCCCCAGCTCTTTGGCGCGCTCGATGAGTTCATCAAAGCTTTGAATCAAAGGAGAAGACCTTCCCCAGGGGCGCAAGGCCATGCGCCCCTACAACGACATTGTGCCTCCGCTTAACTGGCGGCGGTTCTCGCCATGACGCGGTCCACGATGGCTTGGAACTCATCCTCCGTAAGCAGGTCCTTCTTCTCGAACGACTTCTCCTTCACCAGCCGCAGCATTTCCAGCATCTGCTCCTCGCTGGCGTTGACCTTCAGCTTCTCGCACCATTCTTGGATGGAGGGCATGCCGCTGTTCTTGCCGAGCACCACGCTCACGGGCCGCTGCCCAACCAGTTCCGGCGCAAACGGCACGTACTCAAGCGGATGATGCTCGCGCGCTTTGCGGAAGAATCCCGCCACGATCCCCGACTCGATCTGGTAGAGCATGTCGCCGACGATGGGTCGATTGCCGGGAATCGTGACTTTGGCGGCCTGCAGGATGAAGCGCGAGACTTCGCAGAACTTCTCGGTCCGGATGCCGAGATCGATCCCATACAAACACTTCAGCGCGAGGACGGTATCTTCCAGCGGCACGTTGCCGGCGCGCTCCCCGAGGCCCGTCATCGTCACGTGCGCCACCGATGCCCCCGCCGCCAACGCCGCGATGGAGTTCGCCACGCCCAGGCTGAAGTCCATGTGGCAGTGAATCTCGACGGGCTTCTTCAGGCGCTTCACGACCTTCCTCACGACGTGGTAGACCGCCTCCGGCGTGCAGCCGCCGAAGCTGTCGGCAATCGTGTAGGCGTCCATGTGGCCTTCGGTGGCGACGGTCTCCGCGATATCGAGCAGGCGGTCCACTTCCGTACGCGTCGAGTCAATCGTGAAGAAGACGGTGTAAAGTCCCGCTTCCTGGGCGGCGAGTGTCGCTTCGATCGAGGATTTCATGGCGCGATCGACCGTCCAGCCGTAAGCGTTCTTGATGATGTGATCGCTCGAAGGGATTTCGACGATCACCCCCTTGACGCCGCATTCTTTGGCGGCCTGGATGTCCTGAATCATGCAGCGGGAGAAGGAAAAGATCTCCGCCTTCAGCCCCATATTGGCGATTTCGCAGACGGCTTCGCGGTCCTGCGGCGAGACCGCCGGCATGCCGGCCTCGATGCGGTGCACACCCATTTCATCGAGCTTCCTCGCGATCGCCACCTTCTCTTCGCGGCGGAAAACGACGCCGGTCTGCTGCTCGCCATCGCGCAAGGTCACATCGTGAATCTTGATCTTCTTGGGGAAATGGAAATTCTTGGTGACCTCGGGAAGATAATTCCAGGGGCTCACAAACCATTTCTTGGTTTTCCAGGGTTGCAGCATTCAATCCTCCAATAGTACGATTGAAAAGGACCTAGCTTGATATTATGCGATTTCGGGTCGCGATCAGACCGGGACTAAGAATCTGCATGGCCGTCATCATGATGCAACAACTCGAGATACTTCACTTCGTCCCGCATGAGTACGAGCCCCGGACGTGTGTCGAGCACTTCGGTAACTTGATTCTAAGCGCAATTTCAAGCGATTAGTTTACAGCAGACTGGCGCTCGCTGCCAGAGGATGAAATCTGCACCGTAGCTGTGGACCGCGGCCCGCCCCACGTGCTCTCCGCGTATGCCAGCCCCGCCCTGGGGCACTGCACTCATTGACCAGCCAGGACTTCAGCGAGGTGCATGGTTTTCAGCGGCAGGCCCTGGCGGTGGATGAGGCCGGCGAGGTGCATCAGGCAGCCGGAGTCGTTGGCGACGAGGTATTCAGCGCCGGCATCGAGCGCGGCCCGGATCTTATCCTCGCCCATGGCGACGGAGACTCCCGGAAACTTGACGCTGAACGTACCGCCGAAGCCGCAGCACAACTGGTAGTCGTTGAGTTCAACTAGTTCGATGTCACGCACCGACCGCAGCAGGGCGCGCGGCTCGGCCTCGATGCCCAGCTCGCGCAATAGGTGACACGAGTCGTGATAGGCGACGCGATGCGGGAAGCGCGCGCCCACATCTTCGGCCTTGAGCAGCTTGACCAGAAACTCCGAAAACTCGAACAGCCGGGAACGAAGCCTCTCCACCTTGGCGAGCTGCGCCGCGTCGCCGGCAAAAAGTTCAGGATAGAACACGCGCATCATCGAGGTGCATGAACCCGAGGGCGCAACGACGTAATCCGCGTCATCGAACAGGTCAAGCACCCCGGAGGCGACTGCGCGCGCCTCCTCGCGAAAGCCGGTATTGAACGCCGGCTGGCCGCAGCAGGTTTGGGCGGGATGGAACGTCACGTCCACGCCCAGCCGTCGCAAGACGCGCACGACGCTTTCGGCCACTTGAGGAAAGAACTGGTCCACCAGGCAGGTCACGAAGAGCGCGACGCGCGGCTTCGAGCCCGTTCGGGCGGCGCTCATGCGATCCTCCCCTCCGGAAATCGTTCGAGCACGAGAGGATCGTAGAGAGGAATCACGATGTCGCCATCCTCGCGAATCCGCGCGTAAGCCGCCATGCACTCGGGCAGGCTCTCCATGATGCCCAGCGGATGGTTGTCCTCGATGTTCCCGTACTTGAAGCAGCAGTCGGTGACAACCACCCGGCCATTCGCGGTGTCAATCAAATAGGCCATCGAGGAGCGGTGGTGCGCGCCCACCCAGTAGGCCCCGAGGCCGGGGAGAATCTCCTCCTCATCTTCAATGAGGTAGACTTTCTCAGGGGCTTCGATGGTCATGTAGGCAAGGACATCGTCCGTGATGCGCAGCTTGCGCGGTACGTGCATCTCATAGGTGGGCGCATGGAAATCTTCGATCCAGCCACGCCGCGAAACGCAGATCCGGGCATTGCGAAAAAGCGGAATCCCGCCGATCGCATATGCCTGGAGGGGGGTAATCAGGACATAGTCTACGTCGCCAGGTGTGACGCCGTGGCTCCCCAACTGCATCTCGGGGCTTTCATCCTCCCGGCGCACCAGCGCCCCGCGCTCGCCAAAGACGGCCCTCCACTGAGCGTTGAGGGCCGTCAGATCGGCCGGCGGGCCGGTATTGATAATGATGGTCTTTCCTCCCCCGCGGACCAGCACCATGTAGAAATAGAGCGTTTCCCAGTCATCCCAGCGGTCCATCCAATAGACTTCCGGGCCGCGCACATCGCACTGGCCCATCTTGAGCACGTCCACTCGGTACTGCATGGCTCCCCTACCGGAAGGCCAACCCTAATGGAATTTCCCATCAGGGTCAAGCGGGAGCGAGACCTCACGCTCGCTCCGACGGTGCGGCTTGGGGGGCGGACGGGAGCATGCCGAGGCTTTGACAGGCGGCGGGAAATCAGAGTACCGTGACCCCCAGTGTGGAGAGGGTTTCATGCGCGTACTCATAGTAGGGGTTTTGGCCATCCTCGCCTCCGCCTCCGGCTGTAGCCATTCCGCAAGATTGCAGTCCAAGGAGGCGGTGCAGGAGGCTATCGAGTCCCATCTTGCGCAGCGCCAAAACCTGGTGCTGGCCAACATGAATATGGAAGTTGCAGAGGTCAAGTTCGCTGGGGCAACGGCGGAGGCGGAAGTGAAATTCCGCAGCAAGCAGTCCCCCCATCTGGTGGTCGGCGTCCACTACAAACTGAGGCGGATGGGCGATCACTGGCAAGTTGAGTCGAGCACGCCTTCAAGCGGCATGGGCGTCAGCCCCCATGGGGGTGGTGCATCGACTGCACCCGCCCATCCGCCGAGCGAGACGCCGCTGCAATCAAGCCATTGAAGCGGGAGTCAGAAGTCCATAGAGGGCATCCCGTGGGCGGTTGACGAGTGGAGGGCACAAGCGCTCAGCAGACTCCGAGGGGAGATTGGTTTTCGAGGAATGGTCGGCTCTTTGAATTCCGACCTGTGGATTCCGACTCCTGGCTTCAGGCTTCTAACTTCTTAGGTTTTCCCCAATTCTCCACACGCGGGCACGCCGCCTAGTCCACGCGCCGTAAGCACGCCGCGCAGGATCGCCCTCGCCGTCACGTCCGCCGCGGCGGCGCCGATCGTGTTGAGGTCTGCTTTTCTCCGGCCCAGGGAAAGGGCAAAAACCAAATCGCCATCGAATTGGGTGTGGACAGGCTGGATGGCGCGGGCCAAACCGTCCTGGGCCATCTGCGCCACTTTGGCAGCTTCGAGCTTGGTGAGAACAGCATTGGTCATCACCACAACAAGAGTCGTATTCGTCGCCCCGAATTCCTTTCGCGCCTTGCCCTGAAACATCTGGTCGGCGGTGCGCGCAAAAACGCCCGAGGCCGGAGCGACGCGCGCTCCCGCGATCACCTCCCCGGTCCGCAGATCGATCACATCGCCAAAGGCATTCACCACGGCGAGTGCCTGCACCGCTACCCCGCCCGAAAGCACCATCCTGTGAAATCCGATGCCGCCCTTGGTGGCTTGCTGGATGCCCAGGAGCTTTCCCACCGTGGCGCCCGTGCCCGCCCCTACCGAACCTTCGACGACCTTCGCGCTGGCGTTGCGACATGCCCATTTCGCCATGCCCGCATCGGGACGCGCCTTGGCAGAGCCGAGGGCCAGATCGTATATCACTGCGGCGGGGACGATGGGCACACGCACGCGCCCCGCGCCGAAGCCGGCGTTCCTCGATTCCAGGTGCTGCATAACACCCGCGGCCGCGTCCAGCCCGAAGGCGCTCCCGCCCGTCAGAAACACGGCGTGGACGCGATCCACCAAGTGTCCCGGATGGCACGGTTCCAATTCGCGGGTGCCGGCGGCCGAACCCCGCACGTCCACGCCCGAGACCGCACCCGCCTCGCAGAGGACGACCGTGCAGCCCGTGAGGCCGCGGAAATCGCTAGCGTGGCCGACGCGGAATCCCGGCAAGACCCGGGGTTCAGAATCAGCGCTGCTGCCTGCCATGGTTCTCCTCCTTACCCTCCAAGCGGTTGAGTGAGCAAAGAAAAAGGCCGGCCCCGGCATGCCGAGGTCGGCCGGTTTGCGCGTGCTGCCCCCCGGCTAGAGAAAGCGGAGGGCCGTCTTGATATCCTCCTGGAGTTTCTTGAGCGCTTTCTCTTTGTCCTTGTTGGGCCTTTCCTTGAGCAAGGCCGCCACGGCTTTAGCTGCCTCGTCGGCTTCCCCGCAAAGGGCCCGTAACTTCATCGAGTCGCGCCCGTGCCTGCGGTCAAACAGGCTGGCGCCCACCAGAAGCTGCCGACCCAGGAAGAGACCGAAGTCCACCCCGTCGATCTTGACGGGGCCGGCAGCGAGTGCCGCCCGCGCCTTGGAGCGGTCGCCGCCGACGATATCCGCCAGCGCCTCGTCCACTCCCTTGAGTTGCGCATCCTTCGTCACCGCCTCCTGCTGATCGGGTTCGATCCAGCCGCCCTCCATTACCTTGGCTAGCTGCGGCAACGTCAGGGGGCCTTCCGTACTCGGGTATGGCACCTCCAGCGTGTACTCTTTGGCGAGCTCCCCCGCCTCGGTGATGCGGTTGGCCACATCGCCCAGCCCCAGTGCCAGACGCGAGCCATACTGCAGGTTGTCGGAGCGCAGGCGTTCGTATTCAGCCTTGAAGCGCGTGTTTTTCGTGGTGTCCGCGCCTTTGCGGTAGGCGTCCACAACCTCCTTGTAGCCATTGATCAGCCCGGTGTACACGACTACCTGCAAGACCTGGGCGCGCTGCGTATAGGCATTGTAAGGGAGGGCCTTGGCGGGCCCCTCGCTGAACTCGAGCGCGCGGTCAAACCGGCCTTTCTTGACCATCTCCTTGGCGCTCTCGTATTCGTATGCTACGCCCGTCGGGCGTGGTTGCGGCGCCGAACAACTCAGAACCAGGCCAAGAACCAGCCACAAGAGAATCAAAATCCAACCAGAAGGTAAATGATGAAAACGATGTGGGAATTTCATGACTCCTCCCGAGCATACAACGCTGCGGCGATCGGCGCCTTGACTCTCCAGCGCCGGGAAGGTTTGGTTTTCCTGCTCGCCTCCGCGGGCTGACGGCCTCGCCGCTTTCAACTTCGCCCGCAGCGCACAGGTGGCAGTTTTTGCGCGCTCAATATATGTCAAGGTCGGGCCGATTGCAACGGCCGCGGAGAGGGAGCCGCAGACTTTTCGCGGCATGCCCGCACTTTGTCAGGGGGCGACATTATGGTGGAGCGCAGCACCGACGAGGGTCCAACGCAGCGAGAGCTGTCCCTGCTGAATCCGGTCGCGCGGTAGGATGTCGGGGTGTGGAGGTCGCAAGGTCGACAGGTAACCTTGCCGAGTGCATCGACCGCCTACGGCGCGAAGAGTATCTTCAGGCTCCTCTCGGCATCGTGCATGCGCGCAAAGCCGAGGGGAACATCTCGAAGCGCCAGGCGGTCGGTGATGAGGGGCTCGACATCGACCGCACGCCGCTCGAGCAGCGAGATCGCCACCTCGTAGTCCACATGCCGATAGACGCGCACACCCGTGGTTTTGATTTCCTTGAAGACCAGCCGCAGGATGTTTACCTCCGGCGGGGTTTTCGGCAACCCCACCCAGATGATCTCGCCCCGAACCTTGCATACATCAATGGCATCCCCCACCGCCGCGGCGGCGCCACTAGCTTCAAAGACCCGGTCCACGGTGGAGGCGCCCGTGATGCGCTTCACCCCCTCGCGCGCGTTTTCTTCCACCGGATTAAAGGTGCTGAAGCCTTGCTGTTCCGCGAGCCTCCGACGGAAGTCCTTCACCTCGGCGACGGCAACGGCGCGCGCGCCGGACGCCCGCAGAACCTGCGCGACGAGATTTCCGATGGGACCCGCCCCCATCACCACGGTCGAATCTCCGGGCCGGAATCCCGACTCCCGCACCGCGTGAACGGCAACGGAAAGCGGCTCGACCAGCGCGGCCTGTTCATCCGTTACGTTTTCCGGCACGGCGAAGAGCTGATCGGGTCGGGCCTTCACGAATTCCGCGATGCCGCCGTCCGTGTCGATGCCCACCAGCCCTAGCTTCTCGCAGACGTGGGCATCGCCTTCGCGGCAGGGCGCGCAGCGCCCGCACGAAATCAGCGGATAGATCGCCACGCGCGTCCCAGGCTTCCACGGCTCAGGGGCGGCGGGCGTGGCCTCGGCTACCGAACCGAAGATCTCGTGGCCGAGCACGCGTGGCGGACCCACGCGCGGATGATTGCCGCTGTGTATCAGCATGTCCGTGCCGCAGATCCCCGCGTAGCGCACGCGCACCAGCACCTCGCCCACCTCGAGCTTCGGCTCGGGCCACTCCCGGACCTGGATGTTTTCCTTGCCCATGTAAACACCGGCTTGCATCGACACACTCCCTGTAAGGAAATTGGGCAATCTTCGATTTTCAATCATCAATTCAGCGTGCCATCCACCCGCCATCCACCACCAGAATGTGGCCGTGGACAAAATCCGAGGCGCGCGAGGCGAGGAAGACGAAGGCCCCTTTCAGATCCTCCGGGTCGCCCCAACGCCCGGCGGGAATGCGCTCGGTGATCTGCCGCGACCGCACCGGATCGTCATACAGCGGTCGGGTCAGTTCTGTCAGGATATATCCGGGGGCGACCGCGTTAACGTTGACGCCGAGCTGCGCCCACTCGTTGGCGAGCGCTTTGGTCACCTGCGCGACGCCGCCCTTGCTCGCCGCGTAGGCGGGCACGGTGATGCCGCCCGAGAAGCTGAGCAGGGAAGCGACGTTGATGATCTTTCCGCGCTTCCGTTCGATCATCCCGCGGCCAACCCTCTGACACATGCGGAACAGCGTCGTGAGGTTGAGCTCGATCACCTGGTCCCACTCGGCCTCGCTGTAATCCACGGCAGGGGCGCGCGTGGTCGTCCCCGCATTATTCACCAGGATGTCAATTCGCCCCCACTGACGGAGGATGTTGTCCACGATCAGATTTCGGAACACAGGCTTGCTCAGGTCCCCCCGGTAGCTCAGGGCGCGACGTCCCAGCGCGCGGATGGCCGCGCGGGTCTCGGCGGGGTCATGCGAATATCCGGTCACGGCAACATCCGCGCCCGCTTCGGCAAGAGCCAGCGCGGCGGCACGCCCGATACCCGTCGCCCCACCCGTCACCAGCGCCGTGCAGCCGTCCAGTTTGAATGCGTCGATCATGTCGTCCTCACATGGGATTGCGAATACTAACCGCGGGCAGGCGTTCGCCTCAAGTAAGGATAGCTAAGATACATTGCAGGCCGATCGAGCATCAGGAGTCTGACCCGCACTTTTGCCTTCTGCTCCTCACTCGTCCCGATCAGACCGGGACACGCTCCCACCGAGGGAGTCTCGCTGATCACGGGATTTTGTACTTGCCGGCTTTAGCCCGCCCCCTATGGTTTGCACACCGTAACGATGCGAAGGTCGCCCCTGCCTGGGCAGCGGCCAGGATAATCTCCCCAGGAGGGCTTTCTTCTGACTTCTGACTTCTGACTTCTGGCTCCTGACTGCTGACTCCTTCTCTCAGTGCTTGATCCGATGCGCGTGGAGCCGCTGGTGCAAATGCTCGCGCGCGTCGTGGAGCGTCTTGAGCACCCGCGCCAGTCGCTCCGGGTCGGGGCGGGTCGCAAGCTGATTGACCCAGGTTTCCGCGCCTTCGATGAGTGTAAGCATGTAGACCGCAGCCGGCTCGGAGAAAAGCTCCTGCCCCGCCACTTTGAAATAGACCGGCGAAGTATGGGCCTGAATGCCCAGGCCCCAGGCGGAAGTCGGCCCCAGGCGCGAGGCGCAGCGCGCCGCCAGCCAACCCGGGGTTTCGACTCGAATCTTCTCCGTGAGAACGAACTCGCGCCTGCCAGCCTTGTCCTCGTGTGACCCTATGACCTTGCCGTTCCACACGAATTCGACGCGATGGAAAGGCACAAAGCTCCGCACGTTCACTTCGACTTCCACCGTGGCGCCGCCCGCGCCGATCGTGATCTCCTCGCCTGGCATGTGGCCGTCGGCACGGAGGAGCACGAGCGGACCCGTGGTCATGAAGGTGTTGCCGCCGCGCACGGCCTTCGCCCAGTTCTCGAAGGTGAATTCCCGCTGGCCCAGGTAGGCGTAAGTGCGATTGGCGCCGACGGGCATATACGCTCCCATCTTGTCCGTCCCCCCCACGCAGGGCACGCGATAGCCGCAATTCAGGTAGCGGTACCAGTCGTAGAAGCGCAGGGTGTTGAAATGCTCACCATATGGATATAGCTCCACCGCGTCGACCTTACCCAGCACCATGTCGGCGGCGAGCTCTGCCGTGGGGTAAGGAAAATGCACGGCGACGACGAGGCCGCCCCGCTCGCGCTGCCGGTCGGACCAGTGGGCGAGGCTGTTCCAGAGCGGGTCGCTCAGATAGCTTTCGCTCGGCCCGCTGGCCGACATCGGGAAGACGGGGGCACCGCGCCCGCCGACCAGACCCAGATGACCAAGCAGGTGCTGGCGATTCTCGGTGTTGATCTCGACGCGAGTTTCGCCGTCTTGCGAAACCAGCGGTCCATAAGCGAGGTCGCCCACGTTGGTGAACAGGTCGCCCCACTGCGCGGCCAGCAGGCTCACCAGGTTGAGGCCTTCGGCTTGTCCTTCCAACACGGCGGTCGAGGGCGAGAGGAAATGCGTGTGCGTGTCGGCGGTCACCCAGCCTTTCGAGCGCAAATCGATATGCCGCGCGATCTCGAGTTTCAACTCCCGTTGTCCGGGCCCGATCACCAGCTTCTTGCGCACCGCGTCGTACTCGAAGCCCTTCGTCATTTCCACGAACACTTCGCCCACCGGCAGCTCCACCTGGAACGTGCCGTCCACGTAGGCAAACGATGTGTCCATCAGCTTCACATCCGCACCGTAGTCCTGGAACCAAGCGTCGTTGATTTCGCTGCGATGGCCGTAAGGCGGAATGTAACGGCCG
>Ga0073934_10003565_pt1 | contig 28271 bp, 24 predicted proteins | sample LarsenN4metaG_FD_76834 | JGI IMG/M metagenome (GOLD analysis project Ga0073934, IMG submission 76834) | Hot spring sediment bacterial and archeal communities from British Columbia, Canada, to study Microbial Dark Matter (Phase II) - Larsen... ... | reverse complement strand
CGCGCAAAACGATTTCACCCATTGGTATCATTCTGTGAATTGTACCCGTTGGGAGTGATAGAATCGTTTTGGAAGGAGATGCTATGAAACAAAAACACATGATCCTCGCGTTGGCGATATTGGTGCTAGCTTCGCTGGCTTGCAACGCGCTATCCGGTGGAGGAGGTGGCGATGCACCTATTTCGCCCAGCGGAGGAGATTCTCCGGCGCCGCAAGATAGCAGTTCAAGCGGCGGCGGGAATGCGGATACGTCTGCTTCGGGTTTTCCGATCACAGCTGACGCGTACAATGTGATCGATGTGGGCGATGGAACTGTGTTGTATTACACAAAACTGCCTCAAACGGATGTCTTGAAATTCTATCGCGATGAATATGTTTCGCGTGGATACAGCGAGCGCGCGTTACTGACGGTGATCGAAGATGGTGTCTTCAGCATCGTGTTCGACGGCGATCCCAGCGGCAAGGCGGTTGTCATTCAAAGTGTCGATCTGGGTGATGGGAGCAGTACGGTGGCGATCAGTTTGCAAGATACTTAATCTTGTTTAGTGCGGCAGTTCAGCTGCCGCACTAACTTTTGTGTTATGAGAAAGATTCTGTTTTCCAAATGGCTTCCCGCCTTGCTGACCATGGCGGTCATCTTCTGGTTTTCCTCCCAGTCTTCGAGTGAGCTTCCGCACTTTGGATTGGCGGATCGGATCATCAAAAAGGCGGGCCATGTATTCGAATATGCGGTCTTATCGTTTTGGCTTTGGTATGCGCTTGAATTCCGAAGTGAGCGCGTTTGGTACGCCTGGTTGATTGCCTTCCTTTTCGCCGCTACCGATGAGGTACATCAGTCGTTCGTACCCGGTAGAACTCCGTCCGTGTGGGATGTGTTAATTTTTGACAATATTGGAGCGTTGATCAGTTTGTGGATCACAAAACTTCACTTAAATAAAAACGACCAGCCGCGCTGACGGCTGATCGCTGAATGCCGTTTGCTTTTCTACTCAAACTCCAGCTCCAATTCCTCGTCATCTTTCCAGTCTGTCGTGCGATTGATCTCGATGTCGCTAAACAATCCCTCTTGATGGACGTCAATTCGATAGCGTTTGATGAGTTCGAGCATCGCCAGAAATGTGACGACGATCTCCAGCCGCGAAGCGCCGTCGTTCACCAAAGCGCTGAACGTGGATCGTTGCACGTCCTTCATGATCTTTGAGATTAGATCGATCTTTTCACGGATGGTCACACGCGGCGGTGCGATGATCGTCCCGAGCGGTTCCTTCGACCTTTCTTTTGCAAACGCCGTTTCTGCCGCGCTCACTAATTTTTCGAGCGTAAGATTCGACAAGTCGAGTTTTGGTTCCACTTTCGGCGGCGGGGCGATGCGCAGGTGCGTCCGCAGGTTTGCATCCTGCCGCTCGTGCATCCATCCACCGATCTCTTTGAATCGCTTGTAGAGTTTCAACTGGTCTACCAGTGACGAGCCGGCATCATCCTCGTTAGGCTCGCGCGCAGGGGGCCGCGGCAGCAATGCCTCAGACTTGATCTGCAACAACTTTGCCGCGATCACCAGGAATGCGGAGATCTCGTCTGCATCCAACTCGGGCAGGTTGTTGATGTACGCAAGATACTGGTCGGTCACCATTGCAAGCGAAAGAGCGGTGATGTCCAATTCGGCGCGCTCGATCAGGTCGAGCAACAGGTCGAGAGGTCCTTCGTACACGGGTGTTTGGACGGTGTAATTCAACTGCCGTCCGAGCAGGTTATCCATGTGCGAAATTATATCGTAGTAACGAGTTACCCACAGGGCACTTCGCGGTGTCGTTACTACGATATAATCTTGTTATGCCAAATACATTGACTCATCTCGATGAGCACGGCAACGCGAAGATGGTGGATGTGAGCCACAAGCCTGACACAGAGCGCCTCGCGGTCGCGCGCGGCGAAGTCCACATGAAAATGGAAACGCTGGATCTGATTCGCGCGGGGCAGATAAAAAAAGGGGATGTGTTGACCGTTGCGCAGATCGCGGGAATCACCGCCTCAAAACGGACCTCCGACCTGATTCCCCTTTGTCATCCGCTCCCGCTCTCGAAAGTGGATGTGGATCTCGCATTGGACGAATCGCTCCCCGGCGTGATCATCACTGCAACGGTCAAGGTCACCGGTAAGACCGGCGTTGAAATGGAAGCGTTGACCGCCGTCGCGGTCGCTGCGCTCACCGTCTACGATATGGCGAAAGCCGCCGAAAAGACGATGAAGATTCAAAACATTCGCTTGATCGAAAAACATGGCGGACAGTCTGGCGACGTGGTGAATGAGAGATAGACAGGTAGATAAGAAAAATGAAAATCATTCCAATCAATCTTCAAGAGAAGTTAGCTAAATTTTCCGAACATTGGTCGCCGAAAATAATCGCGCAGATGAACAATTATCATTTCAAAGTGGTCAAGGTGCAGGGAGAATTCGTCTGGCACGACCATCCTGAGACGGACGAAGTGTTTCTTGTGTTACATGGCATGCTCGACATCCATTTTCGCGATGGGCATGTTGCCTTGAACGAAGGCGAAATGTACGTCGTTCCCAAGGGAGTTGAACACAAGCCAATCGCAAATGAAGAGTGTCATATTTTGTTGGTCGAGCCGGCTGGTACAGTTAATACTGGCGATGTCATCAGCGAGAAAACCGCGCCGAATGATGTTTGGATCTAATTTAATGAATCGAATTAAATTGCTGTTCTTCGCCACGATCCGCGAACGGATGGGAATCAAATCGCTTGAACTGGATATACCCGCCGACCTGACGATACAAGGGTTGAAAAGCAAACTTTCCGAGGACTACCCGAAGGTGAAAGAATCCTTGAAGAGTGTATTGATCACGATCGATCGTGAGTACGCGTTCGATGAGGCTGTGATTCCTGCGAACGCGGAAATTGGTATCTTTCCGCCTGTTTCGGGCGGTTAACCTTCACCATGCAGCCCTCCAACTTTCCAACGATATATTCCATCACCGAAAACGAAATTGACTTGAACGACCTCCTCGCGCGAATCACGTTGACATCCACAGGCGCGGCGGCGATTTTCACCGGCATGGTGCGTGGAGTGACCTCTGGCGACGACGCGCACGAAACCGAATATCTTGAGTACGAAGCCTACCTCCCGATGGCGGAACAGAAGATGAAGCAAGTGGCGGATGAAATCCGTGCAAGGTGGACCGCGGTCGAAGGAATTGCCATCGTACAGCGAATCGGAAAGTTGTATCCCAAAACACCTACAGTGCTGATTGCTTGCACTGCCGCGCATCGCGACACCGGGGTTTTCGAAGCCGCCCGCTACGGAATTGACCGACTTAAAGAGATTGTCCCGATTTGGAAAAAGGAAGTGAGTCCCAGCGGAGAGTTTTGGGTGGAAGGGGAATACATTCCGAAGGCGGGGGAATGAATGGCATATTGATTCGCACTGCTGAGGTTACTGACGCAGAGGGAATTGCGCACGTCCATGTGAACGCGTGGCTGGAGACATACCGTGGATTGATGTCTGATGGATTTCTAGACCGATTATCGGTTGAGCAAAGAGCCAAGAGATGGAAGCAAACCCTGATCGATCCGAACGATGTGTATCACCGTGCAATCGTCGCTATTAAAGACCGACAAATTATTGGGTTTGCGAATTTTGGGAAAGAACAAAGCGGCGACAGTAGTTTTCTCGGTGAATTGTTCGCAATTTATCTCTTGAAGAAATTTCAACGCCAGGGCGTTGGCAGGGAGTTGGTGAAATGTGTTGTGCAGGGGTTGTTGGCTCAAGATATTTCTTCCATGTTGGTGTGGGTGCTGGCGGAGAATCCGTACCGGCGGTTTTATGAGTCGCTTGGCGGCGTTTATCTGCGCGAGCGAATGATCGACTTTGGCGGTATGTCTTTACATGAAAAAGCCTATGGCTGGAAGGATACCCGTCCGTTGGCGGGTTGAGGAGCGGCGCCGGTTTCCGAAAGCCGTACCAACCGTCCCTGGGGATGGATGCGCCATACTGTCCGTGACGTGTTGTCAGGACAAGTGTTAATACTGTTGACCCAAACTACTGAACTGCGAGGTGCGCATGGAAAAAATCGTCATTACGGGCATGGGGACGGTAAATCCACTCGGTTTGAGCGTGAACGAGTCTTGGAATAACGCGATCAATGGCGTTTCAGGCGTTGGTCCGATAACTTTTTTCGACCCAAAACTACATAATGTTCATATTGCGGCGGAGGTGAAAAACTTCAAGCCCGAGGACTACATGGATCCGCGTGATGCGCGTCGACGCGATCGGTTTGAGCTATTGAGCGCGGCGGCTGTCAAGCAAGCGTTCGGCGATTCGGGGCTGGAGGTCAACGATAAGAATGCAACGCGTATCGGCGTGATACTTTCCTCCGCCATCGGTGGGATTGCGGCGCTCGAAGAGGCTGTGCTTGTCAATGATAAGGAGGGACCGCGGCGCGTGAGCCCATTCTTGATCCCGATGTTGATGGCGAACGGTGCCGCGGGACTCAGCGCGATCGATCACGGGATGAAAGGTCCCGCGTTTTCTGTTGCGTCAGCCTGCGCGTCCGGATCGGATGGGATCGGAACGGCTCTCATGATGCTGAGGTCGGGGATGATCGACGCGGCAATTGCCGGCGCGGCGGAGGCGACGATCTGCTCAGTCGGTGTGGCGGCGTTCGACCGCGTCGGTGCCATGTCGCGGCGGAATAGTGATTATTCGATGACGCCCCAGCCGTTCGACAAGAACCGCGATGGATTGGTGATGGGTGAAGGTGCGGCAGTGCTGGTCTTGGAACGCGAATCGTTCGCCAAAGCCCGCGGCGCCCGGATTCTCGCTGAACTCGCAGGGTATGGCGCGACGGCGGATGCATTTCATGTCACTGCACCGCACGAGGAGGGAGTCGGCGGGGCGGCGGCGATCCGTATGGCGGTTGAATCGGCTGGCGCGAACCTGGACGAAGTGGGCTACATAAACGCCCACGGCACTGGGACGCCGCTCAATGACAAATCGGAAACGCGCGCTGTCAAAGCCGCGTTCGGCGAACATGCGTATAACATCCCGATCTCATCCACCAAGTCTATGACCGGGCATATGATGGGCGCGACCGGCGCGCTGGAGGCAATCTTCTGTGTGCAGGCAGTACGCGAGGGAATTCTTCCGCCGACGATCCATTACGAAACGCCCGACCCGGATTGCGATCTGGACTACATCCCGAACAAGGCGCGGGAAAAGAAAATTACCCTTGCCATCAGCAATGCCTTCGGTTTTGGCGGGCACAACGCGGTGCTGGCGATACGGAAGTATTCGTAAGGATTCCAACAACATAGCCACAGAGTCTACTGAGATTTTGAGATATTTCTCAAAGTTCTCTGTGACCTCTGTGGCTGGACTTGTCTTTAGAACCCGGCTTGTCCAACCCGTAAAGCCATGCTATAATCCGCCGTCGCTCAAAAAACGAACAATATCACCGCAAGGAAGAAAGTTTACATGTCAAACGTATTGAAGGCTCTCGAAGCCACCCGCAAAGATTCAGTCCCCGCCATGCAGGCGGGAGATACGGTCAACGTCCACGTGAAGATCAAGGAAGGCGACCGCGAACGCATTCAGGAATTCAAAGGTACGGTCATCCGCCTCCGCAAGGGAGGGTCGCAGGAATCCATCACGGTTCGACGCGTAGCATCCAACGGCGTGGGTGTGGAACGCACTTTCCTGCTCCGCTCGCCCCGTCTTGATAAAGTCGTGGTCGAACGCCATAACAAGGTCCGTCGGGCGCAGTTGTACTTCATGCGCGGGCGCACAGGCAAATCCGCCCGCCTCAAGCAGAAGTTCGATAATTAGCAAGATCAGACCCGTGGGATTTTCAAAATCCCACGGGTCTTTTTTGTTTTACAATTGGGGATATGAAACCACTCATCGGAATAACTACACATTTGGCGAATAACGAATACGGGCAAACGCGCATCGTGCTTCAACAGGCGTATGCAAACGCGGTGATGCAGGCTGGTGGCGTGCCGGTGCTCATCCCTTCTTTGATCGCGGACGACGGTTGGGACGCGCTGTACGCCCGCCTCGACGGGATTCTCCTCTCCGGCGGCGGTGACATCGCCCTCGACCATTTCGCCGGTGATGCGCATCCACGCATCGCGGACGTGGAGCCTGAGCGCGACTCTCTCGAATTGAAGCTGGCGCGTGCCATAGTGGACGATGGCAAGCCCTTCCTCGGTATCTGCCGTGGATGTCAGGTGGTAAACGTCGCGCTCGGTGGGACATTGTACACGCATCTCCCAGATCAACTTCCCAACTCACTCGATCACTCGTACCCCGGCAATATGAGGAATGTTTTGGTTCACCAAGTGAAGATCGAGGAAGGCACGCGCTTTGCCGATGTGCTCGGCGAGCCGATTTTGCGAGTCAACAGCCATCACCACCAGGGACTCAAAGACATCGCGCCCGCGCTTCGGGTTGCAGGTTACGCGCCGGATGGGTTGGTGGAGGCGGTTGAATTACCCGATCATGCCTTTGGTCTCGCTGTGCAATGGCACCCCGAATGGCTGACAGATCAAGAGCCGACGAGGAAATTGTTTCGAAAATTCGTTGAGGCAGCGGGCTAGAAAGGGTGAACTCTGGAAGTTCGAATTGAGAAGTATCGCCTTACATCAACTGCTTTTTAATAACATAAGACCTCCGAGAATTTCTCGGAGGTCTTATGGTTTACTTATCACCCTCGTACAAATACCCTGTTCCTCTCACGCTGACGATGCGATCCGAAAGCGAGGGAAACGATTCGAGTTTGTGACGTAACCTGCTCACGAGCGGACGCAAAATTTCTGGCGCTTCGCGCTGCAATTTTATCTACGCCGCAACTGGGAGTTGATAGATTGCGGGACGATAGCGCGGTTCAGGGATGGGTTTCCCTTCCGCCTCTGCCGCATCAAGCCAGGCGCGCTTTGCAACCAATGCCTCTGCCAATGCCTCCTCCGGCGTTTCACCGAACGCAGAGCAATGCTCGAGGTCAGGGATATCGGCAATATAGCCCTCATCCTCATTGCTATAAAAGATATTGATATGATAATCTTTCATTCTTCCTCCAGTTTCAGGTTGTACCTTTCGACAAGGCTTATGAATTGTTTGATCTGGTATGGTTTTACCTGACCCTTGACATTTTGCAAATTGACCAACTCCTTGACATTGGGGCGAATATAAATACGGTGGCTTCCGCTCACGCGTGAAAGTCTGAATCCAAACCCTTCCACAAGTAAAATAAAATCCGAAAAACCAATGTTCCTTGAGCCAGAAAGCACCCTCGTAAGAATCTTTGATCGTTTAGCCATTAAGCACGATTATAAACCTTGATGGGGAATTTTACTTATCTCCCTCATACAAATAACCCGTCCCTCGCACGCTGACGATGCGATCCGATAGCGAGGGAAACGATTCGAGTTTGTGACGCAACCTGCTCACGAGCGGGCGCAAAATTTCGGGGGCTTCGCGTTGGGAAGTGTCGTATCCCTGCACGAGCAAGACCAGTTCGCGGTGCGAATAGACGCGCCCCGGGTTTTCGATCAGCACGCGCAAGAGGCGTCCCTCGGCGGGGGTGAGGTGGATGACGTTGTCCTTTTTGCGAATCAAACGGCGGGAAAGATCAATGTAGGTGCCATCTTTTAGTGTGAACTCAGCATTGCCCTCATCTACTTCAGTGACGGCGTTGCCCGCGCGCGCTTTCAAACGCGCGTCGCGGCGGGAGAGTCCCTTTTTTACGCTCGCGATCACCTGGGCAGGTGAGGCGGGCTTGAGCAAATAATCATGGATGCGCAAGCGCAACGCCTGAATCGCGGATTCGGTCGTCGCGAATGCGGTGAGTAAAACGACTTCAGTCTCCGGTGAAATTTGGTTGACGACTTGCACGACTTCCAAACCGTCCATGCCGGGCATGCGCAGGTCAACGATCATCAGTTCAACAGGATGCGTGCGAACGTATTCAATGGCTGATTGTCCATTCGGAACCGAATTGACGGCAAATCCCTCCAGCCGCAAAATGTCGCTCATGGATTGGCGTGCCACAGGCTCATCGTCAACAACAAGGATACTCGATTTCATTGTTTATCTCCCGTAGGTAAAAATAATCGGAAACATGCTCCCGGCTCGTCGCGATCCACCAAGTCCAATGTCCCGCCGTGCGCGGTGACGATATTGTAACTCACTGTCAGCCCCAAGCCGGTGCCACCTTCCTTTGTGCTGAAGAACGGTTCGAAGATATTGTTCCGCCGGTCTTCAGGGATACCGGGACCGTTATCGCTGAAGGTCAATTCAACGCCGCCGTTCAAGCCCCGCGCGGTAATTTCCAGTTCCCCGCCGGAGGGCATGGCGTCGTGCGCATTGAGAATTAAGTTGATGAAGATCTGCTGGATCTGTCCGCTCACTGCATAGATGGGCGGGAGCGATTCCGGTAGGTTTGCCTTGATCTGAATATTTCGCTGGTGTAGTTGTTGCGAGGTCAAGCTGATCACGTGGTTGAGCAGTTCGAGCACATCCACATGCTCCACGCGCACCGTGCCGGGGCGGTAGAACTCGAGCATCCGCTGCATGGTCTTCATCAAACGGTCGAGTTCAGTCCGTGCGAGTTCGAAATACTCCTTCCGCTTTTCGGCTGGCAGATCTTCGCGCCCGGCGAGATGCAAACAATTCTGCACCGATTGAAGCGGGTTGTTCACTTCGTGCGCGATCGACGCGGTGAGCCTGCCTGCCGCGGCCATTTTTTCCGCGCGCAACAATGCCTGTTGCGATTCTTCCACGCGGCGAAGTGTATCGCGCAGGTCAGCATACAAGCGCGCGTTTTCCATCGCGACCACTGCCTGCCGCGCCAGCACGAAAAATAATTCCAAATCTGCGCCGCGGAATTGCGCGCCGGATGAATCGCGCCCGGCGAACAGCACGCTGTTCATGTTCGCGCGGGGGATAGGAATGAGGATGACCGAACCAAGCCCAAGCGTGGAAAGAAGCGACTGCGCCTCCGCCTCGCCCGGTCCCGACGCGTGGATGATCATCGGATCCCGGTCGTCAGCGACGCGGCGGATCAACCCGGCGGCGGTTTGGTCTGCCTCGACGGGGAGCGCTTTGCCAACCTGCGCCACCGCGCTGACGGTTGCACCTTCGACGCGATAGTATGCAACATTCGAACAATTAAGATGATCGCGAATCGCGTCGGCAATAAGCCCGAGCAATTTATCCTGGTCGGTTTCGGCGAACAGCGTTTCAGTGACGTTGAACAACGGGCGCAATGCCTGCACGCGTGCGGCATCGCGCTTGCGATGGTTGTCGTTGATCGCCTGAATTACAGCCTGCACCAGTTCATCGCCTTTTTCGAAAGGTTTGAGCAAAAGCCCATCCACCCCCTGGCGAAGCGCGCGGATGGCTGTTTCAACCGTACCGAAACCGGTCATGACAAGCACCGCGATATCGGGCTGGACTATTTTTGCGCGCGAGATCACATCGAACCCGTCCACTTCCGGCATTCGAATATCCACGAGCAGCAAGTCGGTACGCGTCTGTTGCAGGTGTTCGATCGCCGCGTGCGGGTTGATCAACGCGGTCACCTGATACCCTTCGCGGCTGAGCACACGATCGCACAACGATGCAATGCCGGGCTCATCGTCGACGACGAGGATGGATGAGGATGGATTCGTTGTCGAGACGCTCATATCGGCAGCCACACCGTGAATTTCGATCCTTTGCCTTGTTCGCTTTCCACTTCGATGGTGCCTCCATGATCGGTGATGATCCCGTAGGTGACGGACAGACCAAGACCCGTGCCGCCTCGATTGCCTTTTGTGGTGAAGAACGGTTCGAAGATTCTGCCCATGTCTTCCTGTGAAATTCCCACACCGGTATCTTTCACAGACACCAGCGACCATTCACGATGATTCCTTTTTGCCGTTGTCGTGACGATCTCCAACACGCCTCCATTCGGCATGGCTTGTAACGCATTATGGACGAGGTTGAGCACAACCTGTTTGATCTGGTTCGCATCCATCATCACCCAGGCTAACGATTCGTCGAATCGTGTTTTCAATTCCACGCCACTGGTGTGGATCAGATGCCGGCTCAACGCAATTACATCATCTACGACTTCGTTGATGGAAGCGCGAGCGCGCGTGCTTTCTCCCTGCCGCGCAAAGTCCAGCAGGCGGCGAACCACATCGCGGGCGCGCCTCGCTTCACGGATGACGAGTTCGAGATCCTTGCGGGTCTGGGTATCACCGGGTAATTCTTCGAGCGCGAGTTCGGCAAAACCTGTGACAGACGTCAGCGGGTTGTTCAATTCATGGGCGATACCCGCTGCCATCTCGCCGACCGCGGCAAGTTTTGCGGCTTGGAGCAAACGGTTCTCTGTTTTTCGCTGGGCGTCCATTCGTTCGCGCAGTTCGAGCTGGGTGGCGCGCAATTGATTGATGGTCGTCTCCAGCCGTTGATATTGATCGGCACTGGTTATGACGCTGGCAAGAATCCCAGCGAGAGATTCGAGAGCCATAAAATCGTTGTGTGTGAACGCATTGCGTGAACTGCTTTCCACGTCGATGATGCCGAGTATCTTCATACCATCGCGAATGGCGACGCACATTTCAGAACCTGCCTGCCAGCCTTTGATGGAGCGATAGCGGTTGTCTTGTAAAACATCGTTGACCACCACGCTATTCCCGGTCTCGAATACATGACCGGTGATCCCGCCGCTCAACGGATATTCAAACGATTTCATAGCGCGCTTGACCACATTCTGGCTGGTGCCGCCGAACCCGCCTATGGTAAGGTTGCCTTTCGAATCAGCGATGAAGACCGCGGCGAGCTCGTAGGTAAAATAACGCGCGAGTAACTCGGCAGTGATCTGTGCTACTTCCTGTGGCTCGGTCAATCCCACGACTTGTCCCACCACCTCGTGGATCAGTCCCAGATTCCGTGCGCGTCCCTCCGCCTCTTCGCGCACGCGCGTGTAATCGGCGAGGCTGGCGAGGTGACTTGCGATGACGACGATCAGGCTTTCATCATAGAAGTTGAATGCATCCGCTTTTATGCTTTCGATGCAAAGTGTGCCAATGATCTGTCCGCGAAAGCGCAACGGGACGTACACACCGGAAAGCGCGCCTTCGTATAACGGTGCAATCCCTTCAAGGATTGAATCGCCGTGCCTTGCCTTTTGTGTTCCTTTGAGAATGGATGCGATCCATTGTTCGTTCGCACTGCGGATGGAGGATGTTACGTTCCCGTCTTTGCTGCGGAATTCGGTCACGAGCCGGTTATCGGCGGAGAGAAGGTCAAGGACGATGAGTTCGGTGCCGAATGCGCGTGCGAGAAGAGCAAACACACGCCTCGCGATCTGGTCGAGGTTTCGCCCGGTCGAGATCGTGAGCGAAAAATCGTTGAGCATTGCCAGACGCCGCAGATGACTTGCCATCTCTGCAAATGTGATGATGGTTTCGATCGCGGGAGCGGTCTGTGTGATGAGTTCGGTCAGGCGGTTCCATTCATCGCGCTTGAATGTTGAAGTCCGCCAGAGGACGAGTGTGCCGATCATGCGTTGTCCGATGACGATGGGGATGCACGTCCATAATTTTGTGTTGAATTTCAAGCCTTTGTGTGGGATCGATTCCCACAATGGGTCTTCACGATTGACCACCATCGGCGTGAGATTGCGGTTCATCCGTCGGAGCAAGGTGTTGGATTCGATGGGGAGGTCGAGGTTGGTGCAGGAGGGTGCATTCCATTGGGCGCGGACTTCAAGCGAGTCGCCGCGTCGGATGGCGAGCCAGGCTCCCTGTACAGAAACGAGGCGGATGAACGAGGTGAGGGCGCGGTCCAGCGCGCGCGGCATGTCGTAGGGATTTTCCGAATCCAGATCAGGAACAAGCAGGGAAGCGGCGACGGATGCCGACGCGGACGAATCTGCTGGTGCATCCCCGTTCTGCATCCCTGATACGACAAGCCGCCACAGCCGTTGCGATTCGGCGCTCAGTTGGTCTGCACCGGCAAGTACCACGCGTGACACACCCTTCAACGGAAAGGCAAAAAGCCGTGCCGCTTCGAGGTTGCTGGATTCGGGAACTGAAACCGACCGGCTCTGTCCGCCGCTGAGCGCGCCGCACAGCCATGAGTCCACTTCTGCCTTGCTGAGGAATTTGAGGAGTTTGGGTTGATTTTTCCTTGTGAGGTGATGCTGGGAAACGATGCGCCATACACCCGCTTCGCGCTCGACAAGCGCCGACCACGCAGTTTCAGTCAGTTGACCGGTTTCCTTGAGTTGAAATTCGAGATTTTTTTGGGCGGTCATGCCGTGTAATTATACGACAGAGTAATTGGCATCAGGTGTTCAACCGGGATGGTAGAATCGTTGCATGACTGATCTGATCGTGATCGGAGGTGGGCTGGCAGGGAGCGAAGCCGCGTGGCAAGCCGCGCAGCGCGGGTTAAAGGTACGACTCTACGAGATGCGCCCAGCCTTGCAGACCGGCGCTCACCAGACCGAGTCATTGGCTGAACTCGTGTGCTCGAATTCCCTCGGCTCGAATCTGCCTGATCGCGCTTCCGGCTTGCTGAAGAACGAAACACGGCTTCTCGGCTCCATGCTGCTGGAATGTGCCGAAGAGGCGTCTCTGCCTGCGGGAGGGGCGCTGGCGGTTGACCGTGATGTTTTCGCGCAGAAAGTCACCCAGCGGATAGAAAACAACCCACATATCGAGATTGTACGCGAAGAAGCCCGGACGATTCCGAGTTCGCCGACCATTATTGCAAGCGGACCGTTGACCTCTCTTGCGCTTTCCGAATCGATCGCTACGTTGAGTGGCGAAGGGCATCTGTTTTTCTTCGATGCCATCGCGCCGATCGTTCACGCGGAGAGCATCAACATGCAGATCGCTTTTCGCGCATCCCGCTACGATACCGGCGAACAAGACGAAGGCGATTACATCAATTGCCCGTTCTCGAAAGAGGAATACTACGCGTTCGTTGATGCGCTATTAAATGCCCAACGTATCGAATTGCGCGCGTTTGAAGACGCGATCAAATCCGGCGTGAAAGCCGGTCACTTCTTCGAAGGTTGTTTACCTGTTGAGATCATTGCAGAACGCGGAATCGATTCCCTTGCTTTTGGTCCGATGCGCCCGGTGGGGTTGCGCGATCCGCGGATCGGGAAACGTCCGTATGCGGTCGTGCAGTTGCGGCAGGATAATCTTGCTGGCAGTTTGTACAACCTCGTAGGTTTTCAAACCAACCTGAAATTTCCCGAACAAAAACGGGTGCTTCGTATGATTCCCGGTCTTGAAAATGCTGAATTCATGCGCTATGGGCAAATGCACCGGAACACATTCATTGCCTCCCCAAAATTGTTGCGCCCAACGCTTCAACATAAAACGCGCGACGATCTATTCTTCGCGGGTCAGATCACTGGTGTGGAGGGCTACATGGGCAACATTGCCACCGGTCTGCTGGCGGGCATCAACGCCGCGCGGCTTCATCACGGTGAATTGCCTCTCACGTTACCCCAAACAACGATGCTCGGCGCGCTTTGTCATTACGTCACTCATGCCGACCTCAAAGACTTCCAGCCGATGAAAGCCAATTTCGGAATTCTGCCGCCGATCGAATTTACCTCGAAGGTTGGCAAGCGAGAACGCGGCGCGGCATACGCGGAACGTTCGCTGGCAGATCTGCAAGCGGTGATGGACGGGATGGTCGCGGCGTGACGAATAAATCCATCGCGATTTATCTTTCCGTTATCGGGATGTTGCTCATCCTTGTTTTCGGATGGTACGCGTACTCGCTTCTTTCCCAGCCCGAGCCTGATGCCGCCTCGTTCGACGGTCTCCGCGTCTACGAGGATGTGAAGACTCAGGTCGCTTTTGGGCCGCGAATTCCGGGAACGGAGGGTCATGCCCAAATCCGGGAGTGGATGCGTGCAGAGTTGGAGTCCGCGGGCTGGCAGGTCGAAATCCAGGAATCGGAAGCGATGGGGCATCCAGTTTTCAATGTAGTGGCGAAGCGGTCGGACGCGCCTCCGCAACTGATTCTCGGCGCACACTACGATACACGTATGTTTGCCGATAACGATCCCGACGCCGGGAACCATACGCAGCCGGTGCCCGGCGCGAACGACGGTGCATCGGGGGTGGCGGTGTTACTGGAGTTGGCGCGCTCCCTGCCCGAAGATACAGTCAATGTGTGGCTGGTGTTTTTCGACGCGGAGGATAACGGCCGCATCGAAGGCTGGGATTGGATTCTCGGTTCGCGTGAATTTGTTACTAATAACCCAGTTCAACCGCGCGCAGTGGTAATCGTGGACATGATCGGCGATGCGGATTTGAACATTCACAAGGAACGGAATTCAGATTCTGCTTTGAGCGATGAGATCTGGTCCGTGGCAGAAAGTTTGGGATACGAGAGCCAGTTCATTCCCGAATACAAGTATTCGATGTTCGATGACCATACGCCGTTCCTTGAAGCGGGGATCCCAACAGTGCTCCTGATCGATTTCGATTATCCATACTGGCACACGCTGGAGGACACGCCGGACAAAGTTTCACCGGAAAGTCTAGAAGCGGTCGGCAGGACCTTATGGGTTTGGGTCGTTCAACAGGGCGTGCAAAACTGATACAATAAAAATCGGGTCTGATAGTCAAGGCGATCATGACAAAGAAGAAAACGAAGGCACCACCGATTCAACTCATATTGAAAAAGATTCGACCGGCGTGGATCGAGCATGTCGGTCACGATCTCGCGCGCGGCATGGAAGTGCGGGCAGGATTCGAGGAACAATTGGATAGGTTCTTCGACCTGCTGGAGCAATCAGTCAACACGGGCGACCCTGCCTGGATGGATTCGATCCTGCTCGATTGGGCGAAATCCTCCACAGAGACGAATCTGGAGGAAGGGCTTTATCACGTTTCCTTCCTCATCAACCGCGTGATCGCCCTGACGATTCAAGTTGCGAACGAAACGCTGACAAAACAACAAGCGCTCGACTTGCTTGCCGCGATCATCCCGATATACACCTATGGCCTGGGTGTGGTGGCGCGTTATGAAATGGAAACGCGTGTGGCGCATATCTCTGCCGAAATGGAGAAGGTGCAGAAGCAAATGGAACGCGTGGACAGGAGCAAATCTGCATTCATTTCGGTTGCCGCGCACGAATTGAAAACGCCGCTTACACTGATCGAAGGTTATTCCTCCATGATGGACGATTTGACCGGCGGGCAGAAGGATGAACAGTTAAAAAGTCTCCTGGCAGGTATGACCACCGGCATCGACCGCCTGCGGATCATCGTTGACGATATGATCGATGTTTCGATGATCGACAACGACCTGCTTCGGTTGAATTTCCAGCCAGCCCAAATCGGGATCATGCTCGAAGCTCTGCGCAGGGAGGTGGAATCGATAGCCTCTAACCGTAAATTGACTATCACCTTGTCGAATTTTGAGGGCAGCCGCCAATGGGTCTATCTGGATTCGATCCGCATCACACAAGCTCTTCGGAATGTGATCAACAATGCGATCAAATTCACCCCCGATAATGGCACGATCAAAATGGATGGAAGAACATTGCCGGGGTTTATCGAGGTCACAATTGCGGATACGGGTATAGGCATCTCGCCGGAACACCAAAACACGATCTTCGAAAAATTCGGTCAATTGGGAAGTGTGGGGCGTCACTCCAGCGGCAGGACTAAATTCAAGGGCGGAGGACCTGGCTTGGGTCTGCCGATCGCGCGAGGTATCCTTGAAGCGCATGGCGGCTCGATCTGGGTCGAATCGTCGGGCTACGATGAAAAAGCCTGCCCGGGTTCCACATTTCACATCCTCATCCCGGCGCGAACCGAAGCGCCTGATCCGAAAATGGCAAAGTTATTTGATACACTTGGCAGGAAAGAAGACACACAGAACACAGCCTCCCAATAGCAAGCGTGTAAGGCAAAGATATGTCGAAACGAATTCCTCAATCCACCACACCTCCACATGAACGAGCGTTCCTCGTCGGCGTTGACTTGTACCAACAGAAGACCTTCCTATCGTTGGAAGATTCGCTTGCTGAATTGGCGTTACTCGCCGATACCGCCGGGCTGGAAGTGGCAGGTGAACTAACTCAGAAATTGGATCGCCCTCATGTCAAGACCTACATCGGTCCCGGCAAAGTGGACGAGTTGAAAATTCTCGTCGAGGAAACGCTATCACAGGTGGTCATCTTCGATGACGAACTGTCGCCGCGTCACCAGCGCGAATTACAAGAGGCGCTTGGCAGGAACGTCCGCGTGTTGGATCGTACTGCACTCATCCTCGATATCTTCGCTCAACATGCACATACAAAGGAAGGCATGTTGCAGGTGGAACTTGCGCAGTATGAATATTACCTGCCGCGCTTGACCGGTCAATGGACACACTTGGAGCGACAGGCGGGTGGTGGCGGTGGACGCGCCGGTTCCACAGGTGGTGTCGGCTTGCGAGGTCCAGGCGAAACGCAGTTGGAAGTGGATAAACGCGCCATCCGCCGGGAGATCGCACATCTCAAGAAAGAACTGGAGAAGGTCAGCGCACATCGCCAGAGATACCGCGCGCAGCGAAAACGTTCGCGCATCCCGACTGTTGCGCTGGTGGGGTATACCAACGCGGGTAAATCCACGTTATTGAATAAACTGACGAAGTCCGATGTCTTCGTGGCAGACCAACTCTTTGCGACGCTCGACCCGACAACGCGCCGCGTCGAATTGCCCGGCGGGTATCAGGCGTTGATGACGGACACCGTCGGGTTCATTCAAAAACTGCCAACGGCATTGATCGAAGCGTTCCATGCCACGCTCGAGGAAATTCTTGAAGCTGATCTGCTTTTACATGTGGTGGATGTTTCACATCCCAACGCGTTGAATCAGTTCAATGCCGTACAACAGACCCTCGATGAACTTGGAGCGCATCACATTCCGGTGGTCACGGCGTTGAACAAGGTGGACCGTCTGCGCGACCCGGATTCCGCGAAGGAGTCGGTGAGTCGATACTCGAAAGCCGCGGCAATTTCAGCCATAAAAGGGATTGGCGTTCCAGATTTGTTGCGGTTGATCCAGGAGGAATTGTACGAGACATATACGCCGATCCATGTGCGTTTGCTGTATCAGCAGGGCGCGCTAATCTCGTTGTTCCATGAGGCCGGACAAGTGGAGCGCGTCGAGCATGGGCGCGGTGGTGTGATCATGCAGGGACGGATTCCCGGCAGGCTTGTCGCACAATTCAATGGCTGGGAAGTGCGCAACAATCATAAACAGTTGGAAGAGGAACAGATATGAAATGGCTGTCGAAGCTGGTTGACAACGCGTCAAATTATTTTGCGCATCGCAAGGGTTTGCTGCCGATGATCGGAATTGCGCTGGTGGTGATCAACTTCATCCTCCCCTTCATGTTCGGGTTGAACGTAGTCACGGGCAGTAATTTGTTTCTGCATCTGGGTGTGATCATCGCCATCTTCGGCTTTATGCTTGCGTGGGCGCTGTAGCCAGCCTGAATCATTTTTGCGATCGAACAACACTCGAATCGTTCAGCCATCCCACTTGAACGATCTCCCCGTCCTCGCCCAGTAATTTTGGTAGCAAGGATCTCAAGGCAGCAGGATTGCCCGATGTGAACAGCGTGATGGTCCCCCGGTTGGACAACTGATTCCTCATTCCACCCGCTTCAATCAGACGTTCAACCTGCCTTGCCACAGCGGGAGCCGGGTCGATCACCCGAACCTGTTCGCCGACAATTTCCTGAATCAGCGGAATTACAAACGGATAGTGTGTACACCCCAACACAACTGTGTCAATATTTTGTTCGAGCATAGGCTTCAGCGCCTCACGTAGAATCCTGCGCGTTTCATCGCCGCCTATATTTCCCATTTCGATCTGCTGGACAAGACCATTGCACGTATTTTGATATAACTCGACGCCGCTCGCGAACCGCTCTACAACAGACGCATACAGCTCACCCTGAAACGTTGCTGGCGTGGCGAGGACTCCAACTCTGCCAGTGCGCGTGTGCTCTGCTGCGGGCTTGACTGCCGGTTCCATGCCGACGAACTGCACATCAGGGAACCGTTCACGTAAAAATTTGAGCGCCGCGGCAGATGCCGTGTTACATGCCACAACGATGATCTTGGCGCGATGCTCCAACAGAAAGTTCGTAATTGCTTCTGAGAAACTCCGAATCTGTTCCATCGGCCGTGGACCGTATGGGATATGTCCCTGATCGCCGAAATAAATGATCGATTCGTTCGGAATCCGTTCGCGGATCGCCCGCAAAACAGAGAGCCCACCAACACCGGAGTCAAAAACGCCGATCGGGGAACCTGATCTTGGATTCATGCTGGGAAGTATAACGTATGAGTTGATGTGGCAGTTCAACTGCCTCATCGACCTAAGGTGTAATACTTCCTAATGCTTGTAAAAATCCGTAGGGAAATCTGGCGGCTGGAGCCAGCCCAGCAGACCTTGTTTCGACGGCGCGTGAGCAGGTGGTTTTTCGAACCAGACCAGCAACAGGCTAAATCCCAACCCGACCATTCCAACCCATTGCAAACCGGCGAATTTTTCCCCGAGGAGGAGGTGACTGAAAATGATGGCAACGATCAATTCTGCCAGTCCGAGAAGAGCCGTTTGCATGCCACCGATGTGTTTGACGCCCATGAAAAGGGTCAGGCGCGAGAAGAACGTCACTGCAGTCAGCATCAACACAGGGGTCCATTGTGCGGCACTTCCCGGCATACTGCCGTCGAACGCGAAATAAATGGGCACAACAACTGCGCTCATGGCAAGGAGCGTGTACACTGTCACTGTCGGAGCGGGTACATCGTATAATGCGCGCTGGTTGATGGGGAGGTGCAAAGCATACAATGCTGCGGCAACCAGCATGAACAACACGCCGATGGGGTCGATAACGCCTGTCGTGCCTCGCGTCAGGAAATAAACGGCAACGATCGCGATACCGATCCGGATGAGAGTTAGACGGGTGGGAGGCTGTCGATCCAGTTGAAGCCAGAAGGCCACGAAGAAAGGATAAAGCGAATACAACAATTGTGCCACGCTGGCATTCAACTTGCTGAGGCCGATGTAATAAAAAATCGAACCGAAACCGTTGATCGCACCCGCAAGTACGGTGATATACAACGCCACTGGGTAGATGTATAACGCGCGGCGGTTGAAAATGGCAAGGATCAACACTAAAAGTAATGCCGCAATACTTGTGCGCAGCGCGACCACCGCAAATGGCGAGAATTTGTCCGCACCCATGGCGGCTTTGCCAAAGACTGGCGCCAGTCCAAGGAAGACTGCAGATAACAATGCGGCATTGATGCCTTTTAGTCTGATTTCATGCATGACATTATATTTTTAAGCCAAACAAAAAAGGAATCATATTCGGTTTGTACAGGATGTTTTCCCGCATTCTTGTTCATCGAATAAGCGAGCGGACTTCGTCTAGAAACTCATCGTTCAGGAAATCGCCTTTTTGCATCAGCGATTGGATTTGTCCTTGCAATCGACTCTTTTCGTTGACGGTCAGCTCTTTCGCTGTGGCAACGATCACCGGAATGTTTGCCGTTTCAGGTTTGCTTCGCATGGCATCCAACACGGCAAAGCCGTCCACTTCAGGCATCATCAGGTCGAGAATAACGATATCGGGCCGTTCACGGTTCACAAGTTCGATGGCTTCGCGCCCATCCACAGCTTCGAAGATTTCGAAATCGCCCTGCGATTGCAGGATGCGCCGGATGAGGCGGCGGGCTTCCGGGCTATCGTCCACCACCGCCACGCGCGGAAAGCGGTTCGGTGTCACATTGTTCAGCGCGGCAAGCAATCCCTCTTGCGGTGTTCCCGATTGAGCCATCACTCCGGGGTAATCCACTTCGCGCGTCCAGTTCTCGTCAAAGAGGAACTGTTCTGCCGGAAGTGTATGCCCTGTGCAATTGACAACGACCGTTTCCGTAGGCTTGATTACGCCAGCCCTGATGAGTTTGAACAGACCTGCAAAGGCAACCCCGGCCGCGGGCTCGGCGGAGATGCCTTCGAGCTTCGCAAGCACATGCATAGCGCGGAAAGCATCATCGTCGGAAACACTTTCGAAAACCCCTTTCGTTTCGATCACTTGCTTTCGCAGCAACGTATATGTGCGACCGGGGTCGCCTGTGGCAAGCGTTTCGATGCGTGTGCTTGGCGAAAGGACAGGCTCGGCTTTTTCGAGTCCCCTCCTCCAGCCATCCACCATAGGCGCGCAGCCTTCCGCTTGAATCGGAGCAAGTGCAGGGATGCGGTCGATGATTCCAAGTTTTTTCAATTCGTTGAAACCCTTGTACACACCAATGGGACCCATCCCTCCGCTCACGGCTTGAATGTACCAATCGGGTGTTTTCCATTTCGGTGCACTCGCGGTTGATTGCGGAGGAGCGCCTTCTTCCACGGTAAGTTGTTCCGCGATCTCGAACGCGATGGTTTTCATTGCCTCAACGGCTGTGACCGTCCTCGCACCCATGTCTTGATACAAGCCGCGTTGCCGCGCGAACTCAGCCGCCACTTGTTTCGCCTGATCATACGAGCCAGTGATCTTAACCACCTGACTTCCATAGAGGGCGATCTCACGCATCTTTACACCGGGGACGAGGCTGGTGACAAATGCCCACAGTTTGATCCCCGCTCGCGCCGCGTACGCGGAAAGGGCGATGGCGACGTTTCCCGTTGAAGCGGCGACCATTTCGGTGACCCCGCCTTCTTTGAGCGCGGCGATCGTAACCGCAGCCTGCCTATCCTTAAAGGATGAGGTCGGTCCCTGCCGTTCATCTTTGATATACAGGTTGGGCAAGCCGAGCATGTTGCCGAGGTTCGCGGCTTTGATGAGAGGCGTGCCGCCTTCGCCGAGGCGTAATGTTGGATTCGGAGCGTGGATCGGAAGCAGTTCGCGGTACCGCCAAAGATCGAACGCCCGATCTTTTAGTTCCGCAGGAAAACTTTTCGCAACTTCATCGAGGTTGTATTCCGCTTCGCGCCATTGGCTGTTGCAGTTGGGACAGTGCATCGAACGCGGCATGAAAGGCGCCGCGTGACCGCAATCAAGGCATCGTATGACAAATAACATTCTCTACTCAGTGACCTTTTCTGAAAATTTTCTCGAACCGATCAACCCAGAAGTTCAAGGGCTTGTTCGATGCTGGAGATCAATTCGCCTTCTTTGAATGAGCCTTTCAAGAGCAGGCGTTTGCCAAAATCCTGCAGTTGTTTTTGTTGTTCCTGTGTCAAGCCGCCGCCGCTTATGACCAGCACCGGCAGGTTGCGCAACTCCGGGTCCTCGCGCAGTTTTTCGAGCACCGCAAAGCCATCCCAATCGGGCATGAAGAGATCGAGGATGACGGCATGAGGCGGATTTGCTTTGATCGCATCCCATCCCTGGCGTCCCCCTTCTGCTGTCGCGACTTCATACTTTCCATTCGTGCCAAGGATTTTCTGGATGAGTCGCCGGTCATCCGGGCTGTCGTCGATGACGAGGATGTTACGGAATTGCCCCTTTTTGTCCAACCGGCTCACGGCATGGACGAGGTCTTCCTCCAAAATTGGCTTCATCAGGTAATCTGCCGCACCGAGGTTGAAACCTTTTTCTGCTTGTTCGAGTATCGAGCAGATGATGACGGGGATGTCGCGGGTGGCAGGATCAGACTTCAAGTCCGATAGAAGCGTCCATCCGTCAACATTGGGCATCATCACATCCAGTGTGATCGCATGTGGTTTGATGGCGATGATCCGTTCTTTAGCGCCTTTGGCGTCAATGAATGGGATGACATAATAACCTTGCGGGGCGAGATATCGCTCATACAGGCTGATCACTTTCGGATCATCGTCTATGGCAATGATCACTTTTCGGTCCGTAGGAATTTCGTCCAGCGGCTGGTGATATGGCTGGAGTGTGAACCAGAACGTAGAGCCCATACCCGCCTCACTGGTCACACCGATGCGCCCACCATGCAGTTGAACGAGGTTGGCACAAATGGATAACCCCAGACCCGTGCCTCCGCTTTTGCGAGTGGCAGAGCCATCCACCTGCGAGAATGCCTTGAAGAGTTTATCCTGGTCCTCGGCCGAGATACCTGGACCCGTATCTGTCACGCGTATCAAGACCTCGGTCTTTCCATCGGGACCTTTTTGGTTTTGCGCCTCGACCTTGATCGCGCCTTCATCGGTGAATTTTGCGGCATTTGAGAGCAGATTGATGAAAATCTGGCGGATGCGCATTGCATCGCCGCGAACCGTGGAGGTGTTTGCGGGAACGTTGGAAACAAGCTGAATGGGCTTTTCCTTCACTAAGCCCTTCGCCGTGGAAAGCACGCTTTGAATCATGTCAGCGAGGTTGACTTCCTCGAAGTTCAATTCCATCTTGCCGGCTTCGATGCGCGCCAGATCCAGCACGTCGTTGATCAGCCCGAGCAAATGTTGACCTGAGTTATAGATGGCGGTCAGGTCTTGTTGCTGCATGTCGGTAATGGGACCATCGATGCCTTTCAAGATGACGCGCGAAAATCCAATGATGGAGTTCAGCGGTGTTCGGAGTTCATGGCTCATATTTGCCAGGAACTGGCTCTTGAGTTTGTCAACTTCGCGCAGGTCCTTGATCAATTGTTGCGAGAGTTCATAGGAGCGAGCATTGTCAATTGCGACAGCCACCTGGTCGCTCAAGAGTTGCAGGACAGAGATGTCGTCTTCGGTGAAAGCGCTCGTCTGGTTGGAGTGAAGATCGAGCACCGCGACAATGCGCTGACCAATTCTTAATGGGATCACGACTTCGGATCGTGTTTCCGGCAGGAGTGGATGCGGTGTATACATTGGTTCGTCCTGCACGTCTTCGATCAACTTTACCTTCCCAGACTCCGCCACCAAACCCACGATGGATTGTGATCCCACGCCGACGGAGTGTTTTTCAGCCAACATCTGTTCGCCGGCCTCGCCGGTTGCCCCGCGCAGGCTGGCATTGAAACCGGTCTCCTCGATGCTGTACATGGCGGCGAAATAAAGCTCAAAGCCGTCTTTCACCTGAATTACGGTTTCTGTAAATATCCTGCTCAAATCGAGGGTGCGAGTGACCAGTTTTCCGATCTCGGCGGAAATGGCAAGATATTTGTTGCGGCGTTGAAGCGCTTCTTCTGCGCGTTTGCGTTCTGTAATATCTCTTGCAACCCAAAAGACCTCGTTATCGTTGAGGCGCGAAAGGTTGGCGAGGAACCAATATTCCTGCCCTTCGATCGGCAACTGATACTCGATTTGAACCACTTCGTTCGATTCAAGAGCTTTGCGCACCGCTTCCCGGAACGGTTCATGCGTTTCCGGCGGCAAAAGCTCATCCATCCGTTTGCCGAGTAGTTCATCCGGCGGGCGGAATAAGCGAGACGGGTTGGTTGGCGCAATACGAACATAACGAGTATCTCTGTCCACTACAAATACCACATCCTGCATGGAAGAGAACAGCGCGCGCAAGTCTGCTTCCGATTTCGCCAGGGCTTCTCTCGCCAGAAGGCGTTCGATCGAAGCCGCAACTTGTGTTGCAAGAATCGTCAGAATCTCTTGATGCTGTGGGGTGATGCGAATCGACCCGTCGTAGGATTGGATCGTCATGACACCGCGAACTGCCGATTCGCTTCGCAAGGGGACGCCAAGCCAGTCCACGCTGGCTGTGCCGCCACCGACAACCTCGCCTGAGGCAACCAATTCTGAATAGATTTCCGGTGTGGTCCGCAATGCCCTTCCGGTGCGGATCACATAACTTGTCAACCCCCTCCCCAGTTTTTGAGGCGGCATGGGCTGGTCGTGCTCGTCCACATAGTACGGGAAGGTCATCCAATCGTTTTGCGTATCGTACAGGGCGACATAAAAGTTTTTGGCAGGTACAAGTGTGCCGATGGCGTGGTGGATCGCCTTGATCAGTCCGTCGATGTTCGATGCAGTCAGCGTAGCATCTGAAATCTCAGTGATGGCGCTTTGAATTAACTCGTTCGTTTTTCGTTCGGTGATATCTTGTGACGACCCGGCGACTTTAAACACACGGCCTTTTTCGTCGAGTTCCGCCTTGTAGGTTGTGCTCACCCAGATGATCCTGCCGTCGCGGGTGCGGTACCGTGCCTCCACGGCGACCTCTTGACCCAATTTTCCGGTCTTGATCGCCTTCTCGTATGCTTTGATCGCCAGTGTGTAATCGTCCGGGCTGACGAATTTCCTAAGAGCCTCACGTGCGGGGAACTGGTGACTTCCCTCCTGCTCTACAGTGGTGTTGAGGATGGCAAACAATTCATCCGTGATCGTGATGACTTGTGTCACCACGTCGACCTCGAAATAACCAATTCTGGCAATTCGGAGCGCTTCTGAGAGCGTCGCCTGGCTGGAGGTGACTTCCTGGAAGAGTTGCGCGTTTTCGATGGCGATGGCGGCCTGGCTGGCAAATGAAGTGAGAAGCCTCAGATCATGTTCATTGTATTTGTTCGGTGTTTCATAATCTTGAATCGCGATGACACCCAGCACTTTGTCGCTGGCGATCAACGGCACTCCGAGGAACGATTGCGCCGGTTCACCGACGGGTGTTTCCCCGCGCTCCAGCATCCACTTATCACTCCCATCCGAAATCAGGATGCTCTGACGGGTGCGAATCATATGTGCCGTAATGCCTTTGTCCATTGGCAGGCGCGTGATGGAGCGATCCGCTATGGATTCGGTTACATTGTGCGGAAAGAGGATCTCATTCTTTTGTCTGTCATACAATGCGATGTAGAAGTTCTTGGCATCGAACAGGCGCGCGATGCCGTTGTACGTGATCTCGATGATCTGTTCGATGTTCAGAGTGGAAGCAAGAGCCTGCCCCACTTCGTTGAGAACGGAGACCTCTTTTGCTCTTGATTCAGTTTCCTGGAACAAGCGCGCGTTCTCCAACGCGAGCGATAGCTGGTCGACCACCTGGCGGACGAGCAGTTCGTCGTCCGGCGTCCATTTCGTTTCCTGGTTGTCATCCAATACCTGAAGGGTAGCCCAGTTATTTTGTCCGGCTTGAAATGCCAGTGAAATGGCTTTATGGCTTCTTGGAACGCGTTGAACCAATTCCACGGGGCGCGTGGGCGGCGAGATCGTCTTTGCCTTTGCAGGCGGAAGCGGCGGTGTGATGACAACCGACTTCTCATCCACCGGTTCGCGGCGCAGCGCGGGCTTCGGTTTCGACGAAGTCTCTTCGGGCGATATATTTTGGAATAACTTATCAAGCCGTTTGGCGGCCGGCTTCTTCTTTGGCATACTCGATTAACTCCTGGGCAAGGACGCGATATTGTTGCGAACCGCGGCTTGTGGGTCGATATTGCGTGATCGGCATTCCGGCGATGGGGCTTTCCCTGAGTTTTGTATCTATTTCGATGACACTGGTAAAGACTCCCTGCCCGAAGGTGGTTTGCAGCTGTTCGAAGATGTTTCGATGGGTCCGATTTCTGCGATCCAACAAGGTGACAAGGATACGATACGCGAGGTTCGGGTTGCTTTCCTGCCTGACTCGCCGGATCGAGCCCATCATATTCCGCAAGGCATACGCGGAAAAGTATTCAGCTTGTGTTGGGATGATAAGCAGGTCCGAGGCAGAGAGAGCGTTCAAGGTGATCGCTCCCAGCGCGGGCGGGCAATCGAACAGGATGTAATCGTGGTTGAGTGCGCCGGCATGAACTGCCTGTCGAAGAGTTGAAAGATAATTGCTTCGCATCGGCAGGTATTGTTCCGCACTTTCAATGCGCGAGTTGGAGGGGATGAGTTCGAGATTTGCCACATCCGTTCTGCGAATGGCTGATTTGATCGGTGTGTTCTCGATCATCACATTGGCAGATGTGATCTCTGCTTCGCCGGTTTCCAACCCCAATGCAAGGCTGAGATTCGCTTGCGGGTCCAGGTCGATCAACAGTACACGGTGATTCAATTCGGCCAACGCTGCGCCGAGGGAGAGTGTTGTCGTCGTCTTGGCGACACCGCCTTTTTCGTTGGAGACTGCAATGGTATAGGTCATAATTCCTCTATTTCAATTCGTTTTACTGCCATCACCAGAAGTTTGAGGAATCACCTGGACGCGGCTGGCGCCCAGCACATTTCGCAACTCTTCCAGGGCTGTTTGGATCATTACCTGCGGATCGTTCACGCTTCGAATCTTGCCTGAGATCTCGGAGACTATTCGCTCGCGTTCAGCACGTCGGTTCGTTTCCTCGAACAGGCGGGCATTTTCGAGCGCGAGAGCCAGTCTCTCAGAAACCGACTCGATCATGTTGATTTCATCCTTGCTCCACTTGCGGTCTTTGACTGGGGCTTTGATGTTCAGAACACCGATCGTTTCGCCGCGCAATTTGATCGGCACGACCACGGCAGGCTCGGTCTGCGAGCCGTTGTCGCCGTGAACAACCTCCCCGTGTTGCAGGGCATGTCTGATTTCGTTCGTATCCAAAGGAGTTTCGATCGGTTTCCCGCCTGTCATGGATTGATGATATCCGACATTCGTCGCCTTGCTTCGGAAAGCCTTCCATTCCTTTTGCAGATATTGGCTGTACAGCGTTTGCGCTTCGGTCAATGCCTGCTGGGTGCGGGTAAAGAGACGCGCGTTTTCGATGGCAATTGCGATCTGATCTCCAAGGATTCCCAATATGTTTATGATGTTCTCTGAGAATTCTCCCGCCTTGGTACTTTGTACATCGAGTACGCCAATGGTCACACCGCGGGCGTTGAGCGGAATAGCCATTTCAGAGCGTGTGGCTGGGAGGTCTGGGTTGTCGAAGAAAACTGCATCCGCTCCCACGTCGTGGGCGACACGGACAACTCCTGTCTGCGCGACATTGCCCACGATGCCAGTACCAAGTTCGAGGCGATGACCCCGATTCAACATTCGTTGTCCGCCTTCGCTGTTGGCGGCTTGTAGAATTGCATATCTGCGGCTATCGTCGGTCAGGAAAATGCCGATATGATAGAAATTGAACTTATCGCTGACCAGTCGCGTGATCAACGGGAGCAAAATATCGAGCTTTTGCTCCTGTGAGATCACCTGCGAAATCTCGCTGATGAATTGAAACTCTCGCGCACGCGCTGCATTGATCTGGTTTGCGGTTTCCAGTTCCTTGGCGCGTTGCGTGAGTGACGATTTGTCCGCTTCCAGGTCTGCCGCCATTTTGTTGAATGCTTTTGAGACCTTTTCGAGCTCGCCCGAGCCTTGTATTTCGACGCGCGCAGAAAGGTCGCCGGCGGCGAGTTGTTGCGAGGCGTCGACCAATTGGCTCAATGGGTGGCTGATGGAACTCATGATGCTTTGGCCCAACAGGAACGCGCCGGCAACGCTTGCTAATACAACGAGAGCGATGGGATAAAAACGCAGGATGGATGAATTGACGCGCGCGGACACTCCGGTCTGTAATGTGTTTGAAGCGGCGAGATAAAAATCTTGATTGGCTTTGTGGATCTCTTCAAACGCGACCAGGGTATTGGTTGGATCAGGCACTGCGCCGCTCAGAACGCCATTTTCAACGAAGTCCGCAAACGATTGCATTTGCGTGCGGTATTCTTCCGATGCAGGGAGGATGATAGGCTCCATTTCACCGGTGACATTATTCTCCAGAGCAACGCTGATCTTGCGGTCGATTTGCGTCATGTTGGTTTCGATGTTGCTGAGGAGGTTTGCGATCTGCTCTTGTTCTCTCGCCGATAGTCCCTGACCGTCCGGAACGCTGTCTGCGAGTTGATAGATTTCGAACGTCAACGATTCGATTTCAGTCATTTCGAAAAGCACGATATCCATCATGTAGTAGGTGTCGAGGTCCGGGTCAAGGACGAGGTTCGAGTCTTCGCCTATACGGAGAATCAGATCGTTGAAATCATTGATCAAACTCTCGTGTTGTGCCTTCAATGCTGCGGAATCGGTATTCGATAACGATACTTTGATATTTGCCCAGCGGTCTTTGAATTCTGCTACTTCACCATGATACGGCTCCGAAAGAATTTCCTGCCGCTGGCGTGCCTCCAGTTCATCGAAATCCACATCGATCGTTGCCTGAAGCGCTTCGACCTCCGGGAATTCGACTTCACCCTCCACAAACTTCTCAGACAATACCTGGTGCAGGTATAAGTCGTGCGTGATCTTCCACAGCGGCCGCGTATACAATGTTCCGAACAGCTCTCCGGTCCCGTACCGATTGATGCGATCTACTTCATTTCCAATGAGGGGCAGGAAGGCGATGAT
>Ga0073934_10003564_pt1 | contig 28272 bp, 29 predicted proteins | sample LarsenN4metaG_FD_76834 | JGI IMG/M metagenome (GOLD analysis project Ga0073934, IMG submission 76834) | Hot spring sediment bacterial and archeal communities from British Columbia, Canada, to study Microbial Dark Matter (Phase II) - Larsen... ... | reverse complement strand
TTGCGCTTGGGCTGGCAGTAGGCGATCTCATGCGGGGTGAAAACGCGCGTGAGGGCCCTCGGGGTGGCGAAGACCTTCGCCACCCGCTCGATTTCCTCCAGGTCGATGCCGATGCCGATGACCGTGCCCATGGTCTCCTGCGTCATTCCCTCTCGCCTTGTCCACAAGGGCAGGGTTTTTTCAAATATGACACTAAGCCTGGTGTCTTTGTCCCTCGCCCACTGGGAGCATAGGCGCTAAGTGAAGGGCGAAGGCACGATGGCACAGGGTATGATGCCCCTTCCCCCCTGGCGCCTCACCCCCCACCTGCATCCTCCCCCGCAAGGGGGGAGGAGCTCGAAAAGGTCTGTTATTCCTCTCTTTTCCCCTTAACTTGGCGCCTATACTCACGAGAAGAGGGCCGGCGCAAAAAGCTCCCGCTTAGAGAGGGCACCCCATTGTACAGTGCGGCCTAGTCCTCGCTCGACAAGGCTGGCAGCAAAGGTTGGCGCAGAGGTCTTCGCAAAAACCGTCCTGTGCCATCTATACTCAGCAGACCTCGCTGGAGGTGTCAACAGAAAACTGCGCGCGTGACGTCGGTCTCGCCTGCCCTGTTTTCACTATGTAGCCTATCATACATGTTGTCCCAGCCTGACACTGGGTTCCAAGAGATGATGCCATGACGTGGCAGCCGTACCATACGGTCTGGCTTCTGTTCAGCTTAGGGTGGATCTGCAATCTCCTGGTGCGGGTGCATCTCGGTCCACTGTTGCCGGTGCTGATCCAGGCCTGGGGGATCACCCATGCAGAGGCGGGATTGCTCGCCGGGGCGTATTTCTCTACCTATGTGGGGATGCAACTGCCCGCTGGCTTGTTGGGGCATCGCTTCGGGAGCAAGCGGGTGCTGGTCTGCGGCTTTCTCTGGGCGGCGCTGTGCACGCTGGCGAGCAGCCTGGCGCCTTCCTTCGCCATCCTGTTCGGGCTGCGGCTGCTGACCGGGTTGGGGGCCGGTCTGTTTTTCAGCAACGATCGCGCCCTGATCGCCGCGGTGACGCCGCCGGAACGCATGGGAACCGGCCAGGGGCTGTCCTTTGTAGGAGTCGGGGTCGGCTTGTCGCTGGGCTTGTTCCTGCCTGGCCTCATCGCCGAGCATTGGGGCTGGCGCACGGTGTTCCCGGCCGTCGCGCTTCCTACGATGGGCATCGGCATCGCCATGCTGCTGCGCGTTCATGAGCCCACGAGAGCACGCGCCAGCGAGCGGCGCCCATGGCGCAGCGTGCGCGACAGCGTCGTCCGCGCCGATCTGTGGGCCTTGTATCTCGCCGGCACCGCCCTGATCTATACGCTGTACTGCGTGGTGACCTGGTCGCCCGCCATCGTGGCAGAAGTGGGGGTGACGGCGGTGGGGGCATCAGCGCAATATGCCAGCGTCCTGGGCCTGGCAGGGATCCCGGGCATCATATTGACGGGATGGTGGAGCGACCGCTGGGTGCGGGCTGGCCGTCGCCGGACAGGCGTGGTGGCGATTGAATTCGCCCTGCTCGCGTCGTTCATGGCGGCGCTTGGCCTGGCGGTGCAGCTGCGCGCCGGCGTCTGGGTGGTCATGGCGTTGCTCTGCGGCATCGGCTTTGTCGTCTGGGGCGTCTGGTCACCGATGTACGCCCTGATCCCGGACATGGTGCCGGCGACCAGCTATGCGACCAGCTTCGGCTTGGCGAATACCGTGTGGTTCACGGGAGCCATGCTGTCGCCCTGGCTGACGGGCAAGCTCAAAGACCTCACCGGCTCGTTCGCCTGGGGTCTCTATGCTGCGGCGGGCTTGCTGGTTATCGGCATGGTCTTGGTGCAGGGTGTGCGACCGACAACGGCCGTGAAGTCACGTGGTATGCCACCACTGAACCGTTCGTCCTGAGCCTGCTGCCGTCTTGGCTCTCCATCGATGAGCGCCATCACCACCTCGGCAGGGGGCAGGGGGCCAGACGGGCGCGCTAGACCCCTGTCCGCTCACACCTACTTTGGCCTATGACGGTCGCCACTATGCTATAATTCTGCACGACACGCCTCGAGCTGGCCCAGACGTCAGCCTCTGTCGTCGACGCCTTGCCCGAAGGCGTTGCGGGGCGTGATGGTTGGGGCGCGTCGTGCCCTCTTGCAGGCTGTTGCAGGCGAAGGTGGGGAGTTGCTACGGGGGAAAGTCGATGGGGATTCCGATCGTCTGGCAATCTGGCCCTGAAGGGCGTGAGGAGCTCTGGCTCGGAGAAGCGAGCCAGCCCCGCATACGGGTCTTAGCCATGGAGGCACCTGCAGGCCGAGAGACCGTCGAGCGCTGGGCTGCGCACGCCGATTCAGTCCCTGAGTTCTTCGAGATGCTGCACCTGGAAGGCCTCATCGACCTCGAGCGCTATGGCCTCTTGATGCGGCAGCATGACCCGTTCTATGCCGCCGCCTGCGCCATGTTGGCGTGTCTGCCGCATCGGCGCGTCGGAGGACAGGTCGAGAACCCTCGCCGTGATCTCTATCCGCTCATCGAGCGCATGGCACAGGCCTTAGAACCGTTTGTGTCGGATGCGATCGTCCGCGCCATTCTGGCCGATGCCTTGGGAACCTATTGGGCGAGCTGGGTGGGGCTTTACGAACAGCTCGATCATGAAGTCAACGCCGCGCGGCAAGTCCTCAACGAGGCGATGACCGGGGCGAGGGATGGCGTCCTCATCCTCCGCCCAGGAGACCTGACGCTCACACCGGAGGCCGTGCGGGCGATGATCGGCTACGTGGTGGAGACCCACCCATCAGGGGAGGCGTAAGGTGCGCGATGGGTTTATCTTGAGAGACGATGGCTCGCGACCGGGGAGCGGGGGTGCGATGACCGAGCCACTGTTCTTCGATTGCTTGACCGATGCCCAGTTCTGGTCGCTGTTCGACACCGGCGTGCTGCATGGCTATAGGGTGCCAGTGGAGGTGTACGCACGACTGGAGCGGATCGCGCCGAGCCACGGCTGTTATGTCTTCGCATGGCCAGCGGGCGTAGCGTCGCCCTCGCTGCCTGACATCGTCGCGGGCTTGGCGATGCCGGGAGATGAGCCACCGGCGCCGAGCGCCAACCCCAAGCTCGAGATGTCCGCGACGCTGGCAAGGGTGCGCGCAGCGATCGAGGCGCTCTGTGCACGCATCGACCCGGACATGCCTGCAAAGGGCGGACGGATCTACATCATCGCGACAGACCCCCGTCCCGAGTTGCGGGTTGGACCCTCCTTAGAACCCCGGCCCCGCGACCTCGACGCCATGTCCTTGCCGGAGGTGGAGGCCTATTTGGACGAGGTGTTACGGCTGGACGAGGGCGAGTGAGGCCGGTTAAATCATCAGGGTTCGGGAGGCCTTCCCTTGAGACGCTTGAAAATCTGGGGAACGCATGCACAAGCGATTGGCAATGATCCTGAGCGATTTCTTGAACTGGCCGAACGGCTCATCGCCCCTTGTCCATCGCCTTCTTCGCAAAACACATCAACGACAGGTGAAGGTGGTCCACCGAGAAGTCCATAGACCCTTCCACAGTATCCTTTACGGCCATTGGTAAAACCTCGCCAGACCTCTCTAGGGAGAGCCGCCATGGCGATGCGCTCCGATTCATGAAGCTGACGGCGGAATCTCTGCCAATGATACAAGCTCGCCCCGCGCTCACAGGGCAAGAGCCAGAGGGCGGGCGCCCTCCGGCAGCGCGCGAATCCGATCGGGCCAGCGAAAATCCATCGCCATCGCCGCCTGCAGTGTGGTAGGATTTGGCCAACCTTTTGGTCGAAGGTCTAAGCAGCTCCCATTGTTTCGCACGCGATGGCGGCGATCAAGGCTGGAACGCATGGCTTGATAGGCGATGCGGCCGTGAGCGTCAGTTCACGTCGTTTCCGGCCCCATCACACGGGCGTAAGTTTTCCTAACTCACCAACACACTCTGCACAACCTACCAACAGGAGGTGACACATGCGCATTGGCTTCATTGGATTGGGCAATATGGGTGGGCCGATGGCCCTTAACGTGATGAAGGTTGGCCATACCATGGTGGTCAACGACATCCGCCGGGAGATGGCGGCGCCGCATCTGCGCCAGGGCGCCACCTGGGCCGATACGCCCAAGGCGGTGGCCGAGCAGAGCGAGCTGATCTTCACCTCGCTGCCGGGGCCACGCGAGGTGGAGGCAGTGGCCCTAGGCGAAAACGGCATCATCGAGGGCGCGGCGCCGGGGACCATCTACGCCGACCTGTCGACCAGCTCAGCGACGCTGATCCGGCGGATTCATGGGATTTTCCGGGCGAAAGGCATTCACGTCCTGGATGCGCCGGTCAGCGGCGGGGCGTCGGGCGCCCGCCGGGCTTCGTTGGCGGTGATGGTGGGTGGGGACGAGGCGCTGTACAATCAGATCAAGCCCGTGCTGGACGCCATCGGCGACAAGGTGACCTACATCGGCGAGATCGGTTGTGGCACCATCGCTAAGATCGTCCACAACATGGTATCGATCTGCTCGCGTGTTGCCATCGCCGAAGGCTTGACCCTGGGAGTGAAGGCTGGCGTGTCACCGCGTGCGCTGTTGGATGCCATCCAGCGCGGTTCCTTCGGGCAGGGGCGGGTGCTCAAAGAAAGTATCCCCGACACCGTGTTCAAGGGGGATTTCGACAACGTCAGCTTCGCGCTGAAGCTGTCGCGCAAGGATCTGGGCTTGGCCACGGATCTGGCCAAGGAGTATCACGTCCCCATGCTCGTCGCGGGGTTGGTGGAGCAGCAGTTGGAGGAAGCCCTGCAACGCGGCCTGGGAGACAAGGATTCGAGCGCTATTTTCCTGCTGCAAGAGGAACGGGCCGGCGTGCATGTGCGCGATCCCATGCGGCCGTGACGCCTCATCGCCGCATGGTGTCTCTCTTGCCCTCTCCGTGTGGGAGCTCACAAAGGTAGGCTTTCTCCAACATGACACTGACCCGAGTGCTTGGCTCCCTCTCCCTCCGGGAGAGGGCCGGGGTGAGGGGGGTGTTGGGACGAAACCTACCCCAGAGAGCCCGGTGGCAGCGAGCAGGGTGAGGGCCGTGCACAGCCAGGGAGAATGCGTACGGTCCGCACGCTGCCATGCACTGCGCTGAAAACCGCTAGAAAAACTGGAAGCGAGCCTCTGAGAAAGGAAGGTGACATGGAATTCGGCACGTTCTTGCTGTTGCAATCGCCATCGGCGCGTTCGTCGCAGGAAATCTACGCCCGTGGCGTGGAGATCGCCCAGGCAGCCGAGGCCCTGGGATTCCGCAACATATGGCTGGCCGAGCATCATTTCTCCACCTATGGCTATCTGTCGCGGCCGCTGCAGTTCGCCACCTACATCGCCGCCAAGACCGAACATTTGCGGGTGGGTACGGCGGTGATCGTGGTGCCGTTGCATCACCCGCTGGTTATCGCCGAGGAGATCGCCACGGCTGACCTGCTGAGCGGCGGTCGGCTGGACGTGGGCCTGGGGCGCGGCTATCAACGCTACGAGTTCGAGCGCCTGGGGATGGATCTGACGGAGAGTCGGCCGCGCTGGGAGGAATCCGTCGATATCCTCCTCAAAGCTTTCAAGGGTCAACCCTTTAGTTACGAAGGGAAGTTTTTTCGCATCCCCGAGACCACGGTGTTCCCACAGCCGCTGCAACAGCCCCACCCGCCCATCTGGATCACAGCCCAGAGCCCGGAATCGGTGGAGGCCGCGGTGCGCCGCGGCTTCAACGTCCTCACCGGCGGCTTCGGCATCCCCATCGAGCGCACGGCGGAGTTTCGGCGCCTGTTTGACCGCCTGGTGGCCGAGGTCCAACCGCCGCAGCCACTGTTAGTGGGCACCCAGCGCGCCGTCTATGTCACGGATAATGAGGCAGATGCGCGGGCGGCGGCGGAGGAAGCGCGCTGGAACATGCGCGTGACCTTGAGTTTACGCCACAACTATGAGCGCGTCGAGCGCGGCCGCGCCATTGCTGTGCCGCGGGAGCAGGAGCCGACTACCGATGACTTGCTGGACCGCTTCCTGGTCATCGGCACGCCCGAGACCTGTATCAAGCAGATCAAACGCATGCAGGAACAGGTGGGCATCAGCCACTTTAACTGCAGCTTCTGGTTCGGCGACCTGGAGCACCGGCGGGTGCTGCGCTCGATGGAACTCTTTGCTAAAGAAGTGATGCCGGCGTTCCGCTAACAGGCGTCGCTGCCGCATGACATCGGCACCCCAGCGCCGTGCTGTGGGTTCTGCCTTTATCGTGCCAACCGACATTTCGCCAGCACAGATGTCGTCCTGGAAGGAAAGATTATATAACTTGGCTCTATCTCGCCCTCACCCCGCCCTCTCCCGGAGGGAGAGGGGGATACGGTGGAGGATGTCCAGGCCATCTTCCGATTGGCCACCAGGGCCGAGGAATTGGGCTTCGGTTCGGTAGTGGCGGCGGTCACCACGCCGGTGCGCCTGGGCACCTCGGTTCCGGTGTTGCCATACCATAGCTCGATCCAGCAGCCCCAGCCGCCGACTTCCCTCCGCCTTCCCCTCTCCGGGGGAGAAAGGAGACGAAAGGCTTATCCCAGAAAGCCGCGGGGAGGGGAAATAAGCCTGTTGATACGAGCGCTGTCGTGCACGCTGCCCGATCTGGCGCGATGCGTTCTACCATTGAAAGGAGAACTCCCATGCAAGTTGTCCGCATCTTCAGTGGCGACGATGGTCAGACGCATTTCCAAGACCTGGATGTCGAAGCCTTTGCCAAGTTGGCGCCCCACATCGGCGAGGGCGAAGTCCGAGTGAACCGCGGATCGGCCCAATCGTTCTCCGATTTTCATAATGCCCCGCGTCGACAGTACGTCGTCATGCTGTCCGGTGTGATGGAGATCGAAATCGGCGACGGCACCAAGCGCCGCTTGAACCCCGGTGATGTGTTGGTCGCTGAAGATCTGACGGGCAAAGGTCACATTACTCGCGGCGTCGGGCAGGAGCCGCGCGTCACGCTGGCTGTGCCTCTGGGCGGGGCATAAACCGCGACCTCACGTTTGCGCAACGGCTATACTCCGTTCTCCCTCTCCCTTCGGGAGAGGGCTGGGGTGAGGGAATCCGCGTCGGTGAGCGGCGGTTGAGACTGCCCTCACCCTTTCCCTCTCCCAGGGGGAGAGGGGACCATCAGGGCTCCCACCGCATAATTTGGCACTTATGCTCCCAGGGGGAGGGCATACCGGCGCCCCTCACCCAGAGGCAGAAAGGACCGTGGCATCGCCGCCGGATTGCTGCATAGCGCGCCAGATCTTCTCCGGCGTAAGGGGGATATCGATATGACGGACGCCGAAGCCGGACAATGCATCCAACACCGCATTGGCGACCGCCACCGGCGCTGCCACCGTCGGCAACTCGCCGATGCCTTTCACCCCTAGCGGGTTGGTCGGCGACGGGGTCTCTTGGATATCCATGAGTAGCGTCGGGATATCGTCTGCCGCCGGCACAGCGTAATCCAGCAACGTGCCGCTGAGCGGCTGACCTTCGGGGCTATAGACCATGGCCTCTGCCAAAGCTGGCCCTAATCCCTGCGCGATCGCCCCATGCACCTGACCGGCCAGCAACTTGGGGTTAATCACACGGCCGCAGTCGTGCACCGCGGCATAGCGCAAGAACCTGACACCGCCCGTCTCGCGGTCGACTTCGACGACGGCCACATGGGCGGCGAAGCCGAAAGGGTTCTCCGCCAGCTTAAAGTTGACCAGGAACTCCAGCCCTACCTCCATGTCGGGGGGCAACAGCTCCAGACGTTGGGCGGCGGCGGCCACCTGGGCAAACGCCAGGGGCTGATCGGGATAACGCCGATCGAACACCTGCCCTGATCGGAAAACAACCTCCTCGGGCGCGCATTCGAGAAAGCGGGCGGCGATCCGCGCCATCTTTTGCCGCGCTTGCTGGAGCCCGACATACATCGCCGAGCCGCCGATGGCCAGCCCTCGGCTGGCGAAGGTCCCTTGGCCTGAGGGCAGCATATCGGTGTCGCCGTGGAGGACCTGCACGTCCTCGATAGGCACCCCGAGTTCGTCGGCGACGATCTGGGCGAAGGTGGTTTCGGTGCCCTGGCCATGCGGCGACACCTCGGTATAGATCTGGACTCGACCCGTCGGCTCGACCCTGACGCGGGCCGTACTGTTGCGCATCTCCCCCTGACCGCCGGAGGCCTTCACCACCGTGGCGACGCCGACGCCGAGGAGGGGTGCCGCGACGCCGCTGACCCGTTGCCGCCAACGGAAGCCAGCATAGTCCGCCAACGCGAGGGCGCGCTCCAACGCTGGCGCGAAATTCCCGGAGTCGTAGACGAGGCCGGTCGCCGTCGTATAGGGAAAGGCGTCCGGGGGGATGAAGTTCCGGCGCCTGATCTCTGCTGGGTCGATTTGCAGCTCGCGGGCGATGAGGTCGATGGTGCGCTCCATGAAGAAGGCCCCTTCCGGTCCGCCGGCGCCGCGGTAGGGACCGGTGGGGGGCTTGTTGGTTAGCACGCCCAGGCACTCCACCTCCATAGTCGGAATGGCATAGGGACCGGCCACCCGGTGGGCGGCGTTGATCGGTGGCCCCGGCGTCGAGGTGAGAAAGTAGGCGCCGACGTCGGCGACGATGCGAAAGCGCATGCCCAGGATCACGCCGTCGCGCCGCACCGCCGCCTCGACTTCGGCAGCGTGGCCTCTGCCATGGTAGGCCAGCATATTTTCCCGCCGCTCCTCGATCCACTTGATGGGCCGTCCAAGGACCATGGCGAGGTAGCTCAGGGCCACATCCTCGGGCCAGACCTCGACCTTCTGGCCAAAGCCGCCGCCCACATCCGGGGCGATGACACGCAGGTGGCCTGGCGGTCGCGTCAGCAGCCGCGGTAGATATGTCTTGACTTTGTGTGGGACCTGCGTTGAGGCCCACAGCGTCAGCAGGTCCGCTTCAGGTTGATAGTGGGCCAGCAGGCCACGTCCCTCCATCGGTGCTGGAGATAGGCGTGGCACATCATAGCGGGCGCGAATGATGCGGTCGGCCTGAGCGAAAGCTGCCTGGAGATCGCCCCGTCCGACGCGGACGCGCATCGCCACATTGGTGCCAAAGGCCGGGTGGATGGGCATGGAGTCCTCCCGAGCGGCCTCCAGGGGATCCAGGATGGGGGGGAGGGGCTCGTAGTCCACCTCGATCCGCTCCAACGCATCTTTGACCAAGTAACGGTCGCGCGCCACCACCAGCGCCACCGGCTGGCCGACATAACAGACGTTGTCCCGGGCAAGCACGGGATGCTCTGGCACAGCTACGCCTTCGAGCTCTGGCGTGGGCCGAGGTGGAATGTCCTTCACCGCTCCGGCGAGATCTTTCGCCGTGAGCACGGCGACCACTCCAAGCAGCCGGCGGGCCGCCAGCGTATCGATGGACTTGAGGCGAGCATGGGCGTGGGGGCTGCGCAACACCCCAGCGTAGAGCATGTCTGGTAACCGCAAATCATCGACAAAGCGGCCCTGACCGGTCAACAACTTGGGATCTTCAAAGCGTTTCACCGCTTGGCCTGCGTAGCTCACTGTTTGCCTCCTTAGCGTTTAGGCCTCGTCGCTCGCCTCTCCCCGACTCCCTTCCTATTTCAGGGACGATTTCATGACAACTCAGCCAACAGTGCTCTGGCCTCCTGCAAATCGGCGGTGTCCCATCCTTCGGCGAACCAACTGTAGCTCTCCGCCAACAATTGGCGAGCCTCGACGCGCTTGCCCTGGCGCTGCCACAGTCGGGCCAAACTCACGGCCGTCCGCAGCTCCCACATTTTCATGTGCTGGCGGCCGGCGACGTCAGCGGCTTGATGAAAACGGGTTTCCGCCTCTGGAAGCGGCCCAGCTGCGCGCGCCAGCAGCAACTCTCCCCGCAGCCGATGCAGCTCCGCCTCGTACCAGCGCTCGCCGGTACGTTGTACGGTTTCCAGAGCGTCCACGACCACGGCCAGCCCGGCATCGATCTGGCCGCCGTGCTGATAGGCCTCGGCCAGCAGCGCCAGGAATAACGGCCACCCCAGCGCCGCACCAGTGTCGCGATAGGCGTCCAGACCCTGACGAATCTGGGCGATGCCTGCCGTGTGCTGCCCCTGCGCCGCCAGCGCCCAGCCGTGCCAGATCGTGGCCGTCGCCACCCAGTAGGAAAATTCCTGCTTCGCCGCCAGCTCTAGGGCCAATTGCGCCATCTCCTGCACGACTGGGGCCTCGCGCCGGTACTGGTGAATGCCGCAGGCGAAATGCAGCGCGAACACTAAGCTATGCGGGTGCGACAGCTCCTGGGCCAGATTCAGCGCCTCGCGGCTGCGCCGTAGGGCCTGATCGGGGTAGCCCAAATGCCACAGGGTCCACGTCGCATAGGCGTGGCATGCCACCCCAGGATCTGCTACGGCTGGAAGAACTCTCCGTTGGGGCTGGTGTGGGTCGTAGAGGACCATGCCCTCCTCTAGATGAGTGCGCGCCTTGCTCGGTTGGCCGAGATGGAAGAGGGTGCTCCCCAGCGCCAGACGGGCCTGCTGCAGGCGGGCCTGGTCTTGTGCCGACTGGGCCAGCGCCAGGCATTGCTCGCCAAGCTCACATGCCGTGTCGAGCTGGGCGCGAATGAAATAAAACGCCTCTAACCCCAACAAGACTCTCAGAAACAGCGGGGTCTCGCCGATCTGGCGGCAGAGCTCGCGGGCGCGAGCATACGTCCGTTCCACCTCGGGGGCGGCGTAGCCCTTGATCGCCATCAAGGCCGGGCCCAGGGTGGTCTGTAAGGTTAATTCGTGCTGCGCGCGCTCCACCGTCTCCGGGAGCGTGTTGAGCGCCTCCAACCCCTGGGTGAGGTGGCCGACGCCCTCCGTATGGGCGGAGCGCTGGATGGCGTGTTGACCCGCCCGCAGCCAGTATGGCAGCGCCTGCTCGATGAGGCCGGCTTCGGTGTAGTGATGCGCTAAGAGCTCCGGCTGGGTCTGGGCCATGTCGGGGAAGCGGGCCTCCAAGACCTGCGCGGTGCGCCGATGGTAGTGTTGCCGAGTGCTCTTGAGCAACGACTGATAAGCCGCTTCCTGGATTAAGGCATGCTTGAATAAATACGTGGCCTGCGGCGGCAAGCCGCGCTGATACAGCAGTTCCGCCTCCACGAGCTGTCTCAAGGCGTGCTGCAAGGCCCCGTCGTCCAGGGTCGATACCGCTTGGAGCAGTTCATATGAGAAGCTCCGCCCCAGCGTGGCCCCCATCTGGGCCACCGCCTTGATGGTGGATAGCCGATCCAACCGGGCCATCAACGAATCGTGCAGGGTGCTGGGGATCGCCAGTTGCGGCAGCGGGCCAGTGAGTTCATAGCGATCCTCATGCTCACGCAGCAGCCCCGATTCCAGCACCATCTTGGTCAGCTCTTCGACGAACAGCGGCACGCCATCGGTCTTGTCCACGATCTGTTGGGCCACCTCTGGCGGCAACACCTTGCCTCCCGTCACCTGCTTGACCATAACTTGAGCTTGACCGCGAGGCAGGCGGCTGAGGGTCAGGGGCGTCACGTGCGCCCGCAAGTCCCAGGGCGGTCGGAACTCCGGGCGGCAGGTCAGCAGGGTGAAGATACGCGCCGTGGGCGCCTGCTCGATGAGCAGGCTGAGGAGCTCCAGGGTCGAGGGATCGATCCAGTGCAGATCTTCGACGATCAGCAACAGCGGCCGCTGAGTGGCCATCGCGAGCAACACGGCCAGCATGGCCTCCAGCGTTCTCTGGCGCTGGCGTTGTGGTGTCAGGGCGAGGGCCGGATAACGTTCGGGTAGCGGGAGCGACAACAACACTCCCAACAGCGGCAGGACCTCAGGGTGGGGGAGGTGGTAAGAGGCCAGGGCGCGCTCCAACTTAGCAAACTTGGCCTCCGGGGCCTCATCTCGTTGGAACTCGAGCACCCGCTGCCAGAGATCGATGATGGGATACAGGGCGCTGTTCTGGTGGTAGGGCGAGCCGCGACACTCCCAACGCTCATGGGGCTCGCCCGCCACCCGGTCCTTTACCACCTGGACCAGGCGCGATTTCCCGATCCCCGCTTCACCGCTCAGCATGACAACCTGGCCCATGCCCTCTTTAACCCGGGCCCAGCGCTCCAGGAGGATCGTCACTTCCGATTCCCGCCCTACCAGTGGCGTCAGACCGACGCTCACCGCGACATCCAAACGGCTCCGGGCTCCACTCTCGCCGACGACACGATACGCCTGCACCGGTGCAGAAAAGCCCTTCACGGTCTGGAGGCCAAGGTTGTGGCACTCGAACAAGCCCCGGATGAGATGATAGGTGGCGGCGCTGGTCACCACCGTGTCGGGGGCGGCGAGCCCCTGCAATCGAGCCGCCAAGTTCGGGGTCTCGCCGAGGGCCAACTGCTCCCGCTTGGCGCCGCCGCCCATCTTGCCCACCACTACCAGACCGGTATGAATCCCCACCCGTACGGCCAGCCGTACGCCCTTACCCTGTGCCAGCTGCGTCTGCAGGCGTCGTAGAGCGTCCACGATTGCCAGCCCAGCGCGTACCGCCCGCTGGGCGTCGTCCTCGTGCGCTCGAGGGTAGCCAAAATAGACCAGCACCCCGTCGCCGAGATACTGCGCGATATGGCCGTCCAAACGTTGAATGGCCTCGGCACAGATAGCTTGATAGGACTGTACCAGCTCGCGCAGTTCCTCAGGGTCCAGTCGGGCGGCGAGCGCCGTCGAGTCGACGAGATCGCAAAACAGCACCGTAAGCTGGCGGCGCTCCGCTTCAGGGGTTCCTTGGCTGACCGATGCCGGTTGACGCTGCGCCATCCGCGGCCCTTGGCCCCTCCCCCTCCTCCGTAGGGGGCGCGAGGTTCTGCCGGCGCCGCCCCGCGCTCCGGCCTCCGATGTTTGGTCATCGGCCGCAGGCGACGAAGAGGGTGGTGCCTGAGCGCTGAGCGGCGTCCCACACTGACCGCAGAACGCAAAGCCGGCTGGATTCTCAAAGCGACAGCGCGGGCAACGCTGGCCCAGCGGCGTTCCGCAGCGGCCACAAAATTGCATCCCCGGCGGGCTGTCAAAATCGCAGTTCGAACATCGCACGTAAGGGCTCCCAGAGCATCATCGAGAGCAGTCGAGGTACCCACAGACGGAGGGTATTCGTCGCTCTCATGGTCGTTTACATGATAGAGGATGGCTTGTCAGTAACGGATGCGAGGCGCGGTGTCAAGGGAAATCACACATGGATGGGCATCCTTCAGTCTTAGGTAGGCGTCTCTCTCGATGCATGCACTCAGGGCTCAATTAGGGGCCTTCCTGGCTGTCCCCACTCGCCCCTCTGGTCTTGCCCTAGAGGCCAATCTCAGCGCTATTCTTAAAATATATATTTATATATCTATTGATTGTATGCTGTGCTATCATGTGCGAAGAAAAACGAAATGGGCAGAGCGGTCTCAGAGGGCGTAATCACTTGTGGTCGCTTGCCACAAGCCAGGACGACGCACCAGGGGAGGAAGGAGGGACTCTCGATGAGCCAGGGACATGTCATGCGTCATGTGGGAGATCCACATCGCGGGATTGGCGTGTGCGGGTGAAAGGGGAGTCCAAGGAGGTGGAGCATGATCGGTTGGACCATCGTGCTGGTAGGGATCATACTGGCTGGCGTCGTGGCCGTCTTCAAGTGGAAACAACGCCAGGCGGGGCACATCGCCTACTGGCAGCAGCAACGGGAGGTCGAGCAGCGCAGGGGCGAGGCTGCCTCGCGGCTGCCCGATTCCCAGGAACGTCACCAGAAAATGGACCACGCCAAGGCGAGCGTGGCACGCATCGACGACGAACTCGCGCGCCTCAACAGGTCGAAGGGGACAGTCGGTCCCCACGTCTCATAGCAGGCGGCCGTCGAGAGGCGAAGGAGGGAGTCATGGCTGAAAAGAAGAGCGTCTCCAGAGCCATGGTGGCGAGGGCCAAGCTCCAGTGGGATGCCAGGAACGGCGTGTGTCGTGACGTGGGACCGCATCCGTTCTCGGCGCCTGGGCAGTGCTCTGCCTTTCAGGCCCAGGGACCCCCGGCGACAGTCTACCGCGGCAGACCGTGTTGGACGACGGAGGCAATTGGCCTCGTGCCGGCGGTCTCCCCGCCGGCGATCGTGTGGGACCAGGAGGCGGCAAGCATGTCCTTTGACCTCGATCCAGCCCTCGTTCGCCGACCTCGCTCACGCGTTGATCCCGGCGCGACCGGCGAACTGGTCTGGGTCCACTGGCCGGAGAAAGCTGAGGCCCTCACCCCTGCGGTGCACCCCGTGCTGCTGATACATGCCACCTACGACTCGCTCCAGGCGGATCGCGTCATGGTGGTGCCAAGCTTGCACGCCCACGATCCCCTGCTCCACCACATGGCGCTGGTGCTGCAAGCCGCGATCGAAGGCGAGGGAGTGGCTGGGCATCTCTATGCCGAGTCATTGACCGACGCCCTCGTGGTCCACTTCCGCCGACGCTATGCCGCTGCTCGGCCATCCCTGCAAGAGGTGACCGGTGGGTTCTCGCCGTACAAGCTGCGGCGCACGCTCGCCTATATCCAGGCTCATCTAGAGGGGGAGGTATCACTGGCCACGCTTGCCGCCGTCGCGCAGACGAGCCCCGCCCATTTTGCGCGCCTGTTCAAGCACGCCACCGGACTGGCGCCGCACCAGTACGTGATCACGTGCCGGATGGCGCATGCGCGGCAGTTGCTGGCCGAGACCGACCTACCCCTCAGTGAAATCGGTGTACAGGTCGGGTGCGCCGACCAAAGTCACTTCACCGCGCTCTTCCGGGCGCACGTCGGCCTGACCCCCAAAGCCTACCGCGACCACACCAGGCGGGCGTAATAGGCGGTGGGGTCGATCGTCCGCGGGCAGGGGGCCTGGCCCGGGGGGCGCCGTCGGAGGGGGAGGCGGGCTCCGTTCCCCCTGGACGATTGTCGCACGATTCCAACATTTTGCGCAGGAATTTCACCGACGGCGCGGGCCGCATGCGCTATATTCCTGTCCTGATGGATGTGTGGACCCGGGGCGCGCCTTGAGGCGAAGCGGCGCACCGCTGTCTAAGGATAAAGCTATGAACCAGAAGGACCATCTCCCATTCCTGCATCACAGCCGGATCGATGTGCCCCCGGAAATCCGCCAGTACGTGATTCAGCTGCTGAATCAGACCCTGGCCTGTACTGTGGATCTGCGGTCCCAAGTTAAACAGGCCGGCTGGAATGTCAGGGGGAACGATTTTGCCCCCTTGCAGGCCCTCTTCGCCGCCCTGGCGAGCCAACTCGACGCCTACGCCGACCTGGTAGCCGAGCGCATCGCCGCCCTGGGGGGGATGGCCATGGGCACGGCGCGCACGGCGGCCGCGCAGTCGCGGCTGACGGAGTATCCCGGTACGATCGTGGAGGGCCACACCCATGTGGTGGCGCTGGCGGAGCGCTTCGCGGACTATGCCAGGGCGATGCGGGAGGGCATTGCGCTCTCCACGGATGTCGAGGATGCCGGCAGCGCTGCAGTCTATACTGAGATCTCGCGCGGCGTCGATAAGCGGCTCTGGAGCTTGGACGCGCACCTCTACCACGGCGGGGCCAGTGCTGCACCTCAGGATCGAGCTGGCAGTACGGGCGAATGAACGCGGTGTCGCGTGGTCATAGCTGAGAGGACGCATGGGGCGGGCTCCGTGGGGACGTCAAATGACGGCTGGCGAACGCCCCTGATTGAACCGCGGCGTGGACGCTAGATCCATGGATTCGTTCACGCCGCCCAGTACACAATCACTGAAGGCTTGAACGCCTATAACGAATACCTATGCCATCAAGGGAGGAGCCATGAGTACATGTTCTTGGACGCGACTATTGGTGTTTATCGTCTCAATCGGCGGCCTGCTGATGATACTCAGTCAGGTGAGTGTGCCTGTTGGGGAAGCGCAATCACCTGAGGGGGGAACCCTTGTCGCGCAGGCAACACCAAACGATCAACCGGATCAGAGTGCAGCACCAAGAATTGCCCGATCCTTCCTGCTCTATGGCGGTGCCTATCAACGTGCCGAGGATGCTGGTGGAGATTGTATCGGTCAATGTGTGGTCGCCAATGTGCTAACCAGTGACTACACGTGTCCGAGCGGTTACACTCCCCTCTCCTCGGCAAGAATTCTGGTCGATGTGGCCGAGAGTATGGGCGGTTCCTTCCTGTTCATTTGCGCAAAATAACCGGGTTCATGTGTGGTAACGCTATGGTCCCGTGAAGGCCTTCCGAACTATACGTCCTCTCTGCTGTGGCCACGCGACACCGCGGCGCTGACAGGGAAGACCTCCGGGCGCCACGTCGACGAGGCGGTCATGACGGCCGAACGGAGGTAACGCGCGATGGGTCTGCTGTTGTTGATCATCTTAATTGTGGTGCTGATGGGCGGGCTGCCCAACTGGGGCTATCACTCATATGGCTGGGGTCCCTCGGGCATTGCCGGGGTGGTGTTGCTGATCGTCCTCATTCTGCTCCTCACCGGCCGCCTCTGAGGGGTACCGACTGGCCCCCGGCCAGTAGGGTCAGCCGCGGTGAGCGTCGGGGGTGGAGGGCACGCTTTGCGCGGCGTGCACCCTGGTGCCGCACAACCACGCGTGGTGATCGCACGCACGGCCACCACGAGGAACGAAAGGGGAACGACCATGGGTAGCAAGAGCGACAAGATCAAAGGGCGCATCAAAGAGGCGGTGGGTGTGCTCGCGGATGACGACCGCCTCAAGCGCGAAGGGCAGCGGGATCAGGCGGTGGGGGAGGTGAAGGAAAAAGTGGAGCAGGCGGCGGCCTGTTGGTCGGCGACCAGTTACAGAAGTAGGATCGTGAGTCGGAAGGGCAGGAGCGCTCGCTCATCGCACAGGCATGCGAGATCGAGTGCCAACATCGAGAGATCGAGAGCCTCAAGAACCGGCCAGAACAGTAGAAAGAGGCAGCCACCTCCCTCCTCTGTTGCCCATTTTTTCATCCGGCATTCTCAACGCAGATGTGTTTGCGGTCCGGGCGGGCCTGGCACGGCCGCACTCGGTGACTGGCACAGATGCATGGTCGAGATGGTCCGTCGGTACCGGTGGGATCACATGGGCAGCGCCACCACCACGGTGACGAGATCCTCTCCCTCCGCGTCGTTGATCAGGAGGTCGCGCGCATTCTCGCCCTTGCGGCAAGCCCACCCCCACTGCTGTAGGCGCTCCCCCGGCCCGATTGTGGCACGATTCCAACATTTCTAGCGCGAACTTCACAGATGGCGCGGAAGGCTTGCGCTACACTTTGCCTTGTGAACGAGTGGAAGGGAAGAGCGGACGCAATGGTGTGGCGCTGACGGGAGCAATTCATGACATAGATGGACAACACAACGGAGGCAATCCGATGAACCAAGACAGCTTTGCCGGCCAGTGGAGGCAAATGCGGGGGGCCCTAAAATCGTGGTGGGGCAAACTCGCCGATGACGACTTCGAGAGGATCGGGGGGAGAAGGACAAACTGATTGGCTTGGTACAAGAGAAATACGGCCAGACGCCCGATCAGGCCCAGCAAGAGGCTGAGCGGCGCTTGCAGGAGTATGGCGACACCTTAGGCGATTGCGGCGGCCGTGAAAGACCAAATGGAGATGGGGTTGTTGCCGAAATGACGGCCAATGCATAGGAGTTCGGGGCGACGGCTGTGAGCATGGGCGGAGAGACGGCCACCGCGGTCGGTGAGACGATGGGATCGCTGGCGAGCGTCATTCGGGGCAATGCTCCGCGTGAAGGCACGATCGCCACCGCTGCGACAGCCGTGGCGGGCGGGTTGGAATTGGCGAGCTCTTACTTACAAGCGAAAGGCTACGAAAATATCGCTACAGACCTCACCAACCTTGGTTCACCGCTACCCCGCCCAAGCGTTATTGGCGGGGGTGGGCCTTGGCTATGTGCTGGCGCGAATTACGAAGGAATAATCCATGCTCAACGGGTCGCAACATACGTCAGAGCAGAGCATCGCGGCACTACTGGGCGGTATCGTGAACGATGCCAAAGACTTGCTGGTGCAAGAACTGGCGCTGATCACGATCGAGGTGCACGACACGCTGCGCAAAGCCAAGACCGCCGCGATTGCCCTGGGCAGCGGGCTAGCAGTCGTGGCCATTGGTGGGATATTGCTGATGCTCATGCTGGTCCAGGTGCTGGCGGCATATACGGAGATTCCGCTCTGGGGGTGCTACGGCATCGTGGGGGGTGTCCTGGTCGTCTTGGGTGGGGGGCTGCTCGCCGTGGGCAAACGCACGGCCGAGGCCATCAACGTGGTGCCTCAGCGGACGCTTGAGACCATGAAGGAGAATGTGCAATGGCTTACAGAGCAGACGGCATGCAACAGGACATCGACGATACCTGTCAAGGTATCGAGAACACCCGGTCGGCCATGACAGAGAAGCTCGACAAACTGGAAGCGCGCGTCCGGGAGACCGTCGAAGGCGCACAATCATCTGTGGCGGATATCGTGGAGACTGTCAAGGACACCGTAGGGGAGACTGTCGAAACGGTGAAGCGCACCTTGGATGTGCAATATCAGGTGGATCAACACCCGTGGCTGATGGTTGGCGGTGCCGCGTTGGCAGGCTATCTGCTCGGCAGCTGGGGTGGGGGCAGGACGTCTGCTGCCTTCTCCACCCATGACTCAGCGTCCTTTGCGGCCGGCACCACCCCAGATCTGTCCGCCTCTCATGCCGAGCCACTCCCCTCCCGCCGATCGTGAGTCGTCCGTTCATCCACCAATACAGCAGACCATGGGAAGGAGCGTACTGGAGCAGTTAAAGGACGAAATGGCCATGATCAAAGTCGCAGCCGTGGCAGCCCTGATCAGCACACTACGTGAGATGGTCAAGGAGGCCGTGCCGACCCTGGCCCCATACCTTGAGAGGGCTCGGAGCCAGCGAAGTGGTCAGCCACCCGAGTGCTCAGCATAGGAGCCGGCCCCCATGTCTCGTGTAGGGGGTTAACGGCGGTGCCATCTGAGGCGGGAGGGCCAGGGAGGGCAGCGCGCAGCCGGGAGTGAGCGGTAGGTGTGTCCATGTATGCGTGCGGCAGAAACGCCGCTACGTAAGGATAGCGGGTAAGATCGTGTGGACATGTCTGCTCTTGGGCTGGCATGGGGCTCAGCGGCAGAGGCCTTACGACTTTCTCTGGCCGCGCCGGGATGGCGTGGGCCCTTCCCGGTCAGGCGCGGCAGGGCTCGCGTCCGCAAGCCCTGCGTTGTTGGCCAGGGTCCGGTCAGGCCCAGACCCTGGAGGCGCGGGGAGGAACCACGCCGTGGTGCGATAGTACTGCACCCCATGGACCACGAAGATCTTGACAACCGCGGCCACCGGCACGGCCAAGAGCACCCCCAGGAAGCCGAAGACCTGGGCGCCGACGAACAGCGCCACCAGCACCCAGATCGCCGACAGCCCCACCGTCTGGCCGACGATCCGCGGGGTGATCACGAAGCTCTCGAGGGTTTGGATGGCCGTGTAGGCCAGCACGACCCCGATCAGCGGCCAGATGTGCCAGCCGTCGAGCAGGGACATCAGCATCCCGGCGACCAAAGCGAAGGCGCTGCCCAGGTATGGAATGAAGCTCAGCACCCCGGCGGCTATGCCGATGGGCACCGCCAGACGCACCCCGAGCAGCGCATAGGCCGCACTATAGAGCACGGCCAAGACCGCCATGACGATGAGCTGGCCGCGCACGAACTGGCTCAACGTGTGATCGATTTCCCCGGCGTAGCTTGTGACCGTGGCGCGCCAGCGCCACGGGATCAGCGCGCTGACCCCGGCGGTGATCCGGTCGAAGTCGTTCAGCAAGTAGACCGCGAGCATCAGCCCGACGAGCGCGGCAGCGGTCGAGCCGAGCACGCTGAGCGTGCCGCCCACGAAAGCGCTGACGAAGTTGCCCGCGGGGGCCGCTATCGTGCTTGCCATCTCACTGGCCAGGGCATTCAAGCGCGCACCCCACTCCATCGCGGAGCGCGGCACGGCGACCCCTCGCTGTTCGAGCCAGGGCCCGATCCTGGTCCAGAGCACCCCGAGTTGCCTAGGCAACTCTTGGATCACGCCGGCCACGTCGGCGGCAATGCCCGGCAACACGAGCGCCAGAAACAGGATCAAGGCGCCGAGCGCCCCGCCGATCACGATGGCGATGCCCGCCGGACGGGGCACGTGCCAGGCCTCGAGCCAGTCCACGACGGGATCCAGGACGTAGGCGATGATGAAGGCGAGCAAGATCGGGGTGAGCACGTCGCGCAGCCAATATACGACGGAGCCGGCGATCAGGATCGCGGCAGCGATATAGAGCCATCGGGGCAACACGATCTCACGGCGCGGAGCTTCCACGGGCGGCTTCCTCTAGGCGCTCCCCAGCAGGAGCGCTGTCTCCAAGGTCAACGGGCGTCCCAGCGCGAGTTCCCTTAAGCCGTCGTGTCCTTCCTGAGGCTTTGGCCCAGCAGCACGGCGATGCCCAGCCCGATGAGCACCGCCGGAATCGGGTAGCGGCGAATCGCCCCCACCAGGGTCCCCGGAAGCTCGCATACACGCGTCCCCTGGAGGGATGCTCGCGCGTTGGCCACTGTGTCCGCGATCGTCGTCGCCGCCGTCGAAGCGGCGGCTGCCACTTCACCGGCCGTCACCGCGAGGCTTGACGCCACCTCTTGGGCGGTGTCAGTCAGCGTGCCGACCAGCTGACTGACGGACCTCTGGTAGTCTTGCAGGCGCTGCTCGACCTCCTGCTGGGCCCGCTCCCGTGTATACCCATAGCGCTCTTGCACCAACGCCACCAGTTGGGCTTTCTTGCCCGCCACCTGCTCAAGATCGGCATCGGTGAGTTGATCCCACCATGCTTTGAGCTCGCCCCGCAGATATTGCCATTGACGGTCAACATTGTCGGAATCCATGCGCTCACACTCCTCTGCATTCGGAACACATGGCGGCCATCTCGCGCCGCCCGTGCTTAAACGCGTTTGCGGCCTCACGCGCGAAAGAGCGATGCTCGCTCATCATCTCCCTCCAGTCTCAGGGCACTAAGGGCCAGCGAGCCCGTCGGCGGCCGCCGCATGCAACTTGCCACAACACGGCCACTCTCGCAAAGCCGAAGCTGCGCGATTATAGCGCCTGAGCTGACCAAGTGGAAAAGCAGAAAACTGAAGAGGCCTCTGGCGAGCCACTTTGCCGACTATTGGCTAATTGTCGGTGAAATCGCCCGGCCAGCCGCTGTGCAACACTCTGTATCAGAGTGTTTGACCAAACCATTGGAACCAGGTGATCTCGTTATCCTGGCAATACGTGTTGTTGTTCCCCTGCTGCGTCTGGCTGAGCTCATCGCCGCCCAGGAACATGGGCACCCCTTGCGACAACGCCAGCATCGTCAGGAACTTGCGCTGTTATTGCCAGCGTAGGGCGCTAATGGCGGGATCGTCCGTTGGGCCTTCGGCCCCACAGTTCCAACGGTGGCTCTCGTTGGCGCCGTCCTGGCCCTCGTCGCCATTCGCGTCGTTGTGCTTGTCATTGTAACTGACCAGATCGTGGAGCGTGAAACCGTTGCCCTTCCAAAACTGCCGCACGGTGTCACGGTACTTGCCATTCCACTCGCTCCATAAGACCGGGAAATTGCCCACCTGGTGGCCGCCGGTGCCGACGTCCCAGGGCTCGGCGATGAGCTTGACCTGGGACAGGACCGGGTCCTGATGAATGATGTCAAAGAAGGCGCCCAGCTGGTCGACCTCATAGAGTTCCCGCACTCAACCTTGGTGGCATGCTCAGAGAACAGCGCAAAGTTCACACCTCGCCCATCCCACGTGGTGCCGAGTGGGTAGGGACGTCCTAGCAACACGCGCATCGCCTCACCTCCATCGAGAGAACGTGCGGATCACTCTCCCACCATTGCAGGTGATGCCCTACAGGGAGAACCATAACGCGCTGGCGCCCATGCCTCCCACGATCCCTATGGCACTGAAGTAGCCTACGGTCAGGAGCACCATCACATACCCCACCAACACGACGTGGCCGTCACGCTCCACACTCCCCAGGGCCAGAAACAAGACGCCATAGGCGGGCAATGTGTTCGACAAGGGTAGGGGTAGCGGGGCCATCATTAAGAGGCCTGTGAGCCCTATGAGGATCCCATTGAAACGCCCGACCGTTGGCCCATGCGTCAGTGGCAACAGCCGCGGATGAATTAGCTTCTCCAGCTGTGCAAACAGCCGCGCACCCTTCTCCAACATCGGGACCACATGCCCTCTGGCCAGGCGCCGGTTCATCAGCCGATCGGGCAGCCAGGGCGCCCGGTGTGTGACGAGGCCCACGGCGATGAGGGCAATGAGCACACCAAAGGGGATGCTGGAGCCAGGAATCGAGACTGGCAGGAGAAACGGCATCGTCAACACCATGCAGAGCATCAGCTGGCCGCGCTCCCCTAACCGCTCGAGGATCCCACGGAGAGTAAGCCCCCCCGCAGGCATCGTGCAGAGCACCTCGAACAACACGGTTGAGACACGCTGATCAACTGCTTGACCTGGGAGGGACATCTCTGCCTGACACCAGGTGGCAGTTGGCATGATCCCCTCCGGGTGGACGGGACGAGTGACGGGCCAGGGGTCCGGGCTTACGAGGGTGAGACGGTCGGTCGACTCGTCCCTCCTTGCTTCGAGGCGTTCTCTCGGTCGCGTCATGGCGAACTCCTTGACCTACGGGTCGTCCCAATCTAACGTGTGCTATGCCCCTGACCTGTGGTGGGCTTGCCAAGGATTCGGGCCAGAACATAGCCAACCCCCAGCCCGATCAGCAGTGAAGGGATCGGGTGGCGGCGGATCAAGTCCGTGAGCTTTCCTGCCAGATCTTTCACCGAGGTCTCTTGGAGGGAGGAGACTGCTCCTGCCACGGTGTCCGTGACCGCGGTCGCGGCCGTCGATGCCGCTGCCGCGGTGTGGGCCTTCACCTCGCCAGCCGTCTCTGCGAGGTTCGATGCGACGTTTTGGGCGGTCTCTTGCACCGTTTCGATCATACGGCTTGCTCCAGAGTCCCCCAGCTTGTCGCTATACTCCTGCAAGCGCCGGTCGACCTCCTGTTGGGCTCGCTCGCGCGTATATTGGTATTTCTCTTGCACCAACGCGACTAGCATATCTTTCTTGCCCGCAACCTTCTCAAGGTCGACATCGGTGAGCTTGTCCCACCACGATGTGATCTCCGCGCGCATGCGTGTCCACTGGGCTTCAAAGGTATTCAGATTCATAGGATGTCCTTCCTCCCCGTGAGGAACCCTGTGAGGTGCTTCCCCGCGAGAGACGTTGCAGTCGCCGTGAATGGCGCACGGCTTTATACCACCAATCAAGGGAGCGAGCGCTCATCGTCTGCGCCGTCCCTCAGCGTTGTGGCAATCAGCGAGTCCACCTGGAACACACCCGCCGACTGCCAGATCCTATGCTATGCTCTCAAAGAGGGAAGGTGATCGTCACGGTGGTCCCTCCGTGGCTCTCCAGCTCGATTGTGCCCCTCAGCTACTCCGTGAGCAGGCGGACCAATTGCCAGCCGAGCGACCCTGTGGCTCGGGTGTCTAGGCCGTCCGGGAGGCCGACCCCCGTATCGCCGACGGTGAGGACACAGGTCCCGGGAGGATCCTGTCGCAGGGTCACGTGGATCTCCCCCACCAGGCTGTCCAGGAAGGCATGTTTGAAGCTGTTCGTGATCAGCTCTGTGATGAGCAAGCCACACGGAACCGCCGTCGGGATCGCTAGCCATACGGGCTCAACCTGAACCCTCAGGGTGTGACGGTTGCCGGGAGAACGGTACGCCTCAACGAGCTGCTGACTCAGCCTGGTGAGGTACTCGGCGGCGTTCACCTGGGCCACCACATCGCCTGGCTGGTAGAGGGTTTCGTGAATGAGCGCGATGGACTGGATCCGCTGTTGGCTGTCCTCGAACAGCGTCCGCATGGAGAGATCCTCGATGGTGTCCGCCTGCATGTCGAGGAGGCTGGCGACCACCTGCAGGTTGTTTTTGACGCGGTGGTGCACCTCGTTGAGCAGCATCTCCTTCTCCTGGAGCGAGGCGCGCAGTTGGGCCTCCAGCCGCCGGCGCTCGCTCAGGTCGAGGGCAAAGCCCACGCACTGCTCAGGGGTGTCCTCCAGTCGGGCCACCCAGATCAGCACCGGCACCCGTCGGCCATCTTTGCACAGGTACTCTTTTTCGAAGGGGGTGCATACGCCGTTGGCCTTCAGTTCTACTTCAGCATGGACATCCCGATGACGGTATTCGGGCGGGGTCAGCAGATTCCACGGGACGCGGCCGGCCTGTAAATCCTCACGTGTGTAGCCGATGAGATCGAGAAAGGCGTCATTGGCCTGGATCTTTTGGCCGTTGAAGTCGGAAAACACGATGCCAAGAACGTTGGCCTCAAATAGGCGCCGAAAGCGCTGCTCACTTGTACGCAGCACGGCGACTGCGGCCTCCTGCTCCCGGCGTAAGGCCTGCTCACGCACGAGCAGTTGGGTCCGTTCGTGCTCCACCTGCTTGTGCGCCTGAAGTTCGGCCTGCAAGGCCGCATTGATGTGGACCAGCTCGGCTGTCCGGGCTCGCACCCGCTGTTCGAGGCGCGCGTTCGCCCGGCGGCGCGCTGCCTTGCCTTTGGGTGGCAGCCGCTCCAATGCCTCCGCCGTAAAGATATCACTGCCACGGATGCCCTGGTAGGCGAGGTCGTCCGGCGTCCAGACGTCTTCGGTCATCGAGTTCATACGACCTCCTGCGCATGAGAGGTGAGCCCTGTGAGACACTGTTCCACACGTGCCGCAGGACTATACCGCAGGCGTCGTCAGCTGTCTGTGAGATTCCTGCTCAAAATGTTGGAATCTTGCGGCAATGGTAGAGGTGGTGAGAGAAGACGTACTCACATCGTGCCGCCACCAGACGGAGAGCCCATGACCCGGGAGATACCCGTGCGAGAATGTAGGATTGGCAGGGTAGCACTGCCGCTATGCGGTGAAGGAACGGCAAGTCAAGGGACATCTAGGCCTCTGTGACACCCGTGCCTCAGGAGCCTGTTTTGGCCTTACTCGGCGTATTGGAATGACGGCATGGCCTGCAGGGCGTCCTTGGTCGCGCCCGGCAGCACAATCCTGCCCTCGCTGTGCTTGAGATGGTTGACGGGAATCGCCACCTGGCGTTCGCCGAGGCCCAGGAATCCCCCCACGCCGATAATGGCATATGAGACGGAACTGTCGGGCGCGATGATGATGTCATCCACGTCCCCGACCTTTTCGTTTTTGTCATTGTAGACGGACTTCCCGAGAATCTGTTTCGTCGCGCTCCAGCCACGGGCGATGGTCTTGAGCTCTTCAACAGACATGCCTGGCGTAATCGAGCCCGCCACTTGGGCCGCCACGTCCACAGCGGCGACGGCCATCATCATGCCCATAAGCCCGGCTATAATCGTGTTGCGCATCGCTGTTCTCCTTTTCTGGTGCATAGTCTCGGGCCCGGCTGGTGGCACGCGTCGCTGGCCCATCACAACGCGTCTCCCTTATGGCACGCTGGCACGGACGCTCGCCACCGCACTGATCGTTGGCCCTGTCCTTGATCGTCAACCTATAGCCCAAGCCGAGTGCGTGCAACGGCCTCGTGAAGCCTTCGAGCCTTTGATCACTGGCCTTCTGTGAGCAGCCTAAGGGGCCGAAGTCGGGTCCCACGGGCGCTCAGTACTGCAAGCTGATCGTCAGGTCGAGGCGTGTTCCGTCGTACGTGAAGCTGGCGGCAGAGAACAAAGGCGCGCCGAGCGTGCCTTTGGCATCGTTGGAAAAACCATAGCCTTCTGTTGGCATCCCCAGCCAGTTGGTGTCAAGCTTGCCGTTCATATTTTCATCATGAATGACGGCCAGCGCATACGTTCCCGGCGGGATGTCTTCAAAGTCGCACCGCGCTTGCGTCTGCCGCACTTTGATCACCATCACATTCGTGGCCGAGTGCAGTACTTCGATAGGGAAACCCTCTGGCGAGTCGAAAAGCGCGCAATCGACGGTGCCAGTGCTGTTTCGAATGTTCAGGATCTGCACGTGAATGCCGGGGCATGACGATTGGGCGAAGGCGATGGCGGGAAGATACGCCAACACCAGCATGCCAAACAATGCGACACCCTGAACGCTCATGGCCTCTCCCCTCTCCGGATTCTTAAAACCAAACCGGCTGAGAAATTTTAGTAGCTCTCGCTGACGTTTCTGCCAGCACGCTGGCCGCGAAACGGCATGGGATTCTCGCCAGCACATCTTGCGTCTTCATCGCTTTCGCTGAGGGCTTCGAGATGGGCCGTAAGGTCCCGCACGGCGTTGTTCTTGGCCCTGAAGTACCTTACCCGACGTGCCGCATGCCTTCTCGTGCGTTCCCCTTCGTTCACGCCACGCCTGCGCGGTACGTCATCTGATGTCCCCTCAGCACACCTGGGGGCTGCCCTAACCGCCAGCGTTTACCAAGAGCTCAGGGGGAGGTTCTCCCCTCTGTAAAAAGGTACCGCGGGCGTCCTGCACCGTCTGTGAGATTCCTGCGCAAAATGTTGAAATCGTGCGACAATCACAGCGGTTTCTTATTGTCAGTTATCATTTCACCGGAAGATTATTTCAAGCCTCACCAACAGGGACGAAGACCCAGGATGTTTCGACGGGATCCGCATACTGCGGCGCGGTAGGTGCGCTGACAGAACCTGAACATTCTGAGCCAGGTTGCCCCAGCATTCCTCTACGACATGAAGCCCCCGTCTCTCTTCGGCAGCTGTTGTCGTTGCCACGCACCCCATCTGGAGGGACGACTGGCGCAAGGATCAGTTCCCAGATCGCCTGGGCGGGGCGGCGCTGACCCGACTGCACCCAGCCGCGCACCTCCTCCTGCATCGTGTCTTCTCGCCATGTCGTGAGCGCCCGCAGCACGGCGATCTCCTCCGCAAAGTTCCGGCAAGGCGAAGCCGTCTTCCACCGCGGCAGAGTCCTCCGCCGGAGGGGGCTGATGTGGAGCAGCAGGCCGTCAGGGTCCTGGGCGAGGCACGCGATCGCGAGACAGGCATCCTGCAGCGTTTCACGGTCTGGGGACATGCCCTGCCGTGCCAGCTTGACGATTGTCGCACGATTCCAACATTTTGCGCAGGAATCTCACAGACAGCTTGGGACGCCATCGCTACATTCCTGATGAACGAGTGGAACAGTGTCTCACATGTTTCGGAGTCCTCGCACACCACACAGGGGACCATAACCGGACGGCCGCTTGCGCAGTTGGTACGAGGTGGATGGCCACAAGGAGAGGATATGAATAATAGCGATCATAACCAAGTCCTCCATGCCACACGGCTCGATATACCCCCACAAATCCGGCTGTACGTGATTCAGCTGCTGAATCAGACCCTGGCCTGCACCGTGGATCTGCGGTCCCACGTCAAACAGGCCGGCTGGAATGTCAGAGGCCAAGACTTTTCCTCCTTGCAGGCCCTCTTCGCCTCGATGGCGAGCGAACTGGACGCCTACACCGACTTGGTGGCGGAACGTATCGCGGTGCTGGGGGGAGTAGCAAGGGGAACGACCCACACGGCGGCCATGCAGTCGACATTGCCGGAGTATCCCGACACGATCGTGGAGGGCCACGCCCATGTGGTGGCGCTGGCGGAGCGCTTCGCGTCCTATGCCACGGCGATGCGGGGCGGCATTACGCTCTCCACGGATGTCGAGGATACGGACAGTGCGACGGTTTACACCGAGATCTCGCGCCGGGTCGATAAGCAGCTCTGGGGCTTGGAAGCGTACCTCTACCACTGAAGGGCCAGCGCAGAAGCCAAGAGTCGCGCTGGACACACAGAAGAGCGAAGGCTGTGTCGCCTGGCCAAAGCCGAGAGGCGAATGGTGCGAGCGCATGGTTATATCTTCGAGCGCATGCGTCAACCACGCCGCGAGATCTGTCGTCGCGGCAGGAGGTGATCGATGTCAGAACGAAATGTCCCCCCAGCGGGGAGACCGCCGTCGTCGGAGTGGGAGGCCATGCTGGCGCAGTTTCAGCAGCGCTGGCAGGGGTTCAGGGTCGGCCCGCTCCTCGGCCTCGTCGGCCTCGTGGTGGTGCTGATCTTTCTCTGGTCGAGCTGGTTCACGGTGCAGCCGGAAGAGACTGGGATCGTGCAGCGCTTCGGTAAGGTGGTGCGCACGGCCGGCCCGGGCTTACACTTCAAGTGGCCCTATGGCATCGAGACGGTCCGCCTGATTCCCACGGCGCGCGTGCTCAAGGAGGAGTTCGGTTTTCGGTCGGTCGCCACGGCCCCCGGCCAGCGCACGCA